>AR_comb_assmDRAFT_10024140_pt1 | contig 10031 bp, 10 predicted proteins | sample ArasoioldDNA_FD_10543 | JGI IMG/M metagenome (IMG submission 10543) | reverse complement strand
GCCGTCCTGACGCTCGAACAGGCCACGCACGCCAGACAAAAGTTGGATCAGGCCTCGTGGGTTGACGGCCGGGTCACCGCGGGCCACCAGTCGAGCCGCGTCAAAGACAACTTGCAGCTTCCCGAACAGCATCCAGTCGCCATCGAACTCGGCAGCCTGATTCTGTCGGCGCTCGAAGCCAACCCGTTGTTCATGTCGGCTGCGTTGCCGCTTCACATCTTTCCGCCTCTCTTCAACCAGTACCAGGGAGGCCACGCGTTCGGCAATCACGTGGACAACGCGATCCGCCGCGTCGGCGGCACACATGACCGCATCCGCACCGATCTGTCAGCCACGCTGTTCTTCAGCGAACCCGGCGAATACGACGGCGGCGAACTGGTCATCGAGGACACGTACGGCGTCCATAGCGTGAAGCTTCCGGCCGGCCACATGGTGCTCTATCCGTCCACGAGCCTTCACCATGTGACGCCCGTCACCCGCGGTGCACGCGTCGCGGCGTTCTTCTGGATCCAGAGCCTCATTCGCGACGACGCGGAACGGACGATGCTCTTCGATCTCGATACAGCGATTCAGCGGATCAATCATGACGTGCCGGATCATCCGTCCGCCGTGCAGCTGACAGGCGTGTACCACAATCTCCTGCGTCGTTGGGCCGAACTTTAAAACCGCGATCGACTAGCTGAACGTGCCCGCGCGTCCTTGCCGGCTAGAATGCCGGATCCAGGAGGCAGTCGCATGCGCGTTCACCTGCTGACGATGCTGGCCCTTGTCGCTGTTGGCGTCGTCACCGTCCTGTCGGCCGAGAAGCCGCCGGAAGCGTACGTGAAGTTGATGAAGGACACGAACACCGCGGCCCAGTCGCTTAGGGGGCACGTGCAGGCCAAGGATTACGATGGCATTGCGGCCGATGCCACGGCGCTTCGAAAGCTGTTCGCCGACACCGAGGCATTCTGGGCTGCGAGGAAAGTCGACGACGCGATTGGATTCGCTAAGACGGGCGGAAAAGCCGCATCTGAGCTCGAGACCGCCGCGAAAGCCAGGAACGAAGACGGCATGGCGACCGCCGCCCGAAGCCTCAACGCCACGTGCATGGGCTGCCACACCGCTCACCGCGAGCGCTTGCCCGACGGCAGCTCGGAGATCAAGGACTGACCGCTATTGGATCGTGATGCGGCCCTTCAGCGCCGCGACGTCCGGCCGAAGGTGATCGTGGAATCCGCAGGTGCGCGCCGTCACGAGATTGCCGGACTCGTGGCTCTGGCTGGGCTCGAGATGGCCGATCTGGTTCAGTTCCGGGCAGTCGGTGTGCTCGGGGTGCGGGTCCGAATACATCTCGTGCGCGACGCTGTCCTGATTCACCATCGTCACGCGCGACCCGCGCGCGACGGTGATGTTCTGCGGGCACGCCGCGCCGCCGCTGATGACAATCGTCGTGGAGGTGGACGGCGTGTTGCAGGCCGTCGGCGTCGGCTGGTTGTTGTTGTTGTTCGAGCTCGAGCACGCCTGCGCGGCAATGGCCAGTCCGATCGCCACGATGAAGAATCGTGCGCGAATCCATGCTCGCTCCACGGTCACGACTCCAGTCTGTACTTTGCGAGGTAATAGGACAGCGCGCGCTGGCTGATTCCCATCAACTCTGCCGCGTCCTTCTTGACGCCGCCGGCGCTTTCGAGCGCACGCCGGATGGTTTCGCGTTCCACCCACTCGATGTTCTGCCGGAGCCGCAGCGACGGCAGGCCCGTCGTCTGCTGCGTCACCGCTCCGAGGACTGAAATCGCCTGCGCGGTGATGGTGGGACCAGCCGCGAGCACGACCGCCCGCTCGATGGTGTTTTCGAGCTCACGGACGTTGCCCGGCCAGTCGTACTGCTGAAGTCCCGCCAGCACGGCGTCGTCCATTTTTTCAATCCGCCGGCCGATCCGCTGGGCGTGCTTGGTGACGAAGTGATCCACCAGGGCGGGGATGTCGTCGCGGCGATCGCGGAGCGGCGGGATCTCGATCGGGATGACGTTGAGCCGGTAGAACAGATCCTCCTGGAACTTGCCGTCCGCGACCATCTGCCGCAGGTTGCGATTGGTTGCCGCGATCACCCGCACGTCGATCCGCTCGGTCCGCTCGGAGCCGAGCGGTTCGATCTCGCGCTCCTGCAGGACGCGCAGGAGTTTCGACTGCAGCGTCGGGTTCATCGTGCCGATTTCGTCGAGGAAGATGGTGCCGCCGTCCGCGAGCGCGAACTTGCCTTTCTTGGTGGTGCTCGCGCCCGTGAATGCGCCGCGGACGTGGCCGAAGAGCTCGGATTCGAGCAGCGTCTCTGGAATCGCGGCGCAATTCACCTTGATGAGCGGCATGTCGCGCTGCGCGCTTCGATCGTGAATGGCGCGGGCGACGAGCTCCTTGCCGGTGCCGGTCTCTCCGGTGATGAGCACCGTGCTCTTGGTCTCGGCGACGAGCTCGGCGCGGCGGATGACTTCCTGCATGGCGCGGCTGCGGCCGATGATGCCGTAGTGATCGAAGCGCTCGTCGCGCTCGCTGACGAGATAGCGGTACTCGGTGCGCAGCCGCTGGTGATCGAGCGCGCGCCGTACGACGACCAGGAGCTCGTCGATCTCGAATGGCTTCTGAAGGTAGTCGAGCGCCCCGAGTTTCATCGCCTCGATCGCGCTCTCGACCGTGGCGTGCGCTGTCATCATCAAAATCTGCGGGCGTTCCTGTTCGGCCACCGTGGCGACGAACTCGCGAATCAGGTCGAGCCCCGACACATCGGGCATCACGTTGTCGACGAGCAGGACGTCGAACGCTCGTTCCGCGAGCAGTCGCTGGCCCTGCCGCGCCGAGGTCGTGTCCGTCACGGTATGGCCGGCGTCCCGAAGGGCACGCCCCAGCGTCTTCAGAATTTTCTCTTCGTCGTCGACCAGAAGGATCGAACCGCGGTGCGTCATGGGGAGGCGTCGGGCCCGCCGGGCGGGCTGTCGATGGGAAGCTCGACGCGCACGTCGGTGCCGCGTCCCGGGGCGCTCGAGACGGCAATCGTCCCGCCCAGCCCCTCGATGATGTTCTTCGCGATCGGGAGACCGAGCCCGGTGCCGCCGCGCTTGGTCGTGAAATAGGGATCGAAGATCTGGGCGAGCGCGTCCGCGGGGATGCCAGCGCCGCGATCTGCGATCTCGATGGCGATCCTCCGGCCCCTGACGCGGCTGGCGCAAACGACGGGTGCCGACGTCTTGCCGTTGACGGCGTGGCGCGCGTTCACCATCAGATTGACGAGCGCCATGCGGAGCCGTTCGGCATCGGTCGTGACCGGGCCGACCGAATCGTCGAGATCCAGCGTCACATCCGGACCGGGGCCCGAAGCGCGGGCGGCAGCCGCGGCGTCGCGGCAGAGCGCGTTGATGTCGGCGCGCGTGAGATCGAAGCGAATCGGCCGTGCGAAGTCGAGGACCTCGTTCACGACCTGATTGAGGCGGGTCACCTCGCCGTCGATGTCGCGGAGCGCGTCCTTGACCGTCGTGGCGTCCACGTTGGCTTGGCCCAGCGTGTGCAGCGAGGCTTTGATGATCATCAGCGGGTTCCGGACTTCGTGCGCGATGACCGTCGAAAGGCGCCCTAGTGACGTCAGCCGTTCGCGCTGCGACATCTCGCGCTGGAAACGCGAAATGGAATCCGTCAGCGTATTGAACGTGCTCGCCAGCAGCCGCGCATCGTCGTCGTCCCAGCGGTTACGGTGGCGGAGGGCGATCTTCCTGGTCAGGTCGCCGGTTGCCGCGACTTCCCGCATGACGTCGGTGATGACGGCGAGCGGTCGGGCAATGGTACTGGCCACGCCGTAGCTCAAGCCGATCGCAAGCAGCACCGCGACGATGCCGGTGACGAAGAGGCCGGTGTGAATCGCCTGCAGCGACTTCAACTGTTCTGTTCGCGAGCGCAGGATGAGGGCCACTGGTCCGGCGGTCGCGGGCGTGCCGTCCTTCACGATTGAGAGCGGCCGCGGTAGCGCCATGTACTCGTCGCCGCCGACCTCCACGCGTGAAATCGACGTCGTGCGCAGGCGTCCGGCCAGCGCGTCGTATTCGTCGCGCGGAAGCGTCGCTGCGAGGACCTGCCCGTCCATGCCAAATGCGATGTCGCTGCCCGTAATCTGTTTCAGCTCGGACGCGAGCGTGTCGTCGAGTAGAAATCCCGCGCTGAGCGTGCCGAGCACCTCGTGTCGCGGCAGTTCCAGCGTCACCGGCACCGTGATGATCTGGAGGATGCCGTTGGGTTGCGGCAGCAGGCTGACGGTGTCGTGGCCGGCGATCGCGTCACGGATAGCGGGCTGATTGGCCGCGATGGCGGCGGCGCGCGGCGAGCCGCCCGCCGCATACAGCACCTCGCCGTTCTTGTTGGTGATGAGCACCAGGTTTGCGTTGAGTCTCGTCTGGTAGTCCCCCGCGATCGACTTCAGCGTCAGCGGATCGTTCGTGTCGATTCCGGCTTTCAGCTTGGGAAGATCGGCGATGAGCCGCGCCATCAGCGTGAAGGTGCGCGTTCGCTCCACGCGCAGGTAGTCGACCTGGGCGGCCGTCGCGCCCATCTCGCGCTCGAGGGTGCGCTCGACTTCTTCGGTGACCCGCTGGGAAACAAGGTAGATCGCGACGCCGATGCACAGCATCGCGAGCAGTGCGCTGGCGAGAAAGATGCGGCTCCGAAGCGAGGAGAGGATTCTCATCGGAGCTGAAAGTCGAGCTCGGCGATGCCGCCGTCGGGCACCATTACCGACTGCGGTTCCGAGGCCGTGCCCTCGTTCCACGCGATGACGTTGTACGTGCCGGCGGGCACGCGATCGATTCCGTAACGGCCGTCCGCGTTGGTCAGCGCGAAGAACGGGTGGCTGAACACGAGGATGTAGGCGTTCATGTGCGAGTGGATGTCGCAGAACACGCGAACGATGCCGGGTTTGTCGAAGCGGACCGACTTCGAGCGCCCTGCCGCGTACCGGCCCAGGTCGAACCGGCCGGCCTTCGAGAGCGAAAACACGTTGTGGTAGAACGGGTCGGAGTTCGGGAAGTCGACGGACGTGCCGGTCATGATGGCGAGCACGTGCGGCACAAACGTTTCGTTGTGCTGATCCATCACGACGCGACCCGTTTCACTCGTCTCGAACGCGCCGCGCGGCGCCGATTCCAGGTAGACCACCGAACGCAGCAGGTCCGGCAGATCTCGTGGCGCCGGAGCGCCGAGATCCGATACGCCGGGCCGACGAGCTGCCGGCACCGGTGTGCGCTGCAGGTCGACGTGACCGCGGATCGAGCCGGGACGCGCGGCGGCAGTCGTGGACGGCCGGGCGCCACCGGCCACGAGCGTCACGATTGCCGACACGACGAGCCCCGTGCTGGCCACGAGCCGCCGACCGTTTTGCGCTAGAACCAAAACACCACCTGCGTCGCTACCAGATGTTCCACCGGCTTGAGCCGTCCTCCATCCCGCGAATCGTACTGGTATGCGCCCTTGAGCAGAAGGTTCCGGAACAGCGAATACCCTGCGCCGGCCTCGAGCCTGCTCACGGGAGCATCCCAGGGGCCCGACTGCGTCTGGCCCGTGATGCTGCCGAACCCCAGATGATCCACTCGCATCGCCACATAAAACCCCGGCCTGATCTTGTATCGGCCTTCGACGAAGGCCGACAGCGAATCGAGGGGATCGTGGCGGTTCGGCTCGTTGGCGAATGGAATCCGCCACCGGCTGGCGATGACCTCGGAGCGCACCAGGAAGTAGTCGCGAGAATACTCGACGTCGGCACCCCACGCCGTCTGCGCGAAGCCCGCCAGCGTGTCAGGTCGCGGCGCCGGCAGCGCCGCATTTGCCGCCGCCGTGCTGACGAATTCGCCGTGCGAACCCGACACCCCGAGATTCAGTCCGGGCGTGGGACGCCACTCGAGGCGTCCGGCGACCTGCTTGCCTCCGTTGTCGTCGCGAACCAGCGGATTCGACAGCGTGCCCGTAGTCACTGAGGCCGTGACGCCGAGCGGGCGCGCCTTGAACATCCCGGCGTGGACCTGGACGCCGGTATCCCATCGAAGCGCCGTGACGACCGGCACGCCGTGATCGAGCGTCTGGCTGCCCACCGGATAGCGAACGAGCCACCCGAAACTCTTTTTCTGCAGCAGTTCATCCGCAGTCGCGGGCAGCGCGTCCGCACGAAGCGTCGACAGGTACTGATACGCCAACGGATAGCCGATGAGCGGATTGTCGGCGACGTAAGACCGCCGCGCGAACGCGCCGAACGTCGGCGGAATACGTCCAGCCTGGATGTCGAAATCGCGCGCAGCCCACGGTCTGATGCGCAGGTAGAGCGCGTACGGCCGGAGGTTGTCGAAATTCTCGGTCTGCAGATCGCCGAGTACCGCGAGATGATCGTTGGCCTTCACTGCAGCTGTGACGTTGAACCGGATCATCCGCAGCGCCGAATGTTCGTAGTCGGTGTAGTTGAAGAATCCCGGATCGACGGACCCGTACGTCGCGGAGACGTCGCCGCCAATCGTCACGTGACCGTCGGCCAGGCTGATGGGTTCGGGCGACAGGTTCGCCCAGGAGGCCGCCGACTGCGCGTGCGCGACTCTCGCGTCACTCCATGCGCACCACGCGAGCATGACGACGCCGCAACACCACCGAGCGCCGGTCCCCGGTCTTCGCATGCGGAACCCTCAAATTATAATGCTGTGCGTGGGACGCTTCCGGTTCTGCGCGGCCGTGCTCGTCCTGATCTGCGCGCGTCACGGCTCTGCCGCCGAAGCAGTGGATCGCGTGGCGCGCACGCTCCCGCTGCCGTCCGACCACGCGATCAGACTCGAGGCGACAGTTGCCGACGTAACGATCATCGGATCCAATCGTCCGGACGTTGCGGTCGAAGTCGTCAGGCGCGCGCCGCAGCAGGCCGATCTCAAACGATTTCCCGTCGCGATCGATTCGACGGCTGAAGGCATCCGGATCGGCGTGACGCAACTCGACGATGGGCACGACGCGCGGTTGAAATCCGAGATCGTCGTTCACGCGCCGGCCGGCGCGATCTTCGATGCGGTGCGGGTGTTCGAAGGGCGCGTGCGCGTGTCCGCGCTGACCGCGGGGTGCGACGTCGACCTCCGTCGCGGTCCCATTGAGGCGACAGACGTCGCAGGCCGCATCCGGCTCGAAAGCGGGATTGGCAGCGTCGACGTTCGGGACGCCACCCTCACGCCCGCCGGCATGCTGCGCTTGCGCGTGTTCAATGGCTCCATCCGCGTGCACTTCGCCACGCCTCCGGCAAGCGCGCGCATCCTCGCCGTGACGTTCAACGGCGCGCTCAGTTCGGACATTCCGCTAACGATGCGCGACAGCTTCGGACCTCGCTTCGGCGAGGCGACGCTGGGCACCGGCGAGCCGGTCCTCTCGATGGACGTGGTCACCGGGGATATCTCGATTACGGTCAACAAACGATAACGACTCAAAAACCTTAGAACTTAAAACTTAGAACTTAGAAGAACCTGTTCTTCTTTTCAGTTCCACGTTCACAGTTCAAAGTTGTGCGTTACTGAAGGTCGAGAGTCCATCTAATCAGGAGTGTGCCTTCCTGTAGCGCCGTGAAATGGGCATCCGGGTACGGCGAGATAGCTGTGATGGATTCGAATCGCCCGTTGGCGAGGCGCCATGCGTGCAGGACGTCCGCGCGCCTGCCGGCGTACACCTGGACCATACGCGCGCGGTCGTACGATCCGGCCGTTCCGAACGCGTCCAGCGGTTCGAGGTGGTCGATGGCAGAGGTCTGAAATCCGTCCGGGATGGCGGCCGGCGCGGGTTGGCTGGTCGTGCACACTTCAAACGCGCCCAGGCGCGGCTTCGCCGTGGCGAAAAGGGCGGCAAGCGCCGGATCGCACGACGAGCGCACGGGTTCGTCGACCATCCCTGACAAAGCTAGTAAAATCAATGTGATGGCGTATATCATCTGCGAGCCGTGCGTCGGGACCAAGGATACCGCCTGCGTGGACGTCTGTCCCGTCGACTGTATCCATCCGCGCAAGGACGAAGCGGGCTTCGGCGCCGCACAGATGCTTTATATTCATCCTGACGAATGCATCGATTGCGGCGCCTGTGTGCCCGCCTGCCCGGTGGACGCGATCTATTCGCTCGACGAAACCCCGGAGCAGTGGACCGGTTTCATCCGTCAGAACGCGGACTACTATCGCATCCATGAGTAGTGGCGCGAGGGCGCGCCACGCGGAGATTTGACTGAATGGGCCTCATCGACCACCGTTTCGAGGACAACTTCATCACGACTTCCATCGACCGCGTGCTGAACTGGGCGCGCGAGTCGTCAATCTGGCCGATGGGTTTCGGGCTGGCCTGCTGCGCAATCGAGATGATGGCGGCGTCGGCATCGCGCTACGACATCGCCCGCTTCGGCGCCGAGGTCTTTCGTGCGTCGCCGCGCCAGTCGGATCTGATGATCGTCGCCGGCACCGTGACCAAGAAAATGGCGCCCGTCCTGCGCCGCCTGTACGACCAGATGCCCGAGCCGAAATGGGTGATCTCGATGGGCAGCTGCTCGAACGCGGGGGGACCGTTTCCGACTTATAGCGTGTTGCAAGGCGTCGACAAGGTCGTCCCGGTTGACGTGTACGTGTCCGGCTGCCCGCCCCGCCCCGAGGCGCTGCTCTACGGATTGATGCGCCTCCAAGACAAGATTCGCAAGGAAGGAACGGTGCTGCGCAAGGACCGCATCATTCCGCTCGGCGCGTCCGAGCCGGTCATCATCGGGGAAAGGTCGTAGCCGATGATCAAGTTGCTGCGGACGATCTTCCTGGTCGACTTGCTCAAAGGGCTGTGGGTCACGCTGCGGTACACGCCGCAGCCAGCATTTACCTTTCAGTACCCGGCCGAACGTCGGCCAACTGCGCCGCGCTTTCGCGGCGTCCTGCGTCTCCAGACGGAGCCCGGCACCGGCGCCCAGACCTGCATCGTCTGCGACCAGTGCGCGAAGGCGTGTCCCGACGATTTGATCGCGCTTGGCGGCCACCGCGAGCCGGGGACGAAGATCAAGGTCCTCGACTACTTCGATTTCAACCTGTCGCGCTGCAGCTTCTGCGGGCTCTGCGCGGAGGTCTGTCCGACCAAGCCGATCAAGGCGCTCATCATGAGCGAGGACTACGAGCTGGGAAGCTATAGCCGCGAGACGCAGATCCTGCGGGTCGACCAGATGTACGACGGGGTGCCGATCGAACAATACACGCACTGATTTTCCTTTTCCGTAACCGCGCGACGGCGGCGCGCGGGCGATTGCGGCACGAAGCGTTCGGCCCGCATTTTGAAAGGGGATGCCGCCCGCGATTGGTGGTTGAACTGTTTTTCTGGCGGGAACCGGGACCTTGAGTTGGCTGGAGGCCTCATGAAGCGCGCCTTCCGGATTGCTGCGGCCATGACGATCGTCGCCGCGGCGTCTTTTGTCATTCAGGCGGACGACACGCCGGCCTCGCAGGCCTCTGAAATCCAGCTCCAGCTCGGCGACCTTCTCTATTCGGAAGGCCGGTACCTTGATTCGCTCGACGCCTACCGTCTCGCGCTGAAGAGCTCGCCCGCGGACAATGCGCGGCGCCCCCGTGTGGGCGTCATCGCGTCAGCGCTTCGCGTCGCCGAGTTCGATATCGCGCGTCAGGAAGCGGAGAAGCTCCACGCCCAGGATCCCAGCGGTCCCGAAGCCACGTCGCTTTACGGCGATGCGTTGTGGGCCTCGGGCCTGTTCCAGGACGCGGAATCCAACTACAAGGACGCGCTGACGGCGTCGCCGGACCTGGCGCGCGGCCACCACGGCATGGCGCGGTCGCTTGCGGCGCGCTCGAGGCTCGACGAGGCGATGACCGAAGCGCAGCTCGCGCTCCGCCTCTCGCCGCGCGATCTCGAAATCCATCATACGGTCGGCGCGATCTACGAGCGGATGCACAAGTACGAAGAGGCCGCGGTTGCGTACTCCAACTACGTGAACCTGCTGCCGAACAAGGATCACAGCGAGAAGGCGGACTGGTCGC
>AR_comb_assmDRAFT_10464416_pt1 | contig 10033 bp, 9 predicted proteins | sample ArasoioldDNA_FD_10543 | JGI IMG/M metagenome (IMG submission 10543) | reverse complement strand
CTGTTTTGGGTTGACCAGGGCAATGGTGTTGGCGTTACACCTGCGGGACATGATTTTTCAATTGTTACCCAAGCGTTGGAAAAAACAGGAGCGAGTCTTGCTGTTGCCGCTGAGGTATATGCTAAAGCCGGTATCGCAGAACGGGATGCAGGCACTATTTGCTTTTCATCAAAATACATTTATAACCTTCTGCGTCCGGTAACTTACATACGAAGATTCATTGACCCAAACTGGCTCCCATTTATAACGACACCAAATCATCCTGAGTATCCCGCGGCTCATGCCTTCTTAACCGGTTCGGTTATGCAGGCAGCAACTGAAGTGTTAGGTGATGATGTTGCAATAACAGATCACACCTATGACTTTCGCGGCTGGACACCCAGGTCATACAGCAGTTTATTTAATGTGGCAGAAGAAACAGGTATATCAAGGTTGTATGGCGGCATCCATTATCTCCCATCAATTAACACGGGTTTGTCATTAGCACATGATCTTGGCAGCAGGGTTGGTGATATCAAGCTGCATGACTGATCAGAATTGGATTCTTCATTTCAGTATGAGGCTAGTGAGCCAGAATAGTGTTCGACCAGAGAATCAGAAACCATCCTTATCAGTTAAGCAATTTCCTATGATGGTCATTTTGAAAGAAACCAAATGCAATGGCAATCGCAACTATGTTCTGTGGATGATTGTCATCAGCGCCGTCATCTTTTTATCGTGTTCGAAGAGTCCCATACAGGATGACCGTATTCAATATGACGCCTATAAGCTAATCCGCGATTGGTACACATTGGATACTCAGTTTGTAAACCGGGCGATTCTATGGAAAGACGATAGTATCTGGCGGGATGAAATAAAGCTCGCCCTGGACACGACGGCTGATACGTGGTTGAACATGTGTGCTACTGAACGTTCTGCAGCGCATCTTGAGCAGTGGTATTACATAAAAAACGGGAAAAAAATTCATCCATCCGCTTACCCGAAGACATGAACGTGTCATTTAAACCTTAAAATAAAATGAAAAGGCAATGAATTTCCTGATCGTAATGTGTATGTAGCAGGAACGTTGAATCACCATGCAACATACTGGAAGAATGGTGTTGCTGTAAAGCTCAGCAATGTTGAATCCGATGCAAACTCTATTTTCTTAGCAAAGAAATAGGCATTCTTCGAAAAATTATTCTCTAAGAATGACTTTGGCATTTGTCAAATAAAAAGATATCGATCATTAAATCATTTAAAATAGAAACAATGAAAAAAATAATTGAGAAAAAACTATCTGCGTTCATTCTGATAACGATCGGAATATTTTCATCATTGATGATAAATGCGCAGTGGCAAAGTAAAGCAAGTGGTTTCGCCACTCCCGGGAGAGGTATGTTTGAATTAATAGCAGTCGGCAATAGTGTTGTGTGGGGAGTTGCCGGAAATAATGTGGCTAATCTAACAAACGGGCCCCACAATGAATTTACACGAACAACTGATGGGGGCAATCATTGGACAGCAGGAAAGCTCGACGCCTTTCCTGATTTTTGGTTTGCCGGCATTGCCCCTTTGAGCGCAACACTTTGTTATGCCAGCATTGCAAATTTTGATAATGGAAATGCAAAAATTATTAAAACAACAGATGGAGGAATAACATGGACAGAACAACTGAATTATGAGTTCGGGGTAACGTTCGGCTTCTTCGCTGACATTTATTTCTTCAATGTAAATGAAGGACTCGTATTTGGTGACCAAAGCAATGGGTACTTTACAATTTTTACTACGCATGATGGCGGTTCTCACTGGACAAGGGTACCCCAGGCAAACATGCCTGCAGGATTGCCCGATGAATATAGTTATGTTCTTTCATCTGAAGGAGTAGGAAATACTTTCTGGACCGTCAGTGGATCAGGCCGTATTTGGAAAACAACTGATAAAGGATTGCATTGGGCTGCGTATCAAACCGAGGAAACAAACATAGAATTCAGTAATCTCAAAATGCGGGATGAATTACATGGCTTATGGGAAGTTCATGGTGAACTTTACAGAACCACTGATGGTGGTATTACCTGGACAGAGATAGAACATTCCGGAACATGCTTCACCAATGATCTTGCTTATGTTCCCGGCACTGTTGCAACTTATGTAAGCACAGGGGGCCACGATTTTCCAGGATATGCTGAGAACGGGTCAATTCATGGAATTGGCACATCCTATTCTGTTGATGATGGCAACACATGGATCACTATAGATACGACAGTGGAACATCTGTCTCTTGCGATGGTTAATTCTTACACCGGCTTTACAGGGGGCGTTAATACAGACGCTTCAACAAATGGAATTTTTAAGTACAATGGATCAGCACTTGGTTATTCCTGTGGAAATAGTCTTACTTCAATGTGTCACAAAGGAAATACAATATGTGTTGCGAATGGAAGTATAGCAAATCATCTGTCGAAGGGAGATTTTCTCGGCACCTGTACACCGGGCAGTACAATAAATAATAAAGCAAACCCTGAAATTGAGCAACAAGCCGAAGAATTAAATATTTATCCCAATCCAGTTATTAATTCAACCACTATTTTATTCTCCGTTCCTCAATCCGGAAATGTAGCAATCCAAATCTTTGATTTATCCGGAAGATTAATAACAACACTTGCCAATCAAAAAATGCAGGCAGGCAATCATCAATTAACATGGAATGCCAATGATAAGAATGGAAATGCCGTGTCTTCAGGCATTTATTTATTGAGGTTAAATACAGGCAGTTATTCTGAAACAAAAAAACTGTCGGTAATTAAATAAATAATTATTTGTTACTAAACCGAAAACGAAATGAAAAACATTTTTTTCTTAATAATGATTGTGTTTGGTTTTTGTTCCTGCCAAAAGGAATTGTCAAAAGAAGTATCTAATACAAATACCAGTACACAAGTAGATGTGTATGTGTCGGGAGCTGATTCTGTTTTCGCATGGGCCGGTCTTTTCAATTCTACTTATGGAATAGCTACGTATTGGAAAAATGGCCGACCGGTAAATCTCACCCGCAGAAGCGAGGATGGATACGGACCAGATGGTGCCATGGCCGCATCCATTGCTGTTTCAGGAGCTGATGTGTATGTAACAGGGTATCAGGAATCTTGTGGTTCTTTTAGATGCGGCGATCTCGGAAGGTTCTGGAAAAACGGCATTGCTGCTTACCTGGACCTTCCTACTTACCCGAGCTCTCTCATCGTTTCGAATAATGACATCTATATAGCTGGAAGCAGTGGGTATCTTACGGGTACCGGCGGAAACGCAGCCTATCTTAAAAATGAAGTTAAGATCGAGCTCCCCAGTGGTTCAGCAGGCTCCATATCCGCGGCAATTGCCGTTTCAGGAAATGATGTGTATGTGGCAGGTATCGGAATTACCGGCAATATTTATAATGGACCCCAAAAATATATTGCTAAATATTGGAAAAATGGCAACGCCATAAACCTGACCGATGGTACAAACGGAGCCCAGGCATGGAGCATCGCAGTTTCAGGAAATGATGCCTATGTGGCGGGGAATGAATGGAACGGCAAATCATACCAGGATGCTTCTGGATCTACATACAAAAGGTCTATTGCCAAATATTGGAAAAATAGCCAACCGGTAATCCTCACCGATGGCACAGACGATGCCTTTGCAAAATCCATCGCTGTTTCTGGTACTGATGTGTATGTGGCGGGAACTGAATGGAATGGCAAATCTTACCAAATTCAAGGTAGTGCATATATATACCGAAAGTCTATTGCCAAATATTGGAAAAATGGCAAAGCGGTAAACCTCACTGATGGTACAGAAGACGCCGACGCCAGATCCATTGCTGTTTCAGGCAATGATGTGTATGTAGCAGGAACGGCGAATGGCTATGCAACATACTGGAAGAATGGTGTTGCTGTGAAGCTCAGCAATGTTGAGTCTGATGCAAACTCTATTTTCTTAGTAAAGAAATAATGAGTGACATAGAGCCTTAAAAAAACTAAATAAAAAACGGAATGTAAAACCGATTCTGACCATTAACCATTAATTCCTTTTCGTTCACGATTATTAAAAATGAAAAAATGAAAAAATGAAAAAATGAAAAAGCAACTAAACCTGTCTGCTGCAGACAAAAAACTTAGTCTTTCAAAAAGGACTATTTCAAATCTCAGTTCATGTGAAATGAATCGTGTGGCTGGAGGGATCGGTACCGCTACCGCTCTGCACACATGTGATTGTGATATTACCCGTCCTGGCCATACTAAAAATGGTAACACCTGTCCCGGACACAACACCTGTTATAACTGCTGATATTCTTTAACTAATAAAAAGCAACAAAATGAAAAGCAATTAAACCTGTCCCGCCCTCAGGGGGGAAACTCAGCCTGAACAAAAAAACTATTTCCAATCTGAAACCTTCCGAAATGACGAGATATGTTGGTGGTGCATCCACTTCAGAGTCTTGCGACACTCATTGTCATTATACCAGGTGTGTCACACTTATCGAAATGGGAAAACCTGCGAGGGTCATGCATCATGCTATACTTGTTGAGATTTTCTGAACCAATAAAAATTTCAAATATGAAAAAGCAATTAAACCTGTCCCGCCACCATGCGGGAAAACTCCGCCTGAACAAAAAAACTATTTCAAATCTTAGTTCATCTGAAATGAGTCGTGTGGCTGGCGGGGCGTCGACGGGCTGTACCGATACCTGCCACTGCCCTGGCAATTCCAAAAATTGCACTCGGAACCAAAACACCTGCCCCGGTCATGCATCATGTTATCCGTGTTGATATTCTCTCACCAACAAAATAAACAAAATGAAAAAGCGATTAAACCTAGGCCGCCTTCATGCGGGAAAACTCAGCCTCAGCAAAAAAACAATTTTAAATCTTACTGCATCAGAAATGAACAGGCGGGTTGGTGGAGACAAAACGCAGGGATTTACTTGTACATATCCTACCTACAATAATGCATATACCTGCGATAATAGTCGCCCCCGCCGTCCTACATGTTAGTAGTGCTTTGCCAAACACCAACTGCGGAAATAATTTTCAAAACCCAAAAATTTCAAAAATGAAAAAGCAATTAAACCTTTCCCGCCTTCATGCGGGAAAACTCAGCCTGAACAAAAAAACGATTTCTAATCTGAAACCTTCCGAAATGACCAAATATGTTGGTGGTGCATCCGGTTCGGAAACTTGCGGCCCCGGTTGTCATATTACAGGACATGAGTGTCGCACTTATCGAAATGGGAAAACCTGCGAGGGTCATGCATCGTGTTATACTTGTTGATATTTTCTGAATCAAGAAAAAATCAAAAATGAAAAAGCAATTAAACTTGTCTATCGGCGGCAGAAAACTCAGCCTGAGCAAAAAGACGATTTCAAATCTAACTGCATCCGAAATGAGCAAACATCTTGGTGGTATGACTGGGACTTGCGGTCATGTTTGCGACCATGAGACGAAAGGAGCGTATTGTCACACTTATGGAAATGGAGGAAATACCTGTGATGGGCACAAAACCTGTTATATCTGCTAAAAATATTTCAGACGCGAAATCTTAACAATAACCGGACAGAAAATAGTCTGTGACGTTTATCCCCCAGAGTTACTTGCAAGGATCACACTTGCCATGGAAATAACTGCCAGGGAAATGACATGTTTATGGGGTTGTATAGTTCGGGAAGATTCCGGTATTTTATACTTGTTATTTCAAATATTAGCCGATGATAAAAACTCAGCCTGCGACTGTCCTTCCTGCGGATCTCCACGGGGTTTTAAACAACCAGGTGGAAACAATTGCCTGGCAGATTCATGAAAAAAGAACTGAACTTAATGAGCCATCCCTTCTGGACGGCAAGGCCGGCATTGCTTTATTGTTTGCTTATCTCTCTAAAATCTTCCCTGAAAAAAATTATCTGCAAATCACTTTTGAACTGCTCGATGATCTCAGCTATTCGCTTGCCAACGATGAGTTGGATTATCACCTGTCAGCCGGCGTAGCCGGTATTGCCTTTGCCTTCCAGCACCTGCGAAATACCGGCGTGCTGGATAAAGCTGAAGACCTGAATCTTGCCGAGTTGGATGAATTCATCAATCTTGGAGTTGACCAGGATTATAAAACCGGCAACTGGGATCCGTTGCATGGGATGACCGGGTTGGGGATTTATTTCTTAGAGCGCAATAAAGAAAACGGCGAGAAGAATTACTTGGAAAAAATTGTGGATCACCTAATCTCAATGCGTACGCAGGTTGACGAACATAAAACTTGGATTACACCCGGCTATGAAAATTACAGCAACGACAATTACAATTTCGGTATGGCCCACGGCATGCCAGGTGTGCTTTCTTTTTTGGCACAGGTGCACACAAAAGGTATCAGGCAAAAAGAGCTCGAAGAAATGATCTCATCCTGTTTACCTTTTCTTTTGCAACATCAATACGATGATAATGAGGAATGCTGTTTCCCGACGGCTATTCCTGTAGATCCAGGAGAAAAACAAAATCATGGGTCGCGACTTGCCTGGTGCTACGGCGATCTGTGCCTGGCCAATGCATTAATTCATTGCGGAAAGGCGTTAGGTCGACACGATTGGAGGAGAAAAGGAATCGACGTCGCGCTGAAGACGACGCAAAGAAATTTTAAAAGTGCCGGATGCATGGACGCCCCATTTTGCCATGGAACCACAGGTCTTGTACATCAATACAATCGATTATACCGACTTACCGGGAACGATGTATTTAGATATGCTGCTGAGAAGTGGATCCGTCTTACACTGCAACATTTCTACAAGCCCGGAGAGGGGGCAGGCGGCTATTTTTTCAGGTGTCTCAACGAAGTCACTAGCGGTTTCGAATACACGCCACGCTATGGTTTGCTGGAGGGAAGTGCCGGAATCGCGTTGGTTTATTTATCCTGGTTATATAACATACGCCCGGATTGGGACATCATTTTCTTGTGTAATGTATAAAGTAAAAAATCTTTTCAAAGAATTTTATGAACCACAACAATCCTTCGTTGTGCGGAATCCGCTTTTTGAAGTCCAAAGGTTTTTCGATTGGAAAGCAGAAGAAACTGATATCGGATTAGCAAAGGAAGTCTTAAGAGCATCACTCCGAAAATTTTATTTGAATCCAATTGCCATTGAAGCTTTGAATGTTGCTTCACCGGACTTGCATGACCGATTAAAGTTATGGATTGGTGATGAAATCGAAAATGATGAGAAGAAAGAGAAAACTGAGCTTGCCCTGGCAAAATACATGATTAGAATGTGCACTCGCTGCACGCCGTATGGGTTATTTGCAACATGTACCACGGGCAACTTCGGTGAATCAACAAGGATTGAACTAGCCCCGAGCGACCATGTTGAAAGGCATGGCCGACTGGATATGGACTATGTTTGTCAACTGCACTCATTTTTACTGCAGCAAAAGGAAATATGCGATCAGTTGCTTTTCTTTCCCAACAGCTCTTTGTATCGGCTGGGGGATCAGTGGCGATATATTGAACACAGATTTTCTAAGGAGACAGGTCGCACCTATCATTTAGTCGAAATTGATTCGTCCGTTTATCTCGATAAAATACTTCAGGTTTGTGAGGCGGGTAAATACCCTGGTGAGCTTGCGGATGCAATTACCTGTGACGACGTTTCATCATGCGAAGCGAGTGAATTTATTGCTGAGCTAATTCAGAACCAGGTGCTTGTCGATGAACTGCAACCAAATGTAACAGGCAAAGAATATTTTTCTATTCTGATCGACAAATTAAAAACATTGCCCCACGCCGAAAGGTTTTTTGAAAAACTTGGAAAAATAGAAGGATTATTTAATCAGCTGCAGCAAAAAGGCACAATCGAGAAAAGGTCAATTTATCCACAGATTGCGCGTGAACTCGAGCAACTGGAAATTCCTTTACAGGCAAAAACATTGATACAAGTTGATAGTTATCGACCAACGACTGCCTCTACGTTAAATAAGAAGGTCAGCGATGAAGTGTTGAAAGGGCTTAGCATATTGCAACTTTTCACGTCGGATAATCATGTGAACGATTCTTTTGCTGATTTCAAGAAAAGATTCATTGACCGATATGAAGCAGAATTTATTCCGCTGGTTGAAGTGCTGGATACGGAATCCGGCATCGGCTACAGAAATATGGGAACGCCTGAGATGGATGGGTCGCCGCTAATTGACAAACTAGCCATTGGGAATGGTTTTGGAGGTGATCTATCGTCGTTTACGGCCATAGAGGATTTTAAATGGCAAATTTGCCAAAGAGCGCTTGAGGAAAACAAAAGGGAGGTTGTTATTGACGATAGCCTTATTGAACAATTATCAAAAAAGGAATTCGATCAGGCAACCGTAGCCGACTCAATTTCCGTAATGGTAAAACTAAATGCCCAATCTTCACAGCATGTAGATGACGGAAATTATACCATCACGCTGGAATCGCCGTCGGGCCCTTCTGGCGCAAACCTTTTGACCCGGTTTTGCCATCTCGATTCAAACATTGAAAAACTGACACGAGCAATCTTGTTTAAGGAGCAGGAGCTACAGCAAGACTGCATTTTCGCTGAGATTGTTCATCTTCCGGAATCCAGAGTTGGAAATATATTAGCCAGGCCTTTACTTAGAAAATACGAGATCCCATATCTATGTAGACCGGCAGTTAGCAAGGATTTTCAAATTTCCATAAATGACCTTTTAGTTGGAATTGAAAATAACAGGGTTGTTCTGCGATCAAAGAAATTCAACAAAGAAGTCTTGCCCCGATTAACCAACGCGCATAATTTCCACAACACTACACTTCCAATTTATAGATTTCTTTGCGATCTCCAGTTCCAGGGGGCCAGGCAAGTCAGTTGGGAGTGGGGAGTTCTTTCCAACCTTTCCTTCTTACCACGGATTCGGTACGACAAATTTATTTTTTCACGCGCCAGGTGGCGACTTTCAAAGGAAGACATAAAGGATTGTAACACGAAGGATGACTCAATTGTCATGGAAAGAATTCACGACCTGAGAAAAAAGAAATTCTTGCCGGAATATGTCCTCCTTAGCCAGGGAGATAATGAGTTGATGTTGGATTTAAAAAATATTTTTTGCGTTAGAATCCTCATTTCGGAAATAAATAAGACAGGGACCATGTTGTTAACCGAGACGATTGATGACCCTGCCAATTGCTGGATAGAGGGAAAGGATGGACAGTATACCGGAGAGTTTATTTTTTCATTCTGCAAAAAAAAATGTGGTTCCCAGGAAATAACTTCCAATGAACCACATTCTATTCTTCAAAAGGAAAATGTTAAAAAGATTTTCCCGGTTGGTTCCGAGTGGCTTTATGCCAAAATATATTGTGGTACAAAAACCGCCGAGAAGATTTTGTCTGATTTGCTTAAACCTTTTACCGAAAAACTGCTTGCCGAAAGGAAGGTTGATAAATATTTTTTTGTTCGATATCACGATACAGCTCATCATATCCGTATGCGTTTTCATTCTCATAAGGGTGATTTCTGGAAAGAAATAATCTGTGAATTACAGTCGATCTTAAAACCTCTAACCCAAAACCGTTTAATTGGTAACCTTCAATTTGAAACTTACCGGCGGGAGGTTGAAAGATATGGATTCGGTACTATGCATTTAAGCGAAGATATTTTTTGGCATCATTCCGAAGCGATACTAAAGTTCATTGCTTTACTTCAAGGCGATGAGGGAGAACACTTGCGCTGGCAAGTTGGACTTAAGGCGATAGATCTAATTCTCGAGGACTTTGGCTATGCACTGGACCGAAAGTATAATCTCATCAGATCTTTGAATAAGTCATTTGCTGACGAGTTCAAGATTGGTGTACCGGAAAGAAAAAGAATTTCGGAACAATTTGGAAGTCATAAACAACTGGTGCAACTTTTAATGAGTGAAGCATGGCGGGAGAGTCCGGATCTTTCCACGGGAATTGGCGTTTTCGCATCGGCCAACAAATGTTACCGGAAAACAATCGAGGAGATTTTAACGAATTGTTCCGGCTTCAACGGCAAAGAGCGC
>AR_comb_assmDRAFT_10121508_pt1 | contig 10033 bp, 8 predicted proteins | sample ArasoioldDNA_FD_10543 | JGI IMG/M metagenome (IMG submission 10543) | reverse complement strand
GCTCGTGCCTCAATTGTCAAAAACCGATTTTTATTCACACGAACCGTGAGTTCTATGTATCAATTTCCAAAAATTATATTTTTATATACTAATTTTTATATTTCCATACATAATATACTATGATATAAAGGAGACATGTTTTGATATATACTGGCAGAAAATGATCTTTATACCATAGATAAAATACATGATCTATAGTCCTAAAATATCTATAGGCCATTTCTGTATGTGTACGCCGGACTCTAGGCCGTATGAGCTGTATAGCGTAGGACACATTCTACCCTTTAGTGACCCCCTATGCATAGTCTCTACCGCCGGGATTCTTGCCAGAGGCTACGCGCTCAAGGACGCTCCATACCGTACATTACGACCACGACTGAACCAAGAAAAAAGGCGCAAAAGCCAGCAAAGGTGGGACTTATACGCCTACGCTACGTTGCCCACTAGTATGATGTTCTGTCCCAAAAGACAAAATGCTGTTTGCTCTTATACGTCTACAATCACTCTGGAGAGTCGGCATCCACCATAGTTGTGCTCTAGAAAGGGCGAGCGAGACAGCATTGGACATATTTGTATATGGGCGCAACAACAGGAGGATCAGTCAATGAGACGGCGAGAGAGGTCAAGGAAGTACCAGGTATTAGCCATCATAGTGATAGGTCTATGGCTGCCATGCCAGGCGATGGCAGCGGGCATCGATGTCTTCGTCGGCTATGCCGACACCGAACGACCAAGTGTCTTTTTCCCCGCGCCATGGCTGGGTGATCCTGGGATATTGGATGTGGGGCACGCAATGGGACAACTCTTTGATGCTGGCGCTATCCGTATTGACAACAATACCGGCGCAGCACTTACTGTGGACAACGTCACGGTAGATGGTTTCGCCAATGGAGCGAGTTTCAGTCTCTGGGGTTCTTTCACGATCCCGAGCGGCATGAAGGCCATTTTAACACAAACAGATGAGGCGAGCGAGAACTTTGATACAAGTGATCGGACTAGCCGTCCGTGCTGTACGCCCCTCGGCTTTGGTGTGGAACCTTTCCCAAAAGTCCGTATTACGATTGGTGGCCAGACCATGGTATTCGGCGATTCGGTCCACGTCCTCGATACGAAGGGCTTTGATATTGTGGATCTTCCTCCAGGAGAGACAAATGAATCTTTTCAATGGCGTCTGATTGGGACGGCGGGCGGGCAAGGTGTTGTGGCGGTCGCCGCACCCACAGCGGGAGATATCAATGGGGACGGGAAAGCGGACCTGATATGGCGGCACGCAACCACCGGCCAGGTGGGCGTGTGGCTGCTGAACGGGGCAACTATCGCCGGGGCGGGGATGGTAGAACAGGTCACCGACTTACGCTGGCAGATTGTCGGGGCCGGTGATGTGGACGGGGACGGGAAAGTGGACCTGGTGTGGCGGCACGCGACCACCGGCCAGGTGGCGGTGTGGCTGCTGAACGGGGCGACCATCACCGGGGCGAGTGTGATAGCGCAGGTCGCCGACTTAAGCTGGTACATTGCTGCAGTTGGGGATGTGGACGGAGACGGGAAAGTGGACCTGGTGTGGCGGCATACGACTACCGGCCAGGTGGCGGTGTGGCTGCTGAACGGGCTGACCATCGCCGGGTCGGGATGGGTAGCGCAGGTCGACGACTCTGGCTGGCAGATCTACTAGAGATATGCACGGGTGTCATGCTATGGCCTGTGAAGCACTGACTCTACCTCTTTGGAGAGCAGCTTCAGTAGGCCAGCATGTGTGGTGTGGTATACTGCCCTGCTATCACGTCACAGGGAGACCCTATGGCAGCAGCGCCAGGGAGGTAGTCGGTGAAAATACAGCGTGGGCACACCATACTGTCGCAGAAAACCTTCTAGACGCGGAACTGCCACCGCACTCGGGCGGAGCGGGTTGTGTTATATGTGAGGATGCCGGGCAAGCAAAGCCTCACCTGGAACACAACCCTTTATCTCCTCTTGCTGAGTATTCTTGAACCCCGCAGGTTGCACAGCTACAATCCTCGTCCAATCAATCTTTCAGCCGTGAACGTGAACCGAGCTTCCCGCTGGTCCATTGTGTCTACCCCCAGCCTTTCCTTGATTCTGGTGTGGCTGGGAGGATGCCGAGTATCCTATGAGCACGGTTGGTCTTCTTCTATGGCCTGGAGGCCCTCTTGAAAGCTACACAAACTCCTACGCGCTGGATGCGATGCTGGCGGTGTTCGCGCTGCTGCTGGTTGGCTACGCTGTTCTGTATCAGTGCTTCAGCGAACACTTGATCTACTTTGATGAGGTCGTATTGTTCAACCCGGTTTACACATATCTCCACTACGGAAAGATGACGCCTCCAGCGCATGGACAATTTGACACCATGTTTGTACACCCACCGGCGCAGTACTTCTTTATTGCTATGTTGATGCGTACTGGCCTGAGCGTGTATCACGCTGCTGGAGCTCTCTCGGTCCTGCTGTTCATGGCCTTTTCATACGTGGACGGATTGTTGCAACTACGAGGCTTTTTCTTCGCTGATCGCAAAGATTATGAGCAATTCGGAGTTGCAACAACAGGCGTATCGTATATGCTCTATGCCGTAGAACGACCTCAGCAATTAGTGGGATATGGAGTAAGTGGACAAACAATATATCGTTTCCAGGAACAGCCGAGCGGAGATTAGACTTTCTCTCTGCTGTCTGCCCGATCAGTTATGGAGAGCGCCACGGTGTGCTGGATAACGCCGAACTCAAGCCTCCGTTTTATGCGATCTTTTATCGACCCGTTCCATCCAATGATGATCCCCGCGCTCTCAAGGACCACAGCGTGCCAGCCGCCATTATCACCTTGCTCGCAGACCGGGCCCACTTTTGATCGAGACATTCGGCCGACCCTGGGGGCGTGTACAGTGAGGGACGAAGTAGCTGGCTGGTTCACCCAAACTGATGAGCTGCGATCCTTCATCCGTGAGTCCGCACAGACTGATCAGCCCATCCGCTTTTACCCAACGTACCGGGAGTTTCGTAAGACAGTAGGCACGCTGCAGAGGCCTCAAGCATTGCCGCAAGCATCCGAAATAACCGACGTATGTGCCAACACTCCGGACGGCACTGCTCTCAGCTTCAGCTCCAACGGCATGTTGGAAAAACCTCCTCCTGAGTTCACGTTTTCCATGCCTGGGGCGTTGCGCCTGGAGTCCATCGCCCTAGCTTATGACAAGGCCTCTATCACGGGCCAATCACCCGTCCGCATCCAAACCGCGCCGCAACAGTGGGCCTACGCTGCGTCTATCCCCATCGTCCTCGATCGGACCCCGCATGCGAAACGCCTGGTACATATTCGCGGCAGAGTGCGGCAAGGGCAGATCGGGATTGGCATTCTGAACCGAAAAACCAATACCTTCCAGGTAGAGAAAGTCTTGAACCCTACCCCCACGGCTGTCGACTATTACATCCCGACCCCTATGCCCGAAGCCGCCGACGATCTCATCTTTCGTAATACATCTTTTCATGGTGCACCTTCTGAAATCATCGTGGATGCAACAGAGATTCTCGCTCCGGCACACAGGATCGAACCTTGGAGCCATCTGACTGATATCGAGCTGGCATACGACAAGGCCTCCATCGAGCGGGGTATGCTGCGGAAACTATGGGCACAGGTGACAAGTGGCGAAATCGGGGGCGGGATTCTTGCGAGCGACCAAAAACAATTCATCACTGAACAACGCTATGGGCAAACCGCTGAGCCTACTGACATAGCCCCGCCGGTTCCATGGCTGCGCAACAGTCCTTAAGCTTGTCACGCTCCGATTCAGGGGCATTTAGTTTTCGGACATGCGGTAGCACAACAGGTCCAAAACGAGTTAAAGAGTTTTGTTTCACGTGAGGTTTTACTTCCCCGGCACGCCCAGCATGATCCAAACTTTTACGAAGGTGGGCCAGCACGCGATGAAGTGGTTACGAGTTTTGTAAGCGGTACCTAAAACTTACAACCAGTTAATTATTAGGTACTACTGAATCAATCCAATCGCATGGAAACTCAGACCACAGACGAGCACATAGTGCCCTCAGCGGCACGAGGCAGGATAGGAGATCGTATGTTGTCTCACGGCGTCCTGAGAAAGGATGACTAAGATGGAGGGGCAGTTGCCGAAGATATCGCGCTTATTGCATAGCGATTGCGCACTGATGGTCATAACGTTCAGCGTTTGCCTTCTATTCGCCTGTGTCGCTAGGCTCCTCAACCACAATATAGGATATGGAAACGCTTTCGGTTGCGATGCCTGGTATTTCTTCGGCCTGCAGTTTCATTTTACAGATTTGTACGCATCAAAGAGATTCTACCAGCCTTTCCGGTTTCCTGCCTTGCTGCCGTGGATATATCTTGGCAACTTGCTACCATACAACCTTCTAAATCTGCTCAAATATGTATTCTATTTCAGCATTACATGCGCCGGCTTCTTATGGTTCAACCTGCGCCTATTCGGGTCTAAGATTGCGATACTAACGACCGTCTTGTTCTGCTGCAGCACTTTGTTTCTGGGTGTTCTGTCAACCGACTATTTGACGAGTGCCGGCCTGGCGTGGGGCAGCTTCCTCATAGGAGCCACCGTAGAAGCAGGGCGCGCTTATAACCCTTTGCCCTGGAGCGTCCTGGCAGGGCTATTGATCGGAATGTGCTTCTTCACGCATATTCCGACCGGGATGTTCATTTTTGCGGTGCCATTGTTCTTTCTTGCAGTGCCCGAAAACGAGAAACGAGGATCGAGACTTCGTCGGTTCGGGTGTTATCTAGCTGGCTGCATCGTTGGTTTCTGTGTCCTGAGTATTGTCCTGGGACTCTATAATCGGTCGCTCGGCGGGAATCTGTTCTTTTTTGGGCAGGAGATTGAGATCGCTCTTAAGATGCTTCAGAGTGCTGCCTACATCAGCGTCGACAACCGCCAGCCTGGCTTTGCCTGGCTGCTGCGAGACACCAATGTCTTCGTCATGGCCGTGGCGATCGCTGGCTGTCTCATACTCTTTATCTGCAGGATGCGCGAACGCGAATCAGCGAGCTGGCGAGATGACTCGGCAAATATCGCCGCCATCGTATACATCGTGACGGCTGGCCTCGTTCTGGGATGGGAGTTCAGCGGCAGGGTCATTCTGCAAGTCAACGTGTTTGCACCCTGGATATACCCTGTGCTCTTTGCTGCTTTTGCCGGGATGCTATCACGCCTGCGTGCGATCCACTCGCTATCCGTACCGCATGTGTTCGCGATCGTGTTGCTGATGTGGGGGACCATGTTGATGGCTGCTGCCTACGATCGTAGCAGCGTAAGCAACCAAGTGGTTCTCAGCGCCAAGGTCGTCTCTGGGCTGGTTTTCATGCTGGCGTTTGCTCTTTGGTCTCAGTCGAAGTGGGGCTTGGTCGGACTGGCCTCACTAGTCAGTGTCATCGTCTTTAGCTATCCGACAGAGTACGGCAGCTTCCCATGGATGTCGTACGGCAGGTCAGGCCGCGAGATGACAGCCCAAGCGGCCCAAGCTGCTCGAATCCTGGCGTCCCTGAAACTAGGGGAGATTCCAGCTTTCTGGATCGGGGCCAGCCAGCCTGAAACGATCGCCGTGCCCCGCAGCTTCATGAATTGCGGTTCTTTTGCAGGGAGCTTTCCCTCGACCAGTGTAGGAGCGCAGGGTATGGAGCAGTACTTTTTACCACTGACGCGGAACGTAATTGGCAACGCACATGTATTCGTCGTCGTTGCGCACGGTAAGAACCATCACAAGATGGCGGCTTCCGCACTGCAGGACCTTGGTTTCGTCAGCCAATTAGTTGGCGAGTGGCCGATTGGATACGGATCTCTAGAGACCTCTATGGCCGTACTGCGCTTAACGCCAAATCCTTAAGCTAGCGTCGAAAGTATCAGTTGTGGCCAGCAGTCCTTCGGAAGCATTCCTGCCGCCCCTGCACAGTAGTATCCACCGGCTTGCGCCGGCAGACTATTGCCTGATCTATGGCGCAATCGACACCGAGGATGGCTGCCTCGCGTACACGCCACCAGTATTTGTAGTCAAGGTCGCGATATCGCTGGCCGTATGCGAAGTCCATGAAAGCTTTCTCTAGGCATCCAGATTCGGAGCGACACGCGCAGAGGCTGCCGCTCCGCGTGTGACCTTCTTGATGATGTAATGGGGGCGTGCCTTTACTTCTAGGTAAATCCTTCCGACGTATTCGCCAACGATTCCTAGAAACAGGAGGTTAAAGCCGGCGAGGAAGATGATCAAAATGGTGAGTGCTGTGAAACCGCGAGGGGACTGGGTTAGAAAAAACTTGGCAAAGAGGCTGTAGACAGCAAATAGACCTGCAAGTCCCACATGAGCAAGGCCGAGAACCGTTGCCGCACGCAGGGGGACGATGGAGAAGGCAAAGATGCCATCGAAAGCCAGTCCCAACAAACGCACGGGACTGTATTTCGTCCGTCCCGAGTGGCGTTTCGCCCGCTCGATGGGAATGCCAATTTGGCGATAACCAACCCAACTACGAAGCCCGCGTATATAGCGATGGTGCTCCGGCATCTGGCATAGTTGATCGACAACTCGACGTGACATCAATCCGAAGTCGCCAGCGTCAAGCGGCAGACGAATGTCGGAGAGGCTCGCCAACAGACGGTAGAAAGCGTAATAGCACAACCGCAGCCACCATGGTTCCTTGCGGTTGATGCGCTGAGCGTAAACGACATCGTAGCCTTGGTTGAATTTCTCAATGAACATGGGGATGAATTCGGGTGTGTCCTGCAGGTCACCATCCATTAAAATGACAGCATCGCCAGTCACATGATCAAGAGCTGCACTCAAAGCCGCTTGATGCCCAAAATTCCGGGAGAACGAAACCAAGGTCAGGCGCGCATCGCTCACTGCAGCTTCTTCCAGAATCTGGAAGGTTCTGTCAGAACTACCATCATCCACAAACACCATTTCATGCGGGCCACCAGGAACCTGATCCAACACGGAGCCCAACCGGTGTAAGAGTTCACATAACACTGATTCCTCGTTGTATAGTGGGATCGCAACTGACAGCCGAAAGGTGTTGCTTACCTTTTTGTCCGCCCCTTGCAATAGATCATGTTCCATAAAGTTTTCCCGAGTAATCTGAGACCATATTCTTCAAATTCTACGATCTCGAAGACGCTAGAAAAGATTTGCCGCCACTCTGAGACTGGCCGGGCGTATGCACCACGATCCCAGCGTGTCAATAGGGAAGCAATCCCGCCCTGATCGGGCTGCACCAGTTCGAGGATGTGAATATGGCCATCGTTGGTCAGAAGTGTGTTCAGGTGAGAAAGGACACGAAGTGTATCCGGTGTGTTGATGTGGTGAAGAATGCTGTTTACGAGGATGAAATCGAAGCCCTGTCCAGGTTCAACAGAATATTGGGTCACATCCGCGACAACGAATGCACGTTGGTAGCGCTGGCGCGCATCTTCGATATACCGCTCATTGCAGTCGATCCCAAGATACTCAGTGTTTGCGAAGTGTGTAGTATTTGTACCTGGTCCGCACCCTACATCCAGTACCCTCTGTACCTTAGTTATGTCGTTGTGGCGAAAGACCGGCTCCAACTTTTGGTTGGCAAAGGGGGCTTGCCACAGCCGATATATGGCCGGATGTTCGAGAATAGTAATAACCGGGCTCATTGCTTCCACCTCACCTCGCAGTTGCCAATGTTGGCCTAAGCAGGGAACTGAAGCCTAAGCTGCTGCCTGATGTCTGGCGAGATCGGAAGCGAGAAGCCCAGGGTCGCCAGCAGAATCACTGCATGCACCTGATGAGAGTCAATGGCATCCATAATCCGTTGAGTACATCCTAATGTCTTCACCCTGCTGACTCCCAGTGGTGTGGACTAAGTCACCGCTGCATTTGGGGCAGACAAGGTACGTTAACAATCGGAGCTTCATGAGATACGTTTTTCCTCAGCAATGGAAGCGGTCTCAGGCTGTACCATATGCGTCTGTTCCGGCTAGTTCACGCCATTGCTCCACACCCGACCCCTTTGCGATAGCGCCTCAGAGGTAAATGACAACATAACAAAAAAGCCTCTCTGCGTACAGTATGAATTGCCAGATACCAGGAGTTTGTTAGGCGAGTAAGTTCCGACTACCTAAATCAACGACACCAAGCACACCATCTAGCCGACAGCGTCACAACAATACGCCTGCTGGCTAACGCAAAGTGCCTCAGCTCAACGTCTTCGACTCGAGCGCGACGTTTTGCCATACTTGCACGCCATCGCCGAACTCAATCTCTCGAGGGCTCTCCGCACCATACCTTATCAGAACCTTGGTCGTGAGCGGTATGTCGTAACGGCAAGTCCACCCCAGCGCTCCAAAGTATTGCCTGAGCCTGCGCTCGATCCGCTCGGAATGCGTACCGATGTTGACCATCTTCACACGAGCTTGTAACAGGTCTGGACGTGCACTAAGAACATCCAGTTCGCTCCCTTGAATATCCATGTGGATGTAGTCGACTGTCCCAAGGTCACCAATGATCTCCTCCATATCGACTGCTCGGACCCGCCGTAACCGGATTCCCAGATGCTCGATCTCGGACGCCATCTGAGCTCCGTCCGTCCCCGCCTGCGCCACCTCATCGTCAGAGACGATCGACTGACCATACCACTCCGCTGCGTTACCTACCTGAAACCAACATGTTCCGGATCGGCCAGAAGCGGCCGCACAGATGAGCCTTGACCATTCGCGCTTCAGGTTGTTGTCACGAAAGTGCTGCTCCATCCACTCGAAGTGCTGTGGCTCTGCTTCCACACCTACCAGTCGATACTCTCGCCCTGTCTGCTCTGATGCGAATGCCCCGACGCTCAGCCACCGTCCCCAGCCAGCGCCCAGTGCAATCATGACGAATGTGTGCCCCGCAGCGTTCACCGCCTCCAGGAGCGGAACCCAGTCGAGCACGTTTTCGCTGTCGAGCGGGTCGGGCACTTCCAGGCGTTCCCTGTGGTAGGCTGCCAAGCACTCTGCGGAGTATGCCAATACGTCAGCGCGGGTCCGGACGCCGAGCCAGCCGGTCGTGTAGCCGGCTGGTGTGGTCCCGGTCCAGGGCTTATAGGGTGCGAAGACACCAGGGTCGATGACGATCTCTGGACGAACCTCGCTGGCCGTAGCCTCGCGTGTCTGTACTGACTCAATCAGGGCTGACGAACACACCTCTCCCACCGCCCTGTTTCGGAAAACAATCGAACGGTAACCGAGCGGAAGCACGCGTTCGATTACCATTCGTCCATCTGCTTGGACACACTCGTCTTCGAACAGGATACTCCCGTCGCGCCCGAGAGCCGCCACGCCAACTGCACCTTTCGTCACGGTCATATCCAGCCTGACAACGAGGGGGCTCGTCAGGGTATCAGAAATCGCCGGGAGTTCTAGAGCGTATGCCCACTGCTGCGGAGTCGTCATAATCTCCAAAGGTCCCTCACCACGCACGATTGCGCTATTGTGAACCACTCGCCGGCGAAGTGAGAATACGTCCATATTGTCCTCCTCACTAGAATGGATAGGAAAAATGAAGTGGTCTCTGGTGAATTTTAAAACGGACAGGACCATGTTGGATAATGCTCGCAGAGGTGCTGTAACTTTCCAGCTCGTAGAATCCCTCAAGACCTTAATCTCGTGTTCAAGCGCAGCAATTTTGCTGTCATTTGAACGTTTAAGCTCCTCAATAGTCTGCTCGAGCTGGAAGACACGTTGATCATTGGAGGACGCAGGCGGCGGAGGCCTAGGAAAAAATAAGGCAGGATCTTTGTCAAACTCATTGAGATATTGACGGTAGGAAACTGGTTTCCCACTCACCAATGCAGCAAGCTTGTCCAGCATTTCCTCGCGATAGGAAGCGAGTTCAGGCAAATCCTTGTATTTCTCCAGTACTTCGGCCGCACAATCGGCTAATCCGCAGAGGATATAGAGAGAAACCAATTTGACGAGTTTTTGAGGGCTTGTGGGCTTCCATTTTTGTTCGTAATAGGGATCGCCATAATCCTTCAGGTAAAGCGCGTC
>AR_comb_assmDRAFT_11444959_pt1 | contig 10034 bp, 13 predicted proteins | sample ArasoioldDNA_FD_10543 | JGI IMG/M metagenome (IMG submission 10543) | reverse complement strand
GCATACCGGCACCTACAATACCAGCATCTATCGGCTGGAGATCACCAACAACAACGCGCTCTATAACAATCTGGCGGAGCATCTGCGGATAGATTGCATCCAGATCAAGCTTACGATCAGTGATGGTGCTTCATACATTGGCATCAAGACCACGAATGCCAATCAAACAGTCAGTGACATTGATTGCCGCGTTACGAATTGCATCGTCAAGGGAAACGTCACCTCAGGCAACGCGGCGGGATACGAGTTAAGCACCACCAGCGGCACGGTCACGACTGGAGTCGTGGCCAACTGCATTGCTATGGATTGTACGTCGGGTTTTCTTGCGACGTTGAATGGTGCGCGTTTCTACAACTGCGGGGCATACAACTGCGGGTCTGGGTTCTCCGATACCGCGTCGAAAATGTTGGTGAAGAATTGTCTTGGCTATAACTGCACGGCCAGTTTCCAGCCTCCGTTCTTCGCCGGCAGTGATTACAACAGTGAGAATAACCGCTCTGGCGTCCCGCCCGGAACGCATTCGTATTATGGCTATGAATTCAATTTCTCCAATGCGGGTAGCGAAGACTTTCATTTGACCGTCAACGACCAAGGCGCGCGGAGGAAGGGCGCAGACCTGTCCGCCGATTCCTATTACGCCTTCAGCACGGATATTGACGACGCGACGCGCTCCGGGTTGTGGGACATTGGCCCAGATCAATATACGGCTGCGCAGACCGGCATCCATATTGGGGCTGCGTCGAAGAAGATCACTACATCTGGTGGCGAGGTTAATCCGCATAGCACCGTTCCAGTCACCACTACCACGGGTTCAACGTTCGTGGTGGCGATGTGCATACTGGACAGCGCAACGATCACAAGTTTTGCTGACACCATTGGCGGATCTGCTTCTGGCAACACCTGGACGCAACTCGGGACCGAGATCGATTCCGGCACGGGCGCGGCCGATGGAGGACGCTTGCGCATCTACTATTGCCAGAACGGCAATGGTGGCGTGGATCATGTGTTCTCGGTGACTACGAGCATATCGGTGTTCGCCAGCACTTGGGCGATCGAGATTGCGAGCGCGGCAACGGCGAGTTTTGATAAGTCGGTTTCATTGGTGCACGATGTATCGTCGCCGTTCAATAGCGGGTCAACGAGCACCACTGCGCAAGCGACCGAACTAGCAATCGGCGTTGCTCTGGCCTTCAATGACAGCGGTACTGGCAATGCTGTAATCACGTCTTCAGGCTCCAGTCCGGCGGACGCGAATTGGGCCATTGCGATCGAGGAAAAGGACAGCACTCAATTCTTTACCGGCGGCATGATGTTCGCGCCGCTGAGTTCAACAGGGACCTACAACTTTTCCTATACTGCGGGTGATGCGACCGACGGTTATGCGGCAATCTTGACATTCAAAGAAGTTGTCACAGCTGTGATGGGGACGGCATTTCAGGTCACAGCGTTTCAAGCGAATGCTTTTCAAATCTTTGGCGGCACTCCGGCCGTCACCGGCACTTGGAAAACGACGGTGGGATTGGCGAAGGGTTCGCATAAGACGGTATTGGGGTTGGCGCAAGCGAGCATCAAAACTTTCGATCAGTTGACCAATTGATATGACGGGTCGGCAAAAAGGTGCAGTTAGCCTATACAACCACCGAATGAATGGTGCTGTGAAGGAGCGTTTATGTTCCAGATGTAAACGGTGGTTCCCCGAGACCATTGAGTTTTTCAATTGGCGTAGATATGACACTCGGTGGAATGCGCCATGCAAGGCGTGTCACATGGTGGTGTTGAAGGAAAGCTATCAGCGCAGGAAGTTTCTGCAGAAGAGAAGTTGCAGGGCCGATGTAGATGCAGTAGCGATGCTTACCAAAGCGATGCGGTAATTTTTAACCGATAGGAGAAGGAAACAAAATGGCAACGTATGTTCCCAAGACTTTGATTGGACCTGCCCAAGCGCTCACCTCCACGCCCGCGGCGTATGTGTCGCCGGCAGCGACGAACGGCATTGTGCGGACGATTAGCGCAACGGCGAAGACCACTGCCATCACGTTGACGGTAGCGTTCGGCGCGGATGCAGCGGGTACGCGGTTGCTGGATGCGCAGCCGTTGACCTCGAATCAGATCTACGTGCTCAATGGTTGGTGGGTCACAGCAGTGAACAGCGCTCACGCAATCGACGCGACCAGCAATGCGACGGGTACCAACTGCATCTCGCACATTGCAGGTTACGAGTACGCGTGATGAAGAAGGCGACCTACGTGTTCGGGTGCCCGGTTTGTCACAAGCAAATCAAGAGTGACGAACCGGGTGAGCCTTGCTGCACCGGGCCGCTTGAAACAAGCGACGACCACGAAATGGAAGTCATGCGGCTGCTGCGAATCGAGCAGCGTGGTATAGGGCCGCAGTATGCTCAACGTCGGGCCGAAGGAATGTTGCTGATCCCCGGCGGGTTGGATGGCTTCGCGGACAAAGCGATAGAGCGTGAAGTAAAGCTGGCGATTGCAAAGTGACTCGTGGAGCCAGCCGCGATCTGAAGGAACCATGATGCCTAACGATGTCCAAGTATTGGCTGATCAAATCTTCATCGCGGTGAAGAGTTACCTATCCCGACAGTTGGTTGGGGTCAACGAAAAAGTTGGGATGGTCGAACGTGGCCATGACGAGCTAAGCAAAAAGGTTGCTGTCGATGTGCAGCGCTTGTGGGACGCTTTGCCTCAGGTAAAAGATGGTAAGGATGGTGTCGATGGCAAGGACGGCGCAGCAGGTAGAGATGGAGTAGATGGCAAGGACGGCGCACCCGGCGAACGTGGTGAGAAAGGGTCGGATGGGTTGGCAGGAATTGCCGGTGAGCGCGGTCCGCAAGGCGTGCCAGGCGAACGCGGCGCTGACGGCGCAGCGGGAAAAGATGTAGACGTTGAAGTACTGAGCAAGGAAGTTGCGGCCAAAGTGCAAGAGGAGATCCTCAAAGCGCTGGAGCAGATTCCAGTGCCGAAGGATGGTCGCGATGGAGTGGATGGCAAAGATGGTCGCGATGGCGTGGATGGCAAAGATGGTGCACCGGGAGAACGCGGCAATGACGGTGCTGCTGGCGTAGATGGCAAGGACGGCGCAGCAGGTAGAGATGGAGTAGATGGCAAGGACGGCGCGAACGGCAAGGATGGGAAAGACTTCGACGCTGATCTGCTGCGACTCACAGACATCGTTCGCGGTGTGCTGCCCGAGTACCCTCCGCCTAAGGATGGCGTTGACGGCAAAGATGGCAAGGACGGCCTTAACGGCAAAGACGGGTCACCCGGACTCAACGGCGAACCCGGCGAGCGCGGTGAGAAAGGCGAGCCAGGCATTGCGGGGAAGGACGGCGCTGCTGGTGTAGATGGAAAAGATGGAGCGCCCGGCATTGCCGGCAAAGATGGTCGCGACGGTGTTGATGGAAAAGATGGTGCGATAGGTAGAGATGGCGTCGATGGCAAAGAAGGCCCCGCTGGCAAGGATGGCCGCGACGGTGTAGACGGCAAGGATGGCGCGCCAGGTCTTAATGCGAAAGAGGTTGACGTTGACGCACTGCTCGAAACGATACTGCTGCAAATTCCTCCGCCCAAGGAGGGGCCGGCAGGAAAGGATGGCGCGGATGGTCGTGACGGCAGAGACGGCACTGCGGGCCCCGCGGGTCGCGATGCACTGCATCTTGAGGTCTTGTCCTCGATCGATACTGCGCGCAGTTACGCCCGCGGCACCTACGCTAGCCACGCTGGCGGCACCATTCGCGCGTTCCGTTCTACTGATCCCGTTAAGGGCACGCTCGAGGAAGCCGGGTGGATGGTGATGATGAACGGTATCGATTTCGAGACCGAAGAATTCGAGGACGATGGTCGCATCGTCGTGCGGACTACGCGCTACACGAACGGCAAAGAGCACACTCGACGCATTAAGACCAACACGCAGATTTGGCGCGGGGTGTGGCGACAGGCCCACTACTGCCGCGGCGACACGGTAACGTGGGGCGGATCACAGTGGCATTGCCAACAGGACACTGACGACAAGCCCGGGCTGTCACCCAATTGGAAGATGTCGGTCAAGCGTGGTGCTGACGGCAAGGACGGCACACCCGGCAAAGATGGAGAGCGCGGTCCACCGGGACCGAAGAACAACGGTGTGGGAGGCTATGGTGGCAGGACCTAAGTTTTGGACGGTGCCTCGCATGTGGGAAGGCCAAGCGGTGGTGATCTTCGCTAGTGGCGAAAGCATGAACGCCGAGGTGGCGAAGAAGGTGCAGCACGTGACAGCGCTGCGCACCATTGCGATCAACAATAATTTTCTGCTTGCGCCATGGGCCGACCTGCTGTTCGCGTCCGACGCTCGCTGGTGGGACATTTACAAGAAGAAAGGAGCGTTGGAGTTTCTCGGCTACAAGGTCTGTCTCGAGCAAACGTCCCACGCTGAGGTGCTGGTGTTGAAAAACACGGGTGATCGAGGCTTCGATCCTAATCCAGCCAATCTGCGCACGGGCCGGAACGGTGGTTACCAAGCCGTCCACCTCGCCGCGCACACGGGCGTTCGTAAGATACTGCTGTGCGGCTTCAACATGCAGGGCGGGCATTGGCACAAGGAGCACGAAGCGCCACTGAAGACCACGCCGAAGGATTTGTACCCGCAATGGATCAGGATGTTCGCTGAACTGGCTAAGGAACTGCAGGCGAGGAAGATAGAAGTGATCAACTGCACGCCTGACAGCGCATTGAGATGCGTCCCCTATGTGGACCTTGACCTTGCTTTGTGGCAAATCACCGAAGATAGTAAGCCATGCGCGCTGTCTGCCTGATTAGAGAAGCCTTGCAGTATCGCCGCGACTCATTCTGCTTGGGGCTGCGCAATGCTGGATACGATCTCGTGCCTAATTTGCAAAAGCCCGGCTTTGATGACGTGCTCGTGGTTTGGCAGCGCTACGGCTACTTCGACGAAATGGCCAGATTCTTCGAGGGGCATGGAGCGCGAGTGGTCGTGTGCGAGAACGGCTACCTTGGCAAGCTGTGGCTGGACGACGAATGGTTTGCCATGGCGATCGGTCACCACGCAGGCGCAGGCCAATGGCCAGCCGGCGACGATGCCCGGTGGGACAGACTCAAGATTGAGCTTGCGCCATGGCGCACAGCAGGTAGCGAGACCGTGATTCTTGGCCAGCGCGGAATTGGAGAGAAGAACATCGCGTCGCCAGACCACTGGGCTGAGAACATGCGGTTGAAATTGCGTACCGGTCGAGTGCGTCACCATCCGGGTAACAGGAACCTCCAGATTCCGCTTGAGCGTGATCTGCAAAACGCGCAGAGTGTGGTCACTTGGGCGAGTAGCGCCGCGCTGCGAGCGTTGATGCTAGGCATTCCAGTGTGGTACGACTTCAAGCAATGGATCGGCGCTAAGGCGGCCACGCATGTGTGTGAGTTTGGAACTAAGCCACCGCTGCGCGATGATGCGCTGCGGTTGCAGATGTTCAGGCGACTGATTTGGGCACAATGGCGGATCGGCGAAATTAGGAGCGGCTCCGCGTTCAAAGCGCTGCTGCACAAGGAACGGGTAGCGGCGTGAGGATCACCAGCACCGACCAATTTGAATCGCTCTACGTCAAGATCAGGAAGGATGCTCGGGTGCTGGTCGCAGGTTCGCGGTTGTACCCGACAAGGCAGGACCGGCGCAAGTTGTATCGCAACGTGTTGGGGGTGGATATGGTGCCAGGAGTGGGAGTCGACCGAGTCGTTAACTTGGAAGAGCCGCTGCCGCCGGACTTGGGAAAGTTTGACCACATCGATTGTATTTCGGTGCTTGAGCACGCAAGGAGACCGTGGCTGCTGGCCGCCAACTTGGAGCGGTTGCTGGCCATAGATGGAACGATCTTTGTGCAGGTGCCATTTGTCTGGCGCGTGCACGGTTACCCCTCCGACTTTTGGCGCTTTACGGAGGACGCGGTGCGCATCTTGCTGCCAGCGATTAAATGGGTTGCGTTGCAGTTCGTGCCCGACAAAGTCGACAACCATTGGCAGTACGGCTCACTCTACTTTGCGCGAACCCAAGTGTGCGGCTTCGGAGGCTTGCTGTGAATCTGCTGGTGACTGGGCGCGGTACGTCCGGCAGTTGGTGCATTCGTGGCCAACAGCTGGGCGAAGCCATCGGCGCGACCGTGCAGGCGAACGCGAGCCGATTGTCGGGCTTTGATCTCGGCATCGTGGTCAAGCGCGCCCCTGCGGACTTGCTGCATCGCTTGCGCGTGGCCAAGTTGCCACTGGTCTACGATGTCGTGGATGGATGGCCGCAGCCGGTGGGCAATGTGGAGTGGCAACGATCGCAGTGCATGGATTGGCTGCGGCGACAGGTGCGCGACATTCAGCCCGTGGGATTGGTCGCTGCGACACGCGCTATGGCCGAAGACTGCCGGGAGTTTGAATTGCCTGTGCTCGCGCTGCCGCATCATCCTCGGCCCGGCCAACGGCAGAACCCAATCCGCGAACGCGTGCAGAAGGTGGGATACGAAGGCGCGCCGCACTACTTGGGCCATTGGCGCGACACGATAGAGCGGGAGTGCAAGACCCGAGGCTGGGAGTTTGTGATCAACCCGGCCAGCTTGGATGCAGTTGACATCGTGCTGGCAGTGCGCGATTGCCGCGGCTATCCGGCCAAGCGGTGGAAGTCCAACGTGAAGCTGGCCAATGCGCAAGGCTCGGGCACGCCATGCATTGCAGACCATGAGGAGGCGTATGAAGAAACGGCCGCAGGAGGAGAAGTTTGGGTATCAGAACCGGATGATGTCGGTGCCGCATACGAAAGTCTCACGTCGCAAGAAGCGCGAGCGAAAGCCAGCCGGCAACTCCAAGCGGGGACACTAAGCCTAGAGCGGATCGCGGCCGAGTACCAAGCATGGTTACAAACGCTGAACTTCTAGTCGGCGGCAACATGGTGCAGCGCGCCGCTGATCTGGTCATGGCGCTGCGTGTCACGTTCCCCAATGTCTACGTGACCGACAAGTATCGAGGCGACCACGAATGGCTGTGGCTGTACGGTGTGGGCGCGTTGGAGATGGACTTCGCACGCAAGAAGCACGTTAAGAGTGGCCGTCATGTCTGGCTATGGGACCTTGGTTATTTTGACCGCAAGAATCACATGCGCTGCTCAGTGGACCACGACCATCCGCAGCATTGGCTGGCGCAGGCTGCACTGGATGGTACTCGCTGGGCGGCGCTCAAGCTTCCGTTACGCGAAGACTACCAGCGAGACGGTCCCATCATCCTGATCGGTCTAGGCATGAAGTCGCGGCTCTATTTGCATGAGCATGAATGGGAGAGACTGCGGTACCTAACGCTCCGCAAGCGTTTCCCCCACCACGAGATTATTTACAGGCCGAAGCCGGGCAGTGGGCCGCCGGTGGAGCTAGGGTGCCGCGTGGACGAACACTCCCCTATCGAGAGACTGCTCAAAGGTGCATCCCTCGTTGTCTGCCGTCATTCCAACGTCGCCTGCGACGCTGCGGTGGCTGGCGTTCCCTTTGAGTGCGAGGACGGAGCCGCCGTGTGGTTGCAGTCACGGCCCTACACGGTCGACAATCGACTGGAGTTCTTGCAGCGCTTGGCGTGGTGGCAATGGAAGAACAGTGAACTAGAGCAAGCGTGGGATTTTGTCTCCCACTTAGTCACGCCTCAATTGCAGGAAGCATCGTGAGACTGAACGTGTGCTGTGGTCGCCAAGTGCTGGATGGTTGGGTGAACATTGACGTGGCACGATCGCCTAAGGCGCCACGCGCGCCGGAGATTCTGGCTGAGGCCAAAAAGATCCCTTTGCCCGACGGCTGCGCGGATGAGTTGATGGTCATTCACGGCTTTGAGCACATCTATCGGTGGGAGTGCGAGATCACCGTGGCCGAGTGGCGGCGCTTGCTGAAGCCGAACGGCCGGTTGATTCTCGAACTGCCGGACTTGTACAAATGCTGCCAGAATGTGTTGACCGGTTACACGATCAACAATCGCACGCCAGAAGAATTCAGTCTGTGGGGCCTGTACGGCGACCCCTCGCACAATGATCCGTTCATGTGTCATCGCTGGGGTTGGACGCCCAAGACCTTGCGCCAGTTCCTGCAACTGAACGGCTTCCACACCATCACCGATGCAGCGACACAGTGGCATCCAACAGGTCGCATCAATCGCGATATGCGGATAGAGGCACGCAAGGCATGAAGGTCTACATTGGTTGGGACTCCAGAACCGAAGGCGCTTTCCGCGTTGCGGAACGGACCGCCCGCCGTTTTGGTTGTGACGTGATACCGTTGCGGGAGGATCGACTTAGAGCGCACGGGCTTTTGACTAGGCCATTGGATCGTCGCGGCCAAATGTGGGACTTGAACTCGAGCGCACCGCAGTCGACAGAGTTTGCGATCGCACGGTTCTTCTGCCACATCCTGTGCCATTCTGGCTGGTGCCTGTTCGCCGATTCGGATACGGTGTTCATGGAAGACCCCAACCAATTGCAGGCTGTTGCGGATCCGGCCAAAGCGCTGCAAGTTGTGAAGCATAGGGAGTTCAAGCTTCAGCAGGATTTCGGCGACGTTAAGATGGATGGCCAAAAGCAGACTACTTATCCGCGCAAGCTTTGGTCTTCTGTCATGCTGTGGAACTGCGACCACCCCGCCAACGCGCGCCTCAACTTGATGGCGTTGAATCAATGGCCGGGCCGCGACTTGCACGCCTTTAAATGGTTGGCTGACGAGGAGATAGGAGAGCTGCCCATGGAAGCTAACTGGTTGGTCGGCATGCAGCCCAAGCCGGAGCGGCCAATGATCGCGCACTACACGCTAGGAACGCCCGACATGCCAGGCCTTGCAGACTCTGCGCACTCGAGCATCTGGTACGAGGCGAGACGATAATGCCGACGACCACCACGACCAGCTCTGCCATTGCCGCTGCGACGCTGCCAGTTGGTTACTATGATGTGCTGGCGCGTTGGGGACTCAAGGTCATTGTTCCCGCGACGATAGAGCCGGTAACGTTAGGCCAAGCTAAACTGCACTTGCGGATCACTGATGATGCAGGCAGTCCAAGCGTGCATCCGGATGATCCATTGATCACGGCGTTGATTACTGCTGCTAGGCAGTACTGCGAAGCATATAGTGGTCTTGCCCTAGCGTCGCAAGTGGTAGAGCTAGGCGGCCGTTCATTCATGCCGGCATCGGCGTATCTGTACAGCGGCTCGAGTGGTCAGAACACGTACTGCACGCAGTACGTCGAACTGCCAATGCCACCGATTGCGGGCATTCAGTCGGTCTCCTACGCCGACAGCACCGGCACACAAATTCCCATTGCAGCGTCGGGCTACATTCTCGACGACTATGTGTTTCCGCCTAGGTTGTATAGCATGTCGTGGCCGACGACCTCGAACAATCCAGCGGCGGCGCGGATACGCTATGCCGTGGGCTATGATTTGCCCGGGAATAGTCCTAATCCTAACCCGATTCCAGAGAGCGTGGTAGCCGCGATCAAGCTGGTGCTCGGGCATCTTTACGAGAACAGGGAGGAGACTATTTCCGGTAACAGGAGCAGTCTTGCGATCACAGAGATTCCAATCGGCGCCAAGGTCTTGCTCGACTTGTACCGTGTGCGGCAAGGGTTTGCATGAGAGCTGGTCGACTTAGGCATTTGGTCGACATAGAAAGTTATGTCGAAGTTCAGGACACGGCTGGCCAGCCTATTAAGATCTACTCGTTGTTCAGCCGACGTTGGGCGGACATTCGCGATCTTAGTGGTGACGAGATTTACCGGGCGCAGGAAAAGCTCGCGGTAGGACGAGTGGTAATTACGATGCGCTACTTCCCAGGCTTGCTTGAGACGATGCGCATTCGGTTCCAGGAGAGGGTCTACGATATTGTTACGGTCGACGACATAGAATACAGGCACATCACCTACGAATGCGTCTGCGAGACAGGGCTGATTCCATGAGCGAGTTCGTAACGATCAAAATTAGTGGCTTCAAAGAGCTGGCCGACAAGCTGCACAGTCTGGGCCCGAAGGTTGAGC
>AR_comb_assmDRAFT_11544185_pt1 | contig 10036 bp, 9 predicted proteins | sample ArasoioldDNA_FD_10543 | JGI IMG/M metagenome (IMG submission 10543) | reverse complement strand
TGCGAGCCGTAATTGTGCATGAAGCGGTCGGGCAGGGACAGGCGCAGCATCGCCGGCAACCCGCCGCCGAGCCTGTCAATCAAGCTTTCCGCGATTGCGCTGCCGAGACCGCCGGAGGGCACGTGTTCTTCCAGTGTCACCAGCAGGCTGATCCCGCGAATGGACTGCAACACCGCGTCCGCATCCAGCGGCTTGACCGTATGCATGTGCAGGATGCCGGCACGAATGCCTTGCGCGGCCAGCAGGTCGGCCGCGGCAAGGGCGCGCTGAAGCATGATGCCGGTGGTGACCATCAGGACATCCCCCGGCGGCCGCATCAGGATGGCGCGGCCGATCTGAAAGCCGTGCTCGGCTCGGGACACGATGGCGTCGCCGCCCTTGGCAAGACGGATATAGATTGGACCCGGCCAGTCCAGGGTCTGGTCCATCAGCCGCGCCGCCTCATCGGCATCGGCGGGGCACACCACGGTCATGTTGGGCAGCGCACGCATGATCGCGATATCTTCGATGGCCTGATGGGTCGGACCGAGCGGGGCATAGACGAGGCCGCCGCCATTGGCGATCAAGCGCACGGGCAGATTGTGCAGGCAGAGATCGACCGCCACCTGTTCGTAGCATCGGCGCGTGAGAAAGGTGGCGATGGTGTTGACGTAGGGGACGAAGCCCTCCATCGCGAGCCCGGCCGACATGCCGATGATGTGCGCTTCCGAAATGCCCTCGATCAGGTGACGTCGCGGAAATTCCTTGCTCATCGCCCGCAGCGTGCCGGCGCCGGGGTCGGAACCGACATAGAGCACCCGCTCGTCGCGCGCCGCGAGCTTGTGAACCATATTCATTGCGGTGTTGCGCATGGTGGACCCGATCAGAAATCGCCGACGGCGACGCGGATGGCGTCGAGCTCTTTGTCGGTCAGCTTGTTCTTGTGGTGCCAGTCGGCGTTGGATTCGGCCGCCGGCAGGCCTTTGCCCTTCACGGTATGACAGATGATCGCGGTGGGCTTACCTGCGACGAGCGGCACCTGCCTGAGTGCGCTGCGCAATGCCTCGATGTCGTGGCCGTTCAGCTCCTGGATGGCAAAGCCGAAACTGCGCCACTTGTCCGCCAGCGGCTCTAGCGGCAGCACATAGTCCGTGGGGCCGTAGCTCTGCAGTTTGTTGTAGTCGATGACAGCAACGAGATTATCGAGACCGTGCTTGGCCGCGCCCATTGCGGCCTCCCATACAGAACCCTCGTTGATCTCACCGTCGCCGAGCAGCACAAAGGTGCGATAGAGGCGGTCACGCATGCGCGCGGCAAGCGCCAGGCCGACGCCGATCGACAGCCCGTGCCCGAGCGCACCGGTCGAGGCCTCTACCCCCGGCACCATGCCGTATTCGGGATGTCCGCCCAGAATGCTGTCCGTGCCGCAGAAGCCGTCGAGTTCCGACAAGGGAAAGAAGCCGCGGTCGGCCAGCAGCGCGTAGAGCGCCAGGCAGCCATGGCCCTTGCTCAGGATCGCGCGGTCGCGCCCGGGGTCACGCGGGTTCCTCGGATCGATTTGCAGCACATCATCATAGAGAACACGAATGATCTCGATCAGCGACAACGCCGGCCCGACATGTCCCCGTCCCGCGGAGCGCACTGCGCCGAGCACCAGCCGCCGCAGATGCAGGCTGCGCTCGTCGAGCTTGCAGGTGAGGGCGGCTTCAGCGTGGGGTGAGATCTGGATCACGTTCGCATATGGTTTGGTGGAGCCGGCGAGCCTTGTCGAGCTGGCCGGCAAGACGGACCTCCAGCTCGTTACGCCTGATGGCGAAGACGCGCCTGGACCGGCTGTCCGGCAGATAGTCGTTCAAGATGATCAGGCACCAGATCATTCCGAACACGGGATACAGTGCATCACGCCGAACGGCGAAAGCGGGATCGCCGGCTTCGAACTCGCGCGAAAGCCGCTCGACCAGCAGTCGCCGGCTGCCTTCGGCGAAGTTGCTGCCGGGGTGGATCGCGGTGTCGGACACAAGCTTGACCGGATCGTCCCAGCCGAAATATTCGAAATCAATGAAACGCAATTGGCCATCCTTGCCACGCAGTGCGTTGTGCAATCCGAAGTCCGATGGACTCAAGGCACGACGCGCCGAGGCAAGCGGAGCTTCCGGATCCCACCCGAGGCTCACATAATGCTGCTCAAAACGCCGAATCGCTGCGGCGCCAGACGGAATCAGACTGCGTTCGATGAAGCTGCGCAAGTCCGGATATTCACCTTCCACCTGCCGCAATCGGTCCAGCCGCCGCCGATACTGCGCTACCGCTTCCGATGGCGAAAAGATGCTGGCGGATGCATCGCGCAGGTCCGCCGCGCCCTCCGCCCCGCGCAGCTTCTGCAGGCCGATCACAAAGCAGGCCAGCTGATCGACCTCGTCCTGATGCACCGCCTCGACGACGGCTTCGCCTTCCAGCCATTCATACAGGGCGCAGTTTCCACTCGTATCGCGCGCAATCGGTCGTGGTGTCGAGCTGATGCCATGGCGCGCAAGGAATGTGAGGGCCTCGTATTCCTGCGCCAGACGGTCACGCCCGTCGATGCCCTGCGAGGGGTAGTATTTCAGGGCGAAGCGCGTGCCATCGGCGGTATCCAGACAGAACACACGATTGTTGCCGCCGGGGCGGGCAGGGCGAGCTGCCAACATCCTTTGTCCGGTCAGTCGGCTGCCCATCGCCATGGCGTCCTGCGCGCTGACGTCGAGTTCGTTCATCGCGCAAACACCTCACGGCGAATGCCCTCCCAATTCGCGATCGGTTTGCAGGGACCGGCTCGTGCTGTCCCGGAACTGTCGAACAGGATCGAAAGGACATGCCGCGGAAAATGCGGCTGTTCGAACACGTCGATGAGGTCATCGATGAAGACATCGAGGTCCAGGCTCGCCAGCCGGTCGACCTTCGCCGCCTGCGTATCCTCGAAATAGACGGCGTTTAATCGCAGCGGAGAGCTTTCGGCCCCGATGAGTCCTGTGTCGCGCAACCAGTTCCGCGCCGCCTCCCGCAGATCGACGCGATCCGGATCCTGATGGCCGAACCGGGTCTTGTGGCTGACGACGAACACATCGGCTCGGGCTTGCTGACAGCTCGCGAGAAAATCCCGTACACCTGGATAGATCTCGGCACCGGCAATTCCCTTGCCGTAGACCCAGCCTTGCAAACCCTGCCAGGCCAGTTCGCCACCAACCCTTGACTGCAGATGGTCCCGGATTTGCGTCTTCGATCCCGTCCACTCCTCCGGCAACAACCCGCGCCGACGTGCGGCAGCGGCAAACACCTTGTCATAGCAAATGATGGTGTTGTCGAAATCAATCCCGATGCGCACGTCGCTCACTTCAGGCTGATATTCTGCATCATCTTGATGTTGAAATAGCGGGGGTCGTTGAGCGAGTTTGGCAGCCGCCCGGATTTGAAGGCATCGAGAAGTCCGGATACGGCCTGTTCGATCGTATGCGTCGGCGCAAAGCCGAGTTCGCGGCGGATTTTTTCCGAGGAAACATGGTAGGAACGCAGGTCGTCCGTCGGCTCGACGGCAACGTTGACGTCGTTGCCCACCACCGACTTGACGATGTCGGCGATCTTCATCAGCGAATGGTTTTCATAGCCGATATTGTAGATCTTGCCGTCGATTTTGGCGTCGTCCTGTTGCAGCAGGAACAGGTAGGCGGCAGCCATGTCTGCAATGTGCAGATTTGGACGCTTCTGGGTTCCGCCGAACACGCGGATGCGCCCCGTATTCACGGCAAGGTTAGTCAGGATATTGACGACCACATCGAGCCGCTGGCGCGGCGCGTAGCCGCAAACGGTGGCGGGCCGGACAGTGCAGGTGACGAACCCGGACGCCGCCTCGTCGGCAAGATCAACCTCGCACATTGCCTTGAATTTCGAGTAATCGGTTAGCGGCTCGCACGAGAGCTCCTCGGTAACCTCCGCCTCGTTCTTGATGCCATAGACGCTCGAGGACGACGCATAGATGAAGCGGCTGATGCCGGCCTTCTTGGCCGCGCGCACCATCGGGCGGAAGCAGTCATAGTTGATCGATTTGCCGAGCTCCGGATCGAGTTCGAAGGACGGATCATTGGAAATGCAGGCGAGGTGGATCACGGCGTTGTTGCCGCGCAACGCCTCGTTCACCGCGGCCTCGTCCCGGATATCGCCCTTGACCAGACGCAGGTTCGGGTTGCCGCGTTCGGCGTCGAACAGGGACTCCCCATACATGAAGAGGTCCAGCACCGTGACCTTGTGGCCGGCCGCCAGCAACCGGGGCACCAGCACGCTGCCGACATAGCCGGCACCGCCCGTCACCATCACGTTCCATTTGCGGTCGTTCACGTCGCTCCCGCCTTCGCCTGCGCCTATTTCAGCAACGCGGTGATGAACTTGATCAACGACACCTTTTCGACCGAACTCCGATGTCCGACGATCCCAACCTTGATGGCGCCCGCCGCGTTGCCGATAAAGGCAACGTCATCGATCTCGCCCCCTGCGGCGACAAGGGGAGCCGTAATCGTCAGAAACGCGTCGCCGGCTCCAACGGTATCGACGACGCTCTTGGTAAACGCGGGAACGCGGATCACCCCATTTTTGGCAGAAAAGGGATAACATCCAAACGAGCCATGCGTGACGATCATCTTGTCGCAATCGATCTTGCCATGCAGACCGTTGACGATGACGGACTCGATGTCGCCGAATTTGTCTGATGCCGCCAGACGCGCCTCTGGAGCATCGACGCAGACATAGTCGGCGCGGCGGTATCGCGTGATCAGATTGTAGCCGTGATTGCCGCTGTTGGTCTGCGCGTTGACGGCAAGGAACTTCGAATTGGCGATGAGGGCGTCGATCGTGCTCGGCGCAATCATGCCGTGACCGAAGTCGGTCGCGATCACCACATCGGCCTGCCGAATGCGCTGTGACGTCAACCTGTCGACTTCGGCACGATCCTCCGGGTCAAGCGGGGTGTCCTCCATCGTATAGACTTCGAACAGCTTGTGGAGATATCCGAGTTCGACATAGCGCAGCTTGCGGGTGGTCGGACGCCCCTCGATGCGAAGCGGGGTCAGCCTCACATTGGGACGGATGTGGGACTGGATGAACTCCAGAGGATAATCGTCGCCGCCGAGCGTCGTGACGACCTCCACAGACTTGCAGAAGCTCGCCACGTGGTTGGCCGCGGCGATGACCCCGCCGGCAAACTGTTCTCGATGCTTGAACAGGGTCGCGACGATGTTCTCCTTCGAGGATTTTCCGAGCGCCGACACATACTGATATTCGTCGATGATGGTGTCGCCGACCAGCACGACGTGCATGTCCTGGATCTTGTCGACCAAGCCCAGGAGCCGCGCCGCGCCACCGCCATCGCGGACCTGCTTCAAATAATCTCGGAGCGGAGGGTCGTAGATGTCGAAATACTGGTTCACCAGCGAGGATGAACTGAAGGTCACTTCCTTCGTGAAGGTGATCCGTCCGCCATGGCGCTCCACGGCCTCGCGCTCGGCGTTGATCTTGCCGGTCACGTCTTCTTCGGCGTTTTCGTAATCCGAGCCCTTCACATAGATGTCGGGCCTGATGATCTCGATCACCGATTCCGCGCTCGGGCTCTCACTGATGCCGACCCAATCCACGGTGGAGAGGGTTGCCAGCATCTCCGCCCGCATGTTCTCGGCGAAGACGGGACGGTCCGGTCCCTTGTTGACATGGCGATCGGCGGTGATCGTCACGATCACCACGTCGCCCTCCCGCCGGGCCGCCTGGATGTGCCTGATGTGGCCAAGATGCACGACGTCGAAGACGCCATGGCAAAGGGCAACCTTCAGTCCTCGCGCCTGCGCCGAGCGTGCGATGTCGCCCAGGGACTCGATTGTCCTGACCTTCTCACGCGCCTCGACCAAGCCCGACACGCTCGTATCGCCGGCTGCGAGGTTATGCATGTGACGTGCCCGAATCATAAGTCACTTCCCAGAGGCATGGCCGGCGGCGGTCCGTCGTTCCACGCACGCTGACATCGAATAAAAATATCAATTGGCCACTGATCGCAGCGAATCACTTACCGACTTTTCCCCGTCCGCCAGATATCTGAACCAGTCCTTCGTGGCACTGGCAATCTTGTCGACTGTCCACAATGGAGCATCCTTCCATTGGTCGATCGATGCCAGCATGGTTGCAACGCCATCCTCGAAGCGAACCTTGGGCGCCCATTGCAGCAGGCGCCTGATCTTCGAGATGTCGGCGAAGGTGCAGTCGGGTTCGCCCGGCCGTTTCGGAATGTGAATCTTGTCGCCGCCCAGAAGCTCGATCAGCCTGTTAACGCTGTAGGTGTTGTCGGATCCGACATTGAAAATCTCGCTGGACGCATTCGAGCGCGCCGCCGTGACAAACGCATCGGCGACGTCGGTGACAAAGGTGAAATCGCGCGTCTGCGTACCGTCACCGACCACGGTGAACGGCTTGCCGGCAAGCTTCTGCGCCAGAAACACCCCGAAGACCGCACCATAGGTGCCCGTCGTCCGGTGACGCGGTCCAAAGACGTTGAAGAGCCGCAGCGACACCGCCGGCAGCTTGTAGACCTTGCTCCAATGCAGCACGCACTGCTCGCCCAGATATTTCGTGAGGGCGTAGGGGTACATCGGTCGGGTCTCGGCGGTCTCCGGCGTCGGAAAGATATCGGGAATGCCGTAGCACGAGGACGACGCCGCATAGACGAACCGTTTGACGTTCGCGTGCCGCGCCGCCTCCAGGACGTTCACCGTGCCGTCGACATTGGCGCGATGGTAGGGGATCGGCGCCTCGATCGAGGGAACGATGTCGGCCAGCGCCGCGAGATGAAAGACCCAGTCGACGCCATCAAAATGCGGCCGGATCTCCGTCAGGTCGGTGACGTCGGCCTTGACGGTTTTCAGCCGCGCCGACCTCGAATGCGCGGACAGGTTTTCCGGGCGGCCGATGACAAAATTGTCGATGACGATGACATCGTGGCCGTCACCAAGCAGGCGATCGACCAGGTGACTTCCGATAAATCCAGCGCCGCCGGTGACGACGCATTTCATGTTGGTACCATTCGCTAGCGACCGCCGAATCAGACTACGCGATACCGCTGCCAAGCTGGATCGCCCGCTATGATTTTGCAAGCAGCGCCAATCTGTTCGGGGAAAACCGCGAAAATCCGCAAGGCACGTATTGGCCCCGCCAAGGCGAATCTGAAACGGTTCGTTTAAGCCTTTGCACTGCCTGTATTTCTCCCAAGCCGCCGCAGAGCCACCGTTCATGACCGTGAATGCCGATCACAGGGCTTTTCTCGATGACTATGTGGCCCGCTTGCACCGTGTAATTACGGTGAGCGACGATGTCTGCGCGAAGATCAGCGCCACCCGGGATATCTGGTTACGAACGCGCGACAGGGGAGGCCGCGTCGTCTTTATCGGCAATGGCGGGTCGGCCGGCATCGCATCGCATCTGGCGATCGATCTGTCGAAGAACGCGTCGGTTCCGGCGACCTGCTTCAGCGACGCAAGCATGATGTCCTGCCTGGCCAACGACTATGGCTTCGAAAGCTGGCTTGCGCATGCGGTGCGGCTGAACGCGCGGGAGGGCGACTGCATGGTCGCGATCAGCTCGTCCGGCCGATCGAAGAACATTCTCAACGCTGTGATCATGGCGCGGGAGATGAAGCTCGACATCGTGACGCTGTCGGCTATGAGCGCGGACAATCCTCTGCGCGCGCTCGGCGACGTCAACTACTGGGTTAATAGCTGGAGCTACAACATCGTGGAAACCGCGCATCAATTCTGGATGATGGCCGTGATCGATCTCATCATCGGCCGCGCAGAATATCCGGCGAGCTGAGTGCCACGATGCAACCCCGGCCTGCGGTCACGAGCCACCTGTTCCATGTGAGGCACACGTGCCGGCTCTGCCATTCCGACCGGCAGGAGCTGGTGGTACCCATGGCCGGCATGCCGATCGGTACGCCGAACTTCCAGGTTCCGGATGCCAGCGTCGACGACCCGGTATTCCGCAGCGCGGTTCCCCTTGAACTCTATCTCTGCCGGGAATGCGGGCACCTTCAGATTCTCCACGTCGGCAATCCGGAGATCCAGTACCGCCATTATGTCTACACCACGTCACTTTCGCTCGGCCTGCGCGACCATTATGCCACCTACGCCAACGACGTCATCGGCCGTCATGCCATCGCGCCGGGGTCGCTGATCGTCGAGATCGGAAGCAATGACGGCTCGCTGCTCGGCTTCTTCAAAGAGCGAGGCATGCAGGTGCTTGGCGTCGATCCAGCGGTTGATATCGCAAGGCGTGCGACGGAGAAGGGGATCGAGACGATCGCCGATTTCTTCACGGACAAGGTTGGCGACCGCATCCGGAAGGCCCGGGGCGCTGCCCGCGTCGTCATCGCCAACAACATGATCGCGAATGTCGATGATCTCGACCCGCTGGTGACCGGCGTCCGCAATCTGCTTGCGCCCGACGGCCTGTTCGCTTTCGAGACGCAATACGGCCTCGACGTCACCGAGAAGAATTTGCTCGACACTGTCTACCACGAACATCTGTCCTATTTTAACATCAAGCCGCTGACGCGGTTTTTTGCCCGGTTCGGCATGGACGTCGTGGATGTCCAGCACATCTGGACCAAGGGCGGTTCGATCCGGGTTACCGTCCAGCATGCGGGCGCCTCGAAACCGTCGAGCGAGGTCGCGCGTTTCATCGCTGAAGAGGAGCGGCTCGGCGTCGACCAGCCGTCCTACTACGCATCCTATTCGAGCAGGATCGCCGCCATCCGCAATGAGCTTGTCGGCATCGCCGACGCCTGCCACGCGCGCGGTCAGCAGGTGGCCGGTTACGGCGTCTCGGTCGGCACGACGACGCTGCTCCCGCAACTCGGCCTGGAGAACAGAATCGATTTCCTGGTCGATGACGACCCCAAAAAAGGGAATGTCATGGCCGGTCCGGGCTACGACATTCCGATCCTGCCGCCGGCGGCGCTCTACGACCGCAGGCCCGGCGTGGTGATCGTCTTCGCCTGGCGCTATGTCGACCCGATACGGGCCAAGCACGCGCGCTATTTCGCCGATGGCGGCAAATTTGTCGTTCCGCTTCCCTCGGTCACCTGCGTAGACAGGGCGGACTGAGGTTGCTACCGACTGTCGGATGACAGTCACGCTTACGATCCTGGGCTGCGGCTCTTCGGCCGGAGTCCCTCGGCCGGCGCTCGGCTGGGGCGCCTGCGATCCCCGAAATCCCCGGAATCGACGCCTGCGCTGCTCCCTCCTCGTCGAACAGCGCTTGGGGCAGGGGACCACGCGCGTCCTGATCGACACCTCGCCGGATCTGCGCGAGCAGTTGATCCAGGCGGACGTCGATCACATCGACGCGGTGTTCCTCACCCATGAGCATGCCGACCAGACCCACGGCATCGACGACCTCCGATCAGTCGTCATGCACCAGCGCCGGCGCATTCCCGTCTACCTGAACAAGACGACGGCTGATCACGTTCTGCTGCGTTTCTCCTATTGCTTTGTCGCGCCGCCGGGCAGCGACTATCCGCCGATCCTTGACCATCGTCCGGTCGAAGCCGGCGACAGCTGCAGCGTTGAAGGGAAGGGTGGTACGGTGACGCTGTCGGCCTTCGTGCTTCGGCACGGCAAGATCCCTGCGCTGGGCTACCGCATCGGCGACGCCGCCTACACACCCGATCTCAGTGACATTCCACGGGAGAGCTGGCCGTCGCTGGAAAACCTCGACCTCTGGATTGTCGATGGACTCCGATACCATACCCATTCGAGCCACTTCAGCATCAACGATGCGCTGAGCTGGATCGATCGCTTCAGGCCGAAGCGGGCAGTCATCACCAACATGCATGCCGACCTCGATTACGAGGTGTTGCGGCAGAGCCTGCCGGAGGGCGTCATCCCCGCCTATGACGGGATGCGGTTGGAGGTCACGTAAGTCGTCCTTCCGCCATGGTCCGAAGGACCAGACCCGGAATCTCGAGATTCCGGGTTCGATGCTACGCATC
>AR_comb_assmDRAFT_10559044_pt1 | contig 10039 bp, 9 predicted proteins | sample ArasoioldDNA_FD_10543 | JGI IMG/M metagenome (IMG submission 10543) | reverse complement strand
GCGTGCAGGAGTTCCGCAAGTGCATCGAGTGCTTCCTGTGTCAGGACGTCTGCCACATCCTGCGCGATCACCACTTGCACAACGGGTTCATCGGTCCGCGCTTTCTCCTCTATAACGCCGCGCTCGAAATGCACCCGCTCGACACCGAGGAGCGCCTCGCGGATCTGAAGGACCGCGACGGTATCGGTTACTGCAACATCACGCGGTGCTGCACGAAGGTGTGCCCGGAGCACATCACTATCACCGAGAATGCCATCATTCCGCTCAAGGAGCGCGTGGTCGATCGGTTCTACGATCCGGTGACGCGGATGTTGCGGATGATAACGGGGTAGCTCTCAGCCGTCAGCTATCAGAAAGCGGCCAGTCATCTCAGGCGATCGATGGGGCTCACGATGGTTTTGCCGAAAGCTGAGAGCTGAAAGCTGAGAGCTAAAAAGCTACTTCTTCCCCCCATTAAACCCCCGCTCGACCATGTCGTTCACATCTGTCGACACCGGGTGGTCGCGCCAGAGCCAGCGCATCATGTCGGGCAGAATCGAGCCGCCGTGCTTCTGGCTATGCCGGCCGATGCCCCATTGGAACGCGACGTCGTAGCCCTTCTCGACGAGCGCGTCCTTGAGCCTGACGTTCTGCAGAAACCAATCGCGTAGCGGATCGTAGTTGCCGCTGCGGCCGACGCCGCGTTGGTCGTTGCGGCCATCCTGCATGTAGATCCGAATTGGCTTCTTCTCACTGTTGCGGACGATATCGGCGTAGGCGTGACCGCCGCGCAGATTGGTGAAGCTGCCAATCAGGCTGAGCACCTTGCGGAAGTCGTTTGGCCTTTCCCATGCGACTGTGAAGGCCGCGATCGCGCCGGAGCTCGCGCCGCCGATCCCGTGGCGGTCGGGATCCTTCGAGATGTTGTACTCCTTGTAGAGCGCTGGCATCAGCTCGTCGACGATGACGCGTGCGTATTTGTCGTCGAGCGAGTTGTATTCAGTCGGCCGGTTCGTGGTTCGGTCGCCCCACTCCTGCGGTGTTGGCTCCGGCTGCTCGGGCGTCCGGCCGGGATTGATGAAGACCGACAGCATCACCGGCAGCTCACGACGATCGATCAGGTTGTCGAGCACGTTCGGGACGCGCAGATCGCCTTCCATGTTCTTGAACGCCTGACCGTCGTTGAAGATCATCAGGCTGGCCTCGACCGACTTGTCGTACTGCGCCGGCACGTAGACCCAGTAGGTGTGCTGCGTCCCGGGATAGGCCTGGCTCGGTAGCGTGAACGGTCCACGCACCTCGCCCTTCGCGACACCTTCGCGTTCGAGGGAGTCAGGGCCGAGCGAGTAGTGCGCGTCGGGATTTGGGCCTTGTGGCACGGCCGGTGTCTGCGCCGGCGGCGGGGGCGCGGGCGGGGTCTGAGATTGCTGCGCCACCGCGCCGACCGCGGCAGTCGTGAAAACGATCGCAGGAACAATGGATAGTCGCTGGGTCATGATGGTCAACTCGGCGAGAAACCTAGCACAGCCTGGTGTGATGGCCCACTTCCGCTGGCGTCCCGCAGTGTGCGACGGAGGTCGAGGCGCGGCACGATGAAGCCGGCGAGTTCCCCAACCGGTCAACGCGACGGCCACCGTTCCAGGCAGGAAGACCTTGAGCGCGTAGTTGAGCGACGGGCGGCCGTGTCTCCACACATCGAACCACTCCATCTTCCAGATCGTGTAGACGGCAGCAGCGGCGAAGCCCATAGCGTTCAGGCAGCGGGCCACGTTTCGGGCAGTCGCCGACGGGTCGCGGCTGCGATCAGCAGAAGCGGGGCGTTGTAGACGAGCGCGGCACCGAGGAGAAGAGTGGAGCGTGGACATTCCGACGCCATAGGATACATGGCGAAGCCCGAGTCTCTTCCATCTCGCGAATCGACGGGTTGCTCCTGTCGACGTCGCGGGTCCGTCGGTGCGCCCGTAGGTACCCGGTTCGGCGCTGCCCGCGTGTCGGCGCCATTGATTCGACGGCTGCGCGCTGCTGGTCTATGTCAGTGGCACGTCGGCCTTGAGGACCACGAAGACGAGGACGACGTCGAGCAACGCGATGAAGGGCATGGAGAGTCCGTCGCCGTACGGCACATAGGGCAAGGCGAAGCGGCCGGCCAGCCACAGGATCAGGAACCCGCCGAGCGAGCGTTCTCGAAGCTCTCCCGACATGGCGCCCAGAATCAGCAGCGTCCAGAACGCGACGTGTGCGATCCAGCCGGCGATGACCGGTGAGCCCATGGAAGTAGTGTAGCCGTCCCCGGATGTATTCTGGCGGTGCGCGCGGCTCGCGGTCATCCAACGATCTAGTCCGGGCCGCTGGCGCGGTGTCCCTGATGCGCGGCGTCCACAAGGCGAGGTGAGCGTGCCCCATGTGCATTCCGGCGTTCTTCCACGGAAACTCCTCGCCGCCATCCGGCATGAAGCCCCGCAAACTCAGATATCGCAGGTCCTGATCGACGCCGCGTCGCGGCCGGCGCCGGCTGTCTTGGCGACATTCTCGACGCGCCGCGAAGGGCTGACCGGCGACGACGCTCGCGCGCGGCAGGACCACTATGGCGCGAACGTTCTGGCAAAAGACCAGCGAGTGGGGCTCGGCCGGCTGCTCGTGCACGCGGTTCTGAACCCGCTCGTCATTCTGCTGGCAGTACTGGCCTGCATCTCGTTTGCGACCGGCGACTCTCGGGCTGGAATCATGATGTCGCTCATGATTGCCCTCGGTGTCGGGCTGAAACTCCTCCAGGAAGCCCGGGCCGGCAACGCGGCGGCGAAGTTGAAGGCGATGATCTCGCTCACCGCCACCGCGATCCGTGAGGGCAGGTCTCAGGAGGTCTTGGTCTCACAGCTGGTCCCCGGGGACATCGTGGAACTGGCGGCAGGGGACATGATCCCCGCCGACGTTCGCATCATCACGGCCAAAGATCTCTTCGTCACGCAAAGCGCGCTCACGGGCGAAAGCTACCCGGTCGAGAAGTTCGAGGCCGACGCCGCAACGGCCGCGCCCATGGATCTGACTTGCATTGCATTTCTCGGCACCAGCGTTGAAAGCGGCTCGGCCACGGCGGTTGTCATCGCGACCGGCGAAGAGACATTCCTGGGCGGCATGGCCCAAGCGCTGTCGGAGGCGCCGGTTCAGACGGCGTTCGATAAGGGCATCACCCAGTTCACCTGGTTGATGCTGCGATTCATCCTCGTCATGGTGCCCTTGGTGTTCGTCATCAATGGTCTGACCAAGGGCAACTGGGTCGAGGCCTTCTTCTTCGCCGTGGCGGTGGCCGTGGGGTTGACGCCGGAGATGCTGCCGATGATCGTCACGGTGTGCCTCTCCAAAGGCGCCCTGGCCATGAGCCGCAAGAAGGTCATCGTCAAGCGGCTCAACGCCATCCAGAATCTCGGCGCGATGGACGTGCTCTGCACTGACAAGACCGGCACGTTGACGATGGACCACGTCATCCTGGAGCGCCACTGCGACGTCGTGCTCAAAGAAGACCAGGGCGTGCTCGCGCTCGCCTATATGAACAGTCACTTCCAGACGGGTTTGAGGAACGTCCTCGACCGCGCCGTACTCGCCCATACCGAGACCCATGCCCACGCCAAGATTCCCGAATGCACCAAAGTTGATGAAATCCCCTTCGACTTCGAGCGCCGCATCATGTCGGTCGTCGTCCGCACGCCCGAAGGCCAGGATCGCATCATCAGCAAGGGGGCTCCGGAGGCGGTCTTCTCCTGCTGCGCGAACTTCGAGCTCGACGGCAAGCTCTACCCGATGGACCACGGCCACCTCGACGGCCTCAAGAGGGAATACGAGAGGCTCTCGGCGGATGGCTTCCGTGTGCTGGCGATTGCCAGCAAGGACATCGTGCCGCGCGGCATTGTGGCCAACGACGCCACGCCTTACTCCAAGGCTGACGAGTGCGACTTGATCCTGAACGGTTATGCGGCGTTCCTCGATCCGCCGAAGGAGACGGCGGCGGCGGCGATCAAGGCGCTGCAGGGCCACGGCGTCGAGATCAAGGTCGTCACCGGCGACAACGATCTGGTCGCCCGCAAAGTCTGCACCGAGGTCGGCCTCGCCACCGACTGCGTGCTGCTCGGCAGTGAGGTCGAGAGAATGTCCGACGGCCAGCTTGCCGATGCCGTGGAAGGAGCCACACTGTTTGCCCGCGTTTCTCCCGCCCACAAGCAGCGCATCATCAGAGCCCTGCAGGCGCGCAAGCACACCGTGGGCTTCATGGGCGACGGCATCAACGACGCGCCAGCTCTGCATGCGGCGGACGTCGGGATCAGCGTCGATACGGCCGTGGACGTGGCCAAGGAATCGGCGGACATGATCCTGTTGGAGAAGTCCCTGCTGGTGCTCGAAGCCGGCGTCGTCGAAGGACGAAAGGTCTTCGCCAACATCCTCAAGTACGTGCGCATGGGTGCGAGCAGCAACTTCGGCAACATGTTCAGCGTCCTCGGGGCGAGCGTGCTCGTCCCGTATCTGCCAATGGCCCCAATTCAGATTCTGGCGAACAACCTGCTGTACGATCTCAGCCAGACCGCCATTCCAACCGACGATGTCGACGCCGAGCAGGTCAAGAAACCGCGGCCCTGGGACATCACGCAACTGACCCGTTTCATCGTCTTCATTGGGCCGTGCTCGTCGATCTTCGACTACACGACCTACTTCATGATGTTGTATGTCTTCGGCTGCTGGAACGTCTCTACACCAGACACCGCGGCTCGGAGCCAGAGCCTGTTTCAGACCGGGTGGTTCGTGGAGAGCCTGCTGACGCAGACGCTCATCATCCACATCATTCGCACCAACAGGATTCCGTTTCTGCAGAGCCGGGCATCCTGGCCCCTGATCGTCATGTCCATCGCGATCGTGATGGCCGGCATCGCCATTCCGTTCACGAGCCTGGGGACCTATCTGGGATTCACGGCGCTGCCGGCGTCGTACTGGCCGCTGCTGGCGCTGACGCTCCTGTGCTACGTGCTGCTGACGCAGGTGGTCAAGGTGTGGCTACGCCGGCGGAGGTGGATCTGAGGTCGATCTGGCTCCGCACTTGCTCCTACGCTTCACCGGAAGCGGCGGCAGCACGCCGCGGCTCGTGGATGGAGGTCGGTTATGACCCGTAACATGTTGTTGCGGCTGGAGCTGTTCCTGCTGGTGGCGATGGCGAGCGCCGGTTGTCAGGTGGTCGAGGGGATCTTCAAGGCGGGGATGTGGGTAGGCATTCTCCTCGTCGTGGTCGTCTTGGGGATAGTGTTCATGGTGTTTGGGCGATCGAGGACATAGCTCAGCAGCCGAGGATCAGCTGCTCTCTATCGTTGCCGCGCGCTCGAGACGGCGATTGTCTCTTTGCCGTCTTTCCCTAACGTCACGACTCCGCTCACTTCGAAGACAGCCGCTGCCTTCGCGTCGAGTGCGCTCTTGAGCAATTTGAGTGTGGCAGCTGACGTCTTGTCCGGGGATACGCTCAGCGACGTGCCGACGCCGGAGATGTCGAAGCTCAGTTTGCCGCCGCTGTCGCGTACGGTTCCGACGGCGGTGACAGTGGCATCCTTCGGTTCGAAGCCATTGCCCTTCACGATCTGACGGAATCGGTCGAGGGCGACGGCGTTGCCGGCCCGCAGCCGGATGTCGGCCTGCGCGTGCTCGAGCGACAACTCCACCGATTCGACGCCTTCAACCTTCTGCACCGCGACCCGCACGCCATGCGCGCAAATGGCGCAATCCATTCCGAAGATCTTGAGCTCGACGCGCGTGTATTCGGCACGCGCCGGTGACGGCAGGAGCGCCAAGAGAAGCACTAGGATCGTGAAGATCATCGGCCGGTTGTGTCGGCATTTTTCAATGCTCGCGGGGCCCCACCCCCGCTCGCGCTCGCGCCGCGACTTCGCGCGGCGCTCGGGCCGCAGGCGCTGCCGATTCAACGTCAACGCTTCATCCATCTTCATCTCGGCACCACCGTAACGTTGCTACTTCCGCCAGAAAAAGTAGGTGAAATTCACGCCGAAACGAAACTTCTCGTCCGGTTGAAGGTTCGTTTGCTGATACACCGGAAACAGCAGGCCGGCTTCGAGACCGTACTGCTTGTAGAGGAGGAGCGCTGACGGGCCGACGAGAATTGAATCGCCGCCGCTGACGACCATCTCGAAGCCGTGATGGAGGCCCCGTGCGGTGTGCTCGCCGACAGCTTCGACGAAGAAACGCAGGTCTGGCTTCGGGTAGTCGGTGCGCAAGAAGGGCGGCCGGTACCCATAGACGGCGCTGTAATAGAACGAATCCCCCATCTGATCGCCCTCGCGTTCGGTGTAGTACTGGTAGCCGCCTCCGACCCAGAAGTAGTGGCGACGCGACGCGAATCCGCTCGCGACCGACGCGTGGACCGAGGGCGTGGCGAGCATGCCATCGGAGCGAAACTCCTGCATCGGTACTGTCGCTCCAACGAACAGCGTCGATTCGAGGCGCGAGCCAGCCCCGACGGCGCTGCGTTGAAAACGCCAGCCCATGATGGTTTCGAAATCCTGGTTCGAGGACATCATCGCCATCACGCGGCCACGCGGCATGTAAATGCCGGAGTCGAGCGTGATTGGAAGTGACGCCGAGATCTGGAGATCTTCAGTAATCCCCAGGCTCAGCATCGTCCGCAGCATCTGCTCATCGTCGCTGCGTCCCTTCCCGAGGCGTCCCATCCAGGCCTGATCGAGTTGCCATCCGCCCTTGCCAAGCGTTGGCGGGGCGCCGCCAAACACAGGCCCGTGGCCAGACGCCGCGGCAAAACGTGGTGTCGTCGCGGTAGCGGCGATGACGATGCAGGCCGCAACAATCGGAGAACGAAGCATAGTTCGGTAGTGTACTGCGCGGCGCCAACCGTGTCGCAAATCGAAAGTCGCTTACATCGTTGGGTTGTGCCAACGCCAGTTTGGCCCCGCAGGCGCGCGGAGCGGGCCGCGCTTTTCGGGCCCTTGTACCCGATAAGCAAGAACACCTCCCGCTGAAGGTAGTATGAAGCGCATGGGTCTCGTTCCTGACGCCGTCGCCAGCGACCTGTTGCACGCGCTCAAGGATGCGCTCGGGGATCGCGTGTCGGCCGCAGCCGCCGCGCGAGAACACCACAGCCACGGCGAGTCGTATCACACGCCCGCGCCGCCCGATCTGGTCGCGTATCCGCAAACCACCGAGGAGATCGCCGCGATCGTCCGAGCGGCGTCGGAAAGGGACGTGCCGATCATCGCGTTCGGCGCCGGGACATCTCTCGAAGGTCAAGTGCTCGCGCTACAAGGCGGCGTGTGCGTTGACCTGTCGCAGATGAACCGTGTCTTGCGCGTAAGCGTCGACGACCTTGATGCCACGGTGCAGGCCGGCGTGACGCATCGTCAACTCAACAAGCATCTGGTCAACACAGGGCTCGCGTTCTTCGTCGATCCCGGTGCTGACGCAACGCTCGGCGGCATGGCAGCGACCGGAGCATCAGGCACGACGGCGGTCCGCTACGGGACGATGCGCGAGAATGTGCGAGGGTTGACCGTCGTGCTCGCCGATGGTCGGGTGATCACGACTGGCGGTCGGGCCAGGAAGTCATCGGCCGGTTACGACCTGACGAGAGTGTTTATCGGATCGGAGGGCACGCTCGGGATCATCAGCGAGATCACGGTGCGACTGCACCCGTTGCCCGAGGCGGTGGCGGCAGCCGTCTGCAGCTATCCGACGATCGACGCCGCAGTACGCACCGTGATCGCGACGATTCAACTCGGCGTGCCCGTTGCGCGCATCGAGCTCCTCGACGAAGTGCAGATGGACGCCATCAATCACTTTTCGAGGCTCGATTATCCGGTGCAGCCGACGCTCTTCTTCGAGCTCCACGGTCACACCGAGCGCGAGGTCAGCGATCAGGCGGAGACCGTACAGTCGCTATCGGCCGAACACGGCGGCGCCGGCTTCGAGTGGGTGACGCGCCCCGAGGATCGGGCGCGGCTGTGGAAGGCGCGGCACGACTCGTATTACGCGTCTCTGGCGCTCCGGCCTGGTGCCAAGGCGTGGACGACCGACGCCTGCGTGCCGATCTCGAGGCTCGCGGACTGCATCGTTGCCTCGAAGCAGGACCTCGACGAGTCCTTCCTGACCGGCACGCTCGTCGGCCACGTCGGGGATGGCAACTTCCACATGCTGTATCTGGTCGACCCGGACCGGCCGGAGGAGATGGCCGAAGCCAAACGCCTCAACGAGCGGCTGGTCTATCGGGCGATTGAAATGGGCGGCACCTGTTCGGGGGAGCACGGTGTAGGGATCGGGAAGATGCGCTACCTGCCGCGGGAGCACGGGGAGGGGCTCGACGCCATGCGAGCCATCAAGCGGGCGCTGGACCCCAAGAACCTCCTGAATCCCGGGAAAATCCTCTAGCTGTACGTGGTCCCGGGTTTGCTCGTTCCTGTAAATAGGGACGAAAGGACAGGGAACTGACCTCGACTTGTGTCAGTTCTGTGGCACGCCAGTGACATTACGTCTGCCGCGTAAAAACCGTGTAACCGACGAGCCAATCGCACCGTATCCTACCAGCGATATGGCACATAGCCGGGAGATACGGTCCCACGCTCACGAACTCAAATTCCTCGTCGACGTCGACGTTGCGGCGAAGGTTCGCCACTGGGCGCGAACGCACCTCGAGCCCGACCCCCACGGCGGGGGGCCGTTCGGCGACGAGTATCGGACGGCCAGCGTCTATTTCGACACCGAGACCTTCGACGTTTTTTACAACCGCGGCTCCTTCGGCCGCAGCAAGTATCGGATCCGTCGGTACGGCGACGCCGGGCTGGTCTTTCTGGAGCGCAAGATGCGCCGGCCGGCGGTATTGGCCAAGCGCCGGACCGTTCTGGCGCTTTCAGCGCTCTCGCGGCTCACGGCGTTGGATCTCGATGTGGATTGGCCAGGTTACTGGTTTCATCGCAGGATAGCGGCCCGCCGGCTCCGCCCCGTCTGTCAGGTCACATATTCGAGGATGGCACGCAGCGTGATTCGGGATGGCGAGCCCGTTCGCCTGACCCTCGATAGCAACCTGGTCGCACTACCGGCGAGCGATCTCCGGTTTGGCCGTGACCCGGGCACGCCCGTGCTCTCGGATCGCCTGATTCTGGAGTTGAAGTTCCGTGGTGCGCCGCCGGCGCTGTTCCGCCGGCTGGTCGGGGAATTCGCGCTGACGCCGGCTGTCGCGTCGAAGTACCGAATCGGCCTTGCCGCCAGCGGTCAGGCCGTACCGCGTCTGCTCGGTGGCGTTCCGAGCGCTGCCATCTATGCCTGAATTTCTGCGGGGAGATCTGCAGGCGGCTGGTGCGCCTCTCGTCGTGTTCGGCCGCCTCGTCGCCGCGATGCTCCTCGGCTGGGTCGTCGCGTGGATCTATCAACGCACGCGGCCGGAGAGCGACACGTCGTCGTCACTGTCGGTAACCCTCGTGCTCCTGTCGATCCTGATCGCCATGGTGACGCAGGTGATTGGCGACAACGTCGCACGAGCGTTCAGCCTTGTCGGCGCCCTGTCGATCGTCCGCTTCAGGACGGTTGTCCGCGACACCGTCGATACCGCGTTTGTCATTTTTGCGGTCGCGGTCGGCATGGCCGTCGGTGCGAATCACCCGTCGGTCGCGCTCAGTGGGATCGCGATTGTCGGGTTGGCCGCGTGGTTCATGACCCGCCGGTCGTCCGGGGACGATGTGACGCATCTGCTTCAGGTGCGCGTTGGCCTTGGACATGACGTCGAAACGCTGCTGCGCCCCGCGATCGAGCCCCAGGTACGAAGCCGTCGGTTGCTCGGGATGGCGACGGCAAAGCAGGGGATGGCGATCGAGGCAACGTATCGCGTCGAGCTGCGCGACGAGCAGTCCGCCAGCGAGCTCGTGAAGGCGCTGAATCTGATCGAAGGCGTGCAGACGGTCTCGATCAACCGGGAAACGCCGGAAGAACGTAATAACGGATTTCGGTAGACACCAGGTATGAGTGCGAATTCACACGAGACTCGGCGACACGGGCTGACGATTTCGATGGTGCA
>AR_comb_assmDRAFT_10892880_pt1 | contig 10040 bp, 8 predicted proteins | sample ArasoioldDNA_FD_10543 | JGI IMG/M metagenome (IMG submission 10543) | reverse complement strand
AGGCGAGCGAAACCGGAGCCGGGGAATGCCGCCCCGTCACAAACGGTGATGTCGGAAAGACCCAATCGGCAGCTCGTTGTATTTCGCATTGCCAACGAACAATTGGCTCTTCCGCTAGAGTCTACAGCCGAGATTATCCGCTTGCCTGTCATGGCCCGTATGCCGTTGGGGCCTGAGGGCCTTCTCGGCTTGGCCAACTTGCGTGGGACGATCTTGCCAGTCGTAAGCTTGCGTAGGCTCCTCGGTTTTGCCGATCTGCCGCACGATGATATGGCGCGAGTCATCGTTGTCGCCGGTGCAACGCCCGTCGGGTTTGCGGTCGACCGCATCGAGAACTTGATGAGCGTCGAGGCCGAAAACGTCGGTGATGGGAATTTAGGAGCAGGGACTATCGACCCCGCATTCGTCGATGGAGTTGTAAAGGTTGCGGAAGGCCTTGATACGATCAAGATTCTTGAGCCCAATAAGCTGCTTCAGCGCGAATTCTCCGGCTTGAATACACCGCACCGTCGGACGAACGTGCCGACAATTGCCGTCAACAGTCTTGCGGCGTCGGCAGTGACCCCCGATCAATTGACGTTCGTGAGCTTCGATCTTGGACGCCAAGAGTACGCGGTGCCACTGGAGGCAGTCACGGAGATTATCCCGCTCCCGGATCACGTGGCTGAAGTCGCGCGGTCTGAAGATGCCGTTCTCGGTGTGGTGACCCTTCGGGACCGTCTTTTGCCAATTGTGTCATTGCGCGCTTTGCTTGGAATGACAGACACTGAGGAGCGCGCGCGAGGCAAGGTGGTCGTGCTGTCTATGGGTGAAACGCACGTCGGTGTTGTTGCGGACGCGACGCGCGAAATCCTTCGCCTGGATGCAAGTTTTGTCGATCCTGCGCCGGCCTTACTTACCCGCGGTGCCGGAGACGCAGAGATTACATCTATCTGCCGCCTGGATGGGGGAAAACGGCTCGTTGCTGTATTGTCTCCTGATCGGCTGTTTCGCTCCGAATTGATGCAGCGCGTGATGGCAAAACATGAACCATCGCAAGTCCTTTCGGATGTACAATTGAGTGGTCGCGCCATGACGCAAGAACAGTTTGTTGTCGTTCGGTTGGGTGCCCAGGAGTATGGGATACCGATCGCGGCCGTTGATGAAATCGCTCGGCTGCCGGAAAACTTGACGAAGTTGCCGAAGGCCCCCGCGTTCATAGACGGCGTCATCAACTTGCGTGGAAGCGTGGTGCCGATCGTCGATTTGCGGCGCCGGTTCGATTTGCCCTCTTCGACCGTGTCAACCAACCGGCGCGTTCTAATTCTGTCGGTTTCCGGCAGCAGGACTGGTTTCATCGTAGATGACGTATCTGAGGTCATCAAAATTGATGCTTCGACGATTCAGACCGCCCCCGATCTGTCTCCCGAGCAGATGAGATTGATCGGACGAGTCGCCAATCTGAATGATGTAGATCGAATGATCTTGCTGGTTGACCCGGCACAGCTTCTTAATCGCGTCGAAACCGAAGTGCTCGAAAAGTTTGCTCGTCGACAACCCGAAAAGACGCTATCGCCTTCGTGATCAAGCTCCTGATTGTCGACGATTCCGCGCTGATGCGGAAACTGCTCGAGGGAATTTTCGTCGGGCAGGGCGACTTTGAAGTCAAACTAGCCCGCAATGGGACTGAAGCCCTTGAGCTCGTCCACTCTTTCGATCCGCATGTCATCACTCTGGATGTCCAGATGCCAGGTATGGACGGCCTGAGTTGTCTGGCAAAAATCATGATAGAGACCCCCCGGCCCGTCGTGATGATTTCGTCTCTGACGGAGGAAGGCGCCGATGCCACGCTCGAAGCCATGCACCTCGGGGCGATTGATTTCGTCGGCAAACCTTCGGGCGCCATATCGCTTGAAATAGACAGCCTTCGACCGATTTTGATAGAGAAGGTTCGCGGCGCTGCAAACGCTCGCATAAACCGGGCGTTGAGATTGCGCGAGCGCGTCCGCCATCAATTCCGCGCCGTCAAGGGCGACCGGGAGGGATTAGCTCCGTCGTTCGCCACGACAAGCGGGGATCGCCTGTCACCGGGGCTGGTTCTCATCGGCACGTCTACCGGCGGCCCGGCCGCGCTCGATATCGTTCTGCCGCAATTGCCAGCCGACCTCCCTTGGCCCGTCCTTGTCGCGCAGCATATGCCTTCGACCTTCACGAACTCGCTCGCAAGGAGATTGGACAACTACTGTCAATTGAGAGTCGTCGAAGTTGCTCGCCCCACTCCCTTGCTGCCTGGAACCATCTATATCGGGCGCGGTGACGCTGACGTTATCGTTTCAGCACGCAAAGCTGGAATTGTGGCGATGCCCGCACCTGCACAAACCGGCTACCTTTGGCATCCGAGTGTCGAACGCATGGTCAACAGTGCGATGCAGTACTATGAACCGCAACGCCTTGTGGGAGTTATGTTGACTGGGATGGGGCACGATGGGGCAAATGCCATGACTCGATTGAAGCAGGCGGGCGGGCGCACAATCGCCGAGTCTGAGACAACCGCGGTTGTCTGGGGGATGCCGGGAGAACTCATCAAGGCAGGCGGAGCCAACATGGTTGTAGACATCGATGATGTCGCTCAGGTTCTAGTTCAGACGGTCGACCCAGATGCCACTCATTAAAGGCGGACCACCCGTCAGAGACATCGAGGCAGCGTCTTCAGCACGAGATTCAAATCACGAGATATCCGACCTTACGAGCGCCGACTCGGCAGTCCGCTGGCGCGCTGCAAGAGCGCTCGGCGGCAATCCTGTGGCCGTGGCGCCTTTGGCCGAAGCCTTGAGCAAGGAAGGCACGCCGCTGGTTCGCGAAGCAATTTTAACCGCACTCATGCGTGTCGGGGACGAAAATAGCATAGAAGTTCTTTTGCCATATCTTCGCTCACAAGATGCCGGCATGCGCAACGCTGCGATCGAAACGCTTCAAGCGCTGCCCGATGCGGTTATACCGTTCATGACGTCGCTGCTTACGGACAAAGATTCTGATGTCAGGCTTCTGGCTACTGAACTGGCGCGAAATATGCCGGCAGATCGTGCCACCAAGCTTCTAACCGGATTGCTGGATCGGGAGTCGCATCCGAACGTTTGCGCGGCGGCGATAGAGGTCCTGGCCGAGCTCGGCACCATGGAGGCGCTACCCTCGCTTCGTTCATGTGTCGATCGATTTGCCGGTACTCCTTTCCTTCCTTTTGCCGCATCACAAGCGATTGCCCGGATTTCAGAGGGTCAAGGCTAGTAACCAGAAATGGGGCCCGTAGAGCGACACGATGCGCACGCCATTCTAGTCACGACTGATGACGTCCATCGACTGTGCGAATTTTTATACCGACGCACCGGCATGCTGTTTGATGACAGCAAACGTTACTATATCGATCGCCGGCTTAGGGAGAGAATGGTCGCGACGCGGTCGACCTCGTTTCAAGAATATTTCGCTCACCTTCGTGCGGATGCAGAACATGAAATCGAGCATTTCATAAATGCCTTCACCGTCAACGAAACCTATTTCTATCGAGAAGATCATCAATTGCGCTGTTTGACATCGGCGCTGCTGGATCAAGCCGTTCGAAACAAAACGCCCGAAGATTCAATCAGAATCTGGTCAATTCCGTGCTCGACTGGCGAGGAGCCTTATTCGATCGCTATATGGCTCATGGAGAATTGGAGCGCCGTCGACAGTTATAATATTGAGATCATTGGATCAGATATAGACACTCGTGCACTGAAGGCAGCGACCGAGGGTATCTATGGTGATCGCGCCTTGATGCGTCTGGCTGAGCCAATAAAAGGGCGCTATTTCAACCGGCTTCCAGACGGGCTTTTTCAAATTGATCCGGGTTTGCGAGATTCCATCCATTTCACCAAAGTCAACCTGATAGATAAAGCGGCGATGGCCAACTATCGTGACATCGACGTCGTCTTTTGCCGGAACGTCCTAATTTATTTCGACGATGCTTCGCGTAGGATGGCTGCAGAAAATATCTACGATTGCCTTCGTCCGGGCGGATACATTTGCCTGGGCCACTCGGAGACGATGAGCCGGATTTCATCGTTGTATCGCGTCCGCCGATTTCCCGATGCGGTAGTTTACCAGAAGCCGGGGGCCGACGATGATGCCAACTGAACAGAGCGGCACGGCGGCCAAGGCACGCGTTCTTGTCGTGGACGATTCCTCTCTGGTCCGACTCTACTATCTGAACGCCCTTAAGAACGCAGGTTTCGAAGCCGAACAGGCCATCAACGGTATTGAAGCGATAGAGAAAGTGCTCGCTGGTACGTATGACCTCGTGATCGTGGACGTCAACATGCCGGGTATGGATGGATTATCCTTTATCCGCGACATCCGTCGGCGAAGTGAGTCCGTCGCAACCATTCCGACTCTCATCATCACGACCGAAGCAGGCGAGCAGGACGTCGCCGATGCGCGTTCGGCAGGTGCGAATTACTACCTGGTAAAGCCAGTTTCAGAGCGCGACTTGATTCGCCATGTTGCTGCCCTGGCAGGTGCCCCGCCATGAATGCCCTGCGAGAACAATTCATAAGCGAAGCACGCGAGCTTGTGCTTCAGGCGACTGACGACCTCATCGCAATAGAGCGCACAGGCTTTGACGCCGAGCGGCTCGATCGGGTTTTCCGCGCCTTTCATACGCTTAAAGGTTCAGCCGGGGTCGTTGAGCTTCCGGCCATGAGCTTTGTGCTGCACGCGGCCGAGGATTTGCTGGCTGAGGTCAATGCAAGGCGGCAGCCAATAACAACGTCCCTGGTGAACGAGGCCCTGCTTAGCTTGGACCAAATATCAAAATGGATCGATGACTTTGAGGCATCCGGCGCTTTGCCAAGCGACGCAGGTGATACTGCACGGAAGTCCACTGAGCGCTTGCGGGCCTTGCTCAACGAGGCCTCAGCCAAACCAGTTGAGTCAGGACAGGACAGCGGTGGAACACCTTCTTGGGCTTCCCGTTTAGCGGCTGAAATTTTTCAGTTGCCCGCGAAGAGCGATCATAATCATTTAGCCATTGAGTACGAACCACTTTCTGACTGTTTCTTTAACGGCGACGATCCACTGCGTTTACTTCAATCAGTGCCCAATCTGTTGGCTGTCAGCGTTGAGCCACGCAAGGAATGGCAGAGATTGGGCGAACTCGATCCATTCGTCTGCAATCTTCGCATTCATGCAATTGCAAAAACCACGCGGTCGGAAGTTGCCCAAATTTTCAGGTTCGTGCCTGACCAGATTCGGGTTTTCGAACTGCCTGCGGACGCGGCAACGGTTAGACAAGTCGACCGAGAGAACGAATCGTTGGCTCTCTTGGAAAATATACTCGCTCGGCAAATCGGACTAATCCAGGCAGGGCTCCAAGAGGGCGATTTTTACGGGCGGTTGGGTTCCGCGACAAGAGTGGCAACCAACGCTCTGCGGCACTACGGGAGGGCCGAGATGTCCGGTTCCGTTGAGTCCGCCATGGAAGCGGCGATGGCACAGAAGGACGCCTCGCTGTTGCTGGCATCTCTGCAGGCAATAACCAAACAGCTTTTGGCGCCGCCATCCGAGGCTTTGTCGGAAAACAAGGACGGGTCGGCAACACGTCGCTCCCTCCGGGTCGATGAAGCAAGAATCGACGCGATCTTCAATCTTTCCGGGGAGATGATTGTCGCGAGAAACGGGCTCATGCATCTAGCCCGGAGGATGGAGCAGGCCGCCCACGATTCAGATCTAATTCGCGACATAAGGGCAAGCAACGAAAGCTTCGGCCGGCTAGTGAGCGATATGCATTCCGCAATTCTGCAGTTGCGGATGGTTCCCGTTGATCAATTGTTTCGCTCTTTTCCGCGCCTCGTCCGGGACATATCACAGCGTCTTGGAAAGAACGTCGAGTTGATTGCGCGCGGGGGAACGACCGAATGCGATAAAAATGTCGTCGATCGTCTCTTCGAACCCCTCCTGCATCTTGTCCGCAATGCGCTGGATCATGGCGTAGAGTCACCGGAAGCGCGACGGGCTGCCGGCAAGCCTGAGATCGCAACTGTCACGCTCGCGGCGACTCGCAGCGGAGACCGCCTTGTGATTGAGATTACGGATGACGGTCGCGGCATTGATCCGGAAGCGATGCGGCGCAAGGCGCGGGAAGGGGGCGCCTCGGCGGCAGAGGAAATCGATCAGTTGTCGGATGAAGAGGCCATTCATCTAATTTTCCGCCCCGGGTTCTCTACGGCTTCCAAGGTCTCCGACATCTCCGGACGCGGAGTGGGCATGGATGTGGTGCGCAATACCGTTGAGCAGGTCGGCGGCCGCATCGCATTGGCCAGCCGCTTTGGCACCGGGACCACAGTTCGCCTCGACCTTCCGATCAGTGTCGCGATGTCGCAAATCATGGTGGTCGACGCCGGCGGCCAATCGTTCGGCCTGCCGATGGATGCCGTGGGCGAAACCGTGCGACTTAGCCCGGATCGCGTTGCCACGATAAAGGACAACAAGGGGTTTGTTCTCCGCGACCGCATCGTTCCGATCTGCAGCCTTGCCGAACTAATGGGCCTTCAGTTGCCTCCTGCAAAATCGCGAGAAGGGCGAGCGCATCTGCTGGTCGTTGTGGAGGTTGCGGGTCGAGTCGCCGCCTTGGAAGTAGATGCTATCCGCGATCGGTTGGACGCGGTCCTCAAGCCGATGCAGGGCGTTCTTTCAAATGCACGAGGCTATTCGGGCACGACTGTGACGTCGGACGGTCGCGTGTTACTCGTCCTTGATTTGAAGGAAATCTTGCCATGACAGTTCGGCGGAAGGGCGGGACATCGATCGTGCTCGAAGGCGAGTGTTCTGCGGAGGACGCAGAAGCGTTAGTGCAAATGCTTCAGGAGACTCCCGCCGCCGCCATCGATTGGAGTGCCTGCAGTCGGTTGCATACCGCGGTCATACAGGTTTTGTTGGCAGTCAAAGCGCGAACCGTAGGTGATTGCGGTGACCCTTGGGTGCGCAAATGGGCTGGTTCCGTGTTTGGCATTGATGCTTGACGGTTTCGAGGCGACAGCTACTAGTGGCTGAAGATCGTCGGAATTTGACGTATAACGAGCACTTCGAGCGAGGAAGAAGTTCCAGGCGATCGAGCGGAGCACTTCAATTATGAAAGCGACCGGACAAGGTATGCAATACAACGTGCTGATTGTGGACGACAGCAAGCTTGCTCGTATGGTGATAATGAGTGCGCTGCGCAGAATTCGACCAGACTGGAAAGCAATCGAAGCGACCAGCGCGAAAGAGGCAATAGGCGCCGTAGAAAGCAAGGACGTTCAGATTGCCCTTATAGACTTTAATATGCCGGGGACCGATGGATTGGAGCTGGTCGCCCGAATCCGCAAAACGGATCCAGGGATGCCGATTGCGGTTGTGTCCGCTAACCTTCAGGACGAAATAATAGCGCGCGCAAGGGAACTTAATGCCGCTTTCGTCGGTAAACCTTTGACCGATGAGGCGCTTGCGGCCTTTTTGTCCGGGGCCGTGCTGCGCTTGAAGAAAGCGACAACATGAATTTGGAAGGCACAGCAAGCCTTACGGAAGCCGAGCAAGATGCGTTAGCGGAAATTGCGAATATGGGCGTCAGCCGCGCAGCGACAAGTCTGCGGCAAATGCTCGGTGAACAGGTAGTTCTGGCCGTTCCCGCCGCACGCATCGTCACTCGAGAAACGGCGGCGCGGCTCGTCGCACGCGACAATAAGTCAGCCCTGGTCGCGGTCGAGCAATCTTTTGAAGGACCGTTTTCAGGAAAGGCTCTTTTGATCTTTCCAGAGGCTCAGAGTCTTGAGCTGGTCCGCACGATAGTCGGCGAGGAGCACAGTATCGAGGACGTCATCGATCTCGAACAAGAAGCTCTGGCCGAAACCGGCAATATTATTCTCAACGCGTGCTTGGCAACTATCGCTAACGTGCTGCGTCGCACGATGACGGTATCTCTGCCCACTGTTATTCGCGGAACCGGCGATACATTGTTCGGCGCTTCATCTGAAACACCAGAAGAAAATATGGTCCTATTTCTGTATATAGATTTTCGCGCCAAAAGCCGCGACATCAAAGGCTTTATCGCCCTGTTATTAGATCTACCGTCGATTACGGCGATGAAGTCGATCGTGAATGATTACATCGACAGCGTCGATCCAGCGTCCGTGGGTACTTCGGGGTGACAGCCGGTGATTAAATGGGACTCCGTTGTTGATGCTCTAGACGTCGGAATCATAATCGTCGACGAACAAAATAAAATTGTGGCCTGGAATCCGTGGATCGAGACCGCAACGACGCTTTCAGCCACGTCCGTCATCGGGCGAGACCTTTTTGATCTCTTTGAAAGCTTACGAGAAACGCGTATTCCGTCGGCTGTTTCAGACGCCTTTCAGTTCGGTAGCTCGACGGTCCTCAATCATTCTCTCAATAAGCTATTCGCGCTCAGCCGGGAAAACGGAAAAGCTATCGTTCACAACGTCATCGTGCGCCCTTTATCAGGAAATCCCGTTACTCACTGCATTTTGCAGATAGTTGATGTCACCGTGTCGGTTAACCGTGAGCGAGTACTCCGGGAAAGACAAAACGCACGCTACCACGCAATTGTAGACACGGCCCCCGAGGCCATCATCACCACCGGTACCGACCGGACGATCCAATGGATGAATGGCGCGGCCGAAGAGGTGTTTGGCTTTGCTGCTGGAGAACTACTGGGACATAAGCTCGAGGCGGTACTCAGAGATCACCACAACTTCTCAGGTCTTCTCGATGCTCACGATTCCGATCGGGCGGCGTCTGCCACATCGGTCCAGGTTAGCGGGCTTCTGAGGACCGGTACTCTGGCTTACTTCGAAGTTTCGTATGCGAGCTGGAACGCGGATGACCGCCGGTTCATTACGACAATTTGGCGTAACGTCACTGAACGCGTGGTTGCAGAAAATGCGTTGCGAGATGTGCGCGAAGCGCTGCGGCGGAACAATGAAGAATTGGAAGAGCGAGTTAAGGAACGCACGCGCGAACACGAACTTGCGCTTGGTCAACTTCATGAATCTCAAAAGATGGAGACTATCGGACAGTTGACGGGCGGGGTGGCCCACGATTTCAATAACTTGCTGGCGGTGATCCTCGGCAGCCTTAGCCTTTTGAAAAAGGGATTGCCGTCCGACCCGCGAACTTCACGGCTTCTGGACGGTGCGATCCAGGGGGCAGAGCGTGGCGCGACACTCACCAAACGATTGCTCGCCTTTGCGCGCCGTCAGGAGTTGAGGCTTGAGGCGGTCGAAGTTCAGAAGCTTATTCCTGATATGCAAGAGTTTTTGCGTCAGTCGATCGGACCAGCAATCACGATCATTCTTGATATTCCGGCTGACATTCCGCCGGTAAAGGCAGATGCCAACCAACTTGAACTGGCAGTGATGAATCTTGCGGTGAACGCACGGGACGCGATGCCAAATGGTGGCACGTTGACAATTGCATGCCGCAGCGTGTCAACCGAGGTTGCCAGAATCCCGAAGACGCTAGCGCACGGCGAATATGTTCAGTTGAGCGTCGTGGACACGGGAGAAGGAATGAGTGCCACAACACTTGCAAAGGCAATGGAGCCCTTTTTCACGACGAAGGGCATTGGTAAAGGGACCGGCCTCGGACTTTCTATGGTCCATGGATTGGCTGCCCAGTGCGGTGGCGCCATAAATATTACCAGCAAGCTGGGCCGCGGAACGACGGTGAACCTTTGGGTCCCAACCGCGAGCGCCGAGGATATCGCTGCTGTGCCTCAACAGCAGGCCCCCACCGTCAATACAAATGAGGGCCGCAAGCTCAGAATTCTACTTGTCGATGACGATTTTTTGGTCAGAACAAACACTGCATTCATGTTGAGCGATCTAGGACACATGGTCGTCGAAGCACCCTCGGCAAAAGCAGCCTTGGACATGCTGCAGGCCGACAAGGATCTCGATCTTGTGGTTACAGACTATGTAATGCCAGGCATGAACGGCCTGGATCTGGCGAAAGAGATTAGAAAAAATATT
>AR_comb_assmDRAFT_10880954_pt1 | contig 10040 bp, 11 predicted proteins | sample ArasoioldDNA_FD_10543 | JGI IMG/M metagenome (IMG submission 10543) | reverse complement strand
GAGCAGACTGGCTGGCCACCGACGAGTCTGTGAATGAGCTTGTCAAAGACAAGAAAGATTCTCACTGAGACTCAATGACTGAGTCGCTATTTATCCAAAATTTCATAAGCTAGAGGGTGGTAGTGGTTATCAAATATCCAATTCATGTCACCCTGAGGAAGCGTTCCCACGCGACCGAAGGGTCTCTTATGGCGTGAAGGAGATGCTTCGCTCTGCTCAGCATGACATATCTTTGTAAGTTTTCCTCCTTGAGAAGACCCTAACATCTATGTATTGAAAGTTGCAGTGCCGATGAAAATATTGTATAGTGATATCAATGGAACGATAAAGAGGAGAGAAAAATGGCAGACAGTGTTTATAAAGTGATCACATTGATTGGTACCAGTACCGAGTCCTGGGAGAAGGCAGCAACGGCGGCTGTCGAGCGCGCTTCACAATCTCTGCGTGATTTACGAGTCGCAGAAGTCATGGAACTCGATATGCAACTGGAAGAAGGCAAAGTCGTTGCTTATCGTGCGAAAGTCAAAGTCTCTTTTAAATATGAGGGTTCAGAAGAATAATTAAGATCGAGAGGATTGACAATCTAAAACCGAACGATCCTTCAATTCTTTTGAAGGATATTATGATTCCAGATATGAGGAGCTCAACCGTGACTGCATATGTGATCGTGGATATCCAGGTACACGACCCTGTTCGCTATGAGGAATATAAGAAAATGGCAGAATCAACCGTCACATTGTATGGCGGCATATACATTGCCCGTGGCGGAAGAACGGAAACTCTTGAAGGAGATTGGTCACCTACCCGGCTGGTTATCCTTCAATTCGACAGCCTCGAACAGGCCAAGAATTGGGTGAACTCACCTGAGTACAGCGGACCTAGAACTATCCGTCACCAGACGGCGACCTCGAAGATGGTCGTCATTGAGGGCCTTTGATACAATTGCGCCCATGTTTGATCTATCACCCATACTTGAAGAACATAAAGACAAATTAATCGCCATTGCATTTCTGGACCATGAGACAGAAGCTGACTATTTCCTGAATGCAGACGAATCGCTTCATCCCGCCAGCACGATCAAAGTTCATGTGATGATGGAGGTCTTTCGCCAGGCAAACGAAGGACGATTCTCTCTCGACGACCGGTTGACGATCTTCAATTCCTTTCCCAGCCTTGTGGATAGAAGCCCGTTTACTGTAGATGAGAACGATGATTCAGAAAAAACTTTATATGCGCGCCGGGGAGAGACCGAAACGATCCACGAGCTGACGCGTCTGATGATCGTTCGCAGCAGTAACCTGGCGACCAACATTCTATTTGATAAAGTTGGGGTCGAAAATGTGAATGGCTTTGTCCAGGCTTTGGGCATTGAAGGTGTTACCATCCAACGGTTTATCGATGATAAGGCTGCCTACCGGCGGGGATTAAACAGCAAAGCCACGGCCCGCGGCCTCACCCAAACGATGGACCTCATCGCTCGAAAGAAAGTCGTTTCGGAAAAGGCTTCAGAGGCGATAATCGAGATTCTGCTCGGACAGGAGTTCAATGAAAGCATCCCCGCCCTGCTCCCCAACTACGTGAAAGTTGCTCATAAGACAGGCTGGGACTCAAACGTGTACCACGACACAGGTATCGTATTTCCTCCAGACCGGAAGCCTTATCTGCTTTCGATCATGACGCGCGGTTTTACAGAAGCCCAGGAACTGGAAGCGCACGCCTGCATGGCCAATATCTCAAAACTGATCTACGAGAGCGTTTTGTGATTACCGTTTCCTCCCTGATTTACTATCCCATCAAGGCCTGCCGCGGAGTTGAAGTGGATTCGGCGAACATCGAACGCATGGGATTGCAGCATGACCGGCGGATGATGGTCGTCACACCCGATGGAGAGTTTCTCACCCAGCGTGAATACCCGCGGCTGGCGCTCATCTTACCAACATTGAAGGATGGCGTGCTGGAGCTCTGCGCGCCAAATTATGATTCGATCCAAGTTAGTATACAACCATCAGGCATACCGATTGCGGTGAGCGTTTGGGAAAGCCAGGGGATCCAGGCGATCGATCAGGGCGAGGAAGCCGCGGCCTGGTTCTCAGACTGGCTGGGAAGTGAAGTGCGGCTGGTTCACATCGCAGATGGATACAAAAGAATCGTCAGTGCTGAATATTCGATCAACTCAGATGATCATACCGGCTTCGCAGATGGATATCCAATTTTGCTTGCTTCAGAAGAGGGTTTGCAGGATTTGAACACACACCTGGAAACACCGGTTCCTATGAACCGCTTCCGGCCAAATCTAGTGGTTAAAGGCTGTGAACCGTTTGCCGAAGACACCTGGAACAGAATCAAGGTTGGAGGCGTTGAAATGGCAGTGGTCAAACCATGCGCTCGTTGTGTGGTCACCACAATTGACAAGGTTACTCTTGAAAAAAGCAGGGAACCGCTAAAAACCCTGGGAAAATACCGCAAACATAGGCTCGGAGCGATCTTCGGGCAGAACGTCATCCCCTTAAACGAGGGAATCCTTCAGCTGGGGATGAGCGTCGATGTTTTGTCCTCATTGGCCTCTTAGCTCCGCTTAATCTACGACATTGACACCCCTGATTCCATCCGTTATAAAGCTCCCATGACCTTAACAAAGAAACTGGTCTGGCTGGGGATCCTGTTCGTGGTCTCCGCATGCCAGGCAGCCCCTGCAGCCGCCCCTACGGCTACGGCGACCATTACGCCGGGCGGCCCAACGCTAACACCCAGCCCGACGATCACGCCGACGCCCCTCCCCACTCTCCCGCCTGTTGTGCGAATTGATTCCGGAGATCAAGCCCTTTTTTATGGTGACTTCGATACCGCGCGCGCTCAGTATCAGGCAGCATTCAACGACTCGATCGATGCTGCCCTGAAAGCCGCTGCACTTTGGGGACTTGGGAAGACAGAATTGGCCGATGGTAATTACCAAAACGCTCTTGAGCGATTTACCACCCTGATCACAGACTATCCAGACTCTACCTATTCTGCGCGTGCCCCGTTTCTTATGGGGCGCGCATATTCCGGTCTTGGTGAACATTCCCAGTCTGCAGATGCATACAAAAAATACATGGACCGGGTTCCCGGCGTCCTGGATGCGTATGTGCAGGATTATCGCGGGGATGAATTGGCCGCGGCCAAGGATTATCCGGCCGCGCTGGATGCCTACCAGGCCGCACTCACCGCTCCCCGCCTGGACGATGGGACGGACACCCAGATCAAGATCTCCAAAACCCGGGCCGACTTCGGCGACTACGCCGGCGCATTGATCCTGTACGACCAGATTTCGTCCACGACCGACAGCGATTACGTGAAAGCACAAATGGATTATCTGGCTGGGAATGCGCATCTTTCCTTAAATCAGAATGACCAGGCCTATGAGCGCTACAACGATGCGGTCAACAATTATCCGCTTTCCTACTATTCATATCTATCGCTGCTGGCACTTGTGGATGCCGACGTCAAAGTGGATGAGTTGAACCGCGGCCTGGTGGATTATTACAACGATCAGTATGACGTCGCATTAGCAGCTTTCGATCGCTATATCGCCGCGAACCCAACAAATGATGGTACCGCGCATTATTTCCGTGCCCAGACATTACGGGCCATGCAGCGCAATCAGGAAGCTGTCGACGAATATAGCAAATTCATCCAAAGTTATCCTTCGCACCGGAACTGGGTGGATGCCTGGCAGGATAAAGCCTTCCTTCAGTGGTCGGCCTTGAACGATTACAAGGCTGCCTCTCAAACCCTGTTGGATTTTGTAAAACAATCCCCTGATTCAAGCCTTGCGCCTGAAGTGCTGATGGATGCTGCCCGAATTATGGAACGAGATGACCGCCTCGAACAAGCCACGCAGACCTGGGAACGGGTAGCCAATGAATATCCAGGAGTGGAGCAGGTGTCGGACGCTCTCTTCCTGGCTGGGATCGCACGCTACCGCTTGAAAGATTACGCCGGTGCATTGACCGTTTTTCAGCGCAACCTACTCTTGGCAACAGAAGCCGAGGCGCGTGCCCGAGACTATCTGTGGATCGGAAAAACCCAGAATATCCTAGGCCATAAAACATCCGCCCAGGACTCCTGGCAGCAGGGACAGTCCGCCGACCCGGCAGGCTATTATGGGTTGCGCTCGAAGGATCTGCTTCTCGGACGCGTTCCCTTTGCAATGCCAGCCAGCGAAAATCTGACCCCGGACCTGGAAAAGGAACGCAAGGATGCGGAGACCTGGCTGCGCGTGTCGTTCAACCTTCCACCCGATACCGATCTCAGCGGACCTGGTACATTAGCCCAGGATCCAAGATTTATCCGCGGCACCGAGCTGTGGGAGTTGGGCATGTATGATGAAGCGCGCCTGGAGTTTGAATCCTTACGTGAATCAGTTCAGAACAGTCCTACTGACAGTTTTAGGCTGGCAAATCATTTACTGGGAATCGGCCTGTATCGTTCGGCAGTCTTTGCCGCTCGCCAGGTGCTCACACTGTCCGGGCAGGATAGCCAGCAAGCGTCGCTCAGCGCCCCGCCCTACTTCAACCATTTACGGTATGGATTGTATTATCACGATCTGATCATCAATGAAGCTCAAAAATATGGACTCGATCCGCTGTTTATGTTCAGCGTGATCCGGCAGGAGAGTCTGTTTGAAGGATTTGTCCGCTCGGCCGCCGGTGCGCATGGATTGATGCAGATCATCCCCACCACCGGCGACCAGATCGCCAAGGATCTAAACTGGCCACCGTTCTATGGCCCCGAGGATTTATTCCGTCCGCTGGTGAGTGTGACTTTTGGCTCGTATTATCTTCACAAAACAAGAGATATGTTAAATGGGGATATCTACGGGGGTCTGGCTGCCTATAATGCAGGACCGGGCAACGCGCTTGTCTGGCAGCAGTTGGCAGGCGGAGATCCTGATCTGTTGTTGGAGATTATCCGCTTTAGTGAGACTCAGGATTACATCCGCTATATTTATGAGATCTACAGTGCCTATCGATCGCTGTATAGTCCACAGGGGTAAAATAAACCATACAATGTCACTCCCCGGAAGGGCACCGGGGCGGTGTCCCTTCGGGAGGATGATATTTCTTTCGAAAAGTGAATGCTAAGCAAAACAGAACGGTCACCTTTTCAGGTGACCGTATTGTTTTTTCATCCCAAATGCGCCACGATTCGTTGGTGGGCCGTTTCTGCATCCATATCCACAACCGCGATCAGCTTATCGCGCCCGGTGACACCGGCGACAATATCCAGTCGCGATTTTGGCACACCCAGAATCTGGGACAGGAATTCGATAAGAGTCTCATTTGCCTCGTGATCGGTTGGCGGAGAGGCGATCCGGATCTTGATCGTTCCATCGTCGAGTAGATCGACGATCTCATTTCGGCTGGCACGTGGCGTGACCCGCACTGCCAGGGCGGATCCTTTTTTTCCATCGTGCAGATTGAATTTTCGATCAGTCATACCTCACCTCAAAGAAGAAAGTAACCGGATGAGTATATTTCCAACGAGCTGTATGAGAACAATTAGAATCAGAGGGCTGAAGTCGAGCATCCCGACCAGAGGAATGACCCGGCGGATCGGAGACAGCATGGGTTCTACAATCCGATCCAGGAAGCGGCGGAGAGGATGATACGGATCCATGAAGTAGGACAGAATCACGGAAATGATGACGATAATGACAAGGAGATTCTGTAAATAATTAATAAGTTGAATAAGAATTCCCATTATGCTTGAAACTCCGTACCTGGCTTATAATTTCGCGCACCAACGATAGCGGTTCCCACACGTACAAGAGTTGCACCTTCCTCAACGGCCACTTCAAAATCTGTACTTGTGCCCATAGAGAGCTCATGCCATTCCGCCTTTGGAAATTTCGTTGCGAGATCGTCACGCATCGCCCTTAGGCGTTGAAAAAAACGGCGCGACTCTTCCGGGTCCGTTCCAAGGGGAGGCATTGTCATCAATCCCTGAACGCGCAGATGAGTGAGCGTTATCAGTTCATCGATTTCGGTGAGGAAATTTTCCCAAAGCGCCGCATCCGAAACGTCCCAGCCCGATTTGCTCTCTTCACCGCCTACGTTCAATTCGAGTAAGACAGGCAGGATGCGATTCCCTTCCCCAGCAAATCGATCGAGGCGGCGAGCCAGCTTAAGACTGTCGAGCGAATGTAAAAGTGCGAAATGATCAGCCACCAGGCGGGCTTTTCGGCTTTGTACATGACCGATCATATGCCATTCTACTCCACTTTGCGCGGGGAGAGATTGAATTTTCGTGACACCCTCCTCCGCATAGTTCTCACCTAAAATGCGAATCCCGGCTTCGAGGGCGGCCTCGACGACCGCCAGAGGCTGGGTCTTTGTAACCACCACAAGACGGACCTCACTCGGCTCCCGCCCGGACCGCCGCGCCGCCTGGGCAATTTGATCGAGTACGCGCTTATAGTTTTCCCGTATGGAAGCGACAATGTCGTTCATGAGATGATTATAATCGTCACCCTCAAGGGCGGGTTAGTCGAGACAAATCAGCGCACCAAACCGCCCGGTACGTCCCTTCTCGGCGCGGTGTGAAAACCAGTCCTCGGTATGGCAGGCAGTACAAATCGTTGACATTTCGACTTGTCCCACGCCTGCACGTTTCAAAAGAAGGCGATTGGTTTCCCACAGATCGAAATGAACCTTGCCCTGATGCGAGCTGAGGAATATTTCCGACTCGTCTCCAAATTTTTGCATCACCTGTAGGATAACATCCGCCCCGATCTCGTAATGGTCCGGCCCGATGGAGGGGCCGATCCCGGCCATGATATCGGCCGGATTCGAACCATAGTTCTTTCGCATGGCTTCGACGGTCGTTGTCGCAACATCTCCCAGCGTCCCCATCCAACCAGCGTGGGCGATACCGACCACACTCTTGCGCGGGTCATGCAGCAAAATAGGGACACAGTCTGCGAAGCGCATAAAGAGAGTAACTTCAGGCCGGTCGGTCAGAATGATATCCGCCTGACGATAGGACTCTTCAGGCGGGCGAGGTCCCTTCGCACAAACCACTTCTGCACGATGAATCTGCCATACGTCGAATATGGATTCGCTCCTGCACCCCAAAGCTTCAAAGGAAAGATCGCGGTTCCGGCGGACGCGCGCCAGATCATCACCCACCGTCCCGCCCACATTCAGGGAAGCCCAGGGAGCCGGGCTTGAACCTCCATGGCGGGTAAAGATAGCGTGCTTCGTATTCAGGGTATCAAATTGGAAATAGCGCAGCCCATCGTGTTGAATGGTTGCCATGTTAGATCCTCACCTTGGGCATACTATTTCATCCGGCATTGATCTTCTCAATCGCAGCAAACTTCTTGATAAAGAACTGGCGTGTCTCGTTGAATGATTCCTCCATATACGGGAAGGCGAACCAGGCCGTCGCAATTCCAAAGAGTGCACCAGTTAAAACACGCAACAAGGGAGTACTCTCACGGTACGGGAGAATGGACGCCAAAAATGGCCAATTCATCTGACTGAAAAGCTGCGAGAAACCATCTAGTGCGATCGGTGCTATCCCAATCAGGATCCAGAATATCCAATGCAAAGGCTTGAGGCGTCGCTTGGTGGCCGCATAGGTAAGGCCAAAAAGGAAGATCCCGGTGTAGATGGCCATGTCACGCTCACATAAGGCCATCTTATAACCTACAGTCGCATTGCCGGTATATTCACGCGCCTGCAACCTCGAAAAAGCAATGGGATTTTCCAAATCTTTAAACCCGGTGATCTGATTGAAGGTCAGCACATTGGGAATGCCCGCTTCCTTCAAAGGATAATAGGCTTGTTCTCCAAACAGGTAGAAGGACCGGAATCCAAATTGGTGGCAGAGAGGTTTATAAATGGTATACAGGATATTCGCCGGGCCGGTTGCTCCTGCCTCCATCAGCACAGGTGCCAACACAGCCAAACCAAAGTACAGGAATATGAAAAAATTGAGCAGCGCCAGGTAGTGTCTTGAAATCCAATACATCACTCGGTCGCTCCCGCTGATGGTCTGGCCACGCCGGACTCGCTCGTGATGATCTGGGCGTCCCAGTTTATCGAGCTGGCCGCGGCGATCGCCTGCCGCGCCTAGGGTCATCATCAACTTTTGTTTATCAAAGGGTGCTCTGAGAATATAGGGTCCCACCTCAACCACCGGAATTTCCACCAGGTATTTTTTCAGTAGGGCAGGATCGGATTCAATATCGATTTCAACCAGCCGGTGAGGATACTGTACCTGCAGAGACTCAAGGTCGGCTTTTGCCTGCTCACACAAATGGCAATCTTTGCGCGTGTAGAGCGTAACAGTAAACATAATATTAGCAAGATACCTTTATAAACCGAAATCAATCCAGAAAAATTGCCCAGCCTGTGCGATTCGCTCAAACACACCGGCAAAGAGCATGACACCAAGTATAACCAAGATTACACCCATTCCTATCTCAATATAATGCATGGCCTTGCCATATTTTCGTAACATCAATGTGACCCAGCCCACGCCGAGAGCAGCGATCAGGAAAGGAATCGCCAATCCCATCGAATACGCCGAAAGCAGCTTGACGCCTGTCGCGATCGAACCGCCGTTCAGAGCAAGTGTCAGGATGGCGCCAAGTACCGGTCCTACACAGGGAGCCCAACCGGCAGAGAAAAATACGCCCATCATCACGGATGAAAGATAACCCCACCTCCGGTCTGGTGCGGTCGATACGCGCGTATCATACTCGAGGAAGGGAATCCGGAAGACACCGATCATATGCAGGCCAAAGATAATGACGATGATGCCTCCCACTTTGGCCAGGATGAATCGCAGGTTGAATAAGAGATGGCCAAGGGCAGCCGAAGCCACTCCTAACGTGATAAAGACAAGGCTGAATCCCAAGACAAAGGCCAGACCATGGCTTAGAATAATGAAGCGATTATTCTCAGTGGCTTCGCCCCCAGCCGCCCTGCCGCCCAAATAACCAATATAGGCGGGGACGAGAGAGAATACACAAGGAGAAAGAAAGGAGGCAAGCCCCGCTAGGAAGGCGAGGCCGATCGTGACGTTAGCGATATCCATGCAGCTCCTGCGGCATCTCCTGATTATGAATTCTCATACCAGCATTTGGCGTGATCTTAACCGAATTTTGTCTCGGTCGAGACCACAATCGTACCATGATCGGGAAGGGTGACACGCTTCTCACTCTCTTCGACAGAGATATACGGAGTCGTCCAGCGGAAGATCCATTTCGCATCTTCAGGTGATACATTGATACAGCCGTGAGAGCGCTTTTCTCCAAAGGCATTATGCCAGAACGCACCGTGAATAGAGATCCCATCTCCACTGATCATCGTCGTCCAGGGAACAGCCGGTGTGGAATACCCGGACTGGAAGGTGCCGGCAGTCATGTTGAGAGAGATGATCTTCCAGTGGGTAAGCAGGTTGCCAACCGGCGTGGCCAGTTTGTCACTGACCTGCCCGGTTGCCGGGTCATACGTTAGGCCACTTGAGATACGGCAAAAATAAACTTCTCTCGTCCCTTCCAGGCAGGATAAAGTCTGGTTATCGAGGTTGGCCTGGATTGTCTTCGTATTCGGATCGACATCCGGGCTGATCGGAGCTACATCCTGATCGGTGAGGATCTTAAAGGCTGCTCCATCCGCCCAATAATATTCGCCAGAGGCGCCATATCCGTAGCCGTGACCGTATGCATCCTCATTCCAGCGATATTCCGGAAACCCGTTATCGGTGCGGACACGATCGATCCAGACTGTCTGTCCATAATAAAGGCGCGGCGGGAAGTTATAGGAAATATGATCCTGCAGCCATGGTGAAGCAACCGTTCCCTCATGGGCCAGCTCCACATACGGCACAGTCACTTCAGCCCAAAAGCCCTGCTGGCCGGCTGGCATTGCGCTGATGGGTGTGTTCGGCAGGTTCCGCGTCGGCTGCAAGACAGAGGCGTAGATGTAGCCTTTGGGAGTCTCGACATAACGCTGATTGGCCAAACCACCGATCACGCTCCCGATCAC
>AR_comb_assmDRAFT_10222790_pt1 | contig 10041 bp, 8 predicted proteins | sample ArasoioldDNA_FD_10543 | JGI IMG/M metagenome (IMG submission 10543) | reverse complement strand
GGTGTTGTAGTCGTTGCCATTCCATTCTCCTTGAGCCAATTTCGGCGATTATAACATTGGAACGCCAAAACTCCTCGCCATCCTGACTCGAGGAGTCCCACCTCTGTCAATCCCGTCAATCACTTAGATGCTCTCCACACGAAAAAAGGCGCAGAGCCGGTTCCTGCCTAAAAAGCCTTTTTCTCCCGCCATGCAAACGGCGCTATAATGCCGCTCGATGGGCCCTTCCCCGAATGCTGGCTGTGGGGATTCAAGACCGTTCGCCTGACAGCAGGACCCGCGGGGCTGGCTCGATTTCAGTGCCGAGGTGGCATATGTCTCCTATGGGCTGGATGGCTACTGTGTGGGGCGTTCTCACCGGTGTTCTGGTAATCCTGCTGATCTACCGCAGCACACTCACCATGCAAGAGGACGATCAACTGTTCCTCGACGACACCAAGTCTGCGATGGAGCAGGAGCAGGCCGAACTCATGAAGAAGGTGAATAAGATCAACCCCTTCGTGAAGATTCTGGGGGCCGCCTCTGGACTCATGTTCCTCGTTCTTGCGGGCATGTTTATCTACCAGGGATTGAACAACACGAATCCGTAGAGACGCGCCCATCGATCGTCCAAGCCACGTCTCTGCGACCTCCTTATGCTGGAGTGTGTCCGGAATCGGATGCATTTCTCTCGCATTAAGAACGTCCCAGCCTGGGTAAGTTTCCCATCGAGGAAATTGCAGCGCGTCGTGCTCATGTGTTCCCCACCTCCTGCCTGACTTACTATTGGAACGTCCTGAAAATAGAACGAATGCGCTCGCCAACCAATGCTAGAATGGCGCAAATCGCTACAAGACCGCGTGGCCTCAAGCGAACCCTCGATGCAACCATCACCCGGAACAACGTGATCGGCGTCTAGGTGTAGCCCACGCGCTCGACGCATCTCGCGCGATTCTTCAATAGGAGTTTCGATGGATTCAGGCCACTTGGTGAGGGGGACGACCTCAACAATTCGCGAGGTTCCGCCCGCCGGTTCCTTTGAGTTTGGTCCGCCTCTGCAACCCTGGCTCCCGTCACAGGAATCGGCACTGCGTGAGTATTTCCGCGTTCTCATCAAACGCAAGTGGACCGTCATCGGATGCCTCGTCACCATCTTCAGTCTGGTAGCAATCGCCAGCTTCAAGATGACGCCCATCTACGAAGCGGTAGGCCGGATCGCCATCAACAAGCCTGACTCCAATCTCGTCAATTTTAAGGATTCTCAGAACGGAGGCGGCGACTACTCCGACCCCACCGACATGGATACCGAGGTTACGATCCTGCAAAGTGACCTGCTCGCTCTGCAAGTGATCAAGGCCCTGAATCTTGACAAGCTTCCGGAATACGGCGGGAAGCCTTCCACTGGGCCAGTGGATAATCTTGCACCTGATCCCTTGCAGGCTGACTCCGCGCGAACCTCAGGCTTGCTAGGAGGGTTCAAAGGCGGTTTGCGCGTCGCGTTAAAGCCGAATACCCGTATCGTTGAGATCCGCTACGTCAGCACCAATCCGCAGCTCGCCGCCGCTATCGTCAACAAACTGGCGGAGACTTATACGGAACAGAACTTCAAAACTAAATTCGAATCCACCATGCAAGCCTCGGACTGGCTGTCGAAGCAGTTGGTGGACTTGCAAATGAAAGTGGAGACTTCGCAGGAGAAGCTGGTCCGTTTTCAGAAGGAACACGAAATCCTCGGCGCTGACGAGAAGCAGAACATCATCACCGAGAAGCTGGGTGAACTGAACAAGGAACTGACCGCCGCCGAAGCCGCACGGATGGAAAAAGAGTCTCTCTACCGCCTTGTGCAGTCCGGAGACCCCGATGTAGTGGCTTCTACGGCAGGAGCTTTGGAAACCTCCGGAGTTGGCGGTACCGGTGGCATTGCACCGCTGATTGCCAGCCTCAGGGCAAAAGAAGCCGACACGAAAATTCAGGTCGCCGAACTGAGCACACAGTTCGGTCCGTCTTATCCCAAAGTCGCGCAGCTCAACAACCAGTTGAAGGAAGTCGACGCGCAGATTCAACTGGAACTCAAGAAGGTTGCCGATCGCGTACGCGGTCAATTTCTCGCCGCCCAGCAACAGGAAGGCATGTTGCGGGAGGAGTTCGACAAGCAGAAGCAGGAAGCCAACAAGCTGAATGAGAGCGCGATTGAATACACACTGCTCAAGCGCGACGTCGACGTCAACCGCCAGCTGTACGAAGGCCTTCTCGAGAAGCTGAAAGAAGCGGGCGTCACCGCCGGACTGAAATCCAACAACATTCGCGTGGTCGATGTCGCCCGCACTCCAACTTATCCGACGGAACCCAATATTCCCCGCAACCTGGCCTTCGCTTTGGTGCTTGGCCTCACGTCGGGAATTGGGCTCGCCTTCCTGCTCGAGAACATGGACAACACGGTGCGCACCACCGAGCAGGCACAGGTGATCTCGGGACTTCCAGCCCTGGGCATGATTCCCATGGGTTCGAAGAACGGGATCGATTCCACTGGCAAGAAATTGTTGACGCTGACTTCGTCACGAGAAGCAGTTGAACTGGTCACCCAGGCGCGGCCGCAATCGCAGATGGCCGAATCCTACCGCGCGTTGCGTACTTCCCTTCTCCTGTCGAACCTGGGTACGCCGCCGAAGATCATTATGATCACCAGCGCCCGGCCGCAGGAAGGCAAGACAACGACCAGCATTAATACCGCGATCGTGCTGGCCCAGAAGGGCGTCCGGGTACTCCTGATCGACGCCGACCTCAGGCGCCCGAGTGTTCATAAGACCCTGGGCATGGGGCCACGCAGCGGACTCAGCAACGTGCTGACGGGCAGCATCACCCTCGAACACGCCATCACTCGCTCGCCCATTCTGTCGAATCTGTTCGTGTTACCGGCCGGAACGCCGCCTCCCAATCCGGCCGAACTGCTGGCATCCTCCAACATGCGCGACCTGCTCGCCGATCTGCGCGAGCACTATGACCACATCGTCATCGATACGCCGCCGACGCTATCGGTAACGGACGCCGTGGTCCTCTCGCAGCGCGTCGACGCGATCATTCTCGTCATCCGCTCGAGCAAGACCACCAAGCAGGCCCTTCGCCGTTCGCGCGATATCCTGATGCAAGTGAACGCCCGCATTACTGGCGTGTTGCTAAACGCGGTCGACCTAACCTCTCCCGACTACTACTACTACTACGAATACCAGGGGAAATATCACGACAGCTACTACCGGGAAGATGGCGATCCGGAAGAGGCTGCCGCCGATCGCTCAGCGGGCGACTAGCATCTATGCGCGAGACGCACTACAATCTCGCGCGATCCTGAGTCGCACCGTTTCGTAAGTCCATGCAGATTGTCACGGAGTCGCCTGTCAAAAAACGCGCCCTGCGCTGGGGATTGCTTGCCCTTTCGGCAATCTACCTGCTCGTGGTGACTCTCCAGTTCGTGAGCGACTGGCTCGGCTCTCGTCCCGATCCCCGCAGTCTGCGCACCGCCATGAAACTCGATCCGGGCGACGCCGACTATCACAATCAACTCGGCCTTTATTACGACCTGGCGCGAAACTACCAGGCTTCGATTTCCGAATATCAGGCAGCGACTCGCCTCAATCCGCACTACGCCAAGTACTGGCTGAAACTGGCCGACGCCTACCAGATGACGGAAGACGCCAACAGTCAGGCGAAGGCGGTGGAGCAGGCCATCCACTACGAACCGACTGGACCCGACGTCGCCTGGCAGGCCGCCAACCTCTATCTTGTGCAGGGCCGCGTTGACGATGCGCTACGCGAGTTTCACGTCGTGATGGAAGGAACGCCCAACATGGGTACGTTGGCCTTGCAATACTGCTGGCGTGTGCGGCCCGATGCCGACGTCCTATTACGCGACGTTCTACCTCCGACTCCCGCCGCGTATCTTTCCTTCCTCCAGTTGCTAACCACGAAGAAGGATACGGAAGCTGCTTCCAGGGTCTGGGATGCTCTCATCCGCCTGCACCAGCCCATCGGAACACAGCCGGTCTTCGAATACATCCAGTACTTGTTGCTGCAGAAGCAACCCGACGAAGCCAGCGTCGTGTGGCGGCAGGCAACTTCCCTGCTCGGTTTGAATGCTTACCTGCCCTCGTCCAATAACCTGATCGTCAACGGCGATTTCCATCTTGATGTGCTGAACGGGGGATTCGATTGGCAGTATCGCAAGCAGTCCAGTGTTTCTCTCACGCTCGACACCACTGAATTCCACTCGGGCCCTCGCTCCCTGGCGATCGGATTCGACGGCCCCGGAGTGGACGAAGCGGGCATCTTTCAACTCGTCTCCGTCGAACCAAGCACAGCCTACGACTTCACCGGCTACTACAGGAATGGCGAGATCGACGGCGCGGGCGCGCCCCATTTTGTCCTGCAGGACATTTATTCAAACAGAGTCTTTTTCCAGAGCGACGAACTGAAATTCGGCTCGGCCTGGCGCCAGGTGTCGGGTACGTTCACTACCGATGTCGACACCAGAATGCTCGTTCTACGCGTAGCCCGTGTGCCGGCCGGGAGCCCGATCCGCGGCAAGTTGTGGATCGACGACTTTCGGCTTGTGGAAAAATCCCTGGGCGAGAGCCACTCCTGATGGCCTCGACTCTGGCTCCCGCTACGCCGACACACCGCCCTCAGTCCGTCCCTGCCATTTCGCCGGACTCCCGGTTGCTGGCCGGAATCTTTGCGCTTCTCTTCTTCGCGCCCTTGGCGTTCGGCACAACCGAGAGCTGGTCGGTTTTCGTTCTGGAAACCAGCACGATTCTCCTGTTCGCACTCTGGGTGTGGAGGCAATCAGCCGACGAGGATTGGCGCATCCGCGAGAATCCGCTTTTCAAGCCGATGGCGGTATTTGGTGCAGTTGTCCTGATCCAACTCATCTTCGGATGGACATCCTACCGGCACACCACCTTCTCGCACGCCCTGCTCTATTTGACGTACGGATTGCTGGCGTTCCTGACGATTCAGACTCTGCGCAGAAGCTCCCAGGCAAAGAATCTGGCCGTGGCCATTACGGTTTACGGAGTCGCGCTTGCCAGCTTCGCTCTCCTTCAGGGCCTCTCACCAAACGGGAAGCTCTTCTGGTTACGCACGCCGCGTATGGGCGGTTGGATCTACGGACCTTACGTCAGCCACAACAACTACGCCGGCCTGATGGAGATGTTGGTCCCCATTCCCCTCATCTTCTGCCTCACCCGCTACGCCCAGGGGCACATGCGCACGGTAATTGCTGCCGGCGCTGCCTTGATGGCGGGCACAATTTTTCTTTCCGGCTCGCGCGGCGGCATGATTTCTTTCGTAGCCGAGATGATCCTGTTCGGCATCGTTCTCATCCGCATGCAGAAGGGTCCCAAGGTCGCCGCGGGCGTTGGCGTTTTCGCGGTCGTAATGATCGCCTTGCTCTTGTGGATCGGCGGCGTCGAACTCACCCGGCGCTTGGGCACGATCGGCACCGAAACCAAGCAGGAATTGGCGGGCGGGCTGCGTTGGACCATCGATAAAGATGGCATCCGCATGTTTGCTCACAAGCCCATTCTCGGCTGGGGCCTCGGCACTTTTCCGGTTACCTACCCCCAGTTCCGCACTTTCTACACCACCTTCTTCATCAACGACGCGCACAACGACTACCTACAGTTTCTAGTGGAAACTGGCGCCGTTGGCTTCGCTGTGGTGATCTGGTTCGTGGTGGCTTTCTATCGCAGCGCACTGAAAAAACTGCGCGACTGGCCTGACGACATCAGTAGTGCCGTCACTCTGGCTTGTCTCCTCGGCTGCACAGGAATTCTGGTGCACAGCTTCGTCGACTTCAACTTGCAAATTCCCGCCAATGCCGCCTGGTTCTACGTCCTTTGCGCGATCGCGGCGTCTCCCTACACATTGGAATCACGCCAGCGCATGCGGCGCGCCCGCTCGCAGCATCCCCGCGATCCCGAAGAGACTACGCCCGCCCCTCCGGACCCGCCTTCCCCGCAGTTCAGTTGATTTAGAAGAATTTCTAGGAAGCCGTCGGCGACATGGAACCAGCTCTTTCCCGATAGAGCGACCGTTCCACTTGCGCCGCCATCTTGTCGATCGACAAGGGCGTTCCGACGAACTCCGCAATTGCCACGGCTGCCTCGCGCTGCCGCGCCACCACGTCGGCATGGTTCACACGAAGCACTCTCAGGTAGGGCTTATTCGCGAGCCATCCATCCACTTCTCTTAAATGCTTTTGGAAGGCCGTGATCACCACGCCGGTCGGCGTGCGCGGAACTTCTTTCCCCATGCGGTCCAGCATGCGGTTTTGCGACGCCACCACTTCTTCCAGCGGACGCATCATGAATACGACACGATATTCATGCGTCCCCGGCAAGTGAGCCAGCAATGCCGAAATGATCTTCACGACTTTGCCTTCGCCCGCGGCGATCGCCTCAGGTTCCTGCTTCAGCGCTTTGGCCGGTTCCCACTCAAAATAGCCTTTCGGATTGTTTTCATCTGCAGAGCGCAAGCCATCGGTAAGGGCAGGAAGGCCGCCCGCCACAAGCATCTGCATCATTAACGATGTCCCCGATCGCGGCAAGCCCGACACAACAGTAATCACTGGAAGCAAGGCCTCAGAAACAGAAATAGGCCCCGAACGCGATTCTCGCGCGCCGGGACTTACATCATAACCGACTGATCAGCGCTGCCTCGCTAAGGCTTAGTGTCGCGCAACACATCCCCCAGCGGGACCCGGTACAAATTCCCCAGACCGTTGTGCAACCCGCGAGAAGCTTTCACGAACTCATCATAGGTGATGGGCGCGGTGCGCGGCTCCGTGGTCATCCCGGTTTCACTGGTGAACAACAGCCAGTTACCGTCTCCTGAAATTCGCGGACTATAGTCGCGCGCCCGCGTATTGACGGTCGGCCCCAAATTCTGCGGCTTCGTCCACCTTCCATTCACGTTATAGCTGATGTAAAGATCCGAACTCCCGAGGCTATCTTCGCGCCCAAAAGCGCCCAGCAGCAGGAAGCTTTCGTCGGGTGCCACAAATGCCTCGAACGTGAAGGTGGTCGGCCCGTTGAAGTCCGCTCCCAGATCCTCCGCCTCCTGATATTTCCCGTTCACCAGCCGCGTCCGGAACACATCATACTTCCCGCTCTTGCGGCTGGAAGTGAAGTACATGTTCCCGTTGCTCGCGCGCGATGCAAACACCTGGTCAAACCCGTCGTTCACTGGATTGTGCACAAACTCCGGTTCTCCCCAACCCTTGTCCGTCTTCTTTGCCTCCCAGATAAAGAAGTGATGCCGATCGACTCCATCCACCGGACGGTCTGACGCAAACAACATCGCGTTTCCATCCGGCGTAAGCACTGGATCCGTATCGCGATACTCGCCCGAGAACGGCAGCACTGTCGGCGCGCCCCACTTGCCGTTCTGCCAATGCGACTCGCACATGATGTAGAGATAGTGTGGGGGCACGCTCTTCTCGAAATAAAGTGTCGATCCGTCAGCAGTGATCGATCCTCCCAACTCGTCATCCGGCGTCGAGATGACGCCTTCACCAATCATCTCGCCCGCGAATCCTGATTTGGGCGCAGCGTATGCGCAAGCGGCCATTCCACAGAACACGGCGCTCAACAGGATCTTCCTTCCCCAGAATTTTTCGCTCATGGCCGGCCTCCTTTGTTGGCCAGTTCAAGCGCGTCGACACTGATGAAGTACACATTGCCATGTCCGTTCAGCGCCGAGTGCAACATCTCCTCCATCTTCGCGCAGGTCACTCTGGGCCGCATTGGAATCGTGAATATGCTTCGCTCACTTGTAAAGAAGAGATACTTACCATCGGGTGTGAGGCTGGGAGCGCTCTCGTCGCCAAAAGTGTTGACCCCGTGTTCCAGATGCTTCGCCGTAGTCCACTTCCCGTGTTCGTTGACGCTCACGTACAGATCACCGCGCGAATAAAGCACGCCGGCTCCCATCACGGTCTCCTTGCGATCGCCATTGCCAGGTGGACCCTCACCCGCTGACGCAAACACGAGAAGATGCTCGTCGGGAGAGACGTACGGATCGGTCTCGAAGAAGGCGGAATTTATCTCTGGCCCCAGCATCTCCGGCTCAGCATACTTCCCCTCCACGCGCCGCGAGCGGTAAATGTGAAGATGTCCATCGGCAGCGCGGCTCGAACTGAAGTAGATGGTTCCATCATTCGTCACCGAAGCACCGAAGTTCCAGGCCCGCTCTGGAGCATTCACCGGGGCCGGCAGCGGCTTCGGTTCGCCCCAACCTTGTCCTTGTCGTTCGACCATCCAGATGCGCCACGGGCGAAACTTCGAATCCGGCACCGGTCGGTTGGACGAGAAATACATCACCTTGCCGTCCGGCGACAGACGCGGCGTTGCATCGAGGTACAGCCCCGAGAACGGAACGACCTCCGGCTTGGACCAATTTCCGTCGCGAAAGCGCGTGACGCAGATCAGTCCCAGGTGGGGGAAATTCGTGTATTGATCCTGCTTCGCGAAATAGAATTCCGTGCCATCGGGGCTGAACGTGGCCCCCACCTCGTCATCTTCCGTGGAGACCACGTTCTCGGCGAATAATTGTGGCGCTGCGGTTGGGCCAACATCGTATGGCGGGCGGGCGGCAGGCGCCGATAAAGCCGGAGTCGCCCCTATCACCGCAGCGCACAACACCAGGCAGATCCGAGAGAAGCGCATCGCCAGCCTCCAAAAGAAAGGGCGCACGTCAGCAAAATCTCGTGGTTGGACGTCCCTCCACAACAACCGTCACCCGTCAAACTCGGTTCGGCGCTGCCATTGCGTTGACTCAGCTCCTGGCTTGCGGTACTTTTCTCGCGGTCAAATTTCCACCTCGATAGTTCATTCGCTTCGCACTTTGTAAATTCTGCGGCTTTGTTACCACGGTCATCTAGGTGTTGCATGGGGAACGCGATAGTTTGAACTTCGGTTTACCCCTATGAAACTCTCCAAAAACAATCTCGCAACCCTGGGCGGCTGCCTGCTCCTGGCCACCCTCGCTCTTGTGTCGGTAGCGCAGTCGCAGAGCCATGCCTGGCTCATGAGCAGCGCGGTGGCGTCGATGGACTCCCGCTCCGCCTATGCCACTGACATCGAAAATCAACTGCGGCAGCGCGGCGTCGATGCGCGCGTCCAACTGGCTGGCGATACTCGCGATGTTCTGCAAGTGGAATGGACGAGCGCACGCCACACTGACATCTACTCTTTCGTGAACTCCAGCGTCGCTGACAACGCCCGGCAGATGGGCTTCGGTTCGATCGAAATTCTGGACGGCCTGCAGCGTTGGGACTATGACCTGACCCGTGAATCAATGGTGTGGAGCACGGTGCAATAACCAGCAAGACCGACTTCACCGAAGGCACGCTCGCACTCGGCGTGCCTTCTTCCTTCCCGCCCCCACCTTTCTGTATAAATAGTTTCACTCAGCATCCCGCGGCAGTGCAGTTCCGGGTGGCCACGCCAGGAATGCCTCTCCGAAACGCGGGGAAACGTGCGCGAAACAACTGACAAACCCGAAGGTACTCAGCGCAACGTTACTCGTGTTTGGCGGGGTTACTAAAGTGTTTAGGACTTAAAAAAAATGATCGTTAAGCTTCTCTCTGCGCATGTTCCCGAGAGCCTTCGAACATCTGCGAACAAAACTGCTCGCGGCTATGTTGGCGGTAGTATTTCTGCTGACAGCCTCGGTGCTCGCGTTCGTCCAGATACGAATGCGCGCCCACGTTGCCGAAGATCTTGCCTCCGCGTTGCGCATGGAATCCGCGGTCTACACGAAGGTTCAGGAAGCCCGCCGCCAGCAAACCGAGCAGAGCGCGGCCCTAATCGCGAACATGCCCGGCCTCAAGGCTATGATGTCGGTGCACGACGGCCCCACCATTCAGGACGCATCGGAATCGATACTAGAAAATAGCGGCGCAGATGTTCTGATCCTGCAGGATCCCTCCGGCGCAACCCTCGCCCTGCACGCCAAATCGCAGAAGGTGGCCACATCCAGCCAACGCATGCTGCTGTTTCACACTTC
>AR_comb_assmDRAFT_10209272_pt1 | contig 10041 bp, 7 predicted proteins | sample ArasoioldDNA_FD_10543 | JGI IMG/M metagenome (IMG submission 10543) | reverse complement strand
AGTGCCGTCATCTCGAGTCACCTCGAAGGCTGATGCCACCACCTCGCCCGACGTGTCCGGCACCGTCACTGTTGTCCGGTCACCATCGGCGAATTCGCATAGCCGCAGCGTGACGTCCTCGTCATAGGGATATTCCGGCCGGTCGTCTCGGGCGCCGATCGGAAGCACCGTCCCGGGGCGTACGAAAACGGGCACAGTAAGGAAGTCACACACCTCGCTGACCCAGGCGGGGCCGCGTACAGTCACATCGGCCTGCAGATGCGTCCATGTGCCGGCCGGGATGTAGTACGAGGTTTCGCCCGATGCGGTGAACACGGGGGCTACCAGTAGCCGATCTCCGAACATGTACTGCCGATCCAAGTGGGTACAGGCCGGATCGTCCGGAAACTCTGCTGCCATCGGCCGAAGCACCGGCATCCCGTCGCGGGCGGCCGCCACGGCCTGCCCGTAGACATAGGGCATCAACTGGGCCTTCAACCGAGTGAACCGTCGCAGCACCTCGACCGACTCCTCGTCGAAGAGCCACGGCACACGGTAACTGTCACTGCCGTGAAGCCGGCTGTGCGTGCAGAGCAGCCCGAACGGAATCCATCGTTTGAACACTGCCGGGTCCGGACGTCCTTCGAAGCCGCCAATGTCGTGGCTCCAGAATCCGAAGCCGGACATGGCTAGTGACAGGCCGCCGCGAAGGCTCTCGGCCATCGACACAAATGTTGACTCGCAATCGCCGCCCCAGTGGACCGGAAAGCGCTGGCCGCCTGCGGTCGCGGAGCGGGCGAACACCACCGCCTCCTGCTCTCCTTTGTAGCTACGCAGCAGCTCGAAGACCGTCTGGTTGTACAAATAGCTGTAGAAGTTGTGCATGTTTTCCGGGTCAGCGCCATCAGACCACGCCACATCGGTGGGTATCCGTTCGCCGAAGTCGGTTTTGAAGCAATCCACGCCCATGTCCAACAGCGTCCGCAGCTTGGCTGCATACCAGTCGCGAGCGTCTGAATTGGTGAAGTCGACTATGCCCATCCCCGCTTGCCACTTGTCGGTCTGCCAGACGTCACCGTCCGGCTTTCGGACCAGATAGTTGTGCTCCATTGCCTCGGCGAATAGCTGCGAGCGCTGAGCGATGTAGGGGTTGATCCACACACAAACCCGCAAGCCTTTGTCTTTGAGACGGGACAGCATGCCTGCTGGATCGGGAAACGTCCGCGCGTCCCAGGTGAAGTCGCACCAGTGAAACTCCCGCATCCAGAAGCAGTCGAAGTGGAACACCGACAGCGGCAGGTCGCGATTGGTCATGCCATCCACGAAGCTGTTGACCGTTTCTTCGTCGTACGAGGTGGTGAAAGACGTGCTCAGCCACAGCCCGAATGACCATGGCGGCGGCAGGGCCGGCCTACCGGTCAATCCGGTGTACTTGCGCAGAATGTCGGCCGGCGTCGGCCCATAGATGATCAAATATTCCAGCGCCTCGCCCGCTACGCTGAATTGAACGCGGGATACGGCCTCCGACCCTACTTCGAAGGACACCGGACCTGGGTGATTGACGAAGACCCCGTAGCCGCGGTTCGTCAGATAGAACGGCACATTCTTGTACGCCTGCTCACTGCTGGTGCCTGCGTCGGCGTTCCAGATGTCGACAACCTGGCCGTTCTTCACCAACGGGCCGAACCGCTCACCAAGGCCGTAGACGAACTCTCCAACTCCGAGATTGAGCTGCTCTCGGATGTAGCGCTCACCAGAGTCCTGGGTGATCAGAGCCATAGCCTTTTGAAGGCTGCCGGTGAGCACTGTGTCGCCGGCGAGAAACTCCAATCCCCAGCCTTCCTCGCGCCTGAATCGGGCAGACAGGGCTCCCGAGGCAAACGAGGCAGCGACATCGTCGACCTGGATGTCGACTTGGACTGACGGGTCGACGTTGAGAGGAAACTCCGGCCGTGACGGGCGAGTCCCGCGAAAATGGCTCACCGATACCGAGATGACGTCAGAAGCGGGTGACGTGCATCGAATTGTCAAAAGGGGTTCGTTGAGAGTGTCACCACGATGGGTGATCTTGCGTGTCGGTGCATAGATCGTAAGAGCGTTGGGTTCCACGGCCAGATCGTCGACCTCAGCGGGATACCGGGCTTGCACGCCCTGACGTAACTGCCAGTAGCCGTCGGTGAACTTCATTCTGGTCAGGGTAGGGGTGTTTGGGTATCTTGAGTCACCGGCCTCGTGTGGAACACGGGTGCACGTCCCTGAGGGGAGCGAATGCCGAACACGAGATCGGCTCCAGTCGTCATTGTCGGCGCGGGATTAGCCGGCCTAGCGTGTGCCCAGCGGCTGACCCGCGCCGGAATCGACGTCACGGTGCTTGAAGCGTCGGCCGCCGTGGGTGGCCGGGTTCGGACCGATGTCATCGACGGCTACCGATGCGATCGCGGCTTCCAATTGATCAATCCCGCCTATCCGGCGCTCAAAGAGGTGGTTGACCTCGTCGAGCTTGATCTGCGAGCTTTCGACGCCGGAGTCGTGGTGGCGCACGGCTCCCAGCGTTGGACGCTGGCCGATCCGCGCCGCGAACCAGCCCGCTTGCTGGCGACTGTCCGGGCGCCGCTCGGCTCGACAGCGGACAAGCTGCGATTCGCTGCCTGGGCGGCGGAATCGCTGTTGCCGGTACGCCGCCAGCTCGCAGAGCCGGATCGAGCGCTCGCGGACGACCTGGACTCCGCTGGAGTGACCGGGCCGCTTCGCACTGGGGTTCTTGAGCCGTTTCTCGCCGGTGTGCTTGCCGAGGGTGACGGTTCGACGTCGGCCCGTTTCACCAAGCTGCTGGTGCGGTCCTTTCTGCTCGGCACGCCATCCGTGCCTTCCCTCGGCATGGCACGACTGCCGGAGCTGCTCGCCGCCTCGTTGCCAGCCACTGCTGTCCACTTCGGTGCCACGGTGAGTTCGGTGATCGACGGGGGAGTGCGCACTACGGATGACGAAATCCCAGCCCGAGCGGTCGTAGTCGCCACCGATCCGCGTACGGCAGCTTCACTCACCGGTCAGCCACCCATGTCAATGAAGCCGTTGACCACTTTCTGGCATACCTGCGCGGAGCCTCCCACCCGGCATCGCCTACTGCACATCGATGCCGACCGCAGGGGCCCGGTGGTCAATACGGCGGTCATGACCACCGTGACGCCGACGTACGCGCCGGCTGGCCAATGCCTGATAGCGACCACAACGTTGGGTGCCGACGGATCAGCACAAGCCGAAGAGGCCGCACGCCGGCATGCCGGCCAGATCTACGGTGTCGATTCCCATCCCTGGGAGTTGATCTTCACCCATGTGATCAAAGAGGCGCTGCCAGTCCAAGCGCCCCCGTTGCAGATACGCCAGCCGGTCGCATTGAGCGACCGGCTCTTCGTCGCGGGTGATCATCGCGACACTGCGTCGATTCAAGGCGCCCTTGTCTCGGGACGTCGTGCCGCTAGGGCCGTGCTCGCCCAGCTTGACGAGGCCCGGGCTGAAGCTAACTAGCTCCAGTTCGCGGGACCATCCGAGCCGGCGGCATAGGTATCCATCGGCACCTTTCCATCCCGCCATGCCTGCAATATCGGATCGACGATGCGCCAGCACTCCACGGCCGTGTCTCCGCGGACCGCTAGCAACGGGTCGCCATCCAGCACACCGGCAAGGACCTCCCCGTACGCCGGAAGCCGGCCCGGGGTGAGGTCGGTGTCGAGGGACACCCGATCCAGCTCCAGCGGATCATTGGGACCGTTCACGTTCATCTCCAAGGCCATCCGATCCGGGCTCATGGTGAGCCGCAGTTGATCAGGAATCGCCTGGCCGTGCAGCCCGGTCGGTAGGTGTGGCAAGGGCTTGAAGGTGACCAGCACCTCCTTGCGCCGCTCCCGCAATGCCTTACCGGATCGCAGTCGGAACGGCACCCCCGACCACCGCCAGTTATCAATCTCCACCGTCAGTTCCGCCAGCGTCTCGGTGTTTCGCGCGGCATCGACGCCTGGCTCGGCCGTGTAGTCAGGCACTTCACGATCTTCGATGGTGCCCCGGGTGTAGCGGGCCCGCCGCCCGGCGCTCACGGGATCGTCGTTCCAGGGCCGGCAGGCGCGGAGCACCTGCGCCTTGGCGTCCCTCAGATCTGTCGCGTTGGCCGCGGCGATCGGCTCCATGGCGATCAAGGACAGTACTTGTAGGAGATGACTTTGGATCATGTCGACCAGAGCGCCCGCGTGGTCGTAGTAGCGCGCTCGGTTCTCCAACGTGAGCTGCTCGTCGAAGGTGACGTCGATGCGTTCGATGTGCTCGTTGCTCCACACCGGCTCGAAGAGCCGATTGGCAAACCGCACGCCGATCAGATTGAGCACCGTGGAACGACCCAGGAAGTGATCGACCCGATGCACCTGATTTTCTGGTACGAGGTGGGCGAGCAGTTGGTTGAGGCTAGCGGCGCTCTCCTCGTCAGTGCCGAACGGCTTCTCCAATACCAGCGTTGTGCCCGCTGGCAACGACACCTGCTGCAATGCCGCACAGGCTGCGGCGGTCACCGATGGCGGCAGTGCAAAGTACAGTGCGGGTGGCGCAGGGCAAGAATCGATCAACGACTGCAAGTCCGTCACGCTCGTGACGTCGGCCCGCTGATAGCGGGTGGACTCGAGAACGCGTTTCAGCGTTTCGTCGGAGACGTCGCCCGATGCGAAAGCGGTCCGGACTCGCTCCTGCCAGGCGTCGTTATCCAGGTCCTCAACGCCGGCACCAACCAGCGCAACGCCGCGGCGCGATTCCTCGCGGTCTAGTAATTGTCCAAAGGCTGGTAACAGCAGTCGCCCGGAGAGGTCGCCACTGGCACCCAGCAGGAGCAAGCTGCCGATCACACGATCTCTCTACCCGATCGCATGATCCGACAAACCGGCGGCGATGCGCCCTGAGCTCGTCAAGAATGCGCCTGGAGCTGGTACGTATGCCCTGAGCTTGTCGAAGGGCACAGTCGGCCTTCGACAAGCTCAGCGCGCATGGGCCTCAGTCGTTAGCGAGCAGGGCGTCGAGCTTCTCGTAGCCCTCATAGACCCCGACGTCCATCCCACTGGCCATGATTCCGTCACGAGCTTCAAAACTGTCCACCACGGACAGACCGACGGACCTCGTGCGGCCATCTCCAAGGTCGGAGAAGACCATGGTCTCCAGGCTGACACCATCGGGCATCCCTTCCCAGGTGAAGGTTTGCACCAGTCGCTCGTTCGGCCGCACCTCGTGGAAGGACCCGTAGAAGGCGGCGACCTCGACGCCATCCTGCAGGGCCACATAGCGGTAGTGGCCGCCCGTGCGGGCGTCCCACTCATCGAGCCTCATCTCGGTGTTCTTCGGCCCCAGCCACTTCACGACGAGCTCCGGATCGGTCCATGCCCTAAAGACCTTCTCCGGCGGCGCATCGAAGTCACGAATGATGCGAATCGTCGGCACATTCGGGTCAGCCTCGATCTGGGTTTGCTGGGTGGTGGACTCATGCGTGGCGTTCGTGCTCACGATGTGCTCCTTTCTCCGATGTTGGATTCCGGTCGTCGTCCATGGAGGCGAGTACGGCATCGAGTCGGCGGTAGCGCTCCTCGGCCTGCTTGCGATAGCGATCGATCCACGCGGTCATCAGATCGAAGACCTCGGCCTCGAGATGCCGTGGTCGGCGCTGTGCGTCGTGGCTGCGGGTCACCAGACCTGCATCCTCCAGCACTTTGAGGTGCTTGGACACAGCCTGGATCGACACCTTGTACGGTGCCGCCAGTTGGCTCACCGTTGCGTCGCTCACGGCGAGCCTGGCCACGATGTCGCGGCGCGTTGGATCAGCCAGCGCGGCGAAGACTCGCGAGAGTCGATCCTCACTCATGCCGCGCACCTCCTCGTCGAACTTTATTCAACCGGTTGGTTGAATAGGAGCTTATGAAAGGTTGGCACCGTTGTCAACCGTTTGGTTGAATACGATGCTGAATGTCGGCGTTGTTGATCAAGATGTGAATCGGCCCGACTTTCCGCCTCAAGATCGCGTTGCTGCCTGGTTGTGGGATACCCACGGCGATAGTGTCGGGACGTGAACCGCTGGGAGTGAGGCGATGGCGAAAGATCAGGCAGAGCGCCGGATTTTGGTCGGGGTCACCTACGGCCAACCAGACATCGTGCTGCGCCATGCCGCCCGCTTTGCACGCACCTTCGGTGCCGCGCTCGTCTGCGCACACGTCGATCCCGGACGGTACGTCGTTGAGGAGCGGCCGGACGGCACCGTGGTCTCGCTGCCGCTTGATCCAGAGCTGCCCGAGCTCAAAGACACTGACTTTGATCAAGGACTCGTGGCACAGGTTCGAGCGGCCGTCGCCGACAGTTCTGTGCAACTCTCATTCCGTGAGCTGGCCGGCGATGTTGCATACGCGCTCACTCGGCTGGCCGACATCTTGGACGTTGAGTTGATCATCGTCGGAAGCCGGCGAGGCGGCGTGCGAGCTGGCCTGAAACAGTTCCTCACCGGGTCAGTTGCGGCCCATCTGGCTCATCGTCAGCATCGTCCGGTCGTCGTCATTCCATTGGCCCCGGTCGCAGAAGGCAAGCCGCTGCCGTGGGAGGAGCAGTGAGGCTGGCCGAATAGCGCGCCAGCTGGGTGCGCCATGATGTTGTCATGGCGACAGCATCTCTGGAGATATACGGACCAGGCCCGCCGTCCTCGCTCGAGGTCTGACTCTTGCCTCACGTGCTGCGATGGCTTATCGGCCTCGCAACCTCCTTAGTCGGCAATCACATATACCTGGTCACCCTCGCCTGGGTTGCCGTGCAGACCACAACCCCCGCCAATGTCGGACTCATTCTCGTGGCCGGCTCCATTCCTCAGGCCGCTCTGCTATTGATCGGCGGAGTTTTCGTCGATCGGCTAGGTCCTAAGCCGACAATCATCGCGTCCGACGTATTGCGGACGGTCATCATGGTTGTCTTTGCTTTCGTCGTTGGTGGCGGTGACGTCAGCCCGCTACTGCTCGGCGTACTGGCCGTGCTGTTCGGAGTGGTGGACGGCTTCTTCTTGCCCGCAGTCTCCACTGCTCCTCGATACCTGGTCCCGCGTGACTCGCTGACGCGCGTCGTCGCAGCCAAGACGATCGTCGCCCGTGGCGCCGAGTTCGCCGGCGCACCGCTGGGCAGCTGGCTGCTGGTCGTCGCGAGCGCGGCGGCAGCGTTCTGGGTGAACGCCTCGCTCTTCGCGGTTTCAGTCGTCATGCTGGCGCTCACCCGGATGGCGCTGCCACAAGACGAGCAGAATGAGGCACTGCCCGACACTGACGCTGGCTCGAAACCGCCACCGGTCTCGGTGTGGTCTGACCTGGTCGCCGGAATCCGGTTGATTCGTAGCTACCGAACCTTGGCGATGCTGCTGATCATCGTGTTCGTCGCCGAGCTCGGGTTCAGCGGGCCGATGATGGCCGGAGTACCGCTGCTGGCCAATCAGACCGGCTGGGGTGTCCGAGCAGTCGGCTGGGTTCTTGGTGGTTTCGGCCTTGGTGCTGCCGCTGCCGCCGGGATTTTGTTGTGGCGCAGTAACCTCCGTCACACCGGAGCCGCCGCCCTATCAGGTTTGACGGTCATGGGAATCAGTGTGGTCGGGCTCGGCCTCCTGCCTGCGCTGGGATTGCCGACCTCGGCGGCCTATCTGAGCGCGGGCTTCCTGGGCCTCTGTTCCGGCATCGGCGCGGGGTTCTACGGCACCCTGGTGACTGCCGCAGTACTGCGACTCGCCCCCGCCGGCCAGATTGGTCGTGTCATGGGTGCGCTGTCGTTCGCCAGTCTGTCGGCAGTGCCCCTGACATATGCGCTCACCGGGCTCATCACCGATGTGTCCGCCGCGCAGGTCCCGTTCTTTATCGGAGGCTCACTCGTCTTATTCGCCGCAGCTGTCGCCTTTGCCAATCCGCAATTGCGTCATTTGTCGGTGAATGTCGAAGGTGATGCAGAACACACCACGGATGAGGCGGTCGACACCCGGGCGAAGAGTTAGCCGTCCCGCCCCTGTTTATTGTCCTGAGTACGCGGGTACCTCAACAGCACGAGAGGAGGTCTTGCCATGAACAGGGGAATTATTGGCACCATCATCGGTGTCTTGGTCATCATTATTTTGGTGATCATTATTCTCAACATGACCTGACGGCAGACCCTGGGCGGCGGCGAGGCATTTCTCCGCTCCCGCCTTGTGGGCCACTTCCCGCCACGAGCTTGCGCCCCGGCGTCGACGGAGCCCTAACCCTGTGCTTCGTGGCGTTCGGGGTGCTGTGCCGCTAGGTACTGGTAGGTGGCCGCGAGGTCCTGACTGCTCAGGCCGGCTCGGTCCAGAAGTAAAAAGAGCTCTCGTACGTTTGCCAGCAGCCGCGCAGACGTACCCGTTCGCCAGGCCTGCTGAGCGGCGACTTCAAGTGGAGCCAACGCTGCCCCGACCGGTAGATCGGGCTGAAAGTCGCGATTGAGCAACTTGTTACGCGCCGCGCTCAGCACCTGGCTGCCTGCCGGCGAGAGTTCCCAGCTGTGCAGCACTCGTGCAAGATCAAGACCTGCGCGCTCGGCAATGACCGCCGCTTCGCTGAGTGCCATGGCCGTTGCTGCGACGACGTATTGCTCGCATGCATTGGCAACCTGCGCGCAGCCAATCCCGCCGACGCGTACGCAGCTGCCGAGCAGCTCCAGAACCGGCAGGGCTTCGCGATAGAGCCCCGGGTTGGCACCAACGGCGATCGCGAGCTCGCCGAGTGCAGCTGTCGCCTGCGCGCCGGTTAGCGGTGCGTCGATAACTCTCAGCAGTCCGGCTTTTCGCTCGGCGAGATCACTGCTCAGATTGCGCAGATCGTCCGGGGACGAGATTCCTCCGAAAACGACAATGGTCGGGCTATGCACGCCGGCCAACATTCCACTAGGACCACTCAGCTGTGCCTCAAGCTCCTCAATACTGTCCAGTACGACGATCACGAACTCGCTGCGGGCGGCGAGATCGGCAGGACTGGCGGCGCGCTTGCCTCCCAGCCGCTCCAGCTGAGTGAGTTGGTCAGGATTCGGGCCATACGTCGAAATGTGCGTCGTCGTGGGCAGCACTTGTAGCAGCCGCTGCATAACCGGCTCGGCCAGGAATCCGTGCCCAAGCACCCCGACTGAGCGCGGATAATCACGGTCACGCGCTATCCCCGTCGGCACGCTGATCACTTTATCGAAGCTGTGACCTGCACCCTGAGCCGCGACCATGCGCCCTGAGCCTGTCGGAGGGTGCCTGTCGCTACCTCCCGCGATTCAGCACGACCTGCACCAGCCGGCGCAACTCCGGTGTCAGGTCTTGCTCGGGCACGGTGAATTGCCAGGCGCCATATTCGACGGTGTAGGTGAAACGATCGGGAGCCGGGCGCGTCGCTGAAATCTGCTGCCGGCCGACCTGCATCAGCAAGTGCCGGACCTCCGGCCCCTCCGGATCGGAGTTGAGATCCAGTTGGCCGACCTTCGTGGTGCCCGCGAAGCCGCCCGTGCGACGTACGGCAACGGTCCCCGGCAGCTCGGCGTCAGTGGAAGAGGTCGCCGGGTTTGGGACTGAAGCGGCGGCGGCCAGGCCGGAGTTCTCAGACTGGCCGGCGAAAAGGTCAGCCGGCTGAGCCTCAAGCAGCCCAACCTCAACCCACGCCGCCTGAACCTTCTCGGCGATGGAAGCGTCATTGGGGAAGAGGCGACGCGCCGAGCTGATGGTGGCTCGAGCGAAGGATCCGAAGCTCGCCTGCGCAGTCATCTCGCCATGGAGCAGGGTCTCGTACCAAACCTGCCCAGCCTTTTCCCAGCTGGCCCCGCCGATATCGAGCGCCGCCAAGGCGAAGGCGCGGTTAGGAATTCCTGAATTGATATGAACGCCACCACTGTCCTCGTCGGTGTAGACGTAGTCCGCCATGGAGCCCACCTGCAGATCGCGCCCGATTTGCGGATCGTCGTACGCCGTTCCCGGTTCCGTCATCGAACGCAATGCCTTGGCATTGACGGCTGAGGTAAACAGTCCCGCACCGATAA
>AR_comb_assmDRAFT_10112736_pt1 | contig 10042 bp, 9 predicted proteins | sample ArasoioldDNA_FD_10543 | JGI IMG/M metagenome (IMG submission 10543) | reverse complement strand
CCATCCCGAGTTCAAGATCGTCTCGACCGTGACCGGCGACTGGGACCAGACCACGGCCCAGAAGGCGGTCGCGACCGTTTTGCCCTCGCTGCCTGACATCGTCGGCGTCGTCGATCAGGGCGGCGACGGCTACGGCGCCGCCCAGGCTCTGGCCGCCGCCGGCCGGCCGCGCCCGACCATCATCATGGGCAACCGTCAGGACGAGCTGCAGTGGTGGAAGGAGCAGAAGGACAAGGACGGCTACACGACCTGGTCGGCCTCGATCGCGCCGGGCGTCTCGACCCTCGCCTTCTGGGTCGCCCAGCAGATCCTCGACGGCCACAAGGACGTGCCGCACGACCTGCTGGTGCCGTACCTCGCGTTCACGCAGACCGATTTCGAGGCGGCCCTGCCGACGATCGAGAAGGGCAGCGTCGCCAGCCACGAATACACGCAGGATGACGCGGTCGCGGCGATCAAAGCCAACATGAAGTGATTGCGCAGGCTACGACGCGCCTGCATCATTCTCGCCGGCTGAACATGACCGGCGATGGCTGAAGCAGGCGCAAATATCATCGTCAGGCTGGACGGCGTCGAAAAGCATTTCGGCGCCGTCCGCGCGCTTGACGGTGTGGATTTCGCCGTCCATGCCGGCGAGTGCGTCGGCCTCGTCGGCCACAACGGCGCCGGCAAGTCGACATTGATGCATGTCCTTGCCGGCACGCTGACGCCGGACAGCGGCGCGATCGCCATCGGCGGCGCATCGCAGAGCGGCTATTCCGTGGTGCTCGCCCAGGGACTCGGCATCCGCTGCGTATTCCAGGAACTGTCGCTCTGCCCGAACCTCACGGTGGCCGAGAACGCGCGCATCAATCACGCCGCGCTCAAAGGCCTGGGTTGGCGCCGCCGCGCCGGCGACCTCATCCTCGCCAGGCTCGACGAAATCTTTCCTGGCCACGGCATCGGAGCGGGCGACATCGTGCGCGACCTCTCGATCGGCAAGCGCCAGATGGTCGAGGTGGCGCGCGCCTTCACGGTCACCGACGACCCGCTGCGTCTCGTCATCCTGGACGAGCCGACCTCGTCGCTCGACTCCCACACCGCCGGCCAGCTGCTGTCGTTCGTGCGCCGCGTCGTTGCCGGCGGGGCGAGTTGCGTCCTGATCTCCCACCTCCTCGGCGAAGTCCTCGAGAATTCCGACCGCATCGTGGTCATGCGCGACGGCAAGGTCGTGGCCGCCGACACCGCCGCCGCCTTCGACCGCGACAAGCTGGTCACCGCCATGGGTGCCGCAGGAAAGCACGCGCGCGCCGGCGCCGAGCGGGCCTCGGAGCGGCACAGCGCCGCGCCGGTCCGCATTCGCGCCCGCCCCGAACGGCAGCTCGATGACGCCGAGCTCGTGGCCCACGAAGGCGAAGTCATCGGCCTCGCCGGACTCTCCGGGCATGGCCAGACCGAACTGCTGCTGCAGATCTTCAAGGGCGCCTCGCGCCGGACCGACCGCATCGAGGTCACGGCGCCGGTCGCCCTCATCGCCGGCGACCGCCAGGCGGACGGCATCTTTCCGCTGTGGTCGATCGCCGAGAACATCGGGATCCGCTCGATCGCCAGGCTCCGCGACGGCATCCTGATCTCCCGCGCGCGCGAAGATGAATTGGCCGCGACCTGGCGGGAGAAGATCAACATCCGCACGCCGGACATCCGCAACAACATCCTGTCGCTGTCGGGCGGCAACCAGCAGAAGGCGCTGTTCGCCCGCGCGCTTGGCTCCGATGCCCGCATCGTGCTGATGGACGATCCCATGCGCGGCGTCGATATCGGCACCAAGCGCGAGGTGTACGAGCTGATCCGCGCGGAGGCGCAGTCAGGTCGCACCTTCCTCTGGTATACGACCGAGACCGACGAACTGGAGAACTGCGACCACGTCTATGTCTTCCGCAACGGCCGCATCGTCGCCGACCTCGGCCGCGGCGAGCTGACGGAAGAGAAAGTCATCCAGTCGTCGTTCCAGGCGGCCGGCTAGACCATGGCCTCGCTTCCCCTCGCAGGCAGCGCCCGTCTGCCGATCCTCGCCGGGATGACGCCGCGCCGCCTGCTGCGGGCGCTGCTGCCCGCCCTTTCGCTGTCGCTGATCCTGATCGGCATCGCCTGGCTCAACCCGCGCGCCATCAGTTACTTCGGCTTCACCCTGATGCTCAATCTGGCGATCCCGATCGCGCTGGCGACGATCGCGCAGATGTTCGTGATCACGGGCAACGACCTCGACCTGTCGATCGGCACCTTCGTCGGCTTCGTCGGCTGCGTCACCGCGACCTGGCTGCACGATGCGCCGCTGTTCGGCGCGCTCGTCCTGCTGGTCTCGATCGGCGCCTACGCGGCGCTGGGGGCGCTCATCCATGTCCGCAAGCTGCCCTCGATCGTCGTCACGCTCGGCATGAGCTTCGTCTGGCAGGGCCTCGCGATCCTGCTGTTGCCGAAGCCGGGCGGCAAGGCGCCAGACTGGCTGCTGCAGCTCATGAGCTTCAAGCCGCCCTGGGTGCCGTTCCCGATCATCGCCGCCGTCGTCATCGCGGTGGTCGCCCATATCGGCCTGATGCGCACCTCCTACGGCGCGATCTTGCGCGGTTCCGGCGGCAATCCCATCGCCATCAGCCGCGCCGGCTGGTCGCTGCTGAAGACGAAGGTGACGATGTTCACACTCGCCGGGATCTTCGGCGTTCTCTCCGGCATGGCGTTGATCGGGATCACCACCTCTGCCGACGCCAACATCGGCAATGGCTACACGCTCCTGTCGATTGCCGGCGTGATCCTCGGCGGCGGCGAGTTCGTCGGCGGGCGGGTGTCGCCGATCGGCGCCGTCATCGGCGCCCTAACGCTGGCGCTCGCCGCATCGCCGCTGCTCACGTTCATGCACATCCCGCCGGACTGGCAGGTCGGCGCCAACGGCGCCATCCTCATCATCGTGCTAGCCGCGCGCGCCCTCATCAGCCGCCGGGAAGGGTGAGCGCGATGACGATCGTGCGCACCCTGATCGGCAAGCCGTGGATCTGGTCGTTCCTCGGGGCGCTCGCCGTCTGGCTCGCCGCCATCATCTTCACTGGCGGGTACGGCGCCGGCGGCATGCTCACGGCCGCCCTGTCGCTCGCGGTGTTCATGGTGATCGTCGGCGTCGGCCAGATGTTCGTCATCACGCTCGGGCCGGGCAATGTCGATCTCTCGCTGCCGGCCAACATCGGCCTCGCTAGCGCCGTCGCCATGAAGGTAATGGACGGCAGCGACGCCATGGTGGCGATCGGGCTCGCCGCTGCGCTCGCCACCGGCATGGCGATCGGAGCCGCCAACTACCTGCTGATCTGGGCGCTGCGCATCCCGCCGATCATCGCCACCCTGTCGGCGAGCTTCATCATCCAGTCGATCGACATCAGCTACGGCCGCGGCCTGCAGATCAAGCCGCCGCCGGGCTTCGCCGATTTCGCCAATGTCCAGCTCCTCGGGGTTCCCATCCTGGCGATCCTGACGGTGCTGTTCACCGTCGGCGCCGGCGTCGCCCTCCAGCGCATGGTCTACGGCCGCTCGGTCACCGCCATCGGCCAGAACATCCGTGCAGCCTGGCTGGCGGGCGTTCCGGTCGGCCGCATCCGCTTCCTCACCTACACCCTCTCCGGCACACTCGGCGGGCTGAACGGCGCGCTGCTCGCGGGCTACTTCCGCGGCGCCAATGTCGACATCGGCAACGAGTACCTGCTGGCCTCGATCGCCGTCGTCGTCATCGGCGGCACCTCGGTGGCCGGCGGCAAGGCCAACGTGCCGGGCGTGTGGGGGGCGGCGCTGTTCCTGGTGCTGCTGCTCACCATGCTCAATACCTTCGGGGTCAGCGCCGGTGTCCGCCTGCTGCTGACCGGCCTCGTCATCGTCGGGGTCATCACCGCCGCCGGCGGACAGAAAGCGACGCGCTGAAATGAATATCGAGATCCGAGACGAACGCTTCCGCACGGTCGTCGGCGACGACATCGCCCTCGAGCGCCTGGCGACCGGCTTCATCTTCACGGAGGGGCCGGTCTGGCATCCCCACGAAAAGCACCTGACCTTCAGCGACATGCCCGGCGACCACATGCGCCGCTGGACCGCGGCCGGCGGCGTGAAGACATTCCGCAAGCCTTCCAACAAGGCGAACGGCAACACCTACGATCGCGCCGGACGGATGCTGTCCTGCGAGCACGCCACGAGCCGGGTCACGCGCACCGAACGCGATGGCACGATCACGGTGCTGGCGACTCACTACCGGGACAAGGAGCTCAACAGCCCCAACGACATCGTCGTGAAGAGCGACGGGCGGATCTATTTCACCGACCCGACCTATGGGCGCATGCCCCACTACGGCGTCGAGCGCGCGGTGCAACTGGATTTCCGCGGCGTCTACCGCGTTGAGGAGGACGGCTCGGGCTTGACGCTGCTCGCCGGCGATTTCGGCCAGCCCAACGGCTTGTGCTTCTCACGCGACGAGAAGCGGCTGTTCGTGAACGACACCGAACGCGGCCATATCCGCGCATTCGACGTCGGCGCCGACGGTTTGCTGGCAGGTGGAGCAGTCTGGGCCGAGGTCACGGGCAGCGGCAACGGCGCCCCTGATGGCATGAAGCTCGACCGCGACGGCAACCTGTATTGCTGCGGACCGGGCGGGCTGCACGTCCTCTCGCCGGATGCTCGCTCGCTCGGTGTGATCCAGACTCCCGAAGTCGTCGCCAATTTCACTTGGGGCGATGACGACTTCAGAAGCATCTTCCTGACGGCGTCGACGTCGCTCTATCGCGTGCGCACGAAGACGCCCGGCGTGGCGTTGTTCTGAGTCCCGAGGATCCGCGTCAGCAGCGCGGCTCGGTCTGACTGCCGCCGGACAGCCGGATCAGCAGGCAGCTCGAGGCCGCTCACATCGGCTGCTGCCACGCGCGCTGGATGAGGACGTCGGCTATGACGTCGGGGCCGAGCACGCGGTCGCTGGCGAGCTTGAGGGCGTGCTTGATGGTGGCGTTGCGCTGGCTCTCCTCGACCAGTTCGCCGCGGCCGGCCAGGGTGGAGAGCGTGCCGATATAGGCGTCGCGCAGGCGCGGCAGCAGGTAGCGTACCTCGTCGACCGGCATGACCTCACCGAGTTGCAGCTCGAAGCGCACGACCATCAGCTTGTCCTTGCCGTCGCGGCCGTAGACGGGGACGATGATCTCGCCGACATCGACGAACACCGCCTTCGCTTCAGACTTGTGCTCGCCCGCGGCCGGCGCCGCCGCGGCGGCCTTGTCCCCCGCGGCCGGCGCCCTGAGGAAGAAGTACCACGCGGCGGCCCCGCCGCCGCCGAGGAGCAGCAGCAGCGGCAGGAGAATGAAGATGAGCTTCTTCATGAGACCGCCCGCGTCACTCCGCTAGAACGGCAGCACCATGTCCAGGACCTGCTGGCCGTAGCGCGGCTGCTGGACATCGGTGATCTGGCCGCGGCCGCCGTAGGAGATGCGGGCCTCGGCGATCTGCTTGTAATTGATGGAGTTGGCCGGGCTCACGTCCTCCGGCCGGATGATGCCTTGCACGAGCAGCTCGCGCAGCTCGTAGTTGACGCGCACCTCCTGGCGGCCGGCGATGACAAAGTTCCCGTTCGGCAGCTGGTCAACGATGATGGCGGCGACCTGCAGCTCGATCTTCTCCTTGCGGTCGACCTTGCCGGCGCCGGTGCTATTGCTGGTGCTGCTCATGTCGATGAGCTTATTGGGATCGAAGCCGTCCGGCATGATGCCGCCGAGCGCGGTCTCCAGTCCGAAGAAGTGGGGAACGCCGGCAGTCTCGCCATTGTCGCGCGAGCGCGTGGTGGTGTCGTCGATCTTCGCGCTCTCGTCGATGTCGATGACGACGGTCATGATGTCGCCGACCTTGGCGGCGCGCTGATCCTTGAAGAAGGCGCGCGCGCCCGACTGCCAGAGCGAGGCGGTCTGCGGCTGCGCCGGCGGCTGAACCGGCATGGGCAATTTGACCGGGTGGTAGTTCGGATCGTCCTGCGGGTTCTCCATCGGCGACATCGAGGGCGGCTTGCCCAGGTGATCGAGCCGGTCGCCCATGCAACCGCTGAGCGCGAGGGCGAGACCGCCGAGAACGAGAGTCGATGGGATGCGCATGATGACCTCTTGTCGAACGTTTATGGCTGTTGCGAGCGGACGACGGCGACCGTGTTGTCGTCGACGACGAGGGCGTCGACGGTACGATTGCTGTCGATGTTCAGGACCTTGATGACGGCGCCGGCGCCACCGTCGGTCAGCGTGCGGCCGCGCGCGGTCAGGCGCAGCGCGCCGACCTCGTAGACCATGCTGACCAGCTTGTTCTTCGGCAACACGATCGGCGGCATCAGATCGGCGCTGCGGATCGGCCGCCCCGGATGCAGAGTGCGGCGCGCGGCCTGGCCGACCAAATCGGCGACGTCGAGGACGAAGCCACCCGCCAGACGGTTGGCCGGCACCAGCACGTAGTCGACCAGCTCCTGGTTCACCAGCTGGCCGCGCGTGACCATGTCGCGCAGGACCGGCACTTCGGCCATCGCGGTCGCCTGTCCGCTGAGCGGCAGCTGCGCGGCCGGCGCACCGCCCGGCAGCAGCGCGACGACGGAGAAGCGGCCGGACGTCTTGTCCAGCATCAGGTTGGCGAGACGGGCATTGTCGGCGAAAGGCTGCAGCTCCGGCGGAACCGGCGCATCGAGCTGAACGGTGAGAGTGAGCTCCGCGCCGGGCAATGCATAGGCCCCGCGCAGGGCGGATTGCAGATTGTCGTCGAGCGTGCTGGCGGAAGCAGCCGACGACAGGCCGCCGATCATCGTCAGCATAAACCCAAGCTGCAGTCCGCAGCGACGACGATGAAGGAGTGAAATCAGGAAGTTCATCGGAGTCTATTCCGGGCCAGGTCGTGCTTAGCGCAGCTGCGTGATCGTCTGCAGCATCTGGTCGGCGGTATCGATCGACTTCGAGTTCATCTCATAGGCGCGCTGCGCCTGGATCAGGTTGGTGATCTCGGAGACGACGTTCACGTTGGACCCTTCGAGGTAGCCCTGCAGCATGGTGCCGAACCCGGGCGAGCCGGCGACGCCGACGGTGGCGGGGCCGGAGGCCGTGGTCTCCTTCATCAGGCTGTTGCCGAGCTGCTCCAGGCCGTTGGTGTTGACGAAAGTCGCCAGTTCGAACTGGCCCAGATTCTGCGGCGCCACCTGGCCGTCGAAATAGGCGAACACCTCGCCGGCGCCGCTGATGGTGACGTCCTTGGCGTTGGCCGGCACGACGATGTTGGGCTGAACCGGGTAGCCGTCGGGAGTCACGATCGTGCCGTCGGATGCGAGCTGGAAGAACCCGGCGCGCGTGTAGGCGGTATCGCCGTTCGGGAGCTGGACCGTGAAGTAGCCCGCGCCCTGCATGGCGACGTCGAGCTTGTTGTCGGTCTTCTGTAGCGGCCCCTGCTCGTTGTCGCGTGAGATGGCGGCGGTCTTGACGCCGAGGCCGAGCTGGACGCCGGACGGCAGCTCGGTGCCGCTGTCGGACGTTGGCGAGCCGACGCGGCGCTCCTGCTGATAGAGCAGATCCTGGAACTCGGCCCGTTCACGCTTGTAGCCGGTCGTGCTCATGTTGGCGATGTTGTTGGAGATGGTCTCGACATTCAGCTGCTGAGCCATCATGCCGCTGGCGCCGATACTGAGAGCCCGCATCGCTGCGATTCCTTACCTGTCCGTTAAACCTTGGCGATCTTGTTGATGGCGTTCATGGCCAGCTCGTGCTGGCTGTCCACCATCTGCTGCGCCGCCTGGAATTCGCGCAGGATGTCCATCATGTGCGTGATCTCCAGCACTGGCTGGACGTTGGCGCCCTCGGTCATGCCCTGCACCAGAGAGCCGTCGGTGGCCTGCGCCGGCTGGGCGCTGCTGCTGTAGAGGCCGTTGCCCTCGCGCACCAGGCTCTGGGGATCGGCGAACTGCATGACGCCGATCTGGCCGACGACGGTGCCGTCGGCCGCGATGTTGCCGTTGCCGCTGACGACGATTTGGCGGGTGCCCTGCGGCAGCTGGATCGTCGAGCCGCCGGCGTCGAGCACGGGCAGGCCGTCCTGGGTCACGACCTGGCCGGTACCGTCGAGCCGGAAGTTGCCGGCCCGGGTATAGCGCGTGCCCGCCGGGTCCTGGACGGCGAAGAAGCCATCGCCCTGGATCGCGAAATCGAGCTGATTTCCGGTCTGCTGGAAATCGCCGGGGCGGTAGTCGGTGAAGGTGCCGACCTGCACGACCGACGACATCTCGTTCGGTGGCGTCACCGGCGAGGTCGCCCGCTGCACGTACTGCTCGAACAGCAGCTTCTCGGCCTTGTATCCGGAGGTGCGGAGATTGGCGAGGTTGTTGGCGGTAATGTCGAGCGCCCGGTCGAGCGCCACTTGGCGCGCCAGCGCGAGATAGCCCGAGTTCTCCATGGCAATAGCTGCCCCTTCGACCAATCCGGATGCTGCGACGATAAGCACGGCAGGTTAAGCCGACCTGATCGAAATCCGGAGGGTCGGAAACGGCCGGCAACCGCCAAAAAAGCGGCAAGGTTGGCGTAAGGTCGGACGGCTAGTTTCCGGCACGACCGCGCATGAAACAAAGGTGCGGCCGCGCTTCCCGGATCGCTGGCTCGTGGAACAACGACTTGAGACTGATCCCTTGGCTCCTGGCGCTGCTCCTGGCCGTCGTCGCGATCGACGCGACGGCGGCGGAAACCGCCCGCGTCGGTGTGCGGACCGGCGAGCACGACGATCGCAGCCGCATTGTCTTCGACTGGACCGGCCCGGTCGGCGTGAAGATCGAGCAGCCTGCGGCGGGCGAGCTCATTGTCTTGTTCGACAAGCCGGCGGACTTCGATTTGAGCAAGGCCCGCGTCGACAAGCTGTCGCGCGTCGCCAGCATCGAACCGGTGGCCGACCGTCCCGCCCTGCGCATCACATTGCGGGGTGCGCACGGCTACAAACTGACCGATTCGGATTTCAAGATCGTCGTCGACATTATTGACGACGGGGCCGGACCCCCTTCGGCCGAACGGACGATTTCAAAGAAGACCACAAAGAAGAATAAGCAGGAACCGGCCCCATACTCCCAGAGTAATCCCGCCGCATCCACCGCACAGGATGCGGCGGCCTCTGCCCAACATGCCGCCAGGACAAAAGACGACGCCATTTCCCCCGCGCCGTCGCCGCCCGCCGCAACCGCGACGACTACACCACCCGAGACTTCCACCGCCGCCGCTGCTGCTCCCGCCGCCACCGCGCCCAAGCAAGATGCGGCCGTCGCCGCGCCAAAACCGATTGGACCGATTCCCAATCCGCTCCTGAATCCGACGGCATGGCGGGGCGGCAATTCCTTTTCGGCGGCGCGCACGAAGCTCGCCGAGCAGCTCGCCGCCAACCCCATGAAGGCCGACAGCCTGCTCGAGATGGCGAGCTTCCTGTTCGCGTGGCGCCACGCCGATGAGGCCCTCTCCGCGCTCGCCGACCTGAAGACCCGCGAGCCGAAGCTGGCCGCTCGGTATGATGCCGCGCTGCTCGACGACGCGGCCCGGCTGATGGCCGGCCGCCCCGGCGCATCGGCCGGCGTCTTTGCAACGCCAGCCCTGCGCGACAAGCCGGAAGCCATGCTCTGGCAGGGCGCCGCCGCCGCGCTCGCCGGCCATGCCGACGAGGCCTTGCGCGCGTTTGAAATCGGCAAGCCCGCACTCGCCGCCTATCCGCCCACTTTCCGCAGCTTCCTCGGTTTGCTGGCCATGCAGGCCGCCATCGACTCTCATGCGCTCGACGCTGCCCAGAGCTATCAAGCCATCGTCGCCGACAGCCATCCCGAGCAGGACGAGGCCGCCATGCTGGAGGCCCTCACGGGCCTGCTGCTGGCGAAGACCGAGAAGGCCGCTGCGGCGCGGCCGCACCTGCTGGCCGCCGCGGCGTCGCCGGCATTGAAGCCGCAGATCATCGCCCGCCTGGCCCTGATCGGGCTCGACCGCACAGACGGCAAGCTGACCGCCGAGGCGGCGCT
>AR_comb_assmDRAFT_10095137_pt1 | contig 10042 bp, 6 predicted proteins | sample ArasoioldDNA_FD_10543 | JGI IMG/M metagenome (IMG submission 10543) | reverse complement strand
AAACGGAAAATGGAATTGTCTGGCGAAGAAAAGAAACTCCAAGCGCTGTTTAGCGAGTTGAAGGCGGTGGACGAACAGCTGACCCCGCACTTCGGCGCGACGTGGAACCGTGCGCAGATCGCGCCGCGAAAGATTCGCATGTTCAATCCGGCGTTGGTCGCAGTCATGTTCTTGCTCGTGTTCGGCGTGGTGGCATTCGCGGTTTGGTCGCGCTATTCGCGCACGTTGCCGCAGCCGGCTGTCGCTACGGCGCCGCCGGGTCCCAGTACAACACATGCGGCCAAACCGTCGCCGGCATCAGAAATAGAAAGAACAACGGTGAAGCCAAACCCGCTAATTGCTTCACATAAGCACAAGGCAAATCAACGCGATGCCATGCTCGCGGCCGCAAATCGCAAACTGCAAAGGGATGCGAAGAGTATTGCGAGTTGGACTTCACCAACAAGCGCTTTACTCGAGTCGCCGAGCGACGAAATTTTCAGTTCTTTGCCGGAATTGAACCAGAGCGCGACTCAATTGAAATCATTTTTGCCGCGTCGCTCGAATTAGATTTTGTCGGACAGGCTGCCGGCCTGGTCCCTCAGATTGAATTACCTGTTCCCCAGAGGACACAATATGAAAAAGACAATTGTACTAATCCTTTTGGCTGTCGCTTTCGGTTTACTTGCCATGGGCGCGGCTGCGGGACAACAGCCGCAAGCCGATCAGCCGCAACAACCGCGTATGCCGCCACCACCGCCGCCGGACATGCTAGACAACTCAGTATTTCCGCCGGACGTGATTATGGAGCACCAGCGTGAACTCGGTCTGACTGACCAGCAGAAAGCATTCATGCGCGGTGAGATCAATAAGACCTCGACTGTGTTTAATGATCTGCAATGGCAATTACAGGACGCGATGGAAGCGCTCCGCGACACGATGAAGGCCGATCAAGTCAACGAGCAGTTGGCGCTGGCACAACTCGATAAGGTGCTGGATGCCGAACGCGAGATTAAGAAGCTCCACATGGCCCTGGCGATCCGGATTAAGAATAATCTCACGCCGGATCAGGTGCAGAAACTTCAGAATCTGAGTCGGCGCGGCGAGGGACGCGGATTCGGACATGGTCAAGGTGGTGGACCTGACGGACCAAGGCCGCGATCGGGTGGGCCAGGCGCACCTCCCGGCGCTGCTGGCAGCCCACGACAACCGAAAGAATTTGAATTCTAGAATCAACCAGCCGCTTCCCCTTTCACCCAACGCCCGCGATGACGAAATGACGTTATCGCGGGCACTTTTGTTTTGATCTCGCCTTGGTTATCGAACATTCGGAAACAAGTTTGTGAGCTGAGCGTGTTGATACTTCGCGCGACTTCGCGTGCTAACGGACAATAGTCTGAACTGGTATACTCGCGAGCCAATGGCCGAATTTGTTTGTCGCTTAGGAACCCCTGCCGGCGAAATTGTGACCCGGACGATTGAAGCGTCGGCCGTCCCGGAGGCACGGGCGCGGCTCGAGCGCGAAGGCTTCAAGGTCTTCAATATCACGCCTCCTAAAGCAGAAGGCCTGACCGCATTTACGAAAGCCACGGGCGGAACCACCCGAGGCACGAAGGTCAAGGCCAACGATTTTCTTCTTTTCAATCAACAGTTGGCGGCGCTGCTGCGCGCCGGTATTCCGATCCTGCAGGCCATTGCCATGTTGCGCCGGCGCGCGACCTCAGTGCGCTTGCGTGCCGTGCTCGAGAGCGTCGAAGAAGCCATCCGCGGCGGCTCGGCGTTGTCGCAAGCGTTTGCGGCCCAGGGCGCGATCTTTCCGCGCATTTACACCGCTTCGATTCTCGCTGGTGAACGATCAGGCGCGCTGGATGAAGTGTTGTCGCGATACGTCACGTACATGCGCCGCTCGGTCGCGTTGCGCCGAAAGATTCGTGGCGCGCTGGCGTATCCGATGTTTCTCTTGATCGCTTCACTGGGTATGGTGGTGTTTCTGACCATCTACGTCGTGCCGCGCATGTCGGACCTGTTCAAAGGTTTCGGCAACAATCTGCCGTTTGTGACGCAGGTCGTACTGGGAATTTCTGAGCGCCTCACCGGAAACATTTTGTGGGTAGCGCCTCTGCTGATTGTGGCCGCGGTCGGCTTTGCGATCTGGTCGCGCTCTCCCTCCGGCCGGCTAACGCTCGATCGTTTGAAGCTGAAGCTTCCGATTGCGGGAAAACTTCTGGTGCAATTGTCAGTGGCCCAGGTCTCGCGGTCACTCGCGACGCTGCTGGCCGGTGGCATCACCCTGGTGGAATCCTGGGAGATCGCGGCTGAGTCGATTACAAATTTTGAGTTGCGACGACGCAGCTCGGCAATTTTGCCTCTGATCCGTGAAGGGCGTTCATTCACCGAAAGCCTGGAATCGGCCGATTGGCTCCCGCCGTTAGCGATCGACATGATCGGAATCGGCGAACGATCGGGCAGCTTGCGCGAGATGCTCGACGAAGTCGCGACCTTCTACGACGCTGAAGGCGAAGTGAAATTAGAACAGTTGACGACCACTCTGGAGCCTGCGATCCTTGTCGTGATGGGCGGCATCGTAGTGGTGATTCTGCTGGCGATTTATCTCCCCATCATCGAATCAATTTCCGGCGGCCCGATGATGAACCGTTAGTTATATGAAGCAATTCGCTGACGATCAAATCGACAAGACTGTGAATGGCACCGTTGCCACTGCCGCGAACGGCGATCTCTCGCAAGCCAGCGAACCTCCCGAAGTTCGCCAGGCGAAAGACCTCGCGCTTCGTTACCGGCTGCCATTCGTGAACCTTCTGCCGCAGGACGGCGAATCGCCCATTGACTATTCGTTGCTCAACGAAATCCCGGTCGACTTGATGCTGCGCAATCAGTTCGTGCCGCTGCGCCGCGAAAACGGGAAGCTGCACATCGCAATGGCGGATCCGACCGATCTCGATCGGCTGGACGATCTCGCCAGCGCCTTGCGCGCCCGGTTAGTGCCGTACGTCGCAACGGCGGGCGCCATCGATGTCGTGTTGCGTAAGGGTGATGCGACGCAGCGCGTTTTGCAGGAGGCCGCATCCGGTTTTCGGATTTCGCTGGTGCGCGAGACTGAACAAGGTGAAGAGGTACTCGACCTCGATCGGCTTGCGACCGACAGTGAGATGTCGCCGATCATCAAGCTGGTCGACACGATCATCTTCAACGCGATGGAGTCACGCGCGTCTGATATTCACATCGAGACGCGCGACACCGAAGTCCAGGTGAAGTACCGCATCGACGGCGCGCTTTATCAAAAGGTCGATCCCATCGATCTCGCGTTTCACCAAACGCTGATTTCGCGCATCAAGGTCATGTCGGAACTCGATATCGCTGAGCGGCGCGTGCCGCAGGACGGCCGTTTCCGCGTACGCTACAAAGCACGCAACGTCGACTTCCGTGTTTCGATTATGCCCACCGTGCACGGCGAAGATGCGGTCATTCGTATTCTCGACAAAGAGCAGATCAACGAATCATTCAAGAATCTGGACCTCGACGTGGTTGGCTTCGATCCAGACGACCTGCGAAAGTTTCGCCGCTACATCGCTGAACCATACGGGATGGTGCTGGTGACTGGTCCCACGGGTTCCGGTAAGACGACGACGCTCTATGCAGCGCTTAACGAAATCCGCAATGAAGAAGACAAGATCATTACGATCGAAGACCCGGTCGAGTATCAGCTCCACGGCATCACCCAGATTCCCGTCAACGAAAAGAAGGGACTGACGTTTGCGCGTGGTTTGCGTTCAATTCTGCGGCATGACCCGGACAAGATCATGGTCGGCGAAATTCGCGACGAAGAGACTGCGCAGATTGCGATTCAGTCGGCCCTGACCGGTCACCTCGTCTTCACGACCGTGCACGCCAACAACGTGATCGATGTGATCGGGCGCTTCCTGAACATGGGCGTCGAGCCCTACAACTTCGTCTCCTCATTGAACTGCGTGCTCGCGCAGAGATTGGTGCGCGTGTTGTGCAATATCTGTCGCCGTCCTTATCACCCGACGGACATTGAGCTGGCCGAATCAGGACTGCAACCAGAAGAGCATCGCGGCCGGGTTTTTTATTCGAACACGGGTTGCGAGAGTTGTAATCACACCGGTTATCGCGGCCGCACAGCGATACACGAACTGCTCGATTTGAGTGACAACATCCGCGAAATGATCGTTGAGCGCCGGCCGGGTTCGGAAGTCCGTCGCGCCGCCGAAGCTGAAGGCCTCACTTCCTTACGTGAATCCGCTTTAAAGAAAGTCTTCTCTGCAGTTTCCACATTGCACGAAATTAACCGCGTCACATTCGTTGAGGAGATCAACCTCGGCGGCCCACGATAAGTCGCTCGGTCTTAGCAAATAATTTGCGTTGACAGTGGCGTCGTTGCGCAGTAGAGTGCGCGCCACTTCAGAAGCTCAAACTCCCAAAACAGCCAATTTGAGTTTTTGAAGTCTCACGCGACCTCCTGCGAAGAAGCGTTTCTTCAACGAGCTCGCTCCCACTCAGATCGACTCGCAGTTTGGTTCAGCCGATCGTTGACGAAAGGAACGCCTCAATGTCGGCTCTCTCCTGCCTCCCAATTTTCCGTCTCTCTTTGTGTGTTCTGTTCGTAGTCTTCGCGAGCGCCGCTCAGGCGCAAGTCTCAATTACCTTTCAGGGTCGCGTCATGTACTCCACTGGGGTGCCCGCTTCGGATGTCGAGGTAATAATGACCATCACCGATGGCGGCTCTAGCAGTATCGCAACCACAAATACGGATAGTGGTGGCAACTACACGTTCCAGTCATCAAGAAATCAGGCTCTGCCCTGCACCAGACAATGGCACTTTCAGGCCTTCTCCAACGAGATAGTCGACGATGAAGTCTTGCCGTCATCCAACATAGCTTCTTCCAGCGGTTGTGTGGGCCCAGGCATTGTGACTCTCGGAAATCTGTCTATCGTTAGGCCGCGCGAGATCACTTTGGGCGGAGTCGTCAAAGATCAATTTGGTACTCCGGTGCAGAGCCTAACCATCACGATGACCCGAACGAAATATGATTTGACTCCGAATGTTATTACCGTCACCACGACCACCACTGATGCAAACGGGCATTATCAATTTAGCACTTATTCGAGGTGTTCAGTCGTTGAGGACTTCCGACCCTCGATTGCCGGCTACATATTTCAGGGCGGCACATCAACCAGTGGATGTGTGCTTTCGGACAACAATTCACTCAATTTTACGATTAACCTCGCCGAGCGTGAGAACGCCGGAAGAGCAGCATGCAATCGCAGTGTCGGGAAGCCCGTAAACGTAACCAATGGAAATGCCTATTTGGAGCAAACCGACTATTTGCTACCTGGAGTCGGCGATTCGATCTTAATCTCGCGCAGCTACAACAGCATTTCGCAGGTGGTGGGTCTGTTCGGGCGAGGCTGGACCACCCTCTACGACGAAAGGGTAACCAATGCCAACGGACTATTGCAGTTGACCCTTTCGGATGGGCGTTTAGTTAGCGCCACGACCGCAAATTTCTTTGGTCAGGTATCGCAAAACGCGGATGGCACTTACGCCGTCGTATTCAGGAGTGGTGAAGTTCATCGTTTTAATAGTTCGGGTAAACTAACGGCACTCATCGACCGCAACGGAAATCAGACAACGCTCGTGTACGACGGGCCCGGCCGACTCCTGACCGTTACCGATCCATCAGGTCGCGTGCTCAACGTGACGACTAATGGAAGCGGCGTGGTTTCGTCGATCAGCGATTCGCTGGGCACGGTAGCGACCTACTCTTACGGCGGGAATCAACAACTTCTGACCGTCACATACGCCGACAGTTCGGGCTATCAGTTCGCGTATGCCCCGGTGCCGGCCGGACTCGTTTTGTCCTCCGTTACAGACGTGCTGGGCAATGTCATCGAGCATCACGACTATGATGCGCAGGGTCGCGCGATCACTTCTGAGGCTCACGGTGGCGTTGAAAGGTACACGCTTAATTTTGTGAGTCCGACTGAAACCGACGTTGCCGATGCGCTCGGGCGGGTGACGAAATTCTTCTATCGCAATATTAAGGGAACCAGGGTTGTTACTGAGGTTCAAGGACTGTGCGGCTGTGGTAGTGCGCAGGTGCAGACGTGGACATACGACGACCAGTTGAATGTCACACGCAAAACCGATGCGCTCAATCACTCGATCAACTTCACCTATGACAGCAACGGCAATCGCCTGTCTCAGACAGATGCAACCGGCACCATGACTTTCACCTACAACGCTTTCGGGCAAGTGTTGACCGGCGCGGACCAGATGAACAACGTCACGAGGTACAATTACGACGGGGCAGGCAACGTGCTGACAACAACGGACGCCCTCAATAACACGACGACTTTTGCCTACAACGCGCGCGGCCAGATGCTCACTGCCATGAATGCGCGAGGGAAAACGACAACGTTCACCTATGACGCCATGGGCAATCTCACTCAACGAAAAGACGCCAACAACATCATCACTTTCTTTTTCTACGACGTGCGCAGTCGTTTGATCAAACTCCGCGATGGTCTCAGCCGCTCGACGCTTTTTGCTTACGACTTGGCCGGCCGGATCAACAAAGTCACCTATCCTGACAACTCGTTTACGAGCTTCACGTACGATCTTGCGGGACGGCGTACGCGTGTAACAGACGAGCGCGGAAACCCGACGACCTATGGATATGACGGCGCTTATCGCTTAACTAACGTCACCGATGCGCTAAATCACACCGCCAGCTTCTCGTATGACCTGACATCGAATCTGACGAGCGTGACCGATGCGCTGTCACGGGTCACCGGCTACGAATACGACGATTTCAATCGGTTGAGAAAAATCACATACCCAGCAGCCGAATCTGGCGCGAATCGTTTATTCGAAACCATCACCTACGATGCTGATAGCAATGTTACCTCGCGTACCGACACTGCCGGACGAGAAACACATTACGGTTACGACGACATAAATCGTTTGACGAGCACGACGGACGCGGCGAACAAAACCACTACCCTCGCCTACGATGCTCTCAGTCGCGTTACCTCGCTCACCGACGCGATTAACCAACAATATCAGTTTGCCTACGATGCTTTGGGAAGGCAGATACAAATTACCCGGGCCGGCCTCTCAATGAGTTATGCTTATGACGAGGTCGGCAACCGCATCCAGCGCACTAACTACAATGGTGCCGTGACAAATTACTCCTACGACAACCTGAATCGCCTGACGAGTATTGCTTATCCAACGAGGACGGTGAGTTTTGGCTACGATCCTCTGAACAATGTAACGCGTGCGGCGAATGAAAACGGCACAATTTACCTTGGCTACGACAACCGCTATCGGGTTAGTACTGTTTCTGACCCGTTCTTTTACGGCGTCAGTTACAACTACGATGCAGCCGGCAATCGTACGAAGCTAAAAGTTAACGGCGCCACTTATGCCACTTACACTTACGATGCGATCAATCGGCTAACGAGTCTCGCCGACAGCGCGAACCTCAACTTTATTTATTCTTATGACGCGGTCAATCGTCTGACGAGCCGCGGCGCACCGAATGGAGTGGTGACGAGTTACGGATATGACGGTCTTGATCGCTTGACGAGCCTAACCCATACCAAAGGTGCGACGACGCTGAGCGGAAATCTCTACACCTACAACGACGCGAACAACATTTCGAGTTGGACAACGCAGACCGCGCAACGAACTTACACTTACGACGCGGTCGATCGACTCACTGCCACCGCAAACTTCGAGATGCCTGCGGAGAATTACTCTTACGACGCTGTGGGCAATCGCACCGCATCACAGTTGAGCGCGTCGTACGGTTACCAACCGTTCAATCGACTGACGAACACGTCTAACGCTTCCTACAGCTATGACAACAGCGGCAATCTCGTTTCGAAGACTGATGCACTGGGCGAGTGGAGTTTCGTTTACGACGAAGAGAACCGGCTGACACAAGTCAACAAACCTGGAGGGCCCACTATCAATTACACATACGATGCTCTCGGCCGGCGGATTCAACGAACCACAAGCGCCGGTGCGAACGAGCGTTATGTCTATGACGGCGCAGACGCTTTGATCGATTTAAATGCCGACTGGTCGGTTGCGACCACTTATTTAAATGGTCTCGGAATTGATGACCACCTTCGCCAGACCAATTCAAACACCGGCATTTCATACTTTCTGACAGATCACCTCGGCTCGACAGCAGCCTTCGCTGATATTTCAGGAAATGCAGTCGAACAAGTGTCGTACGACTCTTTCGGCAATAGTGCTGGGAGTACGCGCAGTCGCTATGGCTACACGGGACGAGAACGTGATCCGGACACGGGAATGCTCTTCTATCGCGCTCGATTCTACGATCCGCAGGTGGGCAGATTCAGTTCGGAAGATCCGATTGGTCTTGCTGGTGGAATTAACGCGTATTCCTACACCAACAACAATTCGCTAACCAGAAAAGATCCAAGTGGGCTGTATGACATCGACGTGCATTACTACCTCACGTATTACCTGGCCGTATCCACCGGTTGTTTTAGCGGCGCGGAGGCAAGAGAAATCGCGGAAGGCGATCAGCGTTCGGACGAAGATGAAGATAAGAAGCCAGCATGGGGAAACAAAATAGTCTGGAGATGGGGACAACCGATCGTTGTCGCCAATGAAGAGCAGCAGGAAAGAAACGCGAGATTTCATTCATTCGGCGATGGGTACCGGAATTCACTTCGAGCAAACGAACTATGGGGACTGGCACTAAAAGATGGCGGCAACCTCGGGGCCTTCGGCACATACCATCATTTTCGTCAGGACTCTTTTAGCCATGGACCGTATGCAGGAAACACAACTTGGGGCCAAACCACGGGAGGAACGCAAGTCGACCACACAAATTTCGATCCCGGCCTGGCTCGGCAGATGGCACATGCGACTTATAGCGACCTTAAAGTATTTGCCTATTGGCGCGGGTGCGGGTGTGTTGCGGACCCAGATTGGACGAAGATCAACGCTTTTATAAATGTGGGTTACGCCAGTTGGAATCCTGTCGATTTTGTGTGGGAAGTTAGCGACGCACAATTGCGCGAAAAGATTGGAATCCTTGGCGTCCCGTGGAGAAGCCCCAATGGCCGCTGAAATCAAGGGGAGGTCGCGATCTAAATGAAGCGAATGCTCGTTGCAACGGCCATTGGAATCCTTGTGACGGTAGTTCTTTTTTTTGCTACAGGTTTCGCAACGGGAGCCTGCCACTGCGTTACGCCAACGATCGTCATTTTCCCCTTTTCAGCACTGTTGCTCGCGTCGCTAGATTCCCAGGCGACAAGCGCGGCAGTCCTGTTCTTGCAGTTTCCAATTTATGCAATCACGATCGGAATGCCACAAGGTTGGAAGCGGCTTTGGGCGGCCGTAGCTGTGCTTACCTCTCATACGATAGCGGTGCTAGTTGCTCTCAACCTTCACAATCGGTAACGGTGCCACTGGAATCCCCCGATACGCTGATGAGAGGCAGGAACCATATCGAACAGCGGAAACAACAGGAAAGACCTTTAAGAGGTGAAATGCGTCTGAAACATTTCTTTCGATGGTTCTTGCTTGCGGTCGGGTTACAGCTGTTCTTCCTTTTGGGCGGTTACGTTTTGTTCGTTGGACCTGCTGCCGGTAAACCCTTCCGTAACGACGTGCTGCTCGCCCTTTACAGTCCCTTCATTCATTTCGTCATCGCATTGGGCGGCTATTCAGGTGAATCGGGGATGATATGGCCGCCAGTATTCGGTGTTTTGCTTGGGGTACTTATTTATTCGGCCATTCTTGCAACCGTTGTAAGCTTTTTTAGCGCACGTCGGTTCCGTAATTAGAGGGAGGCTGTTGCCGACCTGAAGAAGTCTTGACCTCGCAACCATTTCGCAACCGCTTGCCTTAAATTGGCCCCCTTTTTCTGGTAAACTGCCGGCCAGTTTGTCGCATTGCGGAACCGACTCAACCTAATCCGCGTGTAACGAGCAGTGAACTCCGGCTTCCTCGCATCAAACGGAAGCCCGTCGC
>AR_comb_assmDRAFT_10017221_pt1 | contig 10042 bp, 7 predicted proteins | sample ArasoioldDNA_FD_10543 | JGI IMG/M metagenome (IMG submission 10543) | reverse complement strand
GCTCGTTCCGCGTGCGCGATGGTCCGATCTTCCGGGATCCAATCTGAGGGGATCGGCACCTTCCGGAGCCACGCCTCGGTCGGGTAGATGTCAGTCCCCACGTACCACGGGAGAAAGACGGGCCTGATTCTACCGGATTCCCGAGCCCAGTCGGATTTCACCTGCTGCCACTTCTGCTCCCACCACCCAGGACCACCGGTGGATTCCAGAATCCCAAAGACGTTCGGGTTGTCGATGATGGCCGGTAAGAGCGCCGAATCGATCAATTCGTCGGCGTCCTGCCATTCGCAGAGTTCCGAGAGGTGGAAGACCGAGGGAGAGGATCCTCGGGCGACACCCGTGAACTGGTTTCCGGCTTCGATCGCCAAGGTGTTGTGCAGGTCCGGGAACGCCACGGGTATGCCGTGCTTGATCTTCGGGGTCCCTTGGGGGAGGAGCCACCACGGTTGTTGATCGAGGCAGTACTTGATCATCCCCGCCATTTCGATGGTTTTCTGTGGGTCGGCGGAGGCGACGACGCAGTTGGAATAGGGGTGAAATTGGAAGCGGTGGCAGACGTTCAATTCCGAGATGGTGCTCACCCCCAACCGTCTGGCTTTCAACTGCTGCATCAGGATCGAATGTCCGGCCGCTTCGTCCTCCGCCCAGAGGTCCATGACGATGCGTTGGGCGATGTTGGGAACGAAGTGCTGGGGTTGTTTCTCCCAGTTGACGATGCAGGCGTAATTCCGAAGCCAGTGATCCCGGAAATCGAGGCGGCAGAGTTTCCGTTCGTTCTGAATGAACCGCTGCTCGTCAGGGGTCAGTGGGCGGGTCAGTTTCTGACGTTCGGTGTCCCAGAGGTCGTCGAAATGGGCGATGGACTGCTGAATGACCTGATAGTTGTAGCGGACTAACTCCCACCCGAGCGTCTTCGATTCCCGCTCAATCGCGTCGGCGGTAATTTGCGGATGGTACACACCCTACTCGTCGTTCTCGGGTCCGATCAGGTGTCCGTCGGCGGCTTCCAATTCTTTCCGTTCCCGAATCTTCAGGAACTCCGGCATGGCTGGTTCTTCCACATGCACGTCTTCGGCGAACTTCGGGACGGTCGGTTCGGCGCTCGCGGCGGCGGCGGCTTTGGCGTTGGCGGAGATGTTGACCGTCATCCCCTTTGGGGTTGGGATGAAGTTGTGATGCTGGAACTGCATCCGGCGATCTTCCAAGCCGATTTCGACGTAATCCCCCACGATCCGCTTCGCCGACTCCGCCGACGCTTTCACGATGTCGGGGTGCAAGGCCGCCGCACAGAGGTTGCCAACGTCGATGCCTTGTTTCATCCCCGTGGAGACGAGACAGGCCATCAACTGATCGGGGGCAATTCCGGCGGCGGCGCAGACGTCATCGAAACTGGCGTGGAGCCGACCGTTCAAGTCGAGGTCCGCGTAGACCGCGTACCACTTACAGGCGACGGGATGGTTGTTCAGGGCCGCAAGTTGGACCAGCTCCAGAAAGCGTGTCCTCCCGCCTTCTAAGTACCGCGTCGCAAACGAGAGCGACTGGACGCCTGGCAAGGTTCGTCCAAGTCGGAGCCCCGCGTTCTCCCCGTCCATCTTGTGGGCGATCGACCGGAGTTGGAGGCGAATCCGGTCTTGGAGCGGCAGATCGGCGCTGAAGGGGGTTTGCCCCTCGCGCATTAGTTTCGCGGCGCGCTGGAGCGATTTCTGTGTTGGCGGAAGCGTCGGATCCTGACAGAGCACCCACTTGCCTTGGTAGTTGTAGCGCTGGCAGACCCCCCGTTTCCCACGGCGATATTTGACGCCGTTCTCTTCCCAAATCGTCCCTTCGACATGCTTGGGGTTGTTCTCGGGGTCGAGTTTCCGATTGGGGTTGGGAGGGCTGGGCATTTACCGCTTGCTCCGGAAGGGCATCCGCTTGCCGCGAGGGGAACCTTTACGGGCGGGGAGTCTCTTCCAATTCGCGGCACGAGTCTTTCCGCGCGCGTCATCTTCGGAGATTTCTCCGCGTTCGGCGAGGGCGAAGAGTTTCCTCGATTGGGCCTTGCTGGTGACGGCGTGATACGGCGGCATCGGCTACCTCCGTCCCGGGCGCTTCGGCATCGGGCGCGCCGTTTCCTTCTGGCTACGCCCCTTCCGAGTGGGTTTGGCGTCCGCGCATTTGGATTTCATCGGCGTCTCCTCGCGGCTGAGTCTAGCGCATTCCCATTGAATGTTCGAACTGCGTGGCTGCTGGTGCCGTCGGCCACGGGATCTGCAACGCTTCGCGCACTTCCCGTTCCACGGCGTCGCGCCACGAGACGAGTTCAGTTCGGGACAGCGCGTCGGTCCAGACAAAGGATTGGTACTGCCCCGGAATGCCTTTGTAGAAGTTGATGTCCTTCAGGTGGTCGGTGTGGACAGACCACAAATGATCGCCATTGGCGGCGGTGTAACGCCACGTCTGCGGTTTGCCGATCGGGTCGTAGTAGAGGACCGCATCGTCGAAGTACGGCGTCCCCGGATAGACGGTGATGATCGTCACATCGAAATCATCAGGTTTGACGTCGAGGAGCCAGTTGGCGGTGTCGATCACGGTCTCCGGCGATTCACCCGGATGGCCCAAGGACATCAGCGCCTTGACCTTGATGCCCGCGTTTCGAAGGGTTTCCACGCAGCGGGTGTTGTCGTCTCTCGTCGCGTGCTTGTTCATGTTCAGGAGCATCCGAGGCGAGCCGGATTCGAAGCCGACGAGAATCTGGCGAAAGCCGGTCCGGTACATCTTCTCGGCCATCTCGGGCGTCACGAGTTCCGACTTCAGCAACCCCCGGAAGCGGAAGTCGACGCCGACAGATGCTTGGAGCCGTTGCAACCCGTCGAGCAGATTCAAGAACTCCGGGTTGACGTTGAGTTCGTCGTCGAGAAACATGAACCCGGTGTAACCGTAGCGTTCATGGAGATGCGAAATTTCAGCGACAACTCCCGCCGTCGAGCGCAGACGAACACGTCGGAGAAACGGGGATCGGCGTCCTCCACAAAAATTGCATCCGAATGGGCATCCGAGTTGCGCGATGAGACTCGTGGTTTTGTGTCCATCGATCTGGTACCGGTAGGACGCCAACTCAATCAAATGGCGGGCGGGTAAGGGCGCCTCATTCAAATCCGCCCGCGTCAGGAAGAAACTGGTCGTGGGATCGTCCGCATCGATCAATCCGTGCGCGTGCGGATCGATGGCGAGTCCGATGGTTTTCTCCCCGTCTCCGGCGACGACCACATCGAAGCGGTCGAGTAACTCCTGCAACATCTGACTGGCGCGTCCGTGAACGCCTTTTTTGTGTTCCTGTTTCGCGGAGGCGTTGACGAGGGTCGGGTGTGGGCCGCCGAGAATCACGCGCTTCTCCGGCAACGACTGCCGAATTTGACGGGCGATACTGAGCGCGCTGGGCATCTGCGGCATCGTCGCCGTAATCCCATAGACATCGACCACGGGTAACCCGACGAGGCCGTTCTCGTCAGGGACAGGACGCCCGGAGTAATCGAACACGCGGACCCACACGTTCGCCGCTTCCAGCGCCGCCGCCACTTTGAGGACGCCGAGACTCGGGAAGACGCGATCGTCGAGGAGTCAAAGGAACCCCGAAGGTGGGATGATTAGGCACACCTTCATGGGTTCCTCGCCTCCTGTTCTGTTTTGTTCCATCTGTTTCTAGCCGATGCTGACATCTTCGCCCGAGTGTCGGCGCTGAACGTACGCCCACGGAATAGCGCTGACCTATATTCTCTAGTGCGCGCGTTAGCTGCGCTGATCTTAGCCCTCATCTCCTGTGAATAAACCCGACGCCTGTTCGCGGCGGCTATCTTCTGCCGAGATTCAATAGTATGCGGATGTCCGGGCTTTCCCTTGCGTGCCTCAGATAGCGTGGCCCGATGTTCCGGAGATTTAGGTTTACCGATGTTCGCTGCTGATACTTTTGCTCCATGTCCTGCTGGCTTTGCGCGGCCTTTGAGTGCCGCTGACATTTTCGCTTTGTACTCCGGTGAACGCATGATGGCTTCTAACTTCGCCCGTTTTTCAGGTGTCCACGGTCTACCGAGACCTGATGGCGGATGGTCTCCACCTGGAGCCACGTTGGCGAGCAGTACACCAGCGCGCTTGAGGCGAGCGATGAAAGCTCGCTCTAAGTCCGCAATATAGGCGTGGTTGCCAACCACTAAAATGCGAAATGAACTACCGGGCCATCGTTCTTGATGTCTCTTGGCTCGAATCTCAGGATGTACGCTACGGCCAATATAGATACGGGCGCCGTCCGCAGTGCGGACTTCGTATAAATGATCTGGCGGCGGAATGATTAGGCAGACGCGGGGACTCGCCATGACTCCTGAATCAACTCCGTCAACCACTGTTTCTTTGGGCCTTTGAAATGGGCGATTGCGACGCCCGTGCAATGGTCGTGTTTCGTGCGGGGTGGGTAATTGTAGACCTCACCGGGCAGAATCTTCACCCGGTACTTCCCGGTCCGCACGACCTGATACACCGCCCGCTGTTCGCTGTACCAGTCTTTCGCGTCTTTTGGGAACGCGCGCCATACCGCCAGTACGTCCTGCCAGAATGTCTGTCGACGAGAGAAGACGACGCCGGTATTGAACGGCATCGTCAGAAGTATCTCGTCGCCTTGCGGAATCCCCTTCCAGTTCCGGTCGGCGAGCGCGACATCGAACACCGGATCATCAAACACGGATCGGACATCCTGAAGTACGACGGTATCGGTGTCGAGGAGGAGCCAGTCCCCCTCGCAGGTCGCGTAGTGTTCTAGTCGTCGTTCCAGCATCGGCCCATCTGCGGTGCGATGGACCTGCACGCCGTCCACCGCGACCGGCGTCTGGAGGTCGGTGAATTGATGGATCTCGACGTCCGGCATGTGCTGTTGAATCGACTGCACCAAGGCGAGGGCATGGAGAAAATGCTGGGGATCCCTGCGGAGGACGGTGTACAACCCGACATTCATGGGGCGACCAGTGGCATGAGGAGTCCGAGGGTTGATCGGCCCTTGAAGGCCGGATTCGGGGGAATGACGCCATAGGACTGCAAGTGCGGGAGTAGTTTCTTAATGTTCGCCACGCCTTTCTGTCCGTCGGCGCAATCGTCGATGGCGTAGATCGTTTTGGGGTGGGACAGGTGCTGAATCAAGGGAATATCGGCATTCTGGATCCGGCCGTCGAAGAAAAACAGATCCACATCCCCGGCGTGTCCCTCCTCGACCAACGCCCGCAACATCGCCGTCGATCCCATGTACGGGTGGGGGATGACGTTATCAGTCGCCACCAGACAGTCATTCCGTTCGTCGCAGGTAAAGAGACGGTCTGAGGCCACCATCGCATAGGTCGAGGTGCCGATGAACGTCCCGATTTCCACGATGATGCGTGGGCGATAGTAGTGACACACGGCGCGAAGTTGGACGGCGGTCTCGAGCGGAATCGTTCCAGTGTTGTAGGTGGCGTGCTTTCGTAAGGATTCGGCCTGTCGGGCGAATCGAATCAATTCCGGGATGGCGTCTTTGGGCAGGATGTCGAGCAACGCATCCCAATAGGACGCGCATTGTTTCGCTGCCCCTAGCGGCATCTCCACTACCCGGAGACAGGCTTGTCGAATCTGGGCCGCTTTATCAGGCTGGTTCGCCGTGCAGGCATTGGGGAGATTCGCTTCCCGAATCAGAGCTTGGGTCAAGCCGTCTCCGTGGAAGACGCAGAACATCGGAAACCGTTTGACGGTGTTGATGGTCTCCGCCACCGCATTCGCCATGATTTGGGAGGTGTGATACCGCCGCCCTTCCGCATTCCAGGTAATCGGATCGTTCTGGGGTTTCCCGTAGTGTGGCCCCGCATGGCGAATCCCATCCTCCCGTCGGTTGCCGTCCATGCCGTGGATTTCGAAATGCCGGTAGCCGAGGACGCCGCCGATATGGAGGGCGGTCAAACCGATGGTCGATCCCCCGTGGACGACGAGTTGGTTCGGATCGTGTTCGGCGACCCACGTATAGGTATCGATCCCTTTACTATCCGCGCCGGAGTAAGTGTGCCAGAGGGTAATCGGATGGTCTTTCAGGGTCTCCCACGTCTGCGGCGGGCAGACCGAGGCCATCAGGTAGCGCACCCCGTCAATCGGTGGGTTAAGGTGTTTCGCCTTGTAGGCGCGGGGATCCATGTCCGCATGGAAGTCGGGGATGATCCCGTGATCGGCGAGAAACCGTGTCGCCCCGGACATGGAGAGGATCGGGTGTCGCATCTCCTGATAGGTCTCCGCGAGGGAGGGGCCGTAGCAGGCGACCGTGAGGACCCGATCTTCCGTGATGGGGACCTGTTCAAGGCGGGGGTATCCACGCTGATTCGCCACGTCGATCGCGTGTTGCATCTGGACGTAGCGCTCGTCGGTTTTGACCGCTGCGGTCAGGGCGTAGGGAATCTTCATGGCCGCACGAGATTAAAGCTGGCGCCGGTGCTCCAGTTGGGTTGGAGGGTATTGGTGACCACGATCGCATCGTCGTAGAGATTTGTCCCGCAGGTGGCGATGTCGCTTCCAGACCGGAGAATCGTGAGATTCGCACTGGCTGACGCGTGCGTGACGCTGATGTCCAGAATGGGCGTCATACTGATCCGCCATTGGGAGAAGGACCGAATCCACACCTTAAAAATGCCGCCGGCCGCGACGTCATACGCGGCGGAGAGTTCGTACCACGTATTGATGGCGAGGGTGTAGGTGCCAGTCGTCGTTCCGGTCAGGGCTGGATTGCCTTCCACCGCGAGATGACCCGCCGAATCAATGTGAACGCGCCCCGCACCATCGGTCCCGTTCCAGAACAGCAGCACCGAATAGACCCGCGGATCCCCGCCCGTTGGCAACGCGTTGATTTGAATCCAGACGCGTTGTGAGGCGACCGGCAACGATTGGCCGGAGAGCATTTCGATGTTGTTGGCGGGAGGGAACTGTGCCGCAAAGGCGCCCGCGAAGACCGGCGAACTGACGATGGCGCATCCTGCCGAGTGACCGGCGCACTGGGAAAAATCGCCGGTTTCGAAATCGATCGACGCAATCGTGCTCATTTACACTTCCCACTCCGACCCCGCGGCCGACAGGGCGGCGGCACGGGTGGAGGCGGCGGATCGGGTAATACACTCGGCTGGTAATCCGCAAACACGAACGGATACCCGACGTTCACGCCATCACCGCCTCCATTTGGTGTGGTCCAGAACACCGTCTGTGTCGGCATCCCGCGTGCGAGGTATTCGTTCGCGTAGGCTTGCCCGAGCGCACGCCGCTGTATTTGGTCTGGGAAGTAGTACGTCTCCACCACGCCAACGGTATGTGTCGGATAGACCGCTTGGAGGTCATCCCAGACGCGATGAATGACCTGCGCGTAGGTGTAACTACCCATGTTGTGCGGGTAAAAACTCACGTCCAGACGATCTGGAATCGGCAATCCGTTCAGCCGCATGAACTCCGTGGTTCGGTAGATCCAATAGAGCGACTTATGGCCGTTGATCGCCGGATACTGCCCATCGGTGAAGCCGTTATCAAACACTTCATCCGTCGCCCCGGAGGCGATGAGGAAGTAGGCCGTCCCATTCACTCCGAGCGCTTGCGCCTGCTGGACGAAATACCCATACACGTCGGTCAGAAAGGCTTCTTGGTTCGCCTTCGCCCCGATCATCAGCTCGCCATCGAGATACACGGTCTCAACGACCTTCACTCCATCGGGCCGCACGATCGGCGCAAGCGTCTGGAGCAGACCATCGGCCGACTGCCGTGCGCGACTGACGAACTCCGGCCAGTCATACGAACATTGACCGACCGTGCCAGGCGCAATAGACACGGTATATTCCGCGCACCAGAGCCACCCAAGACCAACTAAGAGCGTCAGGCGATGACCATCCTGCGCCTGGATGTTTGCCACGTCCTGTGCATAGGTCTGGATGTTGAACAGATCGGCGGCCGAGAGTGGGAATCCGAGTTTCCAGTTATCCGATTCTTCCGGGCTGAGCACCTGCCAGAGATTCAGCTTCAGGCGTGTCGCCCCGGCATCCGCCATGCCTTGAAGTTGCGTGAGGACCGTCGCGCGAATGGCCGGTTGGTCGTAGTGCTTGATGAACGACGAGCCTTCAAAGTCCGACGTCGTGGCGTGATAGTTCGCGCCCACGTCATACTGCCCGGAGACAGACACCGTGAGGCACCCGAACGTCAGGAGGAGCGCGACGGTACGAGAACTCATAGATCCTTTCGGGCGGTTAGAGTCCTGGAATTGTGCCCATATTCCAGCATATAATTGAGGCGCCTTCCAGCACCTTCGCCGTCGCATTCGCGATTTCCGCCTTCGCATAGAAGAAGAAGTTGCCGCTCCCCGAGCAGATGATGTCCCCGTCGAGAACATAGGTGCGCGCGGCGGCCGTGCCGGACGTCACCGAGAAGAAATCACCGGCGGCGGTAAATGCGGTTAAACTCAACGCAATCGTCGCCACGCCGGCGGCTTGCGGCACAATTCCACTAAACCACGCTCGTCTCGCGGCCGGGAAGGACATCCCCAAAGTGATCCCGTTGGAGTTCCCATCCAGGGTCCACGGAATGGAGGCGTGAATTTTATATGCCTGTCCAGAGGCCATCGGGACCGTCATGGAGTTGAATGTCCCGGTGATCGTCGTGAGGAAGTTCTGCGTATTGGTGAGCACGCCGCCTTGGGCGGACGGGAACGCCGCCGACCCAGTGGCCCCGGTCGGACCTTGCCGGGTGAAGGAGAGCACATAGGACTGCCCAGTCGTCGGGTTGACCGACCCGGCTTCCATCGTCACCCCGACAATCGAGAACCCAGTCGCCGCCGTTTCCGAATCGACGCGCAAGACGTTCACGAAGCCGTCGGCGGTATCGGCCGCAGAGATAATCAGATAGCCCTTGTTGATCAGTTCGGTCGTCCAAAATGTCGTGATGGTGTTGCCAAACGCATCCTGATTGTTCAGAAAGAGTTTGGCGATCCCAGTCGGACCCGGGACTACGTCGTACCGGAAGAATCCAGTCCCCGGATCGGCGGAGGCCGTTCCACTCGTGAATTTGTAGGTCAACCCGCCGCGAATGCCGGTTCCACTGGGTCCGGTGGCGCCGCTGGGACCCGTTGGGCCAGTGGGGCCCGTCTGCCCCGTCCCCGTCAGGCCCGTTGGACCCGATGGGCCGGTCGTCCCGGCAGATCCCGTCACGCCGGTCGGACCCGTTTGACCGGTGCCCGTCAGTCCCGTCACACCGGTTGGACCCGTGATCCCTGCGGATCCGGTAACGCCCGTGGCGCCGGTTTGCCCGGTTCCGGTCACGCCCGTCACGCCCGTGGGTCCTGTAATCCCTGCCGATCCGGTGAGACCCGTAGGGCCAGTCGCCCCAGCGGATCCAGTCAGACCAGTCGCGCCCGTCACGCCGGTGGGGCCCTGTCTCGAGAAGTTGAGAATGTAGCCGCTGCTTTGGAGGGGTGGTGTCGATCCCGCCTGATAGGTGACGTCCGCGTACGCGTAGCCGGTGGCGCCTTGATAGGCGTCCACTCGGAAGACATTCAGGAACGGCCCGTTGCCGACGGCATCGGTGATGACGAGTGAGCCTTTATTCGGGAGTTCCGCCGACCAATAGCCGGAAACGTCGTTGAGGAACTGATCGAGGCTATCGAGATAAATACGGGTGACGTTGGTCGGCGTCGGGCGGTCGTAGCGGAAAAATCCGCTCCCCGGATCCGCCGAGGCGGTCGATTCCGAAAACAGATAGTGAATCCCGGCCCGATCCGCCGTCGGTCCCGTCGCACCTGTCGCGCCCGTCGGTCCGGTGGGGCCGGTACTTCCGGTGGATCCGGTGAGTCCTGTTGGACCCGTTGATCCAGCACTGCCCGTACTCCCCGTCGACCCGGTCAATCCTGTCGGCCCAGTGGGGCCAGTGGGACCGGTAAATCCCGCATCGGATCCGGCTGACCCAGTGGCGCCTGTGGCTCCGGTTGGACCCGTGCTCCCAGTCAGACCTGTGGAACCGGTGGCTCCTGTTGGGCCAGTCA
>AR_comb_assmDRAFT_10861713_pt1 | contig 10044 bp, 12 predicted proteins | sample ArasoioldDNA_FD_10543 | JGI IMG/M metagenome (IMG submission 10543) | reverse complement strand
GATTCCAGAATGTTCGTTATCCGTGACTCGCCCTCGGCGAGCGCCCCGAAGATGAGGGAGCGATGCGAGATCGATTTGTCACCCGGAACACGTACCGTTCCCGAAACGATCATCGCAGCCACGATTCGAGCGCTGTCGCGAGATCGGTTTTCTCGTCGCGGTACTTCACGATCACCGGCGCTTGAAGTCCGAGCTGCTGTTCCGCACCCCAGCCGTCGCGAATAGCCCGCGTTCCCGGCACGACAACGGCGTCGCGAGGAATCTCGAGCGGACGGTCCGGCGTCGCCCGATAGACCCGCTCATGTATCAAGTCGAAGACGGGTGTGCCGCGCGTCAACACGACGCCGGCGGCGATCACTGCGCCACTGCGCACGATCGTCCCTTCATACACGCCGCAGTTTCCGCCGACGAGGACGTCGTCCTCGATCACGACTGGCGCCGCGTTCACCGGCTCGAGAACGCCGCCGATTTGCGCGGCGGCGCTGACATGCGCACGCTTGCCCACCTGCGCGCAGGAGCCCACCAGGGCGTGCGAGTCGATCATCGTCCCGCTGTCGATGTACGCACCGACGTTGACGAACATTGGAGGCATGCAGACGACGCCGGACGCCACGTAACTGCCGCGCCGAACGGTCGAGCCGCCGGGCACGATGCGCACGTTGGCGGACGTCGAAAATCGACGCGTGGGATACGTGTGCTTGTCCACGAACGAAAACGGCCCCTCGGGACTCATGTCCGCGAGCCGTCCTGCACGGAACCCGAGAAGGATTCCGCGTTTGACCCAGGGCACGGCGCGCCAATCTCCACTCGCGTCGCGTTCGGCAGCGCGAATTTCTCCGCGTTCGAGCGCCGAGAGCAGCGCATCGACGACCGCTTCGGCGTCATCGGCGAGCGGCGCGCCGGCGGGCGTAGCACTCAGCTCGTCGATGCGTTGGGCAAGCGACGACGCGGTGGCCGTCACGCGAACACTCCCGCGGTTTCCAGGGCAGATCGCACCGCTGCCGTTTTCGACTCGGCCAACGGAATGAGCGGAAGACGCAACACGTTCTGTGCGCGGCCCATCATTGCCAGAGCCGCCTTGGCCGGAATCGGATTCGATTCAACAAACGCGGCGCGCATCCACGGCAGCAGCCGAAAGTGAATGTCGCACGCCGACATGCTCTCTCCCGCCCGCATGTGGTTGCACAGTTGCGCCATCCAATGAGGTGTGACGTTCGAAACGACGGACACTATCCCGTCGCCGCCAAGCGCCATGATCGGAAGCGTCAGTTCGTCGTCGCCGGACAAAACGGCGAAGCCATCGGGCCGGTCGCGAAGAATGTCGCTGACCTGCGCAAGCTGGCCTGACGCCTCTTTGATGGCGACGACGCCGGGAATGCTTGCCATCTCGAGGGTCGTCTTTGCCTCGATGTTACTGCCGGTTCGCCCCGGCACGTTGTAGACGACGATCGGCAAGTCCACCGCTTCGGCGATGGCGCGATAATGGGCAACGATTCCACGCTGAGGCGGCTTGTTGTACATCGGCGACGTGTGGAGGAGATGCGTTGCACCGACTGCTCGCATCTCGATCGATAGGGCGATGGCCTTCCTGGTGTCGTTGCTCCCGGCGCCGGCAACAATGGGAACGCGCCCGGCCGCTTGCTCGACGACAATCTCGACCACGCGCCGATGTTCTTCGGTGGTCATCGTGGCCGCTTCACCGGTGCTGCCACAGGGAACGAGAAAATGAATTCCCTCTTCGATCTGCCAATCCACGAGCGCTCGTACGGCGGCTTCGTCAACGGAGCCGTCTACGTTGAACGGCGTGACGAGCGCGGTCCCACACCCAAAGAGGCGGGTGCTGTTCCGAGAACGACTGGCGGCGGTCATGTGGATCTCAGCACGTCTTTCATCGTGAACACTCCGCGTCGGCCAATCAACCACTCGGCGGCAACGAGTGCCCCTTCAGCGAATACTCGTCGATCTCGTGCCATGTGCTCGAGACGAATTTGCTCGAACGGCGCGTCGAACACGAACTCGTGCGTGCCGGGAACGGAGCCGGTGCGCACGCTCGTGATTGGAATGTCACGACCTCGGCTCCACGCCGCCGATGCCGCCCTGCCAAGCGTCGCCGCGGTGCCGGAGGGCGCGTCCTTTTTCGCGGCGTGATGCGTCTCGATGATCTGCGCGTCGAAGCTGGGAGCCCGTCCCAGGAGTCGCGCCGCCGTTTCGACGATCTGCTCGAAGACGTTGATGCCGAGCGAGAAGTTGCTCGCCGTAAGCAGCGATCCGCCGCGCTCGGTGACGAAGGCGCTCACGTCTGTCAGCTGCTCGGACCAGCCGGTAGTCCCTACGACAATTGGGCAACCGCTTTCGACGGCTTGGCGAACGTTCCGCGGCGCTGCCGCTGGCGTCGTGAATTCCACCGCGACGTCGGCTCCGCCCAAGACCTCACGGGTGATGCCATCCTTGGTCTCCGCCTCATCGAGCCTCGCCACCACCTCCCAGCCCCTGCCCGGTGCAAGCTCGTCGATGATGCGACCCATTTTTCCCATTCCAATGATCGCCAGCCGGCGTGTCATGCGAGCGCGCCCTCGGGTGCGGGTCCAAAAAAGGCCGCGTGAAGCCGCTGCATGGCAGGCTTCACCTGATCGGCGTCCACGACCATCGTGAGATTTATCCCGCTCGAGCTCAGAGACAACATGTGGACGCGAACGTCGCCAAGCGCGGTGAGCGCGCTTGCCATCGCGGCGCCGCCTTCGCTCAGGGCCGCACCGACGACGGCGACGATACCGCGATTTCGCTCGACGGACACGTCACCGAGCGCGCGAAGGTCAGTCAGCAACGACTCCAGACTCGTTGCGTCGTCGATGGTGAGCGAGACCGACACTTCCGAGGTCGCGACGACATCGACTGACGTTCGGTGCCGTTCGAAGACCTCGAAGAGCGCGCGGAGAAAGCCCTCGGTCAGAAGCATGCGCGGTGAACCGACCTTGATGAGCGTCACGTCGCTCTTGCCCGCGATCGCCGTTACCGCGCGCCGCGGCGCCTCGAAGGTGATCACCGTTCCCTTCCCCTCAGGGCGCCGAGAATTGAGAACGAGTACTGGTATACCGAGCCGCACGGCCGGAGCAATGGTGTTCGGGTGAAGCACCTTCGCTCCGAATGATGCCAATTCCGATGCCTCGTCGAAGCCAATGCGGTCGATAACATGTGCGTGGTCGACGACGCGTGGGTCTGCGGTCAACATTCCGTCGACGTCGGTCCAGATCTCGATCGCATCGGCTTTGATCGCAGCACCCACGAGTGAGGCGCTGTAGTCCGAGCCGCCGCGGCCCAACGTGGTTGTCACACCGCTTTCGCGTGCCGAACCGATGAAGCCACCGAGGACCGGGACACGTCCGTCGCGTACGATCGGAATCACGTGCGAGCGACACGATTCGGCAATCGCCTCGGGCTGCGGCTCGGCGCGGGTGAATGTGTCGTCGGTGATCATGACCTCGCAGGCGTCGACGTGCTGCGCCGGCACACCCTCTCGGGTGAACGCGGCGACGCAAAGTTGCGACGACAACTTTTCGCCGAACGAGGCGATTGCGTCGAGACTCCGCGGTGTGAGATCGCCCAGCGTCGCGAGCGCCTCGGCCAGGTGGGCGAGCTCGTCGATCATTGCACTCAGCTCCGCGGCCGTGTCGTTGCTCTCCGGACCCGAGCCGAGCAGGAGCTCCGCCTGCTCCAAATGCCGGCTGCGCAGGTCCTCGACGGCGCGGATCGCGCCGATCAGATGTCCTTTGGCTGCCTGCTCCGCCAGCGCGATCAGGCTGTTCGTGACACCCGCTAGCGCTGAGACAATCACGATTGGGCGGCGGTCGAGTCGCGATGCCACGATCCCCGCAGTCCGGCGAATCGCCGCGGCATCGCCAACGGACGTCCCGCCGAACTTGAGGACGATCACCTGTCGGGCACAAAGCCGCGTCGCACGAGCAGCTCGGCATTGAGCACCGAGGCGCCGGCGGCACCGCGGATGATGTTGTGACCCATTGCCACCAGCTTGACGTCGAGCACCGGATCGCGACGGACGCGCCCGACGACGACCGTCATTCCCTTCCCCGTGTCGACATCGCGACGGGGCTGGGGTCGATCGGGTCTGTCGGCGAGCAGGAGCGGTCGCTCGGGCGCACTCGGCAATCCGCGTGCGCTCTCGTCACCGGTCCAGTCGGCGACCGCCGCTTGTACTTCGGCCACATCCACCGCCCTGGCGAGGCCTACGGATGCGCAGATCGTGTGACCGTGTTCGACCGGGACACGGTTGGCCTGCGCACTCACCGGGAATGGTGCGCTCCGGATTTCGTCGCCGGCGACGCTGCCAAGGAATTTCTGCAGCTCGGCCTCGATCTTCGGCTCCTCGTCATTGATCAGCGGAATGACGTTGCCAAGGATGTCGAGCGTCGGAACGCCGGGATAGCCTGCGCCCGACACCGCCTGCAGCGTTGTGAGTATGCATTTCGTGATACCGAAACGCTGATGGATGGGAGCGAGGGCCATGGCCGCAATAATCGTCGCGCAATTCCCATTGGTGACGATCCCGCCACGCCAGCCGCGCCGACGCTGCTGCGTTTCCAACACCTCGAGGTGAGAGGCATTCACCTCGGCGATCACGAGTGGGACGTCCGGCTCCATCCTATGATTTTTCGCGTTACTGAGCACGAACTTTCCTGCTCGCGCGAACGCCAGCTCGGCCTCGCCGGCGGCCGATGCGTCGAGCGCTGAGAACACGATCTCGGCACCGACCTTGTCCGGGTCGCACGGGAGAACCGTCATGTGGCCGACGCGTCCCGGCATCGCCTCGTCGCCGATCCATGTTGCGGCTTCGGCGTACGGCCGACCGGCAGATCGCTCGGAGGCGGCGACCTCCGTGAGCTCGAACCAGGGATGATTGGCGAGGAGGCGGATGAATGCCTGTCCCACCGCGCCGGTGGCGCCCAGCACGGCGACCGATCGCCGTTTCGGAATGTCGCGCGCCAGCGGCGCGCGCGCCGGCTCGATACGCTCTGCACTCATTGCGTCAACAAACTCCGCACAATGCGTTGATACCCGTCGACCGCGGCCCGCAACTCGTTCACATCGATGAACTCATCCGGTGTGTGCGCAACGTGAATCGATCCTGGTCCGAAGAGCAGTGGTGTACCCCACTTCGCGAGCAACGGAATGTCCGTCGTGTAGGCGACCGGAGCGACCTCGAAGCCTGGAATGGTGTGAAAATGCTGCGCGGGGATATACGATCCGTACTCGACATCGACGCGGCCGTGCTTGACCCATTTCTCCACCGCTGCTTTTACCGGCTTCACATCTCCGACGAGGCGGAACATGAGCTCCGCTTCCGCGTGCGCGGGGACGATGTTCGCCGCGGTGCCGGCACGTATCGTCCCGATGTTCACCGTCGTGCGACCGAGGATGTCGTCGACCGGAAGCTCAAGCGATTCGACGGCTGGCAGTAGGGCCAACATCGGTGCGATTGCCGACTCACCAAGCTCGGCGTAGGCAGAATGAGCGGCGCGCCCGTGTGTCCGCACCGTAACGCGCAGCGAACCCTTCGCTCCGCTCGCAAGCTTGCTCTCCGTCGGCTCGCCATTCACGAGGAACTTGCTCGTTGCCGCGAGCCGGTTGGCGGAACGCGCGCCGTCCGAGCCTCCCTCCTCCCCGACCACGAACAGCAAGTCCACGCGCTCCTCGCCGGCCTTCACCAACTTGTCGGCGGCGACGAGCATGGCGGCGGCAATGCCCTTTGCGTCACAGGCACCGCGACCCGTCAGTCGCTGCCCGCCCAAGCGCGGCGGAATGAACGGTGGAACCGTGTCGAGATGAGTTGAGAGTGTCACTCCGTGCCCAGACCGCGTGGCCCAGACGTTCGCCCGTCCTCGACTCACCTCCTGGAGTGTGACGTTCCATCGGCGAGCGATGAGCCACTTGGAGACAAAATCGACCACCGCGCTTTCGGCGCCGGTTGAAGAATCGATCGCGAGTAGCTCAGCCGCGAGAGAAACGACGTCGGCCATAGGCGAAAAGTAGCGGCACATGAGACCGCGCGCCTATCGGCCCTTCGCTTCAGCCAATCGCTGCCAATGGTCTCAGAGCTCACCAGCAACCACGCGACGGCGCAGATCAAAAAAGGCTGAGCCCAGCGGACGGGCGCGGGCGATCGCCAGATCCTCGATGGCGTTGAGGAACGCACGCTTGAGCGATCGCCCTCCGTCATCGACCGGGAGCGTCGCCAAGGTCTGGATGATCGCATTCGCATTCGAGAGGTAGCTCTCGAGTCCCCGATTCCGCTCGGTGCCGGCGTAAACGGTAACGGGCGACCCCACGAGCTCAGCTGGCGGCACGCCCAGCGCGTCTGCGAGACGCGCCCCCAAGCTCGACGTGAGCTCGGATTTCCCCGTCATGACCCGCCAGAGTTGTTGGCGCGAAATGCCGACGCGCCGCGCGAGAGTCTGCTTGGAAAGCGCCCGCCGGATGCGAAGCATCTCGACGCGTTTTCCAAGCTCGGTGAGCGACGGAAAACCTAGCGTGCTGGAGCTCAGTTCGACCGAAAGGTTGCCAGTCCCCATTGACCCCGCGGTGCTACATTCGCTACATTCCCACCTACCGAACAAACCCCGAATCACTGCTACATCAGGTTAGGACGGCACGTGGCCAAAGTCAAGAAAACGGGGGTAGTTAGGAGGGGTCGCCGTCCGGTCTTGAAGAAGGCGAAGAATGCACCATCTGGTGCACCCCGAACATTCAATGTTCGGCGGCTCAATCCCCAACAGCTCTGCGGAGCTGGGACCAGGGTTCAGCGACTCTACAGGGTGGAGGAGTCACTGGAGGGCCAGAAGTACGTGCATCTCGTTTTCTTCGACCGGCACGGGTGGTACTGCGAGCACGGTGCGAATTGCCCCGCTGTCTCGCAGGCTCGAAAGGCAGGCAGTCTCGGTGATGGTGCACGACAAACTGGACGAACCTCAAAACGGTAGGATGAGAGCATGATCGCACGACATGAGACCAACGTGGACAGAATGGACATTTGGGCAAAGCTGTCGGCGCCGCTTCCGACGGAGGCGATTGCGTGGCGACAGGACGGTCGGCCGATCCAGCGCGACTCCAAGTTCTTCGCGCGATTCGTGGCGTACATCGATGCCAACACAGTTCGGGAGCGGCTCGACAGTGTTGTGCCTGGCGAGTGGGATCTGACGCTCGAGCTGTTGCCGACAGTCGCCACCGATGACTCAAACGAGAGCCATTGTGCATTCAAGGCTCGCCTGCAAATACTCGGCGTCATCCGCGAAGACGTCGGGACCGGGCGCGACTACAAGCAAGCAGCCACAGACGCGTTCAAGCGGGCGGCCGTTCGTTTTGGCATCGGACACGAGCTCTACGCGTACGAGCAGAATTGGGTCGAGGTCGACGGTGACGGGAAATATCCCCGGCCGGTCGAGGATCCAAAGGATGCGTACGCACGGCGGCAGGCTCGGGCCGCGGCTCGCTCCGGGAGCGCTGGCCGCACGGTTCGCGCAAGCGCGTAACTGATCTTCTACTCCTCCACCCTGAAGAGGGCGCCTCGAAAACGGCGCCCTCTGTCATTTCCGAATGCCCGCTCAGCCTTCTCACTTGTGTGGTCACGGCGAGATGGGCGCGTGTTTTGCCCCGGGACTGGTGTTGCTGAGGGTGGGGGCGGATGGCGTATCGGCGTTTTATCGACGGACAAGGGTGTGAATGGGAGGCGTGGGAGGTCCATCCGTCCGCGGTGGAGCGTCGGTTGAATGCCGAGCGTCGTGCGGAACCGCGAGGCTCACCGGATCGTCGGCAAAAGCGCGAGTTTCGACTCGAAATGCCCGTCGATCTGCAAAGCGGATGGCTGGCATTCCAAGGCGCTGCACGCAAAGTGCGCCTGGCCCCAATCCCGCCAGGATGGATACACCTATCCGACGAAGAACTGTCGGTGCTGCTTCAGCGCGCCACGCGCCGTCCGCGACCGTTCTACAGCGCGTGATCGACTAGGCGGTGTAATCGAGCTGATTGCGCACGATGGCTCCTTGCTCGAGACTCGCGGGCACGGGCGCGGGCGTTTGATCGTGCCATGAGAAAATCGTATCGACGATTTCCGAGATGCGTGCCGAATCTCGCGCCAGTGACAAGCGATACACTGGAACCTGCCCCACGAGCGCGATGGTTCGCGCCAGGAGCGCAGGCGCGTCTCGCTTACCCAGGAGAGAACCGACAGCGGCGTTTCCAAGAACGCTCAACGCAGCCTCGGCGCCCGTCAATCTCGTCCGCCGTGCCGCCACTTCATCGGCGGCTTGATGGACCGTCGAAAGCAAGTAGATCACGTCCAGTGCAGCTGGTTTTTCTCTCCGCCGCGGCACGGCACTGTCGAAGAACGTAGAGCCCCATCCGCCGTCGTCCGCATCGTCGCCCGAAACCCCGAGCCAATCACCAGCCTTGGCGAACATGTTGAGGCTGTGAATTCCGGGACGCGCGATCGGACTCGGAATTGGAGTGACCGGAAGCATGTCGGCAGACATGAACTCGGCGCCCGCGTTGGCCAGCGCGACGGCGAGTGAGGTCTTGATGGTATTTCGAGCCGACAGAAACGACAGCGCCCGATCGCCAAAACTGACCGCACTGCCGTGGAGTGACAGCCAACCCGACGCGTGCAGCGCCACGGCGAAGACTCGGCCGCATAAGTCGGTACGGGCCGTCTGCTCGTCAACGCCGGGAGTTCGATACCACCGAATCTCGCGACCATCGAGACTCACTTCGTAGACGCCCGTGTCGTCAAATTCGAGCCGATACCCGCCAGAGGCGCGCATGGCGCGAACTCGCACGCCGAAGTCGACGTCATCGCCGCCGAGCACCTCACCCGAGGACCGCGGTGGCGCGGCCGCTGTGGCGCGAAGAATCCAGTCTGGCGTTCCGGGCAGAGTTGGGGTCAGCTCGGGAAACTCGAGCTCGGACTCCAGCAAACCACCGAACATCTCGTAGAATAGCATTTAAGAAATCGCTTTAGGCTTTGATTCGCGGATCCGGCCTCAGCGTGTTGGGACTCAACAGTCCCAAAAACGCCACAGAGCGACGTCGCTCCGAATACAAGGAAGCCGGACCGGACCCCTTGTCCCGCCCAGACAAATCGCCAAACGGGCCAAACCGCGTCACGCTTGGCTTGGCGTACTTCATCTGCGCCTCCGATCCGGATGACGACCGTACAAGTCGCAACACTGGCTCATCTGTCATGTGGCCTCGGCTCGCGCCTGGTGCAACGACCGGTCGACGACCAGACCAAACGACGTCAGCTCATCGAGCAACTCTCGAACATCGTTTCGCAGTTCCCCAGGATCGGCGTCTCGATACTGGACCTGTAAGGCGCCACAAATCGCATCAACGCTTTCAGAGCCGGGAGAAAGCATTTCCCAGACGCGCGCGCCCACGACATTCAGTCCGTAATACGTTCCGTCGGACTTGTCGAAGAGCACGGCACCGCCTTCAAGCGGCGCGAATATCACATCGGGGCTAGCGGTTGGAATCACTCGAGGCCTCGGGGCGGGTCGAAATGGCCGATCGGCTTCCAGCGGAGCTTGCCGCGAAACACGGACGCTGGGTGTCCAGCGGCTTAGTCAATGGCACAGCCAGTGCCATTCACCCGGTCGCGTTCTCGGCGAGGCCCAGGATGCCAAGTCGCCGTGGAGTAACGGCTTATGAGCCTGATCGCGGCGATATCGGCGAGGCCGGAAGGACCGCGCGGCCAAGGTCGTTGCGCCGACACAACACTCTCGTTTCGCGCGAGCGACGTGCATGCCGGACGACAGGTCATATGTGCCAGGGGCGGGACTCGAACCCGCATGGGGTTTCCCCCACAAGATTTTAAGTCTCGCGCGTCTACCGATTTCGCCACCCCGGCATGCTCGGCGATCCGATTCAGCGCGATCCCCAAAGACAGCGTCGATCTTCGGTTACATCGGCTGAACCTTTCTCGAAAGCGGGAAACGGGACTCGAACCCGCGACCCCAACCTTGGCAAGGTTGTGCTCTA
>AR_comb_assmDRAFT_10398311_pt1 | contig 10044 bp, 11 predicted proteins | sample ArasoioldDNA_FD_10543 | JGI IMG/M metagenome (IMG submission 10543) | reverse complement strand
GCATACGAGATATTGGCGTGACTGGAGTTCAGACGTGTGCTCTTCCGATCTCGTCTCGAAGGGGTGAAGGCCATCCACTGGATCACGCGCCTTCTCTCCGCGGAGGACGATTCCGCCGGCGAAGCTGCCTTGGCGATCGCGGGCACGCATTCTGCGGAGGGATTTCAGGCTCTACGCGACAGTCTGAACAATGCGCACGATCCGTGGTTTCGCGCGGTCTTGCTCTCGGCGATCGCTTTGACGCGTCAGGATGAGGCCCTTGATTTTCTTCTCAACCTGGTGCGGACCGAATCTCTCGATGGGGAGCGCGCCATCGAAGCCCTGATGCGTTCAATGCCTTCAGAAAACGTAATCGCGGAGCTTGAAAAGCTGGTCGCTTCGAATTCGAGGCTTGCCCGTACCTACTCCGCTTTGCGGAAACCCTGAAAGAAAAAGCCCGGACGCTAAGCGCCCGGGCCTCTAGGACACACTTCCAGTCTGTTACTGAATGACGAGAGTGATGGTGGTGGTGTGCGACTTGCCGCCGCCGCTGCCCGTAACGGTGATGGTGGACTGTCCAGTCGCCGCGTTGGCGCCGACCCGGATCATCATCACAGCCCGACCTGCGCCGTTGATGGACGCCGGGTTGAACTTCACCTGCACGCCAGCCGGTTGTCCCGAAGCGGACAACGAGATGGATGAGCTGAAGCCGCCGGAGACCGTCGAGGCGATACCTGCCCGTCCCGTTGCGCCACGAGCGACGCGAACGACCTTGGGTGTAGAGGCAAGCGAGAAGTCAGAATTCACGCCAGCCAGATCATCGATCAAAGCCTGCCCAGTCGGGCTGCCAAAACCGGTGACCAGGTCGAATCCAGCGGTGCAAGCAAATCCGTTGTTTCCACTGGTGGAGTCATGGAAGTCGGCGCTGTAGTTCGAGCCGAGGCCGATGTCGTAGATGGTCGGGTTAATGAAGCCCAGCGGACCCTGCCCATTCTGCGCGGCCTGTTGATTGACAAGAGCGAGGAAGCCAGCCCACATCGGCGCTGCAAAGCTCGTGCCGCCAAAGTTGTTGGCAGTACAAGTCGTCTGGTCAGCGCAAACGTAGAAGCTGAAATCCGAGTTCGCTGAAACGTCGGGGCCGTTGCGCTTCGTCTTCGAGCAACTCGTGCAACCCGCCGCCGCCGCAACCTGGTATGACGGAATGGCGATGTTGTTCGTCGAGATACCGCCACCGCTATCGGACCAGCCGGTTTCAGACGCCCACGGACCGCCGGCGCTCTGGGTCTTCAGGACGGTTCCGCCGACGGTGGTGATCAGACCATCATCTGCGGGCCAAACGAAGTTACCGGCCAGCCACTTTCCGCTGTCGCCCGACGCCTGGAACAGGTTCTGTCCTTGCGCCTGGAACTCGAGGAAGAACGGTTCGGCGACGCTCACGTCTGCCGGCCGCCACGACCACGAAGAACTCAACTGCGCATCCAGAGGATTCGCTGTCGCCATTGCGTTGAAGATGCCTGCATCGTCGACGGTGTTGGCATCGCCGACGTAGACAATAAGGTTATCGAGGTTGGGAGCCATGCCGAGGGCCTGCGTGATGTCGAGAGTCTGCTCGGTATCATCGCAACCCTGGTTGGCGTTGCAATCGGTGCTCGCGCCGTCGGTGGAGACCAGCGTGATCGGAGTGTTGCGCGTTTGTCCGGCATTCGTGTAATACGTGTTGACGTCCTGGATGTTGGTTCCGAAGAATTCCAGCAGTCCGAGCGTCTGTCCGGCGCCGGTGAGAGCCGATCCGCCGTAGTAAGCAGCGCGCATATCGCTACCGCAGAACGATTTCGACGGGCAGGAACCCGTGGTGGCATCGGAGATAACTTCGGAGCTATTGATCTCGCGCTTCTGATACAGCGGCTTCGGCAACGAGTAGTTGTCCAGTCCGGTAACGTGCCAGAGACGGACCGAGAGGTTCGGCGTGGGCTCGCGATCGGGAGCGAAGAACTTGCGGTTCTCTTCCGGATGCTGGTACAGACCCATCTTGATGTTGAGGGCCTTCTCAACGTTGGCAACCGAGCCGCTCAATTGAAGGATCAAACGGTTCCGTGAGGTAGCGCGGATGTGCAGACCGTTTTGTTTGGCGAAGGTCTTCACTGTTTCGTAGTCTTCGCGAGTCGGACCAAACCGCTCGGTGAACTGTTCGACTGTGAGGAACTTGCGATACGAGGCGCTGGAGGGATCATAGAGATCCTTCAGGAGGCTATCGAGTTCCTCCCGGTTGCGCAGGGGAAGAGTGAACACAATCTTCATGTTTTGCGTGGCTGGCATGCGTCCGGCAAAGGATGCTACTTTGCTTTGCACCACATCACGCGTGTGGCGTGTCATAAGAGTGGATTGCGCCTGAGAGACGACACTAACGACTGACAGAAGCGCGACCGCGGGCAGCACAAACGTACAGGGTCTTCGTATCACGTTATCTCCTTATGGGCAGGGGAAGTTTTTGTTTAGGCAAGACGTTTAAGTTTCGCCCCACAGTTGGCGAAGGGCTGCGATTTTACAACGGTTCAGTGTTTCGTTGCACCCTGAAAGAATTTGCATACTGCGAAAAGACTACGAAGGGCTAATAGTAGATTTGCCCGTCTGGCTTGGGGTTTGGCGTTATGGAAGGACTTCAGCGCGAGCAGGAGGATGAATTTCGTTGCACCCATGAGGCCGCTGTTCGCGGCTGCGTAGCCGATCCCCTAACAGACAGGACTACAACCGATGTCCGAAAAATCTTTGTATACGCCCTTCGTTGATCGTGTTTGGGGTTAACACCGCCTTTCCGCATGCGGTGTATATTGAACGCGGAGGAATGCTTGGCGCCTGAAAAGTTTCGCGTTGCGTTAGTGCAGATGTCGTGTGGGCCCGAGCCCGAGCAAAACCTCGAGAAGGCCCTCTGTCGCGTCGCCGATGCTGCCGGCCGCGGCGCACGAGTGGTCTGCCTGCCTGAGCTGTTTCAGACACAATATTTCTGCCAGCGCGAAGACCATGCTTTGTTCGACCTTGCCGAGCCGATTCCTGGTCCCAGCAGCGAGAAGTTAGCAGCTGCGGCACGAAGTAATGGTGTGGTTCTAATTGCATCGTTATTTGAAAAGCGTGCTCTCGGCGTCTATCACAACACGGCGGCGATCTTCGACAGCGACGGCTCTCTCCGCGGGTTGTACCGGAAGATGCACATCCCGGACGATCCGCTGTATTACGAAAAGTTCTACTTCACTCCGGGTGATCTTGGCTTTCGCGCTCTCGATACCAGTGCCGGACGATTGGGCACCCTCGTTTGCTGGGATCAGTGGTATCCGGAGGGCGCTCGCCTCACCGCACTGCAGGGCGCACATGTCCTCTTCTATCCGACGGCCATCGGCTGGCATCCGGCGGAGAAAGCCGAATTCGGCGTGGCGCAGCATGACGCGTGGCGCACGATTCAGCGCGCCCACGCCATCGCCAACGGAGTCTATGTTGCGGTCGTAAATCGTGTCGGCTTCGAAACTGGCAACATCCGCGGCAAGTCAGCTCCCGGCCAGGGACTCGAGTTCTGGGGCGGATCATTCTTCTGCGATCCGTTTGGCCGTGTGCTCGCCGAAGGATCGCACGACCGCGAGGAAATTCTGATGGGCGATGTGGATTTGAAAGCTCTGGAAGATATCCGCCGCAACTGGCCGTTCCTGCGCGATCGAAGGATCGACAGCTATGCGCCCATCACCAACCGCTTGATTGATCCGCAATAACACGCATGAACCCGGAAAGGCAGAATCAATAGTTGGAAGGACTAGCATTGCGCAAGCCGCGAAAGAAACGTCCAGCACACTCCAGTGAAGTTGTTCCGGTTGAGGCGCTGCGCTCGTATCGCATGCCCGGCGAATGGGAACCTCACGCCGCCACCTGGCTGGCATGGCCCCACTACGAAGGCGACTGGCCGGGCAAGTTCGAGCCGATTCCATGGGTCTACGCTGAGATTATTCGCGGCCTGGCTCGGCATGAGCGAGTCGAGTTGGTCGTCAACAACGCGACCGCCGCCCGAAAGGCGCGTCGCGTTCTGGAACGGGCCGATGCGTTGTCATCGAATGTGGGCTTTCATCACTGGGCTACAAATCGTGTGTGGCTGCGCGATTCGGGATGCATCTTCCTGAAGGGCGAGGGTAGTCCGATCGCCCTGAAATTCCGCTTCAACGCATGGGCGAAATATTCCAACTGGCGTCATGATGAAAAAATTGGCAGCCTGATGGCGAAAGCCGCAGGCGCGCACGAGGTTCGCCCGGAAGCAGTCGAGACGCGGATTGTCCTCGAAGGCGGATCGATTGACGTCAACGGCGCTGGCACGATATTGACGACAGAAGAGTGCCTTCTCAGCAAGGTGCAGGAGCGCAACCCGCACATGGTCCGAGCGCATTACGAAAAGGCCTTCGCCGACTATCTTGGGGCGCGCCACACCATTTGGCTCGGATGCGGTATCCACGGCGACGACACCCACGGCCATGTCGATGACCTTACACGCTTCGTTTCCAGAAGTACGGTCGTCACCATGGTCGAACCCAACTCGAAAGACGTGAACCATGCTCCACTGCGCGCCAATCTGCGCCGCTTGCAGTCCGCGCGCGATCAGGAAGGCAAGCAACTCACAGTCGTCGAACTTCCCATGCCGCAGTCGGTTATGTTCGAGCGACGACGACTGCCCGCCAGCTATGCGAATTTCTATATCGCAAACGGAGTAGTCCTCGTGCCAGTCTTCAACCGGCCCAACGACCGCATCGCACTCCACACGCTTGCCGAACTCTTCCCTGCCCGCGAAATCGTACCGATCTACTCCGGCGATTTCATCTGGGGCCTGGGCGCGATGCACTGCATGACGCAGCAACAGCCGGCGTAAGAAATTGTTGATTGATGATTTTTTGATTGTCGATTGAAAAAACCTAATGTGCCAGGTAGGTAGTTTTCAATCAACAATCATCAATCAGCAATCAAATATCAACGATGGCCCGCAACGTCATTGAAGAGTACCCGTGTTAGACGTTCCCGCAGGACATGGCGCAGTCTGACTCTGCCCCGGACTCGGCGGCGTGCTTCCCGGCGTTGTGGTTGAGCTCGAGGGCGGAGTTGTCGAACCGTTCGTGCTCGAACCCGGAGTTGTGGTCGACCCGTTCTGCGGCACGGTCCCCGGCGCAGGAACACACGGTCCCGGTCCCAGGCCCGGAGTTGGAGCTGGCGGCGGTGTCACAGGCTGCGTCGCGCCAGGCATTCCCTGAGTTGGAACGGCAGGAGCTGTCTGTGGGGTAGTCGGTGTTTGCACCTGAGGCGTGCCTTCCCCGCCCGCGTGCATCGTATCCGTGGTCGGCGGTCCGATCGGAGACGTCGGCATCGTTGACGTATTCGGAATGGCCGGCGTGGTCGTGCCCGCTGGCGGTGGAGTTGTCGGTGTACCCGGTCGTTGCGTGGCGTTCGGAGTCGGTGGCGGAGCTGCTGGACGCCCACCCTGAGCCCCTGCCCAAGTCGCACAGAACAAAAGAATGAAGTATGTAGTCAGCCGGACTGCCATGGAGATCCTCCCTTTTGAAAACACGTAGCCAGATGGCTGCGATGTTTCCTTCAGTCTCAGACTGTCGTTGAGTGCGTGCTATCCGGGCAATCCCGTAGCCAAGAGATAAAACTCCAAAAACCGACCGTACGCAGGCGTGGAGTGCAGATGGAATAGACGGGCCATGCAGCCGAACGCAACCGTTACGGCCAGCTTCACTGCGGTTGAGCTTGCTGCGATCGTAAGGTCCTTCACCGTGGATTCGCCCGCGGTTCAGGATGACATCTTAGGTGGGTTCTACTTCTTATACTGCGTGGGCTCCGGACCTTTTTCCAACGTCGTGCGATCCCAGATCCAGCCTTGCCGGGTGTAGCTGGCGAGTTCGAAATCCTGGGTCAATTCCAGCGCGTCGGTCGGACACGCATCTTCGCAGAGTCCGCAGAACATGCAGCGGCTCAGATCGTACGTGAAATTGGTGAGCTCTTTGCGGCGGGTCTTTTCGTTGCGCTCGCTCGAGACCACGATCAAGTGTTCGGGACACGCCAGCGCGCACAGATCGCAGGCAATGCACATGGTCTCGTCGGTGTCGGGATTGACGTTGAGGCGCGGCGCTCCGCGATAACGCTCCGCTACCTGCGGCCGCTCCAGAGGATACTGCTCGGTATAGATCTCCTTGGGATCCTGATAGCGGAAGGTGACCTTCAACCCCTGTAGAAGGTCGACGAGGAACACTTTACGGAGCAAGCTCGGCATGCCCATGATGCGGTTAGCATACCATTGCGGCGCAATCGCGAGGAAAAAATGCTGCACCGCTCCGAGTGTTGTCTGTTAGGAGTTAATTTGGATCAACATCCCAACCATCAAGAACGCAACGTCGGCGCAGATGCCCGCCAGTAGTCCGAGGACGAAGCGCATGGCGCCCTGCCCGCTCTGGAGCACTCTTGCGCGCTTGCAGACCAGAGTCTGAGCCCATCTGTCACCGTGGCGTTGTTGGCGGGGGTCACCTTTCATGGCCGCGTAGCCGATGATGCCGAAGAACAACGCGTCGACAAAATAACCAAGTTCGCGGATGATCGCCGACTTCAGTCGACATGCGGAACCGTCGTCTTGCACGACCCGCAACGAGAGAATCATCTTGCCAAGGCTGCTTCCATGGATGGATGCGCACGCTACCTGATACGCCATAGAGCCCAGCAGTCCCGCCAAGAATACCGAAAAGTGCATTTGCGATAGACGGCGAAGAATCCAAATAGGTGGACGACCACCTGCGGCAACCGCAAGGAGAAAAATGAATAGCCATGCGGCGATGAATCCGACAAGATAGTGAACTACGAAGTCGATGACTCGTGCGAGGGCTCTTGGCCAGAACGACACACCCTCCAGAACTGCCGCGGACGTGGAATATCCGCTAAATGAAGGTATGGCGAGACGTTTGTCGAACGCAAGAAGGGTTGTGATCGAACCAGGCGATGGATTCAGGTTGATCCCGTCGAGATCGGAAAATTCTACGCGGTAGTACCTGGCATTCGGATCGCCACTCTTTCCTCTACCCCACGAAGGGTGAAGTCGATAAAAGAGCTCAACTTGCTCTTCCCAATCGGATCGATCCGAAATCCTGACGACTGTGGACCTGCACGGGGCTCTAAAGCCCAAGACGTGGTCGAGGGTTGAGCCCAGCTCCGGCTGCTCGGAAGCTTCGGTGAATCCAACGACCAGGCCGCCACGCTCCGCAACCACCTGTGCCGCAGCTTTCCAGAATTCGTCTTCGGTAGGCAAATCAATTCACCCTGGACATGGATTAAGAAGATCGGAGACGTACTGTCCCCAGATCTCACAAAAAGGGTTACTGACACATTAGTCCACCAGAATATATATATCGATGCTGTCGGCCTTCAGGACTGCCAAAACCTTTCCTTGTGGGGACAGTGCGAAGTCTTGGACCTCAAACTCACCACCAACTACTGAATGAAAGATCTGGCTTCTGTTCTCGCTGTCATAAACAAAAATAGCCTCTTTATGCTTGGGAATCTCAATTCCATCAAACTTGGTGCGCCCCCTCAGCGAAATCGCGAAACGGTTTCCACGAAGCGAAATCTTGTCGTTGGTAATGGAGTGGTCGGAGGATACTTCCCGGCTCCACAACTTTTCGCCTGTGAGGGAGAGCAAGGTCACACTCTTGCCCGAAACAGCAAGCACCTCCGAGTCATTGAGAAACTCCGGGAGGCCCAAGTCCCGCGACTCTGGACAATAAAGGTCATACTCCTTTGCACTCAAAGGCTGTATATGCAAACAGTGCGCTAGTTTGGTAATAGCAGCCTTGCCTGAAGCGGATGTAATGCCTGCGAACTCACTTTGGCGGTGCTCCTGCTTAAGAGTTTCGGAGAAGAGCCATCTGCCGACTGCGGTCTCATCGTCTGAGATTTCCTGAAGGTGAATCTCCCGGCCAGGACGTACAACTGTCACCGCCCACCTGCTGTCCGGGTCGAGCGGGAGTAGCACTTTCTTCTCACGATTGAAGGTATAAAAATCGAGGAAATGCCCTGCGTGCACCAGAAAACCCGACTGCACTGGAATGATGCGTGCCTGAGTATCCCATCGGTGATTCAGCCACCTTCGTTTTACTGTCGGCCATGTATCTGTACCGATCAGTTTCCCGTTTCGCGGATCGAGAAACCACGCCTCCATTTTTCGGACCTTGGAATCGGATCCACGAACGGTCGCGAGACCAGCGCGACAAGCGCTTCTATAGACGGCCAAGAGTTCGTCGGACAAGAATGACAGCCTTACCTTGACATCGTCATTTAGAAGAGTGAGGTCGCTTGGTACATCATTTCCCTTATATCCGCAGCCACTCTCAGGTTTGTATCCAATGCTCGTCAAACTGATCGTCATGCGAGCAGAAGTCTGTTGCGAATTTTGGCCCCATGATGCGCTCAAGATGATGGATACTGTGACCAGCGCAATTAGCCCAATTTTCTGCATATATGCATTCGCGGGACATCCGACAGTTGTTTCTGTTTCTCTTTTGTCCTCTGTGGTTTGCAGATTTTCTGGGAACTTCCTGCACCCGCCTTCCGTATCTATTTCCCAGAGGATGTCATGAAGGCTTATTTCACAAACCTGTCGATGAGGACCTGGTTCCTGCTAGTGATTCCCCTCGTCGCAATCGGCTATCCGGTGGCCCGCATTGTAGTTCCGGCGGTCCTCCACGCCGTCGTGCCCGAGGTTGTGCGTAGCGTATTGAATGTGATCTAGCAGCGCCCGTCGTCGCAACTCTCCGCTTGCTTACGCCGCTCGTGCCGGCATCGTCATCACCCGCGCAACAGACGGCTTCACGAAAGCACCCGCGACGAGCCCTACAATAAGAAATCCCAATATGTTCTGAAGAATGTTCGCGCCGGTGTAACTCGTCGGAAAGCCGTACCAGTTCCAGTACTGCACGTGAGTCATCAGAGCAACAATCGTCCCGAGCACGACAACGAATCCCACACGCGCGCGATAGCCGCTCAAGCCTGACGCTAGCGACAACAAATACGCGGCCAGAAGAGCCAACACGATGTTCAAGATGCACTCGTTCAGCAATTGTCCCGGTCGCATCGCGCTCGCGCCCGTAGGATGGTAGATGATCAAGCCCCACGGACCGCCGACCTGCTCGGCCGGCAGATTTCCCTTCGCGTCGCCCCGCGGAAACATATAGAAGCCTGGCTGCGACCCCGATGCATGCATGGCCTGCATCACCAACTGTTGCTGCGGCAGATACGCCATACCTACCGAGCCTAGCCCAAGCACCATATGCGACAACGCACCCCACACGAACAACGCCAGCCCCCCGAGTACGCCGGCCAACAGAATTCGTTTCGTCATAGCGCCCCTCCTATGCGGTCGATATTATGCATCAAAATCACCGAAAAGATTCCCCAGTGCGCGGGATACACTGTTTCAGTGGAGCCCACCAACGGCAGCCAGACCGACGAACTCTGGATGGAAGAGGCTCTGCGCTGTGCGCAGCGCGCGCTGGAGATGGGAGAGGTCCCAGTAGGCGCCGTGATAGCTTGCGGCGGGCAGATCGTCGGCCGAGGATGGAACCGCAACATCGCGGACTCGGATCCCGCGGCGCACGCCGAAATTGTTGCACTGCGCGAAGCGGGTGCAGCCGTTGGTAACCACCGCCTGGGAGACTGCGAGCTGTTTGTTACAATTGAACCGTGCGCGATGTGCGCGGGTGCGATGATGCATGCGCGCATCAAACGCCTGGTGTTTGGCTCAGACGATCCCAAAGCCGGAGCCGTACACTCGGTACTCCAGGTCGTGAATCATCCGCAACTGAACCACAAGATAGAGGTTCGGGGCGGAGTCCTGGCGGGTCGCAGTGCAGAAATACTGCAAATGTTTTTTAAGAGCCGTCGGTAGTCGTTGGTTGTTAGCAGTTCCTACTGGTAACTGGCCACTGACAACCGGCAACTGGTGTCACGGAGAGGTGCGTGAGTGGTTGAAACGATCCGCCTCGAAAGCGGACATACCTTAAC
>AR_comb_assmDRAFT_10211131_pt1 | contig 10046 bp, 10 predicted proteins | sample ArasoioldDNA_FD_10543 | JGI IMG/M metagenome (IMG submission 10543) | reverse complement strand
CCCCCGCCGATCCCAAGCAGGCCGAATACCGGCCCATGGGACTCGCCGTCGGCCCCGACGGCGCCCTCTACGTCACCGACGACACGAAGGGCCGCGTGTGGAGAATTACGTACGGCAAGTAATGTGTCTGAGGCGATGAGGCCCTGAGGCCATGAGGCGATGAGCACTAAACTTTTTGCTCATCGCTTCATCGCCTCATTCATCGCGGATTGACCGCGCCGCGATGACAGGTCGCGCAATTGATCGATCGATTCTCGGTGGCGGGTGTCGCGAGGTTCTCCATTTTTGCCAGCTGCTGATTGATGGACCGATGCATGACGGCCATCTCGCGCGCGGCGCGCTTCGGCCGCTTCGCGTCGCTCGAGAAATCGGTCTCCACGTGACAGTGCGTACACGTCACGCCGAGCGCCTGTGAGTAACCGACGTTCATGATCGTGAGGAACTGTTGTGCGGGGATCCCCTTCAACCACTGAATCTGAATGTTCTTGAAAACCTGCTCGGCTGGTTTGCCCTCCTGTCCGGCGAGAGTCTTGAGAATCTGTTGCACGACTCGATCGTTCGTCTCCTGCACCGACGTCTGTGGTGCACCCGTCTGAGCGAAGAGGTGGACGGGCTGTCCGGAACGGGACAGCACGACACAGCAAAGAACCGCGAGCGCGGCAAGTCTGAGATTCATGGCCATCCTCCAGATCGGGACCGATCGCGACTGGCGCTGCAGCAGGTGTGCCATGCCTGCCGTGAATGTTCAGGCTCGTATTCGCAGCGTCGTGCCCCACGGATCGGCGACGACGAGATCGGCAGTCCCGGGGGTGGTCCGATATCCGGAGGCGGCAATGCTTTCTGCCGCGTGCGTCACGGCACCTGCGTTAGGCAGGATCAACTCCCACTCGAGCAGCCGCGCATCGGCGCCGGTCGCCGGAGGCGCGGCGGCGGCCCAGGTGTTCGTGCCGAGGTGATGGTGATATCCGCCGGCCGAGAGGAACAACGCGCCCGGATAGCGCCACGCGATTTTGTCGAAGCCCAGTGCCGCGTGGTAGAAGGCTTCAGCTTGATCCAGCGCGCCGACAGACAAATGCACGTGGCCGATGACGGTTCCCGCGGGTAATCCCGTCCACGGCGCATTCCCGCCTTCGCGCACGAGATCGCGCAAGTCGAGTGGCTCGACGGTGATGTGCAGCTCCCGCCCGTTGACCAGCCATGTCGATCGCGGTCGATCGGCGTAGACCTCGATGCCGAGCCCGTCCGGATCGGTGAGGTAAATCGACTCGCTGACCGCGTGATCGGCACTGCCAGCGTAGACATCGAGACCGGCGATATGCCGCACGAAGCGGCCGAGCGACGGTCGATCCGGCAGCAGCACCGCGAAGTGGTACAGACCAAGGAGACCCCCTCTCGGAACGGGCCTCGCATCCCTATGTTCGTGCAGCTCGACGAGCGGCCGGTCGTCGTCGTGGGCAGCAAGCGTCGCAATGCCGCTACTCGTCGTCAGCGGACGAAACCCGAGAATTCTTTTGTAGTACTCCAGCGAGCGCTCGAGATCGCGCACCTGCAGTCTGACGCGGCCGATCGTCGTCGCGGCAGGCAGACGAAATCCTGGCGGGGCGATGCCGAATGTCTCAGTGTCGGCCGGCACAGGTCTGCTGTCGAGCGTGTACCCGGCCAGATTTTATCTGCAAACGCGAATAAATGTGATAGCCTGTCCGCATGAAAGGCGATCGCATGGGGGAGTTCGAGGAGCTGACCCTGCTGGCGGTGCGGGCGCTCGGCGATCAGACCTACGGCGTCCCCGTGCAGCAGTTCGTCGAGCGCGCGACGGGACGGAACGTGACGATGGGCGCGGTGTATGCCGCACTCGATCGGCTCGAACAGAAGGGATTCGTCCGATCGGTGCGCGGGGATCCGAGCCCGATGCGCGGCGGCAAGCGGAAGCGCCTGTTCGAAGTCACCTCGCTCGGATTACGAACCGCGCAGGATCTCCGACGCGTCCGCGAGCGGATCTGGCAGACGATCGAAGCGGGGCGCCGGTCATGAGCGGCCCCGCCCGGCCATCCTGGTTCGCGCGTCTGCTTTTGTCGATGCGACCGCTCGGCGATCGTCGCGCCGATACCGAAACCGATCTGATCGAGCTGTTCATGACTCGTGTTGAGGAGCACGGCCTTCGCCATGCCCGCCGGCGTTATTTGCTCGACGTGTTGAGTCTGTGGATTCGGCTGCCGTCTTCTCGTCCAACAGAGGCGGTCGTCCGCGCTCCTGGACAGCGCGGCTGGTTGCCCGGAGCTCTGCAGGACATGAAGTACGCGTTAAGGGTCTTTCGGCGGCAGCCCGCCGTCGTTTCCGTTGCGATCGCCGGACTCGCAGTCTCGATCGCTCTGGTCACAATCGTCTTCACCATTTTCAACGCCTTCACCTTCCGCCCTCTCGGGGTGCCGGATCCGGACGGAGTTGTCAAAGTCCATCGGACTGTCGGGAACACGCGCACCATCCTCGACGGATGGCTGTATCCGGATTACGTTCGCCTTCGTGAAGCGGCGCGGCTCGTCAATCTGGAGGCGTCGATACCGGCACGCCTCTCGCTGTCGGAAACTGCCGCTGGTGCCGGCGCACGGGAAGTGGAGGTGCGGTTCGTCGCCGGAACGTTCGCAAGAACATTCGGTGCTCGGGCGATCCTGGGCCGGCTGATCGATCCGAGCGACGACATTTCCGGGAAGCCGCCCGTGGCCGTCCTGCACTACGGCTTCTGGCGATCGCAATTCAGGAGCGATCCGTCAGTGCTGGGACGTTCCTTCTACTTCAACGGCGTCCCGGTGCCGGTCGTGGGCGTCTTCGATCCGGCGTCCACGGGACCGTTCGAAGCGAACTTCAATCCGCCCAGCATCCAGCTTCCTTTGTCTGCGGCACAAGCCATTGAACCGAACGCCTCCGACGCTGCACGGCGGTTCACGGTCTACGTCATCGGACAGCTCATCCGGCCGGCAACAATCGCGCAGGCTGAGGCCGAAGTTTCGGCCGTCGCCGCAGGATTGGGAATTGGCAACGCTACCAATTCGCCCGCTGGCGGTGTCGTCGTCCGCCCGGGCGGCAATCAGTTCACAGCCGAGGATCTTGCGCTGCTCTCGATCTTCATGACCATCGTCGGGCTGGTGCTGTTGCTCGCGGTCATCAATGTGACCAACCTGCTTCTTGCCGGCTCGACGTCCCGTCAACAGGAAATCGTGGCGCGGCTTGCGTTGGGCGCCAGCCGCGGCCGGATCGTTCGGCAGTTGACGACGGAGAGTGTGCTGCTCGGGATCGTGAGCGGCGTCACGGGGCTGGCCGCTGCCATGTGGCTGCTGCCCACCGTCGCGTGGCTGATCGATATCCCGCCGGCCGTTGAGTTGATCCTGGACGTGCGGGTGTACGCGTTTGCATCGGTGATTTCGTTGTTCGTTGGCGTCGCGGCGGGTCTCGCGCCGGCGAGGGTTGGTACGCGCGGGAATCTCGTGACGGCCCTCAAAGGCGGGACCGTCCAATCAGGTGCAGCGCAGGGAGGCAGTCGGCTGCGCTCGACGTTTCTCGGGATTCAGGCAGCGGCATCGATCATGCTCCTCGTCCTCACGGCACTTTTCTCCCGCGTGCTGATCGAGTCGTACCGATCGTCGAGGGGTGTCGATTCAGACCGCGTCATCGTGATGAGCGCGTTTGCGCCGCGCACGGGAGGTCTGGTCCCGGCCGATCAGTTCTGGGACGTTGCGCTCGCGCGCGTCCGTGCCCTGCCGGGTGTGGAAATGACGGCGCTCGTCGAGGACCCGCCCTACGGATCGGGGTTCCACCCTGTCGCGGCGATGCTCGACGGCCGTCGTTATCCGTTGGTGCAGAACAAATGCTCGCCTGACTATTTTCAAACCGCCGGCTTGCGCTTCCAGCAGGGCCGCACGTTCACGGCGGATGAAGCGGGCTCCAATGCGCCCGTCGCCGTCATTACCTCGGCCCTTGCGCGCGATTTCTGGCCGGCAGGCGACGCGCTGGGATCGACGCTGGCGCCGGTCAAGAGCTCACTGAAGGACGTGCGGGTGATCGGTATCGTGACGGACAGCGCGCCCAAGATCTGGCCGCCGAACTACGCAAGGGCGGCCACGATTTTCCGCCCACTGGACGATCTGGAAGTGGCCAGGATGATCGTCCGCGTGGCGAAGGACTCACCCCCGCCGCTGCAAGCGATCCGTGACGCCGTCAGCGCCGTGGACCTCCGGCGGCGACCGCGTGTGGCCTCTCTGACCGAGGGGATCCAACGGGAGCTGCAGGGCCCGCGACTGTTTGCGTCAGGAGCAGCGGTCCTCGGCGGGCTGGCGCTGACGCTGGCCGTCATCGGCATTTTCGGCGTCACAACCTTCGTCGTGAATCAGCGGCGGCGCGAAATCAGCATCCGGATGGCCATCGGCGCCAGCCGCAGCCATGTCGTGTGGAGTGTCTTCACACAGGGGATGCGGCCGATCGTGATCGGCCTCGCTGTCGGCCTCGGCCTTGCGTTTTTCGGCACTGAGACCATCGAGCGCGCGCTGGCGGGCATCAGCGCGCACGATCCAATCTCAGTCTCTGCCGCGACTGCCGTCCTGCTCACCGCCGCGAGCCTGGGTGTGCTGATTCCCGCGAGGAAAGCCGCACGCGTCGATCCGGCGGCCGTGTTGAAAGAGCAGTAAGTCGCCGCCCCAAGCCCCAAGCCTCGAGCCTCACTTCGTCAGCGACCGGACCGCGGCGGCAAACGCCGCACGCCGTCGCCGCGAAATCGGGACCCGTGCGCCGGACTGGAGCACCGCCACGAGATCGCCGGACTTGGTCCACGCCAGCTCGCGCACGCCGTCGACGCGGATCAGCGCGCGGCGATGCGCCCGCTCGAATCCGCGCGGACGCACCCGCGCTTCGAGCACCCGAAGAGACTCGCGCAGGAGATAACTCCGCTCGCCGGTCCACAGCCGCGCGTAGTTGTCCGCCGACTCGATCCAGTCGATTTCCCGGACCGACAGCACCGTGGTTCCGCGCGCAGTTGTCACTACGATCGCCGGATCGCGCGACGTGGGGGCGGCGGCTTTCAGCTGCCGTATCACCCGCTTCATCGTCGCGGCAAAACGCGACTCGGTGACCGGCTTCAGCAGATAGTCCAGGGCCTGCGCTTCGAACGCGCGAATCGCAAACTGATCGTAGGCCGTAAGAAAGACGACGAGCGGCATGCGCTCGGGGGTGCGGCGGCGGATCACCTCGAAGCCGTCGAGGCCTGGCATCTGGATGTCGAGGAACACGAGATCCGGCTTCAGGTTGTCGAGCGCCGCGAGCACTTCGGTGCCGTCGCGGCACTCGCCGGCGACGACAAAGTCGGAGTAGGCGGCGAGAAGCTGCTGCACACCCTTCCGGGCCGCCGGCTCGTCGTCGGCGATCAGGACCGTCCAGTCAGCTTTCGGCAACGTCCGACTCCACCACGACCTCGCGCCAGGGCACGCGCAGCGTCGCGATCGTGCCGCCCGCCGGCGCACGAACGATTGTCAACGATGCGCGCTCTCCGTACATGGCCCGCAACCGCTCCCGCGTATTGTCGATCCCGCGGCCCTGCGGTGCCGTCTGGCCGTCGAAGCCGACGCCCTCGTCCTCCACCGACAACTCGAGTGTGTCGCCGTCGCGCCTGGCGGTCACGCGCAGGTTGCCGGCGCCGGCTTTCCGCGCGATGCCGTGCCGGATGGCATTCTCGACGAGGTGCTGCAGCGCGAAGCTGAGCACGGCGGCCGCGCGCGTCGACGGATCGATGTCGAACGACGGACGGAGCCGATCCGAGAATCGCGCCTGCTCGATCGCCAGGTACTGCTCGACCAGATCGAGCTCGTCCTGGAGCGCGACCTCATTGGATCGGTGCCGGCTGAGCGTCCGCCGCAGGACTTCACTCAGCTGTTCGACCATCCGGGCGGTGCCCACGCCGTCGCCGTCACGCGCGCGCACGGCGATTGTGTTGAGTGTATTGAACAGGAAGTGCGGGTTGAGTTGCGCCTGGAGTGCGGAGAACCGCGCGCCGGCGAGTTGCTCGGACAGCCTGGCCATCTGCAGCTCGCGCTCGCGCGCCTCGACGAAGTACCGGACCGCGTGTGCCATGCCGGCGACGCAGGTGTACACAATCACGCCGAATGGCAGCGTGACGAAGATCCACCCCACGACGTCGACGCCCACCTTCGACCAGAATGCGTCGCCCATCGTCGCGCGCGCCTTCTGGATCTCTCCGGGCGCGAACGTCAGCATCAGCAGGAGCTGAAGGATCTTGCCGCCGACCGCCCAGGCGACGCAGCTCAACAGCGCCAGGAGCAGGTGCAGCAGCATCCGGCGCGCGACGAACGGCCGGGTGATGGGCCATCGGTTCGCGACCCAGAAGATCAGCGGCGCGACGAAGGCATAGATCAGCCAGTCGCCGCCCGAGAAGAGCACCTCACGCAGCGGCGGGAACGGTTCACCGTTCAACCGGCTTCCCGCGATGTGGCTGATGGCCGCGAAGAGGGCGGGGAAGATCCAGATCGCCGAGCCGAGCATCCACGGGCGAAGGCGTGTCCGGGCGGGCACGCGCCGACGCTATCGCGGGCGCTGACCTCCGCGCAACGAGATCGCGACCGTTCCCGGCAGGGCTCGCGCCGTTCGCGTCTTGGCGATTGCGTCCCCCAATCTCGAGAGCGAAGGTGTTTGCGGGGAGACTGCCATGCTACTGAGACGCCTCGTCGTCGCGTGTTGCGTGCTGTTGGTGGGCGGAGCGATCGCCGCGCTGCTCTCGGCTCAGGTGACCGATCCGATTACAGGGACGTGGGCGGGAGATATCGGACTGACCGATGCCAATCGCCACCTCGTCACGTTCGATCTGAAATTCGATGGCGCCGGTGCTGTGTCGGGCACAATCGTCAACGGTCCCGGACCGGCGAAATTCAAACTCGGGTCGTTCGATCCGAAGACCGGCGCGCTCCGGATCGAAGTCGCCGTCGACGATGGGACACCGGCGCCGTTCGTGTTCGAGGGAATCGCGGTCAACGGCGTCGCCACGGGTCGCGTCAGCGGTAACGGCCAGACCGGCACGTTCAAGCTCACAAGAAACGCCAAGGACGGAAGCGCTGCCGCGCCAGGTGCCAGCGACGCGACGACGGCGCTGCGTCAGGGGTTCGGGGAGGTCAGCGACTGGATCACGAAATCCGCGGATCTGGTGCCCGCCGACAAGTACTCCTACCGTCCTGCGAAGACCGTGCGCACATTTGGCGAGCTCATCGGGCACGTCGCCGATGGATACCAGTTCTATTGCGGACGCATCGCTGGCAAGAACGGCGAATGGTCCGAGGCGGCTGAAAAAGGAAAGACCGACAAAGCGACCGTCGTTCAGAAGCTCAAGGAAGCGACGGACGTCTGCAACGCCGCGTTCAGTGCCCCGGCCAACGTCGAGCCGATGGTCGCCGCCGTGGGTCATACGAGCCTGCACTACGGCAACGCGGTGACGTACCTGCGAATGCTCGGCCTCGTGCCGCCGTCGACGAAGTAGGCCGAAGGCCGAAGGCCAAAGAAATTCTCCTGGTGCCTTGACGTCGTTACACGCGTAGGTTATTACTTGCAGCGATGGCTTCGTGCACCGCCCTTCGATCGACGTGCCACGGGAGCCATTGTGTGTTTGCGTTCGGGTTTACGTTTCGTGGACCTTCCCGAGATGGGTAGCGCACTGAACTGAGCCGGACGCCCGCCGCAGATTCATCAGAGCCCGCTACCCGAAAGGGAGCGGGCTTTTGTTTTTGAAGACGAGGCCCGTGATGCTACAGCCGACTGCTCGTGTCCGCCGGAAGCCAGCCGCCATCCGGACGTGCGCGTATCAAGGGATGCCTGGCGCCTTCAGCGAGGACGCCGCCCGCGCCCTCGTCGGCCCCGACGAGTCGTTGACGCCGTGTCCGACGCTAACCGACGTATTCGATGCGCTGTCCGCCGGCCGTGTCTGTCGCGCCGTCGTGCCGATCGAGAATTCGCTGGCGGGCTATGTGCCCGGGTGCGCGGACCTCCTCGCCAGGCACGGCGTGCGAGTGATTGCCGAACGCGCGCATCCGATCGCGCAAAGCCTGATTGCCCCGCCCGGTGTCCGGCTCGCGTCCATCCGGCGCGTTCTGTCGCATCCGGTAGCCATCGCGCAATGTTCCCGCTTCCTTCGCGCGCATCCGGGGATTGCGGCGGTGTCCGTGTTCGACACCGCCGGCGCGGTCGCCACGATCATGCGCTCGCGCCGGACGGACGCCGGCGCGATTGCCAGCCGCCGCGCTGCGGCCGTCTATGGAGGAGTCGTGCTTCGCGATGACATTCAGGATCGGCCGGACAACGTAACGCGGTTCCTGCTCATCGAGACCCGGGTGACGTGATCTGCACCAAAAGAAGGACATGAAGATCATGAAGGACGTGAAGGACATGAAGAAGAGATTTTCTTAGGCCAAAGAATTCTTCATGCCCTTCATGTTCTTCATGTCCATCATGTCTTTCTTTTGGGGCAGCTGACCGGGACCGGAATGTAGCGGCATTTCCCCAGCCCTTGCTGGCCAGTTGATCTACTCTGGAGACAGCACGCGCGCTGATGTGTCGATGCGCCCGTGCGGGCCCCCTGTCGCCCACTCGGCTGGCCTTGTGAATCGCCGGCGATCAGGCGCGATTGTTGTGTTCAATCCTCAAGCTCGTGGGGGATACATGCCTCTGATCCATCGTGTCCGTATTCTGTTTTTGGCAAGTCTGATTGGCGCCGTTGCGTCGGCCGCCCTTGTCGCAGTTGGCGCACCGGCGTCCGAGCGGTTCGTCGCCAATGCGATCAGCATCGCCTCGCCAGGTCCGACCGGCGCCGCCGTCGTCGAAATCAGCGTCGACCGCTGGTCGACCGAAGCCGAGCACACTCGGCTGGTCAACACACTGATCGAGCAAGGTCAGGAGAAGCTCCTCGATACGCTTCGCGATCTGCCTCGTGCGGGATTCATCCGAACGCCCGGCAATCTCGGCTACGACCTTCGCTACGCGCGCAAGGAGCCGATCGAGGAAGGCGGCGAGCGCATCGTCATCGCGACCGACCGGCCGATCAGTTTCTGGGAAGCGGCCAACCGGCCGCGGACGATCGACTATCCGTTCACGCTGATCGAGATGCGGCTCGGCGCCGACGGCACGGGCGAGGGCAAGCTCTCGCTCTTCACGAAGATCATCTACGACAAGAACCGGAAACAGGTCGTGCTCGAGAACTACCAGTCGCAGCCGGTCATGCTGACGAAAGTCCGGCGGGAGGACAAAGACCCGGGAGGATGGTATTCTCCGGGCAGCCCCCCGCTGCGCTGATCGAGGCGTCTCATGAACGTCCTGCTCTTCTCGATGCCAGACTCGTTCGAGCACACGCCATCGCTGACGATGCGGATGCCGAACGGCGCGCTGGCCTCGCTGGCGGGCAATGTGGATCCGCACCACAAGGTGGCGATCGCGGATCTGATCCTCGCGCAGAAGTCGGTTCCGAAAACCGTCACACAGCTCGTTACGTCGCTTCAGCCGGACGTCGTCGGGCTGTCCGTGATGACCTTCCAGCGCAAGACGGCGCTCAAGGTCATCGCGCTCGTCCGCTCACTGCGGCCGACTGTGACGGTCGTGGTCGGCGGCTACGATCCGAGTCTCGCGCCGGAGCACTACGAAGATCCTGAGAGCGGCGTCGATTTCATCGTGTCGGGTGAAGGGGACATCACATTTCGCGAGTTGCTGCGCGTGATCGAACGTCAGGCCCAAGGCCCATGGCCCATGGCCCAAGAAGATCAATCCTCGAGCCCCAAGCCCCAAGCCCTCAGTCTTTCTGACATCACGGGCTTGTCTTACCGCGACGGCGATCGCATGGTGCGCAATCCGGCGCGCGCGGTGAGCCATCTCGACGGCGAGATTCGTCCCCCGAACCGGGCCGCGCGCGTGCTGTCCGGCTACACGCTGCTCGGCCGGCCGGTCGACATCGTCGAAACGTCGCGCGGGTGCACGTACGACTGCAGCTTCTGCTCGATCATCGAGATGCGCGGCCG
>AR_comb_assmDRAFT_10131729_pt1 | contig 10046 bp, 8 predicted proteins | sample ArasoioldDNA_FD_10543 | JGI IMG/M metagenome (IMG submission 10543) | reverse complement strand
GAACGGCGGCTGAAGGGCCGTTTGTGGACGTGCGCCCAGACCGGATCTGAAGGGTACGGTCAGCCCAACGCCGATGAGCGCCGCAACCACCACGACGGTCGGGCGACACATCAAGGTAGGCATACGTCCTCGGAGCAGACCTGGTCTTTGCAGTCTAGCACCGGTGAGACGGCAAGACGGGTTCGCCGCGTGAGATCCGGCGTGCTTAGCGGTCGCGGTTCCGCTCGAGCTGCGCGCTGACGCGCGTCTGCCGTCCAGCGGCAACCAGCACACCGGCCGTCCAGCGCTCGTAACCCTCCCGATCGATGCGAATCGCGTGAGACCCGGCACGAAAAGCCTTCAGATGCACGGGCGTCTCACCGATACGCCTCTGATCGATGAAGACCGTCGCGTCCCGCGGCTCTGACTCAATGGTCAAGTCTCCCGTGAACGGCCGCGCAGGAGCGTCCGCTTTCTCTGCTTCCTGCTCGCGTGACGGCTCCCGCGCCGTTGTAGGGGGAGCGTCCGCCCCTTGATCGCGAACGAGCGGAGCCGCACTCCCTGCTGAATCGATCGAGTCGGTTGCCGCCTGGACCGTCGCGCCTCGAGGCCTTGGGACGTGATGCGTCAGCGTTAGAGCGACGGCAATGAGCACCGCCATCACCCCGACTCCTACCCCCACCGCTCCCCTACGCGCACGAACCCACGCCGACGTTGTCAATGCCGTCTTCGCAGCGCTCATCGTCGTTCGAATGTCATGAAGGTCCCGAGGTCGGGAGCTCGATGCCTGCCGACCCTCCAGGGTCTGGCGGTCGGAAAGGCGGCTCAGTCGCTGCTCCAAGCTCACGAGTGCATCGCTGAGCCTGGTCGCCTCGCTCAGCGCCTGCTCGATGCGGTGCCTCTGCGATTCGAACTCGCCGACCCGCTGCTCCAGACCCGTGCTCGCATCGACCGCCCGCTGCTCCAGATCGGCGACCGTCTGCGCCACATTCGCGAGACCGCTGATTCGCGTTTCGAGCGTCGTCAGAAGTTCCGTCATCCGACCCGCTCCGACGACGGCGTGTTCGATAGCCTGGCTCTGACGCTCGAGGGTTGCTGCAAGCTGAACCTGGCCCCGCCGGCTTTGTGCGTCCTCTTTCCTTTCGCCCGTTCGTTCGAGCATGATCCGTTTCTCGCAGACCACCGCCCGCAACTCCGGCGCGCTCGGACGTTCGGACGCTCGGTCGGACCAGCGATTGGACCCTGACACGGTTGCCGGGACTGCGCTCACGGCCAGAGGTGCAGGCACCTCTGTGACCAGAGGAGGATGATCGGGGTCTTCGGGAAGAAACTCGGCGAGTGCGTCGAGCTCGGTCACGATATGCGAGCCGATCGCGGCGCGTTCGGCCTCAACGTCGGGGCGCGTGGTTGCGCGGTCACCTGACGGCGGCGTGGGGTCTGCATCGAACATGAGCCAAACTGGCGCGTGCGCCTGCACTTTTGTAGCACAAATGTCGGTCGCGGATGAAGAAGTACGACTGGCAGAGGAGCAACTCATGAGGCTTCGTCATCACCCGTCCGCCCGTATCCCGGTCAGCATCGCGTTCGCCCTCGCGCTCCTCGCCACGCTGTCGGCGCAACCGGTCAACCCGCACGCCGGCGAAACGATAGGGACGGCTCAGCAAGTCTATGACGGCGCATTGTTGCCCGACATTCAAGTGAACACCTTCCGCAATACGGAGCGCCTGTTCGCGACCCGCCCGGTCAGGCATGGCTCAACGATCTATCCCCTTCCCCGTGGAACGAAGACACTTGGTGCCGTCCGCTTCTCATCCGGAGGCAAACAGTACGACCTCTACGACTACGTGTCCCTGAACCGGGTGAGTGGGCTGCTCGTGCTCAAGGACGGCGCGATCGCCCTTGAAACCTACCAGCTCGGCAATACGGAACGAACTCGGTGGATGTCGATGTCCATCGTGAAGTCGATTGTCTCCACGCTCATAGGAGCGGCGATCCAGGACGGCCACATCCGAAGCCTGGACGATCCGATTGCCCGCTATCTTCCCCAACTCGCCAAGGGAGCCTATGAGGGCGTGTCGCTACGCCAGCTTCTGCAGATGTCGTCGGGCGTGAACTGGAATGAGACCTACACCGACCCGCGGTCCGATCGCCGCAGGATGCTGGAAGCCCAGATGCAGCAACAGCCAGGTCTCGTGCTGGAGCTGATGTCGCGGCTTCCGCGAGCGGCGCCACCCGGGACGCGTTGGAATTACAGCACTGGCGAAACCCACGTTGCCGGCGCACTCCTGCGCGCGGCAGTCGGCAAGCCGCTTGCGGATTACCTGTCGGAGCGGGTCTGGGCGAGGTTTGGCATGGAGCACGACGCGACGTGGTGGCTGGAATCTCCCGACGGACTCGAGGTTGGGGGAAGCGGCCTCGCAGCTACGCTCCGTGACTACGGCCGCTTCGGTCTGTTTCTGCTGGGAAGCGGCATGGCCGGCGGCGAGAAGATCGTCCCTGATGACTGGGTAAAGGAGGCGGGTAGCGCCAAAGTCGTCGGCGGTCAGCCGGTCAACTATGGATACATGTTCTGGCCAGCGCCCGACGCCTCGGGCACGATTCACGACGGGGCATTCGAGGCGCGGGGGATTTTCGGTCAGCACCTCTATCTGAATCCGAAGGAGCGGGTGGTGGTGGTGGTGTGGAGCGCTCAGTCCAAACCGACCGGCAAGGCCGTCGTGCAGGACCACGCCTTCTTCGCCGCGGTCACGCAGGCCGTGCGCTGATAGCCTCGCCGGAGGTCGACCCTAATGCCCACCGACGGAGCGACCGAAAAACGAAGGCGAATTCTCCACTCGAGATGCTCGCGGGCCATTTCGGTGCGTTTCGTGCAGCAGCGGGAAGCCCTCCCGGGCGCCGCGGGAGCCGAGCAGGACGGACAAGGGGAGTGTCGCATGATGACTCGTCGAGGCTGGATCGTGGCAATCGCCATCGCCCTTGCTGCGACCCCGGCCATCGCGCAAACGCAGCCCACCGCAGCCGGTCGCATCAAGCTCGCGTCGGGTCACGTGTTCGTAGTTCGTGGGGGGACGAGCGCACCGGCTGAAGTCGGCCAGGTGCTGCTCGAATCCGATACGCTCAGAACCGGCCCGGACGGCCGGATCGGGGTGATGCTGCGGGATGACACACGCCTCTCGCTTGGTCCCGGCAGCGAAGTGCGGCTCGACAGCTTTCTCTACACGCCGGCTGAAGGGCGCATTGGACTCGTGCTCAGTTTCGTGCGCGGCGTCGCTGTCTATGTCTCGGGCAAGATCGCGAAACTCGCGCCGGACTCCATCCGCCTTGAAACACCTGGTGCCATCGTCGGCGTACGAGGCACGACGGTCGCTGTTCGTGTCGACCCGCGATGAACGCACCCCGCCGGCCCGCCTTGACAGCGGGGCTTGTCGCCGCGGCGCTCCTGTCTGGGTGCGCACCGAAGACGGCGAAAATCGACCCCTCTGCCCCTCCGGCCGACGTCCTCGTCGTGCTCGTGCCGGACACCGACACGGGAACCGTCGGACGCGTGGTGGTCTCCAACCAGGCCGGGCGCACGGAGCTGTCGTCACCCTACGCCTCGGCGCGCGTGACCGGCACGCGCGCGCCGCGCGCGCGCACCCTGCGCGAGGGCGACGTCAAGCGAATCTTCGGGGACGCCCTGGCGGCGCTGCCTCCGCCCGCGCTCCATTTCACCCTGTTCTTCCGCTTCGACTCGGAGGAGCTGACGAACGAGAGCCGCGCGCTCGTACAGGACGTGTTGACCTCGGTCAAGTCGCAGCCGGTGCCCGACGTGATCGTCATCGGCCACACCGACACGATGGGCACCGAGATGTCCAACTTCGAGCTCGGTATGCGACGCGCCAATGCGGTCCGCGCGCTCCTCATCGACGCCGGCCTCAGCCCATCGGCGATCGACGTCCGCTCGCACGGAGAGCTCGAGCTCCTCGTGCCGACGAAAGATGAGGTCTTCGAGCCGAGGAACCGCAGGGTCGAAATCACGGTCCGATGACCACCCGCCGTTTCCGGCGAATCATCATGCGGTGCGGCCTGGTGCCCACCGCGGCCGTCGCGGTCCTGTCGCTGTATCGCCCCGCCTTCCTCACCAGCCTGGACCTTGGGGTCTACGACAACATGGCGCGCGCGCTGCCGACCCGCACGCCGAGCGACCGGATCGTCATTGTCGACGTCGATGAACGCAGCCTGGCATCAGTCGGGCAATGGCCGTGGCGGCGAGACGTCATGGGACAGTTGATCGATCGACTCCGCATGGCCGGTGCGGCGGTTGTCGCGCTCGACGTCATGTTCGCGGAGCGGGATCGCTACGAAGCCGCCGGCGACACGCCCGATGACGCGCTGGCTACGGCGCTGCGCGGGGGGCGCGTGATACTCGGATACGCGATGACCTTCGATGGACAGCATTACGGCCCGCGAACGTGCGTGCAGCATCCGCTGGGGGTGGCAATCGTGCACCCCGCGTACGACCAGAGCGGCGACCCGTTTTTTCACGCCACGGGCGGCGTGTGCAACCTCGAGGGTCTGTCCGACGCAGCTGGTCGGTCGGGGTTTCTGAACGCGGCGCCCGACGGCGACGGCATCCTGCGACGGGTGCCGATGCTGGTCGAATTCGACGGCCGCGTGTTCCCCTCGCTGTCGCTCGCTGCGGTGACGGCGTTCACCGGTGCAGAGCCCGTGACGATCCACGTCGGCAACGCCAACAGCTCGACGCTCGTGATGACCGGCAATCGGACCATGGCCCTCGACGGCAAGGGCAACCTGCTCCTCCGCTACCGTGGCCCCAAGCACACGTTCGCCTACGCGTCCGCCGTCGACGTGCTCACCGGCAAAGCCGGTCCGGAAACGTTCGACAAACGCATGGTCTTCGTCGGCACGACCGCACTCGGCAACCGCGAGGTCGTCTCGACGCCGCTCGATACCCAGTTTGCCGGCGTCGAGGTGCATGCGACCGCCGCGGACAATCTGCTCCAGCAGGACTCGATCCGCCGGCCCGCGTTCGGCGTCGGGCTCGAAACCCAGATCGTCCTGTGTCTCGGCGTCCTTGCCGCGCTGCTCTTCCTGCACTTCGGACTCTATCTAGGCGGGTCGATGGCCACGGTCTGCGGCGTGCTGGTGTGGGGGGCGGCGATCTGGACGATGTCCCGCGACGGTACGGCGCTCTCGCCCCTCTACCCGACGCTCGGGCTGTTGAGCGCGCTCGGCTCGATGACCATCGCCGGATTCACCCTCGAACGCCGGCGGGCCGATCGTGCCGGCGAGGAGAACGTCACGTCACGGCGTCTGATGGTGCAGACGCTCCTGTCATTGACCGGCATTCGGGACCTGGAGACCGGGCGGCACTCGGTGCGGACGCAGAAGTACACGCACGTGCTTGCCGAGGAGCTCGCCAAACATCCAGCCTATCGCGACTACCTGACGCCCGATCGCGTGGAACTGCTTGCCAGCCTAGCGCCGCTTCACGACATCGGCAAGGTCGGGGTCCCCGACGCCGTGCTCAACAAACCTGGCGGGCTGACGCCCGAGGAACTGGCCGAGATGCGCAAGCATCCGGCCCACGGGCGCGCTGTGATCGAGAACGCGGAGAAAGCGGCGGGCGTGCGCGCCGACTTTACGCTCGCGATCGCCAAGGACATTGTCTACACCCACCACGAGCAGTGGGATGGCAGCGGATATCCGCAGGGCTTGCGCGGCACGGCCATCCCCATTCCGGGGCGCGTGATGGCGGTCGTCGACGTCTACGACGCCATCACGTCGAAGCGCCTGTATCACACGCCGAAGTCACAGGACGAAGCGACCGAATTCATCGTGCAGCGAAGAGGCACCCACTTCGATCCCGCCGTGGTCGACGCGTTCGTCCGCGTGTCGTCGGTGTTGGAGCGGCTGCGTCTGACGGACGACGCTGCGGCGACGGTGGCGTCTCGTGATCAGGGGAGCGGCTCCCACACCACACCGGCCAGCCCAGTCGTCGCAAGCCCTTCGCGACAATAGGCGGCTTCTCCTGTGGTCACATAGAATGCGGCGCCGTTTCTGACGCTTCTGAATATGACGCTGCGGCCAAAGGGTTCGACCTGGACGACGTAGTCGATCCCTGCCTGGGTGAGCCAGGCTTCGACGCGTTGAGCCGTGCGAAGCGAGGTCGCGAGAAAGATCTGCTCTGGCTCACGCAACGCGTCCAGCTCGATGCGTGCCATCGCTCAGATTCTATAGCCGGAGGAGCCACGGTGCCTCTCGCGGATCACACACATTCTCTTCCGAGTTGATGTTTTCGCACGGCATCAAGGGATAGGATAGCCTTCCACAACGTGCCTCTGAAACTGTCCGCACACAGGAACGAGTGAGAGTGGGTCCATGTACAAAATCAAGCCTCGTTTCCGCTCCAGCATGCCGTCCGACGCTCCCCTGAACGTGTTGGTGCTGAACGCATCCTTGAAACACGAGCCTACGCTGTCCAACACGGGGGAACTCGCTGCTCTTGTACTCGACGAAATGCGCGCGATGGCGGCGATCAGCGCCAATGTGGTCAGGCTGTCTGACGCGACGCTTCCCGTCGGGCTCGGCTTTCGGGAAGCGGCAGACGATGACTGGCCGGGCCTTGTGACGAAGATCAAAGCCGCAGACATCGCGCTTTTCTGCACGCCGGTCTGGTGGGGTGGCCGCTCGAGTCTCATGCAGCGCCTGATCGAACGGCTCGATGCGCTCGACGAGGAGTACAGCGCCACGGGACGCAGCGCCATCAAGGGCAAGGTCGCCGGCATCGTCATCACCGGCAGCGAGGATGGCGCGCTGAGCGTCATGGGCAGCGTCATGATGGTCCTCAGCTGGATGGGCTTCACGCTGCCGCCTGAATGCGCGGCCTACTGGGTAGGCGAAGTGGGACAGCCGCCCTCGCAGGATCGTGACAAGCGACTCAGGAACATGGCCACCAGTCACATGGCGAAGGGCCTTGCCCAGAATCTCATCTTCTACTCAAGGTTGCTCAAGGCTCATCCCCAGACATTTGTGCCGGGAAAGGCGATATGTTGCGAGATGCACGCCCACCTTGACGCGCCATAGCACACGTTACCGCCGAACGGTGATTTCTCCCTGCTGCCAGGGATGACCCTCGCAGGTGAACACGTACGTGCCAGGTACGTCGAACTGGATGGAGCCCGTTGAATCAGGCTTGATGGCTCCGGTCGTCCATATTTGGCCTCGAACGCGTATCGCGTGCGGCTCGTGCCCCGTGTTCTTCCAGGTGACTCGGGTGCCTGCCGGTACCTCGACGCGGCGCGGCTCGAAGGTCTCGTAATCGTCGATTCGAAATCCCGGCGGTCTGATGGTGTCCTTGTCCCGTTCCGTGAAATCGATGACGATCTGGTTCGTCCTGGCGACCACGCCGCGGCCCTCGAACGTCTGCACCAGCGGCGGCAGCGGCGGTGGAGTGGCCGGTTGCAGCCGGCCTCCGAGTTTGAACGCCCACACCGCATCTCCAGGCGTCTGTGCACTTCCCAATCCGCCTTGCGGCGATGCGGCGCCACTCGGCGCAAGGGCGATGTACTGTTCGCCGTCCAGCTCGTACGTGACAAACGGCGCGGAGGCGGCGCCGACGCCTATTTGGAACTGCCAGCGGGGTTCTCCCGTCCTGGCATCGAGAGCCCGGACGTTTCCGTCCGCGTCGCCGTGAAATACCAGGCCACCCGCTGTCGCCAATATGCCGCCGCCATGGCCCAGTGGATACGACGACCGCTGTTGCCACGCGATCTTGTTGGTGCGCGAGTCAAGGGCCGAAATCAGTCCGTACGACCGCTGGCCCGGTTCACCGAAGCCGATGCCAAACCTCGTCGCCCAAAATGGGTTCACCGAGGCCGCCATGTAGAAGTATCCCGTGTCTCGGCTGTAAGCCATGGGGGCCTGGCGCGTGCCGATATAGGGCACCATCAGGTTCGGCTGATTGAGCGGAGTGAAATAGCAGCCACTTTTGAATCCCGGCGGCATGAGCCACGGCTCGACGCAGTTGGGGACCACCTGATCGCCGCCGACCGGAAACGGCTGCGTCGGGAACGTCACCTGATACGGATCCTGCGGGACGGGGCGCTCTTCGATCGGCAAGAGCGGCGACCCGTTGACGCGATCCAGGAGGAAGAGGTAACCGTCGGTTCGCAACACGGCAATCCCTTTCCGCGGACGTCCGTCCACGGTCGTGTCATAGAGGACGACCGGAGTAACCACATCCATGTCGAAGATGTCGTGGTGCGTCAGCTGGAAGTGCCACCGATAGGCGCCCGTCTTGAGATCGAGCGCCACGACGGACGCCGTAAAGAGCGCGGTACCTGGGCGTAGATCCCCAGAGTGTGAGGGGTGCGGACCCGGATGCTTCGTCGGATGCTGCCCTAAGAGGCCGTCCGGGTTGCCGTTCGGATTTCCAGTGCCGAAGTAGACGAGCCCAAGCTCCAGATCGACGGCGGGAGGGCTCCAGACGGCGCCCCCACCGGCTCGCCACATCTCATTGTTCGGCCAGGTCTCGGACCCGCGCTCGCCCGGCTGGGGGACGACGTAGAAACGCCACATCTCCTTGCCCGTTACCGCGTCGAGGGCGCTTACCCCTCCTCGCCGACCGCTGTCGCCGCCCGAGATCGACACAAGCAGCACGCCCCTGGCATAGGTCGGCGCCGAGGTAATGTTCGCAGGTCGTCCGTGGGCTGGATCCGGCGTCAGCCTGTGCGTCCACATGCTCTTCCCGGTCTCTGCATTGATGGCGGTGATTGATCCTGTGCTCCCGACCGCAAACACGAGACCGACATCGTTTCCGACGGCGACGCCTCGCCGGGCGGGCCGCTCCGGCAATGCGAATTCCCAAACGATCTCGCCGGTCTTTGCGTTCAACGCGACCACGTTGCAGTTCGCCGTCGGTACAAAAATCAGGCCGTTCGACATCGTGAGCCCTGTTTGGTTCGTTCGGCCAGGAAGCTGCGTCGCCCAGGCGCCCGCGAGCGAGTTGACATTGCTCGATGTGATTTTCGCCAAAGTCGAATAGCGCTGGTTAGCCGCCGAGCCGCCGTACACCGACCACTCATTTGCCGACGTACCTGCCACCCGCCCTCGGCTATTCGGCGCAGTCTGGGACTGTCCAGCATCAGGGCATGGTGGCGGACCACTTGGCGTTTCAGTCCCAGGAGTCGCAGCGGCGAGCGCTGGCCGGCTGGTCTTGAGCGACGCGAGCGCATCGGCCGCCGTCAGTGTCATGCGACCTGGGCCAGCAGCGATGCCGTTTGTCTGCAGAATGTAAGCGGCAAGATTGAGACGTGCCTCGTCGTCGAACATGCGAGGGTTGGCTGGCGGCATGGTCCGAATGGACTCGATCAAATCGCGGGTGGAACGCTTGCTCCACACGTCCACGAAGGCGCGGCCGGCCAGCGGGGGCGCATACGGCCCTCCCGACAGATCGACGCCATGACACGTGGCGCAGTTGGCCTGAAACACCTGTCGGCCCGCACCGGCCTGCTCTGCGGTGAACGATGGGTTCACGCTTGACTGCTGGCCGGCCGCTGACAGCACGAAGGCGGACGCAGCCGCACTGACCGCGGCCCCCGCACAGAAACCCTTGACTGTCATACAACCTCCTGTCCGACTTCGAAATCATACTGTTGCGGTCAGCCGGCCACTCACGATTTTCCGCTCCGGACCATCTGCCGCGTAGATTTTGTGTCATGAGAGCGAACTGGAAGCTCGCGGCGAGGGCCCCGCTGGCTGGCCTTCTGCTGGGTGGCCGCCGGATGCGCGGCGGCGCCGCGCACAGATGAGGGCGCGGTCGACAACCACACACGCGCGAACAGCATGGCGCCGAACGACTCGGACTACGACGCCCCGCCGCGGCGCCCAGATTCCGCTGGGTGTCGAGGACGAGCTATTCCGACGCTATCTGGCCGACCTTCATCTCGCGAGGATTCCGCCGACGCTCGACGCGTACCTCGCGACCGTCGTCACGCCGACGCTCGAGGCGCAGAAGCGTGCCGGCTGCCTGGGGTGAAGTTCGAGGCGGCGTACCTCAGAAGCCT
>AR_comb_assmDRAFT_10043360_pt1 | contig 10051 bp, 8 predicted proteins | sample ArasoioldDNA_FD_10543 | JGI IMG/M metagenome (IMG submission 10543) | reverse complement strand
GTTCGGCAAGGTTATTGGTGGCGGCCTTCCCGCCGCGGCCTACGGCGGCCCATCGCACATCATGGACCGCATCGCACCGCTCGGTCCCATCTACCAGGCCGGAACTCTTTCCGGCAATCCCCTCGCGATGCGTGCCGGCATTGCCACCCTCGATCAGCTCAGCAAGCCCGGCCTCTACGAGCGCATCGAGAAGCTTGCCGGTGCCTTCGTTTCCGGTCTCCGGGAAATCATCCGCGCACAAAAAATCCCCGCTCAGGTCAATTCTATCGGTTCGCTCGCCACGCTCTTTTTCACAAGTGAGCCGGTCAGCAATTACACCGCCGCCAAAAAATCTGACACCAGGCGCTACACCGAATATTTCCGCAATATGCTCGACCGTGGCGTATTTCTCGCCCCCTCCCAGTTCGAAGCTTCTTTCGTCTCCTCCGCCCACACCGAGCTCAACATCGAATTCGCCCTGAAATCCGCCAAAGAAAGCCTGAAACAACCCCTGTAACGCGTGGTAGCGGCCCAACTAACAGCCCAAAGCCTCCGTCGTAAGTCCGAGCGGAGAGAGGAACCTCTGCTATGCCTTCCGGGCACTCCCGCCCCGACTGTGCGAAACTACTCTCACTAAAATTCCTGGAGGCTCCATCCATGCACGAAATCGAAGGCCACGGCGGTCACGGCGGCGAACACGGTGGCCCGCTGGTCATCCCCGTATCCATCACCATCTCCATCCTCGCGGTCCTAGTAGCCGCCGTCACCCTCCTCGGCCATCGCGCCCACACGGAGGAACTTCTTCTGCAGGCCAAGGCTAGCGACCAATGGGCTTACTATCAGGCGAAAAACATCCGGCTGCGCGAGCTGCAAAGTTTCGCCGATCTATTGGGAGTCGTCGCAACCGAAGACCAAGGAAAAGCCGGCGAAATCCGCGAAAAGTACGGCAAGGAAATCGAACGCTACGGCGGCGACAAGGAGGACATCAGCAAAGAAGCCAAGGACCTTGAACATGAACGCGACCTCTACCAGCGCCGCGCCGACCACTTCGATACCGCCGAAGGCGTCCTCGAATTTGCCCTCATCATCTGCTCGCTGACACTGCTGACCAACAAAAAGTTCTTCTGGTTCTCTGGCATCGCCATCGCCATCGTCGGCATAATTGTCGCCCTGACCGGCTTTCTCGTCCGTGTCTGACGGTCGATCACCTCGAGCTGTGGTCATTCTTTGCTGCGCGCCTTCTCAGGGGCGCAACGGGCTGCGCCCATCCTGGTACGGCGAAGGATATTCTCAACTCAAACCACAGCGGTCGTTTGTCGACAGAACGAATTGCACGGCCAGATTGGGTTCTCGGCAAGCTAGCGTTGAGCCTGAGCTCTCGTCCATTTTAAGCCTTCAGCGGCGGCTCAGCCCCACGCAACCGCGACAACTCCGCGCTCAACGCATCGAAGCGCTTCAGCAACTCACCATGCCGCGCTTCGTCCGTCCCCGGTTTCTTACCGAGAAAGGTAATCGTCCCACCCGGTTCCAGCACGCATTGCTGCACTTCGCTCAATGCATCGAAACCCTGCTTCCGAGCAGCCGCTTCCAACTGCGCCATCGTAATCAGCTCGCGCTTCAGGTGTTGTGTGCGGACCTTGCCGTCCTCGATCAACACGTCCGCTTTTCCCTCGATCATCTGATCCAGCGAGCGATGGTTATAGAGAAACCGCACGACCAAATAGTTCACGATCAGCAGGGAAGTCGCTCCGATAATTCCGCCGGTCACCGAATTGTCTTCACCGATGATGGCGTTCTGCACAGTGTTGGACAGCGTTAGCAGCACCACCAGGTCAAATGGATTCAGCTGCACCAGTTCCCGTTTGCCGGAAAGGCGCAGGCTGATCACCAAAAACACGTACACCAGGATCGGCCGGAGAATTTTTTCCAGGATCGGCAGCGCCACCACAAACATGTCTTTCCATATATCGTGCATCGCGACTTTCCTCCTGCAGTTGAGGGCCAGAGTCTCCGCGAAATTGCCTGCGTTCGACTTCGTTACGGGAGCGTAGCACGCCCTTCCGGTCAGTCAAACCAAAGTACTGTCCAATCGGACAGTCATAATTTCGCAACAGCTCCGTTTTCCGCCGTGGCGTCCACGCACGGTGTGCTTATATCCTTTTCTTAGTTCGGCTGACCTCCGTCGGCAACGGTCGGTTTGCGCAGCGCGACCCCTGGGCAGTTGCACGGCAGTCCACAGTTTCATAGCCAGACCAAATTCATATGCGTGTTGTTTGAGTCTTCTCTCGTCTATGCCAAAAGGTTTGCTGCTCGCGCCCGATACCGCATGCACCGAATTCCAGGCCCGCGCTCTCCTGGCCGCCTCGCGGGAATTGCTCGCTATCGTCTCTGCTTCCGGCCATTTCCTGTTTGTACATGACAATTTTGCCAGCGTTCTCGGCTACTCGCCCCAGGAGCTGATCGGCAAATCGTTTCTCAGCCTTCACGCCGCTTCCGACGTCGACCGCATTCAGCAGAAATTCGCATCTGCTCTTACTGCGGGGGCCAGTGGCCGTATTGCGGGTCGCTGCAGCCTGCGTGCCAAGTCGGGCCAGTTCCGCTGGTTCGATGCTGTCGCCACCAACCGCATCACCGATCCCGATGTTCAAGGCATTCTCATTTCCTACCAGGACGTCACCGAAATTCAGCGCATGGAGTCGCAGCGGCTGGTCCTCTCCAACATCGTGCACGCTCTCAATCAGACCGCCAACCTCGACGAATTGCTGTTCCAGATTCACGACGCGCTGAAAAAAGTCGTTTACGCCGAGAACTTCTTCGTGGCTCTCCACGATCCGCAAGCAGAAATGTTCCACTTCCCATTTTTTGTGGACCAGTTCGATCCTCCGCCTGCGCCGCAAAAAGTTGCCAGAACCTGCATGGCGTACGTTTTTCGCACGGGAAAGTCCTGCTCAATTCCCCAATCGGAATTCGACCGCCTTGCCGGGGAAGGCGAAGTTGAACTGGTCGGCTCGGCTTCGCCCGCATGGCTGGGCGTTCCGCTGAAGACTCCCAGCGCCACCATCGGGGTCATGGTGGTTCAGCATTACCAAAATGAAAACGCTTACGACCAGCGCGACCTCGAATTTCTAGATTCCGTTGGCGGTCACATCGCTCTCGCCATTGAACGGGTTCGCGCCGAACAAGCTCTCCGCAAGAGCGAGTCCATGTTTCGTTTGCTTTTTTCCCACACACCTTTGCCCATGTGGGTTTTTGACATTGAATCCCTTCGCTTTCTGCAGGTAAACGAAGCCGCCACCAAGCAATACGGATTTTCCGAAACGGAATTTCGTGGCATGACGTTTTGCGATATTCGCCCGGATGGGAATGAATCCTCCTTCGCAAAACACGTCGAGGAATGGAAACAGGAAGGCCGCCATCATGGCCACTGGCGACACAAACGCAAAGACGGCAAGTGTTTTGAAGTGGACGTTGTCTCCCACAAACTGGAATATGCTGGTCGCAGCGTGCGCTTGGTGGTTGCGCAAGATGTCAGCGAGCGGCAACTGCTGGAACAACAATTACGCCAAGCGCAAAAAATGGAAGCCATTGGTCGCCTCGCCGGCGGCGTCGCGCACGACTTTAACAATTTACTGATGGTCATCAAGGGCCACACCGAACTTTTGCTAGATGTGCTTCCGCTAGGCGATCATGTCACCCGTAAAATCCAGCAGATTGATCGTTCCGCCGCTCGCGCGACAGCGCTGACTCGCCAGTTGCTTGCGTTCAGCCGCATGCAGGTTCTTCAACCGCGACCGATGAATCTGAATTCCATCGTGGACGAGATGGGCAAGCTGCTGCCGCGCCTCATTGGCGAAGATATCGAACTGATCGTGCGCGCCTCTCCCGATCTCGGTACCATTCGTGCGGACGCCAGCCAGATGGAACAAATCATAATGAATCTGGCGGTAAACGCGCGCGATGCGATGCCCAATGGCGGCAAGCTCATCATCGAGACGCTGAACATCGAACTCGATCACTATTACCGCGAGGCGCATCCGATTGTGCAGCCCGGCCGCTACGTTCTTCTTTCTGTTTCCGACAATGGCACCGGCATGGACGCGGAAACGCAGGCGCACATTTTCGAGCCGTTCTTCACCACCAAAGACCAGGGAAAAGGTACCGGGCTAGGTCTCGCCACTGTGTACGGCGTGGTGAAACAGAGCGGCGGGTTTGTGTGGGTGTACAGCGAACTCGGCAAAGGCACCACCTTCAAGATTTATTTGCCGCGCGTGGACGAAGCTGCTGCCGGGATTGTGGGTGCCTCCGCGCCGGCGCAAGTCTTGCGCGGAACGGAAACTGTGCTGCTCACCGAAGACGAACAGGACGTGCGCGAAGTGGCACGCGAATTCCTGGAATCGGCCGGCTACAAAGTCTTGCAAGCGCCGAGCGGTGAAGCCGCGCTGAAACTGGCCGCCGTGCACGATGGTCCGCTTGATCTGCTGGTCACTGACATGGTCATGCCGGGAATGAGCGGCCAGGAACTGGCGCGTAAGATTCGTTTAGTGCGGAAAGACTTGCCCGTGCTGTTCATGTCGGGATACAGTGAGCATGCAGCCGAGGAAGCCGCCAAGAGCGAAGGCTCCGCCGTGCTGGCCAAGCCATTCAGCCGCAGCGCGCTGCTGCGCACCGCCCGCGAAGTGCTCCAGAAGTGAATCGAACTAGCGCCCTCTTTTTTCCTAGGAAATCTTCGGGTGTTGGTGGTGCCAGTCGGTGTGTTGCTGGAAGGTGCGGGCGGCGCGAATGACAGCAAGGTCGTTGCCGGCTTTCGCGACGAACTGTAATCCGACGGGAAGATTCTGATCGGTGAAGCCGCAAGGGACGGAAAGCGCGGGCAGGCCGCAGAGATTGCCAATGCCGCCCAGGGGATCGGGAAATACAAGATCCGTTTCGAGATTGGCATCGATCGCGTTGGCGCCAAGCGGTTGCGAAGCGGCTACCAGAACATCGCATCCGTCGAACAGCGCTTCCATTTTTTGCTGCAAAGTTCCGCGCACTTGCAACGCCCTCAGATAGTCGGATGCCTCGATTTGTTCGCTGACGTAGCCGTTGATTTGGCCAAGCGGGTCGGTGAGTTGCGCGATTTTGCCGGAGCGGATCAGATCGCGGAATGCGGCGGCGCCTTCCACAGAGATGATGATGCCGCCCGCGGCTTCCCACGGGCCTTCGGGAAGTGAGGCGTTGCGCGTTCCCGGAAACGTCTTGCGGACGGAATGTTCGGCGGACTGAACGGCTTTTTCGGCATGCGGATCAATCTGTTTCCACGCATTGGTCAGCCAGCAGACGCGGAGCGGTTTTGCGGAGAGATCCGCGGATGGCGAATAGGTGAAAGCGGCTCTATCGAGGGGCAGGGTGCTTTGGTCCTTGATATCGTGGCCAGCGATTACCGCAAAAATGTGAGCGCAGTCTTCGGCTGAACGAGCCATCGGGCCGATCTTGTCCATCGAATAGGAGAGGGCCATAGCGCCATAGCGGCTCACGCGGCCGAAGGTAGGACGGAGTCCGCTGACGCCACAGTAAGCCGAAGGGCAAATGATGGAGCCCCAGGTTTCTGTTCCGATGGCGAAGGCGGCGAGACCGGCCGCGACGATGGCGCCTGAGCCGGAGGATGAACCGCAAGTCCAGCAAGAAGTGTTCCAGGGATTTTTCGCCGCGCCTTGCAACGATGCGGAGGCGAACCGGTAGTTCATTCCGCCGGCGAGTTCAATCATGGCGGCTTTGCCGAGCAGGACGGCACCTGCGCGGCGGAGATTTTCGATGACCGTGGCGTCGTATTCGAACACTTGATTTTCGTACGGCTTGGCGCCCCAAGTAGTGGGGATTCCTTTGGTCGCCAGCAAATCCTTCGCGGCGTAGGGAATCCCGTGTAGTGGACCGCGGTAGTGGCCACGGCCGATTTCCTTTTCGGCGGCGGCGGCTTGTTCGAGCGCGAGGTCCGGCGTGAGATGAGCGTAGGCGCTGTACTTGGGACCGAGTTTTTCGCAGCGGTCGAGGTAGGCCTTGGTGAGGTCCACTGGAGAAAGCGTCTTGGACTGAATGCGCTTGGCGAGTTCTGCGGCACTCAGGTAGAGAATGTCGGCTGTGATCATGGCGTCAGGGCTTCGCGGTCGATGCAGGCTTGGTAGGCGCGTTGGCAGGGGATGCGGACTTGAGATTCGGCGCAGCGTTGGATTTTTTTTCGCGTTCCACCAGAGGTTTCAAATAGAGCGCCGGCTGGTCAGAGTTTGCGACCGGCCAGGCGCGCAGGCGGTCCAACTGCGGCTGGACGGCAAAACACAGGCGCTTGAGTTCGGCCTTCTGGACGTCGGAGAAACGGTCCGGATACTGAGCGACGATGGATTGGTAGCGGAAATCGGCCTCCGCCTGGCTTTGCAGGGAGAGTTTGGCGGCGTCAGCCGGAAGCTGCGCGGGACGTGTCGTTGCGCTGGCCAGCTGGGCCTCGGAAAAGGGAATAAACGATGCGGAGGCAGCGGCCGTGCCCAGAGCTGCCTGGCGGGCAAACTCTCGGCGCGAGAGCGAGTTGGTGTGTCGTTTCATTTTGGTTCACCGCCGATCATATCTTCCCATGGGGAGCGTTTTGCGGAGAGCATGATACCGCAAGAGTCCTGGGTGGATGGGTAGAGTTGCAGTGTACCTACGTAGTCCGTTCCTGCCCCGAGGACTGCGGGAGCCATCGAGCCATAGCTTTTCTTCGGCAGGCTAGGGCTATTTCGCCGCGAGGTAGTTTGCCATTCGCTTGTGATCAGTCCAGCCTGTTGCAGCTATTGAAAAGCAACAAAAAAGGAGCCCGCATTGACGGGGGAACCCCCTTGCTCGTCTGTTCGATCAGGACGGCGATGCCATAACCCTGCAAGGCGTCGAGTTGCAGGATTTCAAAAAGAGCGTGTGCAGGGTGCGTTGGATGAGGTCAATGCACTTGTCAGACATGAAGCCCGCTTGAGAGCCCAGGCCCTGATGCCGGAGCTGAAGGTCCGACTAGGACCGCCTGTCGCCAAGCGGACTCTTAAGAGGCCGACGCGAAGACCGGCGCCGTCGATCCGAAGCACCGCGACTCCTGAGCTAACTTTACGCAGATTAAAGGGCCGGAGGGAGGGGCTCCGGTCCGGATGCAGAAATGTACTCCACCCGCAGGGTTCAGCTTACTTGCAGGAGTCGCTGACCATTTCGACCTTGGTGACGTTCAGATGGCCGTGCTCCTTGGCATCGGCGTCCATGGTTTCCTTGGCCTTTTCCTTGGCTCCATGCATATCGGGATGCCAGACTGCGCCGGTGACGGTTACGGTGTGACCGATGTGCGGCGAGAGCTTCACGGTCTTACTCTTCACTTCCCAGGTGCTTCCGTCATTTGCGGTGACTTTGAATTCACCGGCGCTGTCGCCCTTTGCAAGGCAGCCAGTGACGTTGCGAACCTCCGCGCTTTTGTCCTCCTTTGGCGTGTCCTGCGCGATAAGAGCAGGGGCCGTCGCCAGGCAGGAAACAGCAAGAAGATTCATTGCCCAGTTCGTTTTCATGCTTCTCTCCTTCGCGAGAGCGGACCGAAGGAACACCACACACGAGTGCTGCTCCCGCGTTAAGAAAGTATTTGGGGGCGTATGGCCGGGCGCTATCAGGTGAATTACGGAGCTACTGGAATGTATGTAGAGGCGATGAAATCGAGGACGGCCAAGTACAGCCAGATCGGAGCCGGCCGGCAGGATGCAGGCGCACCAGAGGAGGCTGGCGGGGCTGTGACGGCGTGTGGTCTTGCTAGTCCAGTGAGGTCAAGGATTTCACATGCATTTCCAGAGCTTGATTGTACTGGCGCTCGATTTGGAGCTCGGTTTGGAGTTTTTTGATGAGCAGTTCGAGACGGGAGATTTCGGTTTTGAGTTTCTGGATGTCCCCGGCGCTTGCGGGCGGACGGACGGGCGATTGAGAGGCGAAGTTTGGCGCTGGCGGAGTTGTTGTCGCTGGCGGTTGCGGTTGAAATGCGTTGGCCAGTGCCGCGGGCCAGGGCAACTCGCGACGGACTTCGGCGGAAAGTGGCGCAGGGGCCGCGGGCTGATGTTGCGGTTGAGAAAAAGCCCCGACCGGAGCGTTGGCGTTCCCAGAGAAGGCCGGTGTAACGTTCGCAGCTGGAGGCGGAGAGAAAAGGTTGCTGAGCGGAGAATGCGACGGAACGCGGGGTGCGGGAGCCGGGACCGCTGGAGCGGCGGGTTGAGCAGATTTGGGTTCCAGAAAACTTTTGACGCGGGCGATGAGATCCACCGGCTGAAAGGGTTTGCGGATGAGTTCGTCAGCGCCGACGGAGACGGCTTTGTCGGCGACATTCTTGTTGACTACGCCGGACATTAATATGACAGGGGTGCGGCTGAAGCGTTCGTGCTGCTTGATCTGGCTGCAAACGGAGTAGCCATCCTGATCGGGCATGATGACGTCGGTGATGACGGCGTCGGGCGGATTTTGTTCGAACTGCGCGATGGCGGTGGCGGCGTCGCCGGCGGTGATTACGGTGATATTTTCCCGGCGGAAAGCGATCTTGACGACTTCGCGCATGGTGGCGCTGTCATCAATAAAATAGACAGTAGGGGTACGCTTCGTTGCAGCAGCAGCTTCGAGAATGGGCGGAAAAGAGATGGTTTCGCTCATGTGATGTCCTCGACGTCATTTCCGGCATAAGGAACGATGGAGTAGTTGGCAAAAGATGGTTCTGCAGAAGAAGAGGCGGAATTTGCTTCGGCGCAGTCGTGATGCGCTTCTTCAGCAGCCGGTTCGGCGCAGTGCTCGACAAGCGGTTCACTGCGGGCTGAAGTTTCGAAATGGTAGCTTGATTCAGCGGGTTCCGGTTGAAACAGAGTTGTGTCGGCAGGTGTTGCGGGCGAAGCAACCGGCTCCGCGATTTCAGATGCTGCGGGGCACAGACTGATGCCGGTGCTATCCAAACCCGCTTCAGCTGAATTTTCTGCGGGATTGGAGGCGAAATCGTCGATGGCGGCGGCGATTGCGGCGCTTTCTTCGGAGGCGGCGGAATCCGCAGGTCCGATTAGTGTTGCGAACGGAGAATGATCGGGTGCAGCGCCGGGGGCAATGTCGGCGTTTTGCTGGGAGTCGTGAGCGGACTCGTCTATTTCGCGCATGGCGTCGAGCATGAGATCTGTGGCAGAGCGGAGAACGGTGCATTTAGCGGAGGAGGAACCATAAACGAATTTGTACACGCCGGAGTTGTTGCGCATGCAGCTTTTGAGGATGTGGATGACGGCTTCGTCGCCGAAGAGGGATGCGCATTCGGCGTGGGTGATCGTGCCGGCGTCGAAAAAGAGGAGCGCATCGGTTTCGCCGGAGTTGATATGGAGTGCGCCGGTCTGGTGGGCGTGGCCGAGCATCTGCATAACGCCGGGAAGATCGTGATGCGTGAGGCTGCCGCTGAGACTGGTGTCGGACTGCGCCAGCATTTGCGTGGGCTGAAAGCCTTCGGCTTTGCTGATGATGATGTTGCGAATGTGCGTTGCGATGGTGGCGGGAGGGCGGGTGCGATCAATATAGTCGTCGCATCCGGCCTGGAACGCTTCCATGAGGGCGCGCTGGCTGCCGTCGCCGAGGGCGATGATGGGGAGCGTGGCGTTTTTGACGTCGGAGCGAATCAGGCGGGCGATTTCGAGGGCACCCATTTCGCGCATGTTGGTGGAGCAGACGATGGCCGTGGGCGGATCGTACTCGATGGTGGTGAGCGCGAACCCAGGCTGGGTGCTTGAGACTACTTCGAATCCTTCTTTTTTTAAGGCGTCGCTGACGCGCTTGGAAAAGTAGACGTTGGTATCGATCAAAAGAATCTTGGCGGGGCGCCCGGCGAGGATCATCGGACGGCCTCGACGAGATCGTGAGAGTGAACCGGCGCTGCTTGATCGGTGGGCCCAGGCGTCAGGACGGAAAGACGCAGGACTTCGATAACTTCGCCGCTGTGGGAGAGCCAACCGGCGACGTGCGGCGAATCGTTCCGGCCAGCTTCCATCATATCGGTGGTGATGAGTTCGCATTCGCCGCTGACGGGAATGGCGAT
>AR_comb_assmDRAFT_10020835_pt1 | contig 10055 bp, 6 predicted proteins | sample ArasoioldDNA_FD_10543 | JGI IMG/M metagenome (IMG submission 10543) | reverse complement strand
CCAGAGCAGCAGCGAGCCTTCCTGGCTCGACCACATCGCCGCCAGCTTGTAGAAGGCGGGGGTCTCGATCGAGGAGTGCTGCTGGACGATGTTGAAGGAGAAGTCGTCCCCGGCGAAGGCGATCTCGATGATCGCCACGCAGGCGGTGAGCAGGGCGCAGAAGACGTAGACGGTGCGGCGCGAGAGCTCGACCCAGCGGCGCTCTCCGCGCCTCCCGAGGAGGGCGAGCGCGGCGGCGCTCAGCGCCGCGAGGAAGGCGAGCGCGAGCAGCGCGCTGCCGAGGCTAGCCATTGCTGGTCGTGTACTTCGAGGGGCACTTCGTCACCAGGGTTTCCGGTTCGCCGACGAAGGTCCCGCTCTGCATCGCTCCGGTGAGGACGATCTCGCGGCCGCCGCGGAAGGGGTCGGGGACGGTGCCCGTATAGGTGACCGGGAGGCTGCGGCTTTCGCCTTCGCGATCCTCGACGCGGAAGGCGATCCCGGTGCCGCGATCTTCGATCGAGCCGGGGACGACGCGGCCGGTCATCTCGTAGCTGGTGCCGGGCGCTGCGTCGAGCAGCTGCGAGGGCTCCTTCGCCTCGGTCGAGGCGGAGAAGGAGGTGTAGATCAGCGCCGCACCGAGAAGCACCGCGACGCCGAGCGAGATGACCAGGCGGATGGTCCGCTTGCGCTGAGGGTCCACTGCTCGGGATTATCGCAACCTGCCAGAATCGCCGTCGTGGCAGGCAGCGAGGACCCGGTCTTCCTGATCACCGGCGCCAGCAGCGGGATCGGCGCGGCGACGGCCCGTGCGGCCGCCTCCGGGCACCGGCTGGTGCTGGCGGCGCGGCGGATGGAGGAGCTGCAGGAGCTGGCGGGCGAGCTCGGCGGGACCGAGCGCGCCCTCCCCGTGCGCTGCGACGTGACCGAGTGGGACCAGGTGCAGGCGCTCGCGGCGAGCGCCCTGGAGCACTTCGGCCGGATCGACGCCGTCTTCGCCAACGCCGGCTTCGGCGCCACCCGCGGCTTCCTCGAGGAGACGGTCGAGCACTGGCGCTCGATGGTCCTGACCAACGTCTACGGGGCGGCGCTGACGATCCGCGCCACCCTCCCCCACCTGCTCGAGCGCGGCACCGGCCACTACCTGATCACCAGCTCGGTGGCGGGGCGCCGGGCGCTGCCGGGCTCGCTCTACTCGGCGACCAAGTTCGCCGCCACCGCGATCGGCGAGGCGCTGCGCGGCGAGCTGCGGATGATGCGCGAGAACAACGGGATCAAGGTGACGCTGATCGAGCCCGGGATGACCGACACCCCGTTCTTCGAGAACCGTCCCGAGGCGGCGCTGCGCGACGACGACATCGCCGCGGCCGTGATGTACGCGCTGGGACAGGGCCCCGGCGTCGACGTCAACGAGATCCTGATCCGGCCCACCACCCAGCCGCTCTGACCCCGGCCGGGCGGCGGGCTCAGCGGCCGCCAAGCAGCGTTGTGACCAGGCGCCAGTAGCCGCGCAGGAGGAAGCGGGCGGGCGCCGAGCGCGCCGGGGCGGGGATGAAGGGTGAGTCGAGGTCTGGCGTCAGCCAGCTGGCGAACTCGGCGCTGCCGACGGCGCGGGCCCGCTGGATCCGCCGGCGCTCGAGCAGCAGGCGGGGCAGCCAGCGCAGCGCTTCCAGGTTCCCGGCGAGCTTCTGCCCGCCCCATCCGCGTGTGCTGGAGACGACCATCAGGGCGAGCTCGGTGGCGAGCAGGCCGGGCAGCAGCAGGATCAGCAGGCGGGCCGGGTACACGCGGACGAGGATCGCCAGGCGGTTGCGCTCCAGCCAGCGCCACTTGTGCTCCCTGGCGCCGAACTCGTAGTCGTGGTCGACGACGGCGCTCGGCTCGATCCCAAGCGAGTCGCCGCGCAGGCGCAGCCGCAGGGAGAGGTCGACGTCCTCGTGGTAGAGGAAGAAGCGCTCCTCGAAGCCCCCGACCTGGCGCCAGGTGCGCAGCGGGATCGCCATGCAGGCGCCGGACATCGAGACGACCTCGCTCACCCCCGGCGCCTCGGCGATCGGCCGCCCGTGGCGCCCGGCCCAGACGATCCCGGTGAAGTGGACCGGGTTCCCCGCCGAGTTGATCTCGCTCCCCCCCGCCTCGGCGACCAGCGCCTGCCAGGCGGCCCAGCCGCGGCCCTCGAGCCAGGGCCGGCGGATCGCCTCCCCCCACCCCGGCCGCGGCGCGGCGTCGGGGTTGAGGATGACGAGGAGCTCGCCGCGGGCTTCCGCGGCGCCGGCGTTGCACCCGGCGGCGAACCCGACGTTGCGCCCCATCCGCACCAGCCGGGCCGCCGGCAGCTGCGCTTCGACGAACTCGGCGGTGCCGTCCTCGGAGGCGTTGTCGACGACGATCAGCTCGTCCTCCGGGCCGAGCTCGCCGGCCAGGGCCCGCAGGGTCGGCGGCAGCTCCTGGCGGCTGTTGAAGGCGACGATCAGGACGGAGAGCGACGGGCGCACCGACGCGGAGGCTATTCGGCCTTCCGCGTCGGTGCAGGACCTTCGCCGCTACCCGCGGTGCTTGTGGCCGCCGCGGCGCTTCCCGTGCTTCTGCCTGGCGCAGGAGACGATGTCGAGCGGGAACCTCTTGTTGACGACCCCCCTGCCGTTCTGGGCGTCGATCGCGAGGACCGCCCGCGGCTTGCGCTTGCAGGTGTTTTCCGAGTTCACCAGCAGGCTCTTGCGGCCGCCCCTCATGTTGAGCACGAACTTCGTCACCGGCACGTCCGGGAGCGCTTCGAACACGGTCCGCAGCCCGCCGTGCTTGGAGCCCACGGTGCCGTGAAGCTGGATCTCCACCTGCCCCTGCAGGTCGGCGACCAGGTCGGGCAGTTCGTGCCCGGGGGTGGGCACCAGGTAGACCTTGCCCTTCAGCGGCTGATCGAGCAGCGGCGAAACCGCTTCCGCCGTGCCGTAGACCGAGTCGGCCGGGCAGGCGTGGGCGGCCAGCTTCGGGTTCGTGCAGACGGTCCCGATGTGGCCCTGTTCGAGGAACAGCGCGTGCGGCAGCGTCAGCGCCGTGCGCCTGATGTTGGCGTCGCCCGGGCGCGCCCGCAGGGTCGCCTGCAGGCGCGGGTAGTGAGCCCGGGTGGTCGGACCGAACAGCTTCACCTTGAGGCTCGGCTTGAAGCCCAGCCCGTCGCAGCCGGTCGGCCGGTAGGGAACGATGAACGCGAAGGCGCTGAAGGCCGCCGGGTTCGTCGGGTCCGCACCGCCGCCGGCGAGGGTGCCCGTGGTCTCCCCGCCTTCGCAGCGGGTCGGGTTGAGCGCGAACTGGCTGCGATCGATGTTGAAGTCGATCGAGCGCAGGTCGAGCTTGACGCCGCCGAAGACGTCCGGGATGACGTCGGAGACGGCGCGCACCTGGGCGGTGAGCGGGTTGACCTGGAGCGCGACCCGCACGACCACGGTGCCGAGGTCGAACGGCCCCCGGACCGCCGGGGTGAGCACGACCAGCGAGATCGGCGCGCCCCGGTAGGGGCCCGCCAGGTAGACCCTGCCGGGCAGGGGGATCGGGCTCGGACCGGTGCCCGTGGCGCTCGTGGTGGTCCCGACCAGGCTCGCGGCCGGGCAGCTCGGGCTGGCCTGCTCGGCCTTGCCGGCCTTGGTCGCCGCGGCGGCGATCGCGGCCTCCGGGCAGTAGGGGATGCCGGCGAGCTTGCCGCTCAGCCCATTGGGCAGCAGCGCGTCGACCTGCTTCAGCTCCCCTTCGCCGTCGCTGCGGCCGATGCGGACGCGGAACGGGCTGAAGGAGCCGCCCGCCATGTTGTCGGAGACGGCGGTGTAGGTGGGACGGAACCGCCGCTGCTCGAGTTTCTGCGGGCAGAGGCCGCCGCTCGGGTCGGAGGTCAGGGTGAATTTGCCCGAGGGCGTCTTGGTCGAGGTCGGCGTCGACCAGGGTTCCATCGTGCTGGTCGTCGTCGCCTCAGCGCAGGTGGGCGGGCTGCTGAGCACGCTCCTGGCGCCGTCGAATTTGAGCGTCACCGATTCGAACGGGACCTGCGGCAGCCCCTTCGGCAGCGGACCGGCGAGCGGCCCCAACTCCTGCTCGTCGAACGTCGCGGTCATCTGGCCCGTCTTCGGGTCGGCCGCGACGTTGCCGAGCAGGCGCACGACGATGCCGAGGCCTTCGTTCTTGGCTTCGACCAGGATCCGGAACTCTTCGCCCGAGGTCGGGTCAGAGCTCTTCTGCTCGCCGACGTAGACCTCTCCTTTCAGCGGGGCCGAGAGCACCGGCGTGACGATTTCGGCGCTGCCGATCTCCGACGCCGCCGGACAGGTGTTGCTCATCACCCGTTCGCCCTTGGCGAACTGCGCGTCGGTGCAGGCGAGGAGGCCTTCGGCCCCGGAGGGGTTGAGGCCCATGCCGGCCGGCATCTTCACCACGGCCCGGCGCAGGTGGGACTGGGCCAGCGGGCCGCCGCCGGCGCTCGGGTCTTCGAACGGGAGTGCGACCGTCACCGCCGCCGACGCCGGCGAGTCGACCTGCGCCGTCCCCGGAGCAACCGAGATCGTGGGATCGAACGGGATCGCGGCGCAGCCTTCGGAGTTTTCGCCCACCGGCAGCGTCGCCTCGACCGGCTGGGAGCCGGCCGGGAAGGTCGGGTTCGGGGTTCCGAACGAGTGGGCGCGGAACCAGGTCGAGTACAGGTGCTCGAATCCGGGCGCTTCGTGGTCGAAGCAGGTGGTCGGAGTCGAGAGGTAGGTGCCGTTGCCGGATTCGCCGAAGTTGACCAGGCGGCTGACCAGGGTCGAGAACGGCGGCGCCGGGTCCGGCTCGGCGATCGTGAAGGACTCGTGGAAGTCGCTCTCCCAGGAGACTTCCGTCCGCAGCAGGATTTCCTCCGCGCCGGCGACGAAGAAGCCGAAGAGCGCCGGTTCGCCCGGTTCGGGCTCGAGGTTGTAGACGGGGACGTTGGTGCCGCTCGTCGTGCTCGGCGGGATCACGGCGCCCTTGGGGAAGGTGACCGTGCCGACGGGCGTCGGCAGCGGCACCCCGTCGACGTTGGTGACCAGGGTGACCAGCTCTCGGCCGACTTCCATCGCCGGCGTGCAGTTGGGGACGTGTTTGAGTTCGCCGCTGCCGGGCGGCACTTCGAGCACGCGCCGGAAATCGGTCAGCGAGCACTTCGGCGCCGCCTGCGGGTTGACCGTGAACCCCGGCGGCAGGTCGACTCGCAGCGTTTTGATCGAGCGGTCGGCTTCCGGTTCTTTCAGCGGTTTGAGCCCGACGATGACCCCGGGAGGAGCAGGTGGGCTGGGCAGTTCGAAGGGGACGTTCTCGTGCTGGATGACGTACTGCGTGAAGCCCTCAGGCGGGTGCCCCCCGGCCTGTTTGAAGAAGCGCGCGGTCGTGGTGGGATCGCACTGTTCCCCCGGTTCCGGGCCGTCTTTGCTGCACGTCCCGGACTGCCAGCCGTCGGCCGCCGAGGCGGGCGCGTTCTGTTTTTCGATGATGTCGGGAGTGTCCGCCTGCGCGGCGACCGCGAACGCGAACAGCAGCATTCCCAGCGCCATCGTCGCCGCGGCGATCGAACGCCTGTACATATAACCCCTCCTCTGCACGCCATGGACAGAATCGCCGTCCCTGCACGGCTCCACGATTCGTCTCCACAGCGTCTCCCGAGGCAGACACTAGCCCCTGGCGACCGCTAATCAAGCCGGTCGACTAACGTCCGTCCAAATGGGGGGATGGCGCTCGCCGGGGCGGGTTGCCTAATGCGCTTTGCGGTGGCCCCGCCGTTTGTGTTTGCGGCCTTTTTTGCACGGCGTCGCGAGGCGCTGGTGGCGGTTCGCCTTCTTGCCGTTCTGGCTCTTGAGCTGGACGATCGCCCGCACCGGTTTGGCGCAGAGGTTGGTCGAGGATTCGAGCAGGCCGTGCCTGCCGCCGGGCAGGATCATCGTGAACCTCGAGACCGGCACGTCGGGCACGGTGTCGAAGGTCGTGCGGATGCCGCCTTTGAAGCTGTCGACGCGGCCGACCAGGTCGATGTCGACCTGGCCCTCGAGGTGGGCGACGAGGTCCGGCAGTTCGTGCGAGGAGGAGCGCAGGAAGACGGGGCCTTCGAGCGGTTTGCCGAGCAGCGGCGTCTCCGCTTTGGCGAAGCCGTAGACGGAGTCTTTCGGGCATTCGTTGGCGGCGAATTTCACCCGCGTGCAGACCTTCGACAGGCTCGCCTGGTCGAGGAAGAGCGCGTGCGGCAGGGCGACCGAGGCGCGCGCGATGTTCGCGTCTCCCGGCCGCGCGGTCAGCACGGCGCGCAGTTTCGGGTTGCTCGCGCGATGGGTTTTGCCGTAGAGCCGAAGCCGCAGGCGCGGGCGGAACGGGAGCCGCCCGCAGCCTTTGAGCCGGAAGGGCGCGGAGACCGGGAAGGAGCTGAAGGCGGCCGGGTTGGTCGGGTCGGCGCCGCCGCCGAGCAGCGCGCCCGCGGTCGCGCCGGGCCGGCAGTTGGTCCCGGTCAGGCCGAATTCCTTGCGGTTGACGTTGACGAAGACCGAGCGGACGTCGAGCTTGGCGCCGCCGAAGACATGCGGGATTTCGGCCACCGGGTTGATCTGCGCGGTTTCCGGGTTGAGCTTGAGCGCGACCTGGACGACGACGACGCCGAGGTCGAAGGGCCCGGCGACCGCGGGCGTGATCACGACCAGGGAGAGCTTCGCCCCTTTATAGGGACCGGAGAGGTAGACCTTGCCCGGGATCTCGAGCGGGGTGGGGCCGCTGCCGGCCTGCACCGTGGCGACGCCGATCTGGCTGTTGTCGGGGCAACTCGGGTTTTTCTTCTCGTTGACCCCGGGGCGATCGGCGGCATCGGCGATGTCTTTGGCGGTGCAGTAGGGAACCCCCGCCAGCTTCGCGGTCGCCCCTTCGGGCAGGACGAGGTTCACGCCTTTCAGCTCCTGCTGCCCGTCGGTGCGGACGATGTTGGCGGCGAAGGAGGTGTAGTCGAGTGGGTCGTCGCTCGCCGGCTTGGCGTTGAAGGCCGGCCCGAACGGCCGCGCGGCCATCGAGGTCGGGCAGGGACCTCCGCCGGGCGCGCTGGTCAGCGTGAAGCCTTTGTCGGCGGCGCCGTTGTCAGGCGAGCCCGACCAGGCGGTCATCGCGTGGCCGGTCGGGTTCGGCCCGCAGGTCGGCGGGCTGGTGAGCGGCGCGCGGTTGCCGCCGTTGAGCTGAACCTGAACGCGGGTGAAGGGCAACTGCGGCGCTTCGTGCACGACCGTGGTCAGCTGTCCCGTCGTCGGATCGGCGAGCACGTTCCCGAGCAGCCGGATCGAGAGCCCGCGCGAGGCGGACTCGGCGTCGAGGAAGATCCTGTACTCGTTGCCGGAGAGCGGGCTGCGACTCAGCTGGTCGCCGAGGTACACGTTCCCGACCAGGGTCCCGTCCGGCAGCGGCGGGGTGTTGATCGCAACGGTGCCGATCTTCGATTTCGCCGGGCAGGCGACCGGGTTGCGCGTGCCCCTGCCGAACTGCTGGTCGGTGCAGGTCTCCAGCGCCGGCGCCGAGGAGGGGTTGAAGCCCATCCCGTTCGGCAGCGTCACCCGCGCCTCGCGGACGTTCGACTGGTAGATCGACGCGGTCGGGGAGAACGGGACGTCGACGTTGACCGTCGCACCCGCCGGGGAGTCCACCATGCTGGTCCCCGGGTCGGCCGAGGTGTGGGGCTGGAAGGGGATTTTGTCGCAGCCGGTGGGGCGCACGCGCGGCCCGGTGTTCGGGGGCGTCCGCGGCAGCGGCGATTCGACTCGCTGGGAGCCGTTGACGAACGCCGCCGGGGGAACCGCGGGGGCGTTCACGTCGTATTCGTCCTGGGGCGCCGGTTCCTCGACCGAGTCGGCGTGGAGGATCGTGTTGTAGACGGTCCCGTTGGGATCGCCGCAGGTGCTCGGCGTGGTCAGGAACCTGCCCTCGCCGGCGGAGTTTTCGATCGTGCCGTCGAAGACGAGGCGGTTCTTGAGGATTTTCGCCAGGCCTCCGGGCACCGGCGGGGCATGGATCGTGAAGTACTCGTGGTAGTCGCCCTCCCAGTTGACGCCGGCGTTGAGGAAGACTTCTCCGAGGTTCGGCAGCCCGGGGATGCTGGCGAGGTTGAGCTCGAAGCCGAACCGCGCCGGTTCGCCGAAACGGGGCGCGATGTTGTAGACGGGGAAGGTCAGCGGCGGAGACGGCAGCAGCCCGGCGAGGACGACGGTGACGGCGCTGGTCCCGACCTGGCTGGCGACCGGGCAGCCCCCGGAAGGGAATTTGCCGTTTTCCAGCACGCACTTCGGAGTCGCCTCCGGGTTGACGCTCATCCCCACAGGGAGATCGACCAGGATCGTCTTCAGGGTTCCCTGCGGGGATTCGAGCAGGCCGCTGTGCCGCACGATGATCTGGGTGAAGCCGTCCGGCGGGTGACCCGCCGCCTGGGTGAAGAACTGGCCCGGGGTTTCGACCGAGCAGGTCGGGACGTCGGTCGTGCAGGTGCCGGCCTGCCAGCCCATGGCCGGCGATTCGGGCGTCTGGCTTTCGATGATGTTCGGCGCCGCCGGCGCTCCGGCCGGCGCCATCGCGGCCGTCGCCGCTGCGGCGATCAAAACGATGGCGACCCTCGCTGCCAGGCTTCGGGACCTGCGGACCATCTTCGTCTCCTCCTTAATTCCCAACCGCAACGTCGACCTCGTCCCACCGAGGCCGCTGGCGAGGCCGATACCCGCCCGCGCGAAAAACAGTCGCGTTCCTCCCCAGGCGCGGAACGCCACCGCCGCCGCGACCGCCCCACGGGGGGAGCGGCGCGGCCGCGACGGGGTGGCCACTGCGGGGGAGAAACGGCCCCGTGAAAGGGGCCTGAGATGAAGCTTGTCGGCTACCGGAAAACAATTCGTTAGTTACCGTACCCGATTTTAATGACCCAAGTCAACATTTTTTGGTAATCTCGTGCCCATGACGACCTCCCTCAGTCACCCCATCGCAGGCAACGGCAATGGCTTCGCCGTTGGAAACGGCAACGGCCACGGCGCCGCCCGCGCCGTGCCGGTCGATTGGGAGCGGCTGGCGAGAGCCACCGCACACCCGCTGCGCGTCTCGATCCTCGAGATCCTCGGGCTCGACGGGGGCCGCGTCCTCTCCCCCAGCGATCTCTGTCAGGAGCTTCAGATCCCCCTCAGCAACACCAATTACCACGTCACCGAGCTGGCCAAAGCGGGGCTGATCGAGCTCGTCCGCCAGCGCCAGGTCCGCGGTGCCACCGAGCATTTCTACCGGCTGCCCGAGGGCGCGGCACGGCCCGACCGAGGCGCCGCGAGCGAGCCCGCAAGGGAGCTCGAGCGGGCGCTCGCCGGCTGAGCGCAGGCCCTATTTGCTCGCCGTCGCGGTCGCGCTGGTGTAGACGGTCCCGGAGGCGGTCGCGACCGTGACCGTGTTCGTGAAGGAGCCGCTGGCGGGCGCCGTATAGACGAAGGTCGCGGTCGAGATCGCCGCGCCGCTGGAGGCGATCGTCAGCGGCGTGCCGACGATCGCGCCGCCGGTGGCGGTGATTTTGACCGTGTGACCGGTGCCGAGCGCGGAGACCGTGTTGCCGACGCTGTCGGTGACGGCGACTTTGGCGGTGAGCGTGCCGCTGTTGCCGATTCCCGTCACCGTGCAGGTGAACAGGCAGGGCGATCCGAGCAGACCGAGGCTGAGCGTGACGCTGGCGAGGCCCAGCCTCGCCGCGGTGCCGACGGAGACGGTGAACGCGAGCGGCGCCGTGGTCAGGGTGCCGTCGCTGGCCGTCACGCTCGCCGCGCCGGCCTTGTTGAGCCTCATCAGGCCGTTTTTCGAGGAGCCGACGGCCGCGACCCCGGCGGTGAAGGTGAGCGCGGTCGGCGAGCCGAAGGCGACCGCGGTCCCGCCGCTGTCGACCACGGTCGGAAGCGCACCGCTGGGGCTCGCTTCGGCCCCGCTGAAGGTGATGCTCCTGCTGCCGGCGTAGCCGGTCGCGGTGTTGCCGTAGGCGTCCCTGGCGGTCAGCGTCAGGTTGTCGCTCGCGGCGGCCACGGGGGTGGTCGTGGCGGCGGTCAGGG
>AR_comb_assmDRAFT_10049599_pt1 | contig 10057 bp, 8 predicted proteins | sample ArasoioldDNA_FD_10543 | JGI IMG/M metagenome (IMG submission 10543) | reverse complement strand
GGTCACGTGAATTACGCTGCGTCCAAAGGCGGCGTGATGCTGATGATGAAAAGCATTGCCCAGGAAGTCGCGCCCTATCGCATCCGTGTGAACTCAATTGCACCGGGCGCGATCCGGACACCGATTAACATGCAAGCGTGGGATACGACTGAGCATTATAACGAGCTGCTCAAACTAATACCTTACAAGCGCATCGGTGAACCTGAGGAAATTGGGCGCGCTGCAGTCTGGCTGGCGAGTGACGAGTCCGATTACATCCAGGGTACAACGCTGTTCGTCGATGGGGGCATGACGCTTTATCCCGGCTTCGAGACAGGAGGCTAAAATGGTCACAATCGCAATTTTATCTGCTCTCGTGATTTTGCTGTTCCGCTTCGATTCCACTACGCCTGATGAATCAAATTGATGCAGTTGTAGTCCCGACGTCTAGGGATGACCCCGGCACCCACGGAGGTCGCCACGCGCTAAATCGGCCGGTCTCAACGCGGCCGGCTACAGCATGAATCCAATTGATCCTAACGCCGAGTGGCTCGAAGCGGACGGCCTCGGCGGTTTCGCCAGCGGAACGGTGTCTGGAATTCGCACTCGTCGGTATCACGCGGTGCTGCTGACGGCGACGACACCGCCCGCGGGACGGATGGTCCTTGTTAATGGATTCGACGCGTGGGTAGAAACACCGCGCGGTAGGTATGCAATTTCGTCGCAACGCTACGGCCCTGACGTAGTTCACCCGGACGGCGCATCGCGTATCGAATCGTTCGAGCACGAACCGTGGCCGCGCTGGCGTTACAGGGTCGATGACAGTCTGATTATCGAGCAGGAGCTGTTTGTTCCGAAAGGCGAGTCAGCTGTCTTTCTTTCATGGCGCGTTGTAGCCGATCAATCCGGGTCACCGAGCCCGGCGATAGCTGACGTGAAACTCAAGGTTCGTCCGTTTCTGTCCGGTCGCGATTTTCATTCCACGCATCATGAAAATGGCGCATTCAAATTTTCAGCTGAGCAAAACGGCGAATGCGTCACTTTTAGATCTTACGACGGAGTTCCCGCGGTCATTGCGTACTCTAATGGGCTGTACACGCACGAACCGACTTGGTATCGAAATTTCCTGTACTCCGAAGAACTCGCACGCGGGCTTGATGCCGCTGAAGATCTGGCGGCGCCGGGCGTGTTTGAATTTTCCCTTTCCCAAAAACCGGCGGTGCTGATGCTCGCGGCTGAAGGACACGCGATCACCAATATCGAATCCATCGAAGCGCGTCATGCCCAGATCAGAACGATTGAGCAAGCCCGCCGGAACAATTTCTCCAGCCCGCTTGAGCGCGCCGCTGACGCATATCTCGTCAAACGGGGCAAAGGCAAAACTCTTATCGCTGGTTATCCATGGTTTGGTGATTGGGGACGCGACACCTTTATCGCCTTGCGCGGACTTTGCATCGCAACCGGTCATCTGGATGAAGCGCGCGATATTTTGGTCCAATGGGCAGGCACTGTTTCGGAAGGCATGTTGCCGAATCGCTTCCCTGATCAAGGCGAACAACCTGAGTTTAATTCTGTCGACGCGTCGCTTTGGTACATCATCGCGGTCAACGATTACCTTCTAGCCGCTGAGAAACAGCCAACGCTCACTGACGATTGTCACACAAAGAAACTGCGCGCAGCGGTCGAAGCAATTCTCGCCGGTTACAACGAAGGGACGCGCTTTGGCATCCGCGCCGATCGGGATGGATTGCTCTCGGCTGGCGAGCACGGCCAACAACTCACTTGGATGGATGCGCGTGTCGACGGCCATGAGATCACACCACGTATCGGAAAGCCGGTGGAAATTCAGGCGCTATGGCTCAACGCGCTCGCCGTCGGTGCAAAATTTTCAGCGCGTTGGGGAACACTTTTCGAAGAAGGTTGTGCCGCTTTCGAAACCAAATTCTGGAACGAACACGCCGGTTACTTGGCTGACGTAATCGATTGCGATCATCAAGCCGGTGTAGTCGATCTCACATTTCGTCCGAACCAAATCTTTGCAGTCGGGGGATTGCCGCTCACGTTGCTGTCGCCGGAAAAAGCGCGCCTTGTGGTTGAAGCAGTGGAAATGCTTTTGCTCACACCGCTCGGTCTGCGCTCTCTCGCGCCAGGCGAACGCGGTTATGCGGCCCATTATGAAGGCGACTCGCGCGCCAGGGATTCTGTCTATCATCAAGGCACCGTTTGGCCCTGGTTGATTGGACCGTTCATCGAAGGCTGGGTGCGCGTGCATGGTTCCGCCGCCCAAGCGAAAAAACAGGCACGCGAACGTTTCCTTCCACCGCTCTACGAGCATCTAAATCATGCCGGACTGGGCCACATATCGGAAATTTGCGATGCTGAATCCCCACACACACCGCGGGGCTGCCCGTTCCAAGCATGGTCGTTAGGCGAATTGCTCCGGCTGGAGCTTAGTGTCCTTTAACCAGTTGCGATGAGCGATAAGAAGCGTGTCCTCATTCTCGGCGGCGGTTTCGGCGGTTTATATGCGGCTTTGGAATTTGAGAAACGACGAGACCCACGATTTGACGTGACGGTCGTAAATCGAGAGAACTTCTTTCTGTTCACGCCAATGCTGCATGAGATCGCAGCCAGTGATCTGGATTTAACCAACATTGTTAATCCCGTTCGCAAAATGATTCGCCACGTAAATTTCTTCTGCGGCGATGTTGAGAAGATCGACATCGACGCGAAACAGGTCGTGGTATCGCACGGCTTCGAGCGGCACTCGCACATGCTCGAATACGATCACTTGGTTCTGGCGCTTGGCTCCGTAACGAATTTCTTCGGGTTGCCTGGTGTCGCCGAACGAGCGCTGACAATGAAATCGCTCGGCGATGCCATTCAGTTGCGCAATCGCCTGATTGCGCATTTGGAAGAAGCCGACACTGAATGCGCGCGCGCCGAACGTTCGCCGCTCTTAACGTTCATTGTTGCCGGCGGCGGATTTGCCGGCGTCGAAACGATTGCAAGCATCAATGATTTTCTTCGAGACGCGCTGCCGTTCTATCCAAATCTCACCGAGGGAATGCTCCGGCTCGTCCTTGTGCATCCCGGCGAATACATCTTGCCGGAGCTCGGTGACAAACTTGGCCGTTACGCGGACAAAAAACTTCGCGAACGAGGCGTTGAGATCCGCGCTAAAAGCAAAGTCGCGGCCGTTCATCCGAACGAAATTGAGCTTAGCGATGGCGAAAGGATCATTAGCTCCACCCTTATCTGGACAGCAGGCATTTCGCCCAACCCAATTCTGGATCTTGTCCCCTGCGCAAAGGAACGCGGTCGCGTCACAGTGAACTCGAACCTGGAAGTAGAAGGGGTGGATGGGCTCTGGGCTCTCGGCGATTGCGCCCTGGTTCCAGACCCTGCGAGTGGCAAATACTGTCCACCGACCGCACAGCACGCATCTCGGGAAGGCAAAGTTGTCGCGCAAAACATCATTGCGAGCGTTTATGGCAGGCCGAAGAAACCTTTCAGCTTCAAAACACTCGGCGCGCTCGCTGCGATCGGCCGGCGCACTGGTGTGGCGCGCATTCTCGGCGTCAACTTTTCGGGATTTCTGGCGTGGTTCCTCTGGCGCGGAATTTACTGGAGCAAATTGCCGCGCACGGAAAAGAAGGTGCGCGTTGCGATTGATTGGGCGCTGGACGTTCTTTTTACGAAAGATTTCGTCCAATTTCTCGACCAACGTGCTCTTGCGAACACGAAGACCGACACGGGCGCGGCTCTATGGAATCGCGAACACCTGTCTGTGGCACATAACGAAGATCATCAAGTGGCCGCGTAAGGAATTGTCTGTTCTCACGACCAATCAGCATGTTTTCAACAAACACTCCCGAGCACCAACGGCTCGAGCACGAAGCGGCGCGGACGAAGAACTGGAAGCGCTGGGGCCCATACTTATCCGAACGGCAGTGGGCAACGGTTCGGGAGGACTATTCGCCTTACGGGAATTGCTGGGACTATTTTCCGCACGACCATGCGCGAAGCCGCGCTTATCGCTGGGGCGAAGACGGCCTGCTCGGGATTTCGGACCGGCAATGCCGTCTTTGTTTTGCACTCGCACTCTGGAACGGAAAAGATCCGATTTTGAAGGAACGACTTTTCGGCCTGACCGGGTCGGAGGGCAATCATGGCGAGGACGTAAAGGAGCTTTACTACTACCTCGACTCGACGCCTACCCATTCGTATATGAAGGCGCTCTACAAGTATCCGCAGGCCGAATATCCTTACGGCCGGCTGATCGAGGAGAATCGACAGCGCGGCTTGGGCGCGCCAGAACTCGAACTGATCGATACCGGCGTTTTTAATGAGGATCGCTACTTCGATGTGTTCGCCGAATACGCGAAGGCTTCCGAGAACGACATCCTGATTCGCCTGACGATTGCAAATCGAGGTCCCGAGAAAGCGACATTGCATTTGTTGCCGACATTGTGGTTTCGCAACACTTGGTCTTGGGGAGCGATACCGGAAGAGTCGACAAACAAACCTTCAATCACGCTGGAACGAGATAACCTCGTGCGCGCGCAACACGACGTGCTCGGGAATTATCAGCTCGCCTTTGAAGGGAAGCCCAAGCCGCTTTTCGCTGATAACGAAACGAATTCGTCGCGCATTCACAATTATTCAAACGGTCAGCTCTTCGCGAAAGATGCATTTCACGAATGTGTCGTGCATGGGCGAGCCGATGCGGTGAACCCAGAAAAGATCGGGACAAAGTTTGCTGCGCATTATGTGCTGGAAATTGAACCTGGAAAATCCGAGGTCGTTAGGTTGCGGCTGTCTGCGATGGACGAATCTCCCGTCGATCCATTTGATGACTTCGAAGAAGTTTTCGCGCTCCGAATGAAGGAAGCGGACGAGTTTTACGATGCGGTGATTCCGTCACAAACCGGTGACGAGGCGAAGAAGGTAGCGCGACAAGGGTATGCCGGGTTGCTTTGGAGCAAACAGTTCTACTATTACTCCATCCGCGAATGGTTATCGGGTGATCCCGCGCAGCCAGCGCCTCCACCGGAACGGCACTCTGGTCGAAATCGAGAATGGACTCACCTTTTCAATCGGGACGTCATCTCAATGCCGGATAAGTGGGAATACCCGTGGTTCGCGGCCTGGGATCTTGCGTTTCACATGATCCCGTTTTCAAAAGTCGATCCCGAGTTTGCGAAGAAGCAGCTGATTCTGTTTCTGCGCGAATGGTACATGCATCCCAATGGACAGATTCCCGCATATGAGTTTGCGTTTGGTGATGTAAATCCACCTGTGCACGCATGGGCGGCGTGGCGCGTCTACAAGATGACGGGACCACGCGGCCAGCGGGACACCGCGTTTCTGGAAAGCGTTTTTCAAAAACTGCTGCTCAACTTCACGTGGTGGGTGAATCGCAAGGACGCCGAAGGCAACAATTTGTTCTCAGGCGGTTTTCTAGGACTCGACAACGTTGGTGTGTTCGACCGCTCGAAGCCGCTCCCAACTGGTGGATTTCTTCAACAGGCTGACGGCACCGCATGGATGGCCTTTTACTGCCTAACGATGCTCTCGATGGCGCTTGAGCTTGCCCAAACCAATCCAGTCTACGAAGACATGGCTTCGAAGTTTTTTGAGCACTTCATCGGCATCACCGACGCCATGAATTCGCTCGGCGGCACTGGTCTCTGGGACGAGCAAGATGGATTCTACTACGATCAGCTAAAAGTTGACGGCCAAATGATTCCTCTGCGGACGCGCTCGTGCGTAGGACTATTGCCGTTGATCGCGGTGGAAAATCTTGAGACAGACAAGATCAACAAGCTCCCCGGATTCAAGAAGCGCATGGAGTGGTTTTTAAATTATCGGAAGGACCTCGCGTCGCTCGTGACCTACTGCGAAGTCTGCCCATTCACGGGCAACCGGATGCTCGCCGTGCCGACACGCGATCGGCTGCGTCGCGCACTGCGTTACATGCTTGATGAAAATGAGTTTTTCTCGCCGCACGGGCTTCGCTCGGTGTCCCGCGTGCATCGCGAGAGCCCGTACGTCTTCCATGCGGGTAACGAGGAGTTCCGGGTCGATTTCGTTCCCGGCGAGGGAAACAGTTATCTGTTCGGTGGCAATTCGAACTGGCGCGGTCCAATCTGGTTCCCGATTAACTTCCTGATCGTCGAAGCACTGGAACGTTATCACCTGTTCTACGGTGAATCGTTCAAGATCGAATGCCCAACTGGCTCGGGAAATATGATGACGCTCCAACAGGTCGCGCGTGAGCTCGCCCGCCGGCTGGGAAGCATCTTCCTGCCTAACGAGAATGGCGCCCGACCATGTCATGGCGAGGTTGGGAAATACGCGAGTGATCCGCACTGGCGCGAACTCGTGCTGTTTTACGAATATTTCCACGGCGAAACCGGCCGCGGGTGCGGGGCTAGTCATCAGACGGGATGGACTGCGCTCGCGGTGAAACTCCTGGAGAACACCATTGAACACACTGCTCAAAACATACAGATCGCTCGCGACGACAACAGCAACGCGTCCGCGATACGCGGCGCGGCTGGCGCAAAACGCAAACGAAGTGCGACGCGCCCAGCAGTTGCGGTTTGAGGTTTTTAACCTCGAATTAGGCGAAGGATTGGCCGAGTCGTACGCGACTGGACTGGACGTCGACCCGTTCGACGAGTTCTGCGATCACTTGATCGTGGAGGAGCTCGCCACGAGCGAAATTGTCGGCACGTATCGATTGCAGACAGGCCAGTTGGCGGCGGCGAACCTCGGTTACTACAGCGAGCGCGAATTCGATTTTTCGCCTTATGAGCCGTTTCGCTGCGAAACGATCGAGCTCGGCCGCGCCTGTGTGCACGCTGACCATCGCAATTTCAACTTGTTACATCTTCTTTGGAGGGGGATTGCCTGCTACGCCGTCGAACGGAATGCGCGATTCCTCATTGGATGCAGCTCAATCAGTTCGCAGGACCCGATTGAAGGTGCGGAGACGTACGAAGAACTAAAGCGTTATCTCGTCGAACCTATTCTTCGCACACAGCCACGACCGGGCTTCGGAGTTGTAGCCGAGAGATACGACCTCAGCTGGTGTGGAGGATGCAGTCTCAGGCAGTCTGCGACGGAAACCGTTACAGCTGGCGCATCATCACGACTGTTGCGTGCTTATCTGGCAATTGGCGCAAGGATCTGTGGACCACCGGCAATCGATCGCGAGTTCGGCACAATCGACTTTCTGACGCTTCTCGATCTTCAAGCGCTGCCCGCGATCGTGCGCGCACACTTCCTCCGATGAACACGGTTTGTAGAGCGTCCGCCGCGGCGGACGCTGCTCATTTTCCAGCGCCTCAGAGAGACGCGCTCCAATCGATAACCACCGCGCTGCTCGGAGCCTGGCGCGGGTTCGCGGTCGTATTCTTCTCGCTCTGCGCGCTTGTTCAGAACGCAATAACAATTCCATTCGTTAAGCGGACGCAACGTCTGGACGCTCGTGCAGCATGGCTTCATCGCTGGTGTCGATTTGCGTGTCGCGTTCTCGGCATCCGAATAAGAACGCACGGTTCGCTACCGTCATCCGGCCTTCTGGTCAGCAATCACTTAAGTTACCTCGATATCGTTGTCCTGAGCTTTATTCGGCCCTGCGTTTTTGTGGCGAAGCGCGATGTCGCGCGGTGGCCGCTGTTCGGCTGGTTGGCGCATGCAGCGGGGACGATCTTTGTCGATCGTGAGCGAAGATTCGCCAGTAAAGAAGCCGTCGATCTCATCCGTAAAGCGATTACTGGCGGCAGAGTTGTAGTCCTATTTCCAGAAGGGACAAGTTCTGACGGCTCGACAGTCTTGCCGTTCAAATCGGCGTTGCTCGAATCGGCTGTGCAACTTCGCTCCCCGATCGCAGCCGCGTCCATCGATTACGCCCTAGCTGACGGATCAGTGGCCGATGAGGTCTGCTATTGGCGGGATATGACGCTGGTGCCGCACCTTCTGAATCTTCTGTTCAAGCGCGAAATCCGCGCGAGTTACTCGTTTCTGCCGGCAAAAGTTCGGGTCGGCAATCGTAAGGAGATCGCCCGCGACCTGCGAAATGAAATCGTTTCGATCCGATCATGAACGCATACAAGCAATCCATCCGAGTTATCTATCCTCATAACGGCGAGCAAATCGCGCTTCGGACAGATGAGAATTGGGACGCCGATATCGAGGCCATTAGCCGGAATGGCTGCACGACAGGATTTCAGGTGGAAACCAACCGGCCATACTTCTATTTCAAGCCAGTGCTGCGTAGCGATGGCACGATGTGGTCGCGTGGAGAAAACTGTCTTGCTGTCGCAACGTCAGGTGCGCCACTGGAGGTCCACCCTTTTTTCCGCGAAGATACGCGTTGCAGTGTGTGTGAATTGATGCCGCCGCTGGCTAGTCCCGCAGGTGCGCAACATCGGTTCCGCGTTTTTCTGCCGCCTGGGTACCACGAGAACACACTGAAGAAATATCCGGTCCTCTACATGCACGACGGTCATAACCTCTTTCTCAAGGAAGAAGCGTTCGTGGGAAACACATGGAGAACTGATGAAGTCCTCAACATGCTCGACAAGATGAATGCGATTGAAGAAGTGATTGTCGTCGGGATTCATCCGAACGATCGCATGAATGAGTACACCATGCCTGGCTACGAAGATTATGGCCGGTTCCTTGTCGAAACACTCAAGCCACTGATCGACAGAAAATATCGAACGCTCACCGGCCCGGAGAACACGGCCGTGATGGGATCTTCCCTTGGTGGCGTCGTCTCATTCTACCTTGGTTGGCAATGGCCGAACCTGTTTGGGAAAATCGCGTGTCTCTCCAGCACGTTTACCTATCGAGACGATCTATTGGACCGCATTTCTGCTGAGCCAAAGCGAAAAATTCGCATTTACCTCGATAGCGGCTGGCCGGGCGACAACTACGAGGCCACGCGAAGCATGCGCGATCGGCTGATCTGGAAAGGATACCGCGCCGGCTCCGAGCTTTTTTACCTGGCTTTTCCCGAAGCAAAGCACGACGAGAATGCATGGGCTGCACGCAGTCCGATTCCATTTCAGTTCCTTTTTGGAAACCTGCCGACATTCGGAGAACCAACTCCATAGACTGATACCCTATTGGGGTGGGGGACTCGACTGTGGCACTAATCATTAGACCAGCGCTCGCTAGCGACGCGCAATCAATTGGCAATCTGGCCCGGCAATTTGCTGGCTACCTTCGCGAGTTGGGCGATTTGACCGACTTTAAGCTGACCGCTAGCGCTTACCTACGCGATGGCTTTGGAGCTAAGCCTGCCTTTGCAGGCTTGGTGGCAGAAAACCAGGACAAGATAATTGGCTATTTGCTGTATCACTTCGGTTACGATTCGGATCGCGCCACACTGAACATGCACGTCGTGGACTTGTATGTTGACCTCGCCGCGCGCAATCAGGGCGTCGGTAAGGCTCTCATGGGGAAGGCGGCGAACATTGCGCGCCAGGCGAACGCGACGGAAATGATCTGGTCAGTTTACCAATCAAACACTATTGCCGCCACGTTCTACGAAAAGCTGGGTGCGCAGCGGATCACCGATGTTTTCTTCATGAAATTGAGCGTCGACAAGATTTAACGGCGCGACCGAAATGTTTGAGATCCGCAACTCAAATCAGGCGGCCGCAAGTCCCGCTCGCAGAACTGCAGCGATAAGGACAGTCGCGATCGCGGTTTGGTTACGTATGGTTCGCAATTGTTTCTGCGCGCCGTTGAATGCTTCGCGTGTGAGGCTAACGGCCTCACGAGGATCATCGGTCAATCTGGCAGCGAAGCTGTAAACTGCCGGGTAATAACGTGCCACTAAACCATCAAATCGTGAGTTCTTTGTTTTCATGCAAACACTATTTATTCATTAGTCGGCGAGAACCCCGTTTCCTTACAGTCCTCCATTGATTGGTTTGCGCAGACCAGTAGTTGGCGCGGTTTGCAATCCGCACTCGGAAATCTAAAATCGAAACTGTCGCTGTTCCCGTAGTTCAACGGATAGAACGGAGGTTTCCTAAACCTTAGATGTGGGTTC
>AR_comb_assmDRAFT_10023602_pt1 | contig 10057 bp, 8 predicted proteins | sample ArasoioldDNA_FD_10543 | JGI IMG/M metagenome (IMG submission 10543) | reverse complement strand
CCCGGCGGACACCGCCTTCGTTCCCTCGATCTTCAACGACTTCACCGGCGGCTCGTCGGGCTTGGGCGGCTTCCCTGCGCACGCACAGAGCACCAGCGCGAGCAGCGCTCCGAGCCGCTGGGTCCGGCCTCTGTTCATGCGCCGGGGAGTCGGCCGGCGGCCTGGGTCAACGCGCGAAGCCGGGAAGCCGCTTCCCGGACGTCCTCCCGGCCCTCGAGCTCCTCCACCGGAGCGTCGATCCGGTACGCCCAGTTGGCGTCCATCACCGACCCGGGGAGGTTGATGCGCTCGGTCTCGCCGGTCACGTCCTGCCAGGGCAGCACGCAGACCCGGGACGCCGCGTTCTCCGCCGCCGCCAGCACCGCGGCGTGGACCTCGGGCGTGAACGTCGCCGGCGGCGGGCGCAGCCCCTCGAACTCCGGCCAGGCCTCGGCCGCCGCGGCGCGCTCGGGGTCATCCAGCGCCTCCCACCACTCGTGCACGGTCTCGGTGTCGTGGGTCCCCGTCGTGACCAGCGACACCTCCGGGAAGTCGTGCGGGTTCCGGTAGATGCGGTCGTCCTTCTCCCAGCGGAGCACCCGGTAGCCGGGGATCTGCAGCTCGGCCAGGGTCTTCCTGACGAACGGGGGAATGACGCCCAGGTCCTCGGCCACGATTCCGCTTCCCTCGGAGAAGAGCCGGAAGATGCGCTCGCCCACCCGCTGCTGCACGGGCTCCTCGGCGGGGATGAAGCGCCCCCGGGGCGTCTTCGCGTCCCGGATCCACTGCCGGAAGTAGCCCACGGCATGGTCCACCCGCCGCAGGTCGTAGTCCGCGGCGGCGTGGAGGGCCCGGAGCCGGAGCCAGGCCCAGTCGTCCTTCTCCATCGCGTCGAAGTCGAAGTAGGGGAGCCCCCAATCCTGTCCGGTGTCGGAGAAGTCGTCGGGCGGAACGCCGAGCCGGGCATCCCGCCGCAGGTAGCGAGGGTTGGCCCAGGTGTCGGCGCTGTCCTGCCCGATGATGAACGGCTCGTCGCCGGCGAGCAGGACGTGGTGCTCCCGGGCGACCGCCCGGACCGCGTTCCATTGCTCCTGGGCCACGAACTGGAGCCAGGCATGGAAGCGGACCCGGTTGGCGAGGCGGTCCGCCGCCGCCGCCAGCGCCTGCGGCTGCCGCTCGCGGATTCCTCGTGGCCACTCCCACCAGGGACGCTGCTCCTGGTCCTCGGCCATGGCCGCATAGAGCGAATAGCTGTCCAGCCACACCGCGCTCTGTTGCCGGTAGGCCTCGAACCGGCCGCCCGGATCCGTCCCCCGCTCCTCGAAGCGGCGGAACGCGGTCCACAGCGCGGCCCACTTCACCCGGAACACCGATGGGTACTTCACCCGGTGCGCGGAGCGCGCCTCATCGAGCAGCCAGCGCTCCTCGTCGCTGAGGGTCGACACGCCGCCCGCGTCCCGGTACTCCGGGACCGAGTCGAGATGGATGAACAGCGGATTCAGACCGAAGGCGCTCCGGGTGGCGTAGGGGCTCACGTCGCCCCGCGCGGTGGGGAGCAACGGGAGCACCATCCACAGCCGCTGGCCGGCGCTCCGCAGGAAGCGGATCCACTGCTCGGCCGCCCCGAAATCGCCGATCCCGAAGTCGTGGCGGCTCCGCAGAGAGAACACGGGGAGCAGCACGCCCGAGACGCGTCCGGTGTCGAACATGGTCGCCGGAATCTGCACCGAACGCACCTCGAGGCAATCGACCCAATGCGGGGGAGCAGGACGTGGCCTGGACAGTGAACATAGCCCCGGCTCCCGGGCATCCGCTGCCCCATACGTTCTACGAACGACCGGCGCGAGCGGTGGCGCGCGCGCTGCTGGGCAAGGTCCTCGTGCATGGCGAACGCGCCGGCCGCATCGTCGAGACCGAGGCGTACGTCGGCGCGCACGACCTCGCCTGCCACGCGTCCCGCGGGAGGACGGCCAGGACCGCCATCCTCTGGGGGCCGCCCGGACGGGCGTACGTGTACTTCGTCTACGGGATGCACTGGTGCTTCAATGCCGTCACCGGCCGGGAGGGACGCCCCGCGGCGGTGCTCGTGCGCGGGCTCGAGCCCGTGTCCGGATTCGATGAACCCATTCGGCTCGACGGACCGGCGCGGCTCTGCCGGGCGCTGGACATCACCGGCGCCCAGAACGGTTCGGACCTGGTGACCTCCGCGCTCCGCATCCTCGATGCCCCCGCCGTGCCGGGCCGGAACGTCGAGCGGGGACCTCGCATCGGCGTGGAATACGCCCAGGAGTGGGCCCAGGTTCCGTTGCGCTTCTGGGTGCGGGGAAGCCCGGGGGTCAGCGGCGGACGTCGGGCTCGCCCCGTACGATGACCGCCCCATGGACGGGGACTCCATGGAGGACCTCGAGGTTCCGCAGTGCAGCCACTGCGGGGTGAGCCTCCTGACGAGGGATCAGCCGGAAGCGACCCTGGTGGTGGCGCCCGATGGCTGCGTCCTCCACTGGTTCTGCGCCTACCCGGAAGGCCTCGACGAGCGAGCGCCGCCGGGGCTGCCGAGCTGTCCGTCCTCGCACGAGCACCTCGACGTCGGCTGGTAGTCACTCGGGGCGGGATCGCCCGGCGCCGCCGGTGGTAGACCCCACTCCGTGCGCCTCCGGTCCTCCCTGTTGCCCGTCCTCGCCACGCTCGCGCTCGCCGGCTGCGAGCGGAAGCAGCCTCCCAGCCCGCCCGCTGCCTCGGATCGCCCCGCCGAGGCGTCCGCCCGCCCGACCACCGGCCCGTTGCTCATCGGAACCGTGGGCGCGCTCACCGGGCCCGAGGCGCACTACGGAGGCGAGAGCCGCAACGGGGCGCAGCTCGCGGTGGAGGAGGCCAACGCCGCAGGCGGCGTCCAGGGCCGACAGCTGATGCTCCGCTCGTACGACTCGCAGTCCCGCCCGGAGGAGGCGGCCAACGCGATGACACGGCTGGTGACCCAGGACGGCGCCCTCTTCGTCGTGGGGGAGAACCAGAGCAGCCTGAGCCTGGCCATGGCCCCGGCGGCGGCGAAGGGAGAGGTGCCGATGATCTCCCCGTCCTCCACCAACCCGCGCGTCACGTCCGAGGGGGGCCCGTACGTCTTTCGCGTATGCTTCACCGACACCTTCCAGGGCCAGCTCCTCGCCCGCTACGCGCGCGAGACGCTCAAGGCCGAGCGAGTGGCCGTCCTGGTGGACCAGAAGAGCGACTACGCCGTCGGCCTGGCGAAGGTGTTCGCCGCGAAGCTCACCGCGCTGGGCGGGAAGGTGGTGGCCGAGGAGGCCTACGCGAAGGGGGACACGGACTTCCGCTCCCAGCTGACCCGCGCGAAGGCAGCCCGGCCCGAGGTGCTCTTCATCCCCGGCTACTACAGCGACGTCGGCCCGATGGCCCGTCAGGCGCGCGAGCTGGGCATGCAGGCCACGCTGCTGGGTGGCGACGGATGGGACTCCGGCGGTCGGCTCGGCCAGCTGGGCGGTTCGGCCGTGGAGGGCGCGCAGTACTCGACGCACTTCGCGCCGGACAACCCGGGCGGGCGGGTTCAGGACTTCATCGCGAAGTACAAGGCGCGGTTCGGCCACGTGCCCGATGCGCTGGGCGCGCTGGGCTACGACGCAGCGAGGGTGGGAATCGACGCGCTCCGGCGGTCGGGCGGTGTCGGTGGTCCGGCGCTCCGCGAGCAGATCGGGCGCACGCGGGAGTTCGACGGCATCACCGGGCGCATCACCCTCGGCCCCGATCGCGACGTCGTGAAGCCGGCGATCATCGTCAAGCTGGTGAAGGGCGAGCCGGTGTTCGCGGCCGAGGTGTCTCCGTAGCCCCCGTGAACGGAGCCGTCGCTTGACCTCGGCTCGGCCCCCTGACAGACGTGGGTGCTTCCCATGACGCAGACCACCAGCGTCCAGGACGACCGTGAGCTGCTGGCCCGTGCGCAGGCCGGAGACATGTCCGCCTTCGAGTCGCTGGTGAGCCGCCACGAGGAGAAGGTCTACGGCCTCGCGCTCCGCATGACCCGCAGCGAGGCGGACGCGGCGGAGATCGCCCAGGACACCTTCCTCTCCGCCTACCAGCACCTCGGAGAGTTCCGGGGCGAGTCCGCCTTCGGGAGCTGGGTGCACCGCATCGCGGCCAACAACGCCCTGATGCGGTTGCGGCGGCAGAAGGTCCTGGACATCGTCAGCGATGAGCTCGCCGGTCCGGAGTTCACCGAGCGGGGTAGCCTCGCCGAGGGGCCCGACTCGGACTGGAGCAAGCGCGCCGACGACAAGGTCCTCGACGACGAGCTGGGCCGGGCCATCCAGGTGGCGACCGATGCGCTCCCGGAGGGGTACCGGGAGGTGTTCCTGCTGAAGGACGTGGAGGGACTCTCCTACGAGGAGATCTCGGAAATGGTGGGAATTTCCATACCCGCGGTGAAGAGCCGGCTCCACCGGGCGAGGCTGGCGCTCCGGGAGGCGATCGACGCCTTCTACAAAGAAGTGTGAAACCGGGACGCGTCCTGAGCATCATTGGAGCTGACGCCAGCCACGCATGTACAACTGCAAGGACTCCATCGACTCCCTGCTCCCCTACCTCGACGGTGAGATGTCGGCCGAGGAGGAGGAGCACCTCCGGGAACATCTCAACGGCTGCCCTCCCTGCGTGGAGTTCGTCCGGACCTACCGAGCCACCTCCGGGCTGTGCCGGAAGGCGCTCGTGAAGGCGATGCCGCCCGAGGTCGCGGGCCGGCTGAAGGCGTTTCTCCGCAACAAGATCGAGAGCAAGTGAACCTCCGGAGCATGGAGCTCTCGGACCTCGTCCGGGAGCTCGCTCCACTGGGGCCGCCGCCGCTCGCCGTGCGGAAGCTGTTCGCGCGCGTTCACGCCCACGGTGCAGAGTCGGTCGAGGCGCTGCGTGCCACCGCGCAGGTCCCGCGCGCCGTCCGTGACGCGGTCCTCGCACGCGCCGAGCTTCCCTCGCTCGCCATCGTGGAGCGGCGCCGCGCCGACGATGGGTTCGTGAAGTACCTCTTCGAGTCGCCGCTCGGAGGGCGAGTCGAGGCGGTGCGCATCCCGCTCTTCGACACCAAGTACGTCGTCTGCGTGTCGAGCCAGGTCGGCTGCGCGCTGGCGTGTGACTTCTGCGCCACCGGGCGCATGGGCTTCCAGCGAAATCTCACGACCTGGGAGATCCTCGACCAGGTCCGGCTGATCCGCGCCGAGGCGGACCGCCGGCTCTCGGGCGTGGTGTTTATGGGGATGGGCGAGCCCCTCCTCAATCCCACCGAGGTGCTCCGCGCGGCGCGCATCCTGTCTCACCCCGCCGGCTACGCCATCTCCGGGCGGGCCATCACGCTGTCCACCGCGGGCTGGGTGCCGGCCATCGACCGCTACGTCCGCGAGGGCCATCCCTACCGGCTCGCGTTCAGCGTCACCTCCGCCATCCCCCAGAAGCGGGCCCGTCTGATGCCCGTCGAGCGGACGCACCCCTTGCCCGAGCTGGTCCGCGCCATCGCCGGGTACGCTCGCGCGCGGCGCGAGCGGGCCATGGTGGCCTACGTCTGCATCCGCGGGCTCAACATGGGCCGGGAGGACGCCGAGGCGCTGCGCGATGCCTTCGCCGGGGTGCCGATCAAGCTGGACCTGATCGAGGTGACGGACCCCACCGGGCGGTACCAGCCGCCGGACGCCAATGAGCTCGCGGAGTTCCGCGATCAGCTGCAGATCCTCGGGGCCCCGGTGGTGCGCCGCTACTCCGGAGGAAAGGACATCGGGGCGGCGTGCGGAACGCTCGAGGCCTCCTCGTACGGGGGAACGCTGATCCCCCCGCCGGCTCGCTTTCCCCGGATGGCCGACCCCGGGTAGAAGGCAACCCGGCGTATTTTCCATACTTCCAACTTTCCAGGGGCGCTGGCAGAGTCCGACGCCCAACACAGCCATTCTCCGTCGGTCTTAGCCGACCCAGGGGCCATCGATGTCGCAGCAGCGCAAGCCAATGCGTGCCGCGCCTGAACCCGGGAGCTCCCGCCCCCATCCCGATCAGCGGACGCAGCGCCCCTTCTCTCGCCCACTTCCGGAACGCACCGCACCGGCGATCACGCGAGAAGCTCCGTGGTTCGCGTTCAACGCCGAGTCGGTTCCGCTGACGCCCGAGGGCCCGCCGTACGGGGCCAACCGCTTCCTGCTCGGCGCGAACGTTCCCTGGGTGCATTTCGGCGTCGACATCGGAACGTCGCCGTGGCGGCCCGAAGGCGGGCTGCACGCCCACGCCGAGGACGCGGCGCTGCTCCGCCAGGTCTTCGAGCGGCTCCGGAGCGACGGCGTGCAAACCGCGCGCTTCTTCCTCTTCGCCGACGGACGTGCCGGCGTGCGCTTCGCGGATGATGGGACGCCCGAGGCGCTCGATGGCTCGGTGTTCGCCGACGTCGACGTGGTGCTCGAGGCCGCGCGCAGCTCGGGCATCGGGCTGATCCTCGTGCTGCTCGACGGAAGCTGGTTCCAGCCGGCGAGCGTCGTCGACGGGCAGCCGGTGCGCGGGCATGCCGACTCGGTCCGGGACCCGGCGAAGCGAACCGCCCTCGTGGAGCGCATCCTGCGTCCCCTGCTGATCCGCTGCGCGGACCATCCGGCCATCGTCGCCTGGGAGGTGGTGAGCGGAGCGGACGCGTGCGTCCCTGCGCAGGCACCGGCTCGGCCAGAGAGAGGCGGTGTCCTCGCGGCGTTCAGGCGGAGGATGGGAATCGGCGAGCCGGCCGGTGATGCCGCCGCCAAGGTGAGCGTGGAGGAGATGCGGGCTTTCCTCTGCGACGCGGTCACGCTGATTCACCGGCACACACGCGCGATGGCCACCGCCTCGGTGTCGCGCTGGAGCAGTCTCGATCTCGTGCGCGGGGTAGGGCTCGACGTCTACAGCGTGGGCTGGCCTGCAGACGAAACGGAGCTGCGGCGCGCGGTCTCGGATCTCCGATTGGACCGGCCGCTGCTGCTGAGCGCGTTTCCCGGCATGCACCCGCGCCGGAGCATCAAGACCCTGCTCGACGATGCCCGGTGCGGCGGCTACGGCGGCGCGTTCGTGTGGTCCGTCCTTTGCCACGACGCGAGCTCGGGCTACGACGGCCAGGTCCCGCAGTGGGCGCGGAACCACGCAGGGCAGCTGCACCGCCGGGAGATGCCGCCGCCCGTGGAGCTGGTCCCCGCCGAGTCGCGGGAGGAGACCGTCGAGGCTCCTGCGAACGCGCCCATCGTCCTGAAGCGGTGAGTCAGGCCTCGGCCGCGTCCAGCCACAGCTCGTCGAAGCGAACCTGCGGCGGGGTGGAGTGCAGCCGCAGCCCCTGCACGCGGGGGCTGGCCGCCGCGTAGATGCGCTCGTGGTACAGCGGGATGACCGGGCACTCCTGGGTCACGATGCGCTCGGCGGCCCGGTAGAGTGACATCCGCAGCTCGGGATCGATGCTCACCCGCGCCTCGGTGGTGAGCCGGTCCAGCTCGGCGCTCCGGAAGCCGAGCCCGTAGACCGTCTGCGCCGAGGAGTGCAGGAGGAAGTGGAGGAAGTTGTCCGCGTCCGGGTAGTCCGCGATCCACCCTGCGCGGAAGACGGGGAGTCGTCCATCGCGCGCGCGCTGCCAGAAGTCGGTGGGGTCGACCTCGATGTGCGTGAGCTCCACCAGCCCGGCGTCGATCAGCGGGCGGAAGAGCACCGCGTCCTCCGCCTCGGTGTTCCGCCCCGGCGGATAGGCCAGCTCCAGCCGGAGCCGGCCGATGCCCGCATCGCGAAGCAGCTGGCGCGCCATCGCGACGTTCGTCCGGGGTGGGGGAGGTAGCTCGCCGGTGAGCAGCGACGGCGGGGTGAGCGTCGACGCGACCCGCGCTCCTGGATGGTAGCGCTCCACCATCCCCGCCACGTCGAGCCCGGCCCGGATGCCCACCCGCACTCGCACGTCGTCGAAGGGCGGCGTGCGCACCTGGAAGCCCATGAACCAGCACGAGGGCTGGCTGCCGGCGATGACCTGCTGCGGGTCCACCCGCGCGTCGCGCACGTGCTCGGCGTAAAGGCCCGAGACCACGTCCAGCTCGCCGGCGCGGAGCCGCTCGAGGGCCGTTCGCCGGTCGGGGTAGAACACGAACTCCAGGCGATCCACCAGGGGCCGATCGGACCGGAAGTACGCCGGGTGCCGCTCCAGCACCACGCCGCTGGCGTCGAGCGTGACCGGCCGGTACGGCCCCGCGCCGAGGAACTTTCCCGCCGGGCCCATCCGGGTCACCAGCGTGGCCGGAAGCGTGACCAGATTCAGGAAGAACGCCTTCGGCTCCTCGAGGCGGATCTCCAGCGTGGTCTCGTCCAGGACCTCGAAGCCGGTCACCTCCAGGGTGCGGCCGGCGAGGAAGTCCTTTGCTCCCTCGACCTCCTTGAAGATCCACTGGTCAGGAGAATCCTCCTTCGGATCCAGCAGTCGCTCGAAGTGGCGCTTCACGTCGGCGGCGCGCAGTGGCACGCCGTCGTGGAAGGTGAGCCCGGGCCGCAGGAAGAAGCGGTAGCTCCGGGCGCCGGGGGCCGCCTCCCAGCGCTCGGCGAGCTCGGGGATCATCACCCCGTCCTCCTGGCGCAGGAGGCCCGCGTACATGCTGGCGCCGATCTCCACCATCTGGTTGTCGAGCGTGAAGAGCGGGTCGAGGCCGCGGGTGGACTCGAACATCGCCGACTGATGGATGCCCACCTTCAGCGTTCCGCCGCGGCGTGCCTCGGGGAGGCGGAAGCGGAACACCTCGGCCTGGAGGCTCGCCGCCTCGCGCGAGAGCTGCTCCACGCTGCGGCTCAGCCCGTCGCCGATCCGGAGCACGGTCTGCGCATCGGTGCGGACCTGCGCCACGTCCTCGGAGATGGCGGCATCGCCCCGGGTCAGCACCGCGTGCGCGGCGCGAATTTCCTGGAGAGCGTCGGTGAGCCGGCGGACCGCGTCGCTCAGCGCCCGTCCGGTGCGCGCCTGGCCCTCAGCCTTGGCCGACGCTCCCTGGGCGAGGCGGGCCATCTCCTGGGTCTGCCGCACCAGCTCGCGACCGGCCTCGGCCTGCTCCACCGAGGCGCGGGTGAGCTCGACGATGCGGTTGGCCACGCGCGTGGAAGCCTGGACCACGTGACCGCCCTGGGCCTCGAGCCGCACGGTCTCCGCGACGGTGGCCTCCACCGCGGCGAAGGTGCGCTGGGTGGTGGCGCGGATCTCCTTCAGCGCGGAGGCGGCTCGGTCACCGAGGGCAACGCCGGCGGTCGCGCGCTCGCGGCCCTCCGTCACGTGGGTGACCGCGGCGTCCACCTGTCCGCGCGTCTGCCGGACGATGGCGGCGATCTCGCGGGTGCTCCGTGCGGTGCGCTCGGCGAGTGAGCGGATCTCCTCCGACACCACCCCGAAGGGGAGGCCCTGCTCACCGGCCTGGGCGGCGATGATCGCCGCGTTCAGCGAGAGGAGGTTCGTCTGGTCGGCGACCTCCTGGATGACGTCCACGATCCGCCCGATCTCCTGGCTGCGATGCCCGAGCGCCTCGACGATCTCTGACGCCCGGCGGATGGACTCCTCCACCCGGTACATGCCCTGCACCGAGTCGTTCACCAGGGCCTCGCCCCGCTCGGCGGTGCTGGTCACCACCCGCGCCAGATCGCCGGTCTCGCCGGCGCGCCGGCGGACGGCGTCGATGCCCTCCTCCACCGAGGTGACGAACGCGGCGGCCTCGCCGGCGAAGCGGGCCAGCACGTCGCCGCTGCTCGCCACGGCGGAGAGCCCCTCGCTCATGATCTGCACGCGCTCGGTGGTGCGGAGCGAGAACTGGTCGAGCGTTCCGAGCGCCGAGGCGACCTGCTCGATGCGGACCGTCATCTCCGCCAGCGCCCCGGTCGTCTCCTCGGCGAAGGTCGCCACCTGGGTCAGCCGCTCGCCGGCGACCTGGAGCGAGTTGCCCATCCCCTGCACCGAGCCCAGCGACCGGTCCACGGCCGCGCCCTGGCGGCGTGCCGCCTCGAGCAGCGCCAGCGACTGCTCGCCCACGCCCTTGCCGGTGCGCTGGATGTTTCCCGTCACCCGCTGCACCTCGAA
>AR_comb_assmDRAFT_10789358_pt1 | contig 10060 bp, 9 predicted proteins | sample ArasoioldDNA_FD_10543 | JGI IMG/M metagenome (IMG submission 10543) | reverse complement strand
GACTCGCCGCATCCCTCGTCGGACTCGCCGCAACTCGGAACGGTAAAGTCGATTCGCTTTGAGACACCACAAGCCGACGAACTGCGACGCATCCTGCGCGGATTGGGGATCGAAGCCGACATCCGCAAATCCGACGTACCCCGTATTTTGGTGTCGGTGCAGACGGCGAAAGGCGTGATTGAGTTGAGCTAGAGCGGCGCGGTGTGCGCCTACTGTTCATGTAGATGGCGGCGTTCGGCGCGGGCTCGCTCGAAGCGGCCTTTGAACGGCGCACGGAACAGAAGGTCGTAAATCAATAGAGGCAGAGCTAGAAGCAACAATGGGAAGAAGAGTAGTCCGACACGGATAATGAGGGCTATTGCAAAGATTCCCATTAGTGATCCGATGTATAAAGCGAGAAGCACGCCAAACCATCGTGTCCCTCTACTCCGACGGACCGAGTCCCAGCCAAACCATAGCACCAACCCGCTGAGTACAAGCATGACGACGCCTGTTACGGGATCTGGATCTTTTGCAGTGAGAAACAAGAGCGAAGCAATGATTACGAGAGGCACCATCCCCTTGAAGAATCGCAGGAAGGCGCCCGGCTCAGGTTCGCGAGTGCCATCGGATGCCATGCTCGCCCCTCTCGTGTGACTGGTCTTCCGCCCACACAGTCTAATTCAGGAAATACTGACGGTACAGGGTATCCCTTTGGGCGGGCCGGAAGCCTGCATCCCGGATGATGCGGCGCAATTCTTCCTCCGTAGTGCAGTTTGTAACGCCTGCGGCGCGGACTACGTTTTCTTCCAGCATCACCGATCCTACGTCATTGCCTCCGAAGCGGAGGCCCATCTGGCAGACCTTCAGTCCCTGTGTCACCCAACTGGATTGCACGTTGAGGAAGTTGGAGAGATACAGGCGCGAGATGGCGAGGACTTTCAGATACTCGACGGCGGTAGCTTCGTCCCAGTGGCGCCCGCCGAGCGCTGTGTTTTGCGGCTGGAAGCTCCAGGGGATGAACGCGGTGAATCCGCCGGTTTCTTCCTGAAGTTCGTAAAGGCGCTGGAAGTGGTTGATGCGGTGTTCGTATTTTTCGCCGACACCGAACATCATGGTGGCGGTGGTGCGCATGCCAATCTGGTGGGCGGTGCGGTGGACGTTAATCCAATCTTCAGTGAGACACTTGAGACGGGCGATTTTGTAACGGACTTCGTCATCCAGAATCTCGGCGCCGCCTCCCGGGATCGAGTCGAGACCGGCATCGCGCAGGCGCAGGATCGTATCGCGAATGCTCAGGCTGCTGTATTCGGCGATAGCGATGATTTCGGAAGCCGAGTAGCAGTGCAGATGAATCTTGGGGAATCGCTCCTTGATTCCGCGCAGCATTTTTTCGTGCCACTCGATCTTAAGGTCGGGATGGAGGCCTCCTTGCATCAGGACGCCGGTGCCCCCAAGTTCCGCGGTCTCGCGAATCTTCTCGTAGATGGTATCGAAGTCGAGGATATAGCCTTCCTTGGCGGCAGGGCCCTTCAGCGGGCGATAGAAGGCACAAAAGGTGCAATATTCGGTGCAGAAGTTTGTGTAATTGATGTTGCGGTCGATGATGTAGGTGACAACGCCTTCCGGATGAAGACGGCGGCGAACTGCATCGGCTTCCATGCCGATACCAATAAGGTCGTCGGAGTTGAACATCTCGAGCGCTTGCTGCTGTGTTAAGGACATAGGAGATCCACAAAACAGGTTATTTTAACAGGCAGCTAATGAGTGCGGCAGCTGTGCTAGCATCCTGTGCCATGTTCAAACCAAGCTTGTTTGTTTCAAATGCTCTGAGACTCTCGATCGGCTTGCTTGTTTTGCTGGTCACGTCTCACGCCGCAGAACTGCCCAGTAAGAAATATCTGAATCTGGCGACGATCAAGAAGATGATTGCCGCTGCCGAAGCGGAGGCGCAACGTCAGCATGTTGAGGTGACACTCGTTGTGGTGGATGAGAGCGGCAACCTGCTGTTTCTTGAGAAGGCTGACGATGCGCCGCTGAATACGCTGCAATGGGCTCAGAAGAAGGCCCGGCACGCCGCGTTCTACCGGAGTCCGTCGAAGGATGGGGCGGATACGGTGAAAAATGGGAATGTGGCGGCGCTGGCCTATCCGGAGTTTTTTCCCGGACAGGGAGGATTGCCGATCATCGTGGATGGGCAGATCCTGGGCGGGATTGCCGCGAGCGGCGCGAAGTCAGAGATTGATGAGATGATCGCGCAGGCTGGGGTGGACGCGCTGAAGAAATAGGGCTACCTGCCTTCAAGAGGTACGCGGTGAGGTCCCGAGCTGTCGCCCTCAAGGAAAGTGCCCAGAAGCCCGGCCTTCGCTGCAAACCCGCTGATAGTTACAGCGCAGATTTGACGAGGGGCCAGTGATCTACCGCAAGTGCTTATTAGGCTGAAGTCACTCTGGTGCGTTCCTGTAAGGCTCATGCTGGAGATGAAAATTGTGATAGTGCCCGCGTTGGTCATCGTTGTCGTGGCGGACGATGTTGTGCCGACCTTGAAATAGAGAACAGCGGGATGGAAGTTGATTCTGGGGCCAGCCGCTGCCGCACTATTGTGCAAGATGAGAGCACTTCCAAGAAATAACAGCGAGGGGACAAAAAAGGCTGGTGTTCTTGCGGTGCGCATCCTCTCTCCTGGAAAGACAAAAGAAGAGTCAGAGCCCGAACTGCGAGGAAGGAACTATCCCATCGCCGGTCGGGGTGTGTAAACGTGCAGAATCTTGCATCTCGGCCGGAAGATGTCAGCCGTCTGGCCAGCTTCGCTCGGCCGGAACACGAGGCAGCCGCGGTCCATGGATCGTGCTAGCTAGATCCACCTGCGCACTTGGGAGCGGTACTGATTGTATTCGCTCGGGAAGACTTCTTGCAGCTTGGCCTCTTCGACCGGAATAACCGTCCAGTTCACATATGCCAGGACAAGCGGCAGGATAGCGATCGGCCAGACCTGCTTCAGTAATCCAGCTTCTCCCAGGTACGCCAACGTGAGCCCTACATACATTGGATTCCGAGTGAAGCGATAGGGTCCCCAGGTTACCAGCGTCGCGGAGGAACGGCCCGGAACCGTGGTTGTCCGGGCTCTACGAAAGATGGTCCAGGCCCATCCGGCGATGGCAGCACCCGCGAGGAACAGGGCGGCACCCACGATCGGACTGCAATAAGCTGCGTCGGGACTGAGGTTCGTCCGATGAACCCGCTCGACCGCGACGCCTGCGAGATAGCCCAAAATAAAGACCCATGGAACTGGGACAAGAAGCAGAAAACGGGTTGGATTCCTCATCGATGTGATCCAAGGATAAAGTTGCGTTCGATTGTGCTGATAAGTCGTTTCGTTTTCAGACTTGGGAGATTGTAATGCTACATCAAGCTGGTGGCGACTTTTCGCAATATGGCTAGCCTCGACCGCCGTGCGGCTATCCCGAGCACTCGTTGATCCGGCGTTGACAGCGGTTCTGCGCTTCCCTATTCTGCCTGTGTAACGAATCGAGAGGAAACCCATGGGTTGGCTGCAAAACAAGTTTGAAAAGAACTTCCTGATCTCTACCGTCGACTACGTGTTCAACTGGGCGCGGAAGTCGGCGGTTTGGCCGATGACGTTTGGGCTTGCCTGTTGCGCAATCGAGATGATCGCGTCTTCGACGGCCCGTTTCGATATTGCGCGCTTTGGATCGGAAGTGTTCCGTCCGTCACCGCGGCAGAGCGATCTGATGATCGTCGCCGGAACCGTGACGCTGAAGATGGCACCGGTGGTGAAGCGGATTTACGATCAGATGCCCGACCCAAAATGGGTGATCTCGATGGGTGCGTGCTCGTCGGTGGGTGGGCCATTCAATACGTATGCGGTGCTGCAGGGCGTTGACAAGATTGTCCCGGTGGACGTGTATGTAACCGGATGCCCGCCACGTCCGGAGAACCTGTTTTATGCGCTCCTGAAGCTGCAGGACAAGATCGACACCATGACGCTGGCAAAGAAACCGACCGAAGTGCGTCTGGATCCGAATATGGTGGAGAACTTCAAGCGGCAGGTGATGATCGCGCAGACGTTGCAGCCAAAATAGCGTCGAGCTGCCAGCATCCGATCATACGTCTGGACAGCCGGGACGGCTGTCCCTCCATGATCCATTTTCACCCCAGGAACTTCAAAAACTTCGCTGAATCGCCTTCGAATCCTGGGAATACCTGTGCCAGATTGGTATTGCCTAAATGGCGGGCTATCGCTTCGCCGATGACTTGGCGGAAGTCAGTGGTTAGCGCGAGGTCGCGTCCCTCGTAGAGTTGCGATTGATCGAGGCCGGGCCACTTGCCGTAGACTTTGCCGCCCTTCACCGGCCCTCCGAGAACGAACATCACATTGGCGTGGCCGTGGTCTGTGCCTCGGTTTCCGTTTTCACGGGCAGTGCGGCCAAACTCTGACATGGTGACGATCACTGTTTCATCGGCGAGATCACCGAGATCAGCCCAAAGAGCGGCGAGCGATTGGGAGAAGTCGTTAAGAACATTCGCTAGCTGACCTTCCGTAGCCCCCTCGTTGACATGATGATCCCATCCGCCGATGTCGGCAAAGGCGATCTGCACGCCGAGATTTGCCTTGATGAGTTGTGCAAGTTGGCGGAGGCTTTCGCCGAAGCGACCTCGGGGATAGTTGGCGCCGGCCGCGGGCGAGTACTTTGCCGGATCGGCGGCCTTGAGCATTTTCACGGCGTCGAAGGTTTCTGATCCGGTGCCGTGAAGAATCGTGTCCGAGGAGTGGTCGTACATGGCTTCGAAGGCGCTGGCGGCGGGAGAGGCCTTGGAATTTCTCCCTCCGACGGAAAAGTCCTTGATGTTGCTCATGGCAACCGCGGGCTCAGCTCCGCTGAGGATGCGTGGAACTGACGGACCGAGGGCGATCGCGCGGAACGGAGAACTCTGCGACAGTCGCGGCAAGTCATGAAGCGAACGATTGAGCCAACCGTCCTGGGTGGCCTTGATGCCGGGCGTCCCGGTCTCCATGAAGTCCTGCGCGTCGAAGTGAGAGCGGGTAGAATCTGGCGATCCTGCGGCGTGCACGATCGCAAGATGACGCTGCTGCCAAAGCGGCTGGAATGCGCTCAGCGAAGGGTGTAAGCCGAAGAAGCCATCGAGATCGAGAATCTTGTTGCGTGGAATATTGATGCTCGGACGCATCGCGTAATACTGCGGCTCGGCATGAGGAATGACGATATTGAGTCCGTCGGCAGCCCCCCGCTGAAAGATGACTACGAGGCGCTTGGGGCACGTGCCGTTTTCAATGGCGCCGGAAGCGGCTCGAGTCAGAAAGGCGGGCACTGCCGCAGTGCCGATGACGGTCAGCGCGCTGTTGCGGAGGAATACGCGACGGGTTGGCATGGATCAGTTCTCAGTCAGTGTCAGCTCAGTATCGAGCCAGTTTATCTTCTTTGAAACTCTGGCGATCCTAGCAGCAGGCCTGCGATTGTGCTTGCATCCGGCGGCTTGGGCTGCTGGCTCTTCTTCGCGTCTTCGGAGATTCTTGGGGATTGCAGTTGCGCCGCGATCGAGTCGTGGGTTTGCTTGGAGACGTCTGCCGCGAGGAGTTTCTCCTCTAGCACCAACAAGGCAGCATCCGGCGTAGGCGGACCTCCGGCTAGTTCCCCTGCGTCCAATTTCACACCTCTCACCTTGTCCGATGTCAGCGCCAATGCGAAGTTCATCCTTGTGAGCAGCGATGAAGAACTGACCCAGGCGCCGGCTTTCATCGAGTAACCCGTTGGCGGCTGCGCGGCATAGAGCGGCATGCCCATCTGGTTCAATTGGCGCGCGAGGGGCATGGCGTCATCGACATTGGCTCCGGTAGCGCGCACAGCTGAGGCAACAAATTCGAGCGGTGTTTTGACTTTGGCGCGATAAGTTTGGTCAGCCCAGAACTCGGGCGAGTGGAACATGGTCGACAGAACTTCGCGAATGTCGCCCTTCTTCTTCTCGAAAGTTTTAGCCATACGGTCGACGAGCTCTGGAGACGGATCGTCGGACACAAAGCGCTGCGCGAGTTTCAGGGAAATAAAGTGCGCCGTTTTCGGACTCGTGGCAAGCATGTGAAGCACTTCTTTGCCTTCATCCGCGCCTTTCGGTTTGATCTGATGGCCGAGCACGAATTTTGGGCCGGGCTCATGCATACGCGCATCGTAATGAAAGCTCATGCCTTCGAATGGCTTATCGACCGTCCACCCAGTGAAGACTTTTGCAACCTCTGTGACGTCGCGCTGCGAATAGCCGCCGTTGACGCTAAGAGTGTGGAGTTCGAGCAGTTCACGGCCGTAGTTTTCGTTAAGTCCGCTGTTCTGCTTGCGCTTTTGTTGCTGATCGGGCCGCTGTGATGAGCGACGACGGCCGTAAGGAGCGCCGAAAGGACCTCGTGCGTAGGGACCACGACGCATCATGGGTCGGGAGGGCGCACCTCCATTTGCGGCCTGGGCGGAGTTCGGCCCAACGCTCATCCAGTTGTCGAGGTAATACAGCATCGCAGGGCTTTTGGCCGTGGCGACGAGCAGGTCCTCGAATTTTCCCAGCGCGTGCGGGCGAATGACGTCCTGCTCGTAATTCGTGACCAGGAGCCTCTCGGGGCCCTTACCAATGAATACGTTGAAGTGATTGAACCAAAAATCGGTCATCACCTCTTCGAGCTGCCGTTCGCTGTAGATCGCGCGCACAAGCTTGGCTTCGGAGAGTTCCTCGATTACCACCGCCTGCGGATTGTTCATCGCGAGAAGAACTTCGCGCTGCTGTGGCGATAGTCCCGAGAGGAACTCCATACCTCCGCGTCCGCGCAGAGAGTCAGCGAGGGCCACTTGTTCCTCGACTGACAAGGACATGACCTTTTTGTAACGTTCGTCTGGAGGAAGGTCGATGAGCGATTGGATCTTCAGGTCCGCATAGAGTCGTTCTTCACGGCGTCTGGCGGCAGCGTCGTCCGCAGGAGTCGGTCTGGAATCGGTGGAAGGAGCCATAGTGGCATCGGCAACCATGGTCGACTTGTTCGCGCCCTCAGCGCTCATGGAGTTGTCGGTCGCCGCATCAGTTGAGGCGCCAGCAGATAGTTCGTCAGCGGTCTTGCCAGTCTCCGCGATATCGGGAGCTGCAGGAGAACCGCTTCCGGTTTCTTTTTGATCCTGCGCGTCGGGATGCGCTTTGCGATTCGGCCTCTTATCCCCGGTCGCATCGCCCTTCCCATCCCCGTTCAACTTCGCATCAAGGCGCGCGATCTGCACTTGATAAATTGCGCGACGTGCGGGATCCGTGGGCATGGGACGACTGCCATCCATGACCAGCTTGAGCATCATGCGGTCGGGGAAGGCCTCCATGATTTCCTTCGTGCTCATATGCAGGGTGCGCAAATTGGTGAGGTGTGCTTCGATACCATGATCGGAAATTTTTTCGGGATGCAGTTGCAGATCGATCCAGCGGTCAACGCCCATGCCCGCGACCTGTTGCACATCGCCTGGGCGCGGCCCAAATGTCAGGCGATTAAGAGCATGTACGGCGCGCTTTTGTTCGGCAGCATCGGTGGCCGCTTTTCCCTTCTTTCTTGCTAGCAGGTGCGGAACAGCGGAAGCAAGGCCCAAGCACAGGATAAGAGCCGAAAACAGGGCAACCCTGGATTTCATGGGACACTCCCCAAACGGAATAACTCTTGATGATTATGAACCCGGAATCGACGAAAAGTTGCGGATTCTGCGAGGTCAAGACCGCACCAGAAGTCTTTGTGCTCCAGGAGTTTGGCAGGGCATCGTCGAGATTTCGTCCGACTGGACCGCCGATGCGGTTGTCCCTACATGGCTTGGTTAGGTCAGGTACGCTTTGGCACGGGAGACTTTGTACTGCAGAGTGGCGGCGAGGTGGTCGATGTCAGTAGCGGCGATGTTGACCGGCACGCCCTCAAGGAGGGGGGCGCGGCTGCTTCCAACAACGTCGCGGCGCACCTGGATCAGCAAGGCCTGAACGACGTTGGGATCGAATTTCTCAGGAGCGAGACGCACCAGATCGCTCAGAGCGCTGCCAACAGAGAGCGGAGCGCGATAAGGGCGGGCGCTGGTCATGGCGTCAAAGGAGTCGGCGATGCCCACAATTCGGACCGACATCGGGACTTCTTCCTGCATGAGCCTGTCGGGATAGCCGGAGCCATCGCTTCGCTCATGATGCCAGCGTACCGCCTCGGGAATCTTGGGCCATGGAAATTGCACGCTGCTGACAATCTGATGGCCCACGGTAGTGTGATCAGCCATCTCACGAAATTCATCCGGATCGAGTGCAGACGCCTTCCCAAAAAGACGGCGATCGACGGCGACCTTTCCAATGTCGTGGAGATATCCCGCGCTGCGCAAGGCGGCAACTTCGTTGGGATCCATTCCCAGAGCATCGCCAATAGCAGCAGCGTAGCGGCCGACGCGAAGCGAGTGTCCGTGAATGTTGACGTGCTTTACATCGATGGCGGTGGCGAAGGCTTCGAGAGCGTTGTCGTAGAAACCGTGCAACGAAGCCATCAGGCGGAGGTTTTCGGAAACACGTTGCGCGATGGTCTGCGTGAGGGCGTGATTCTGCACGGCGAGTGCGACGTAGCTGCAGAGAAGTTCGAGCGCGTCGAGTTCGCTGTCTTCGTAGAGCGCGTCGCCGGGACGGCGGCCGAGCGCGATAACGCCGGCGAGGCGGCCTCCGGCTTTCAGCGGAGCCAGACACTTGAAGAGTTCGGGGGCGACGTTGCCGTTAGAACTGAGAAACACGGAGTACGTCGATGCGTTGGGAACAATTGGGCCACGCGACGCAGTCAGGGCATGGACATGTTTGGGGAGGAGAGGAATGAAGGCGGGATCCGGCATCAAGGCGAATCCCATCGCGGTGGAAGACGTGAGTACGGCAGGCTTGTCGCTGAACAGAAAGAGCGCGCCCTCGCGCGCGCCCGCCGCTTCCATAACGGCAGACAGCATGAGTCGCGACGTTTCGGAAAACTCGCGTTCAGCGGTGAGCGTCGGCCCCAGCTCGGACAGAGCCTCGACCGTGTGCAGCAGCCGTCTTAAATTGTTAGTCTGAATCGCCACTGACGAAGTGGGAGCCAGATCGCAGAGCAGAATGAGGGTAGCATGCGGCGCAGACCGTGCGCGAGGGCACGCTGTTGGTGACCTTGATTCGGTAACGAGAATGTGAACACGGTGACTGTGCTGATTCCGGGGTGACGACATCATGGACAATGAAAAGCCGCGTTCGGTGCTGGTTACGGGCGGTCGCGGGTTCGTTGGAAAAGCGCTGGTAAAACTTTTACAGCGTCATGGATATCGTGTGATCTCGGTGGATAGATCTGCCACTGATACGGCAGAGGACACAAACTGCCGGCAGGTCATCTCCAACATCTGTGACCACCTCCAAATGGATGTGCTGTTTGAACGGAACAGACTTGATGCGATCGTCCATCTCGCGGCAATTTTGCCGACAGCGGCGCAGCGGGAACCTCCGCTTGCGACTCACGTGAACATTGATGGCAGCGTCTTGTTGCTGCAGATGGCGCGCAAGTTCCAGGTACAGCGTTTCGTATTCGGAAGTTCGCTGAGTGTTTATGGAACGTGCCCGGCGGATCAGATTGTGTCGGAAGAGGATCGCGCCGCGCCGGAAGACTTGTATGGTGTGGCGAAGTTGTATGTAGAGCAGTTGGGAGAGGCATACCGTCGAGCACACGGAGTGGAGTTCGTCAGTCTGAGGATTGGCCGGGTGGTGGGTCCGGGAGCGCGATCGGCGACATCGGGGTGGCGGAGTGAGATTTTCGAGCGCCTGGCAGATCCGAGTGGTGCGGAAATTGTGATCCCCTACGCGGATTCAGAGAGAATCCTTCTGGTTCACGTGGAGGACGTGGCGCAGATGTTGCTGCAATTGCTGGAGGCGCCGCACCTTGCGCATAGTGTGTACAACGCTGCCTGCGAATCGTTGATCGTGGGAGAGTTGAAAGCTGTGGTGGAGCGCCTGAATCCACAGGTTCCCGTGAAGTTGGGAGTAGAAGCCGTGGTGGGGAACCCGC
>AR_comb_assmDRAFT_11338929_pt1 | contig 10063 bp, 6 predicted proteins | sample ArasoioldDNA_FD_10543 | JGI IMG/M metagenome (IMG submission 10543) | reverse complement strand
CTGGTATCGCAACGCCCTCATTATCGTGGTAGGCGATCACGGCGAAGGGCTCGGCGAGCACCGCGAAGAAACGCACGGAATTTTTCTGTACGACTCGACCCTGCACGTGCCCCTGATCGTGAAACTCCCGGCCGGGGCTGGGGCAGGAAAATCCGTGGACGCTCAGGTGCGCACCACCGATATTTTGCCGACCGCCCTCAGCTTAGTCGGAATCGAATTACCGGCTCACCTGGACGGCAGTTCGCTCAAACCGTATTTCGATGGAGGGGAAACAGCCGACCGGGTTGCAATCGGCGAAACCGACTATCCGCTGCGTTTCGGATGGGCACCGCTGAAGTCGGTACGCCGTAATCAGCAGAAATTCATCGCAGCGCCTCGCCCGGAATTTTATGACCTGCGCGCGGACCCGGGAGAACTGAAGAACATCTACGCATCGGACAATCCGGACGTTGCAACTACGCGTCAGGTGCTCGCCGACCTTCACAGCACACCCAACTCAACCGATTCGGCTGCCGCTTCTTTGAAAAATCTTCCAGATCCTAAGGACAAAATCGAAGAGCAGAATCTCCTTCACGCTGCGCTGCTCGCTTCCGATGACAATCGCCCGGAAGCGGCGCGGCAAGCCCTGGAAAAAGTCCTTGCCCTGGATCCCAAATCTCCAACCGCCTTGCGTCAGCTTGGCGAACTCGAACTACAGGCAGGAGACTACGCAAAGGCCGCAACCCATTTGAAAGCTGCCCATACTGTCCGTCCGGACGACGCGACCGTGGCGCTCGAACTGGGGCAGGCGCTTGAAAAAACAGGAGACTACCCCGGGGCCCGCGATGCGCTCGAAACCGCATTGCAAGCCTCACCCGGTCAGCTTGATGCTCGGCTACTGCTCGGTAATGTTTATTTGGCGCTGAAGGATTTTCGTGCAGCAGAAGATCAGTTTGAGGCTGCGCTGTTGCTTAAGGCCGACAGCGCGGAAGCCCAGGCGGGTCTGGCGAAAGCCAAGCTGGGTCACTGAAATTTTACTTCTTCTTTTTCCGGTTGCCGTTGACTGCCTGCTCCACTTGTTTCACGTGGTTAATGTCGTGGCCAGCATACAGTTGCACCATGTGTGCGACGGTTTCCTTGCCCCGTTCCGCATGCATGCCGTGATTCTTCCAGAGTGACTCCGGCACGGACTTTAGCAAGCTGAGGTTACTTTCCCGCAGTACTTTAAAAGTCCGAAGAGACTCATGGGCATCGCGCTTGTCATAGCGAAACGTTGCCGCCCACGAATCCTGATCGAATGGCTGAATGGGCGTGCCATCGGAGGTCAGGATGCTGCGAAGCCTCCATCCGGCAACCAGCTCCGCATCCGCAAGGTGTGCGAGGATCTCCGCGATCGACCACTGATCCGTATCCGGACGCCGTTTCAGATCCTTCTTCTTCAAGGGCTTGATCAGCTTGGAGAGTCTCTTCGCGGTGCTTTTCTGCACCTTCAGGGCATCCTTCCCACTCACATTTCCCAGGATGCGTTGCGTGTACTGCTGGGCAGTCTCTTTCATGGCTGGATAACCCCGGAGAGAGCGCAATCAGGACTGGCGCGCTCCATAAACTTCTGAAAATTATACACGTCAGGGAAATTCGTTGGGGCAACCTGGGCCCGGGGCTTAAAAACGACTGGGAGGCCGGACTGTGGCCTCCCAGTTTCCCGAACAAGCGGTGCCGTCCGGGCGAGGAGAGAAGAGATGTTTGTAGGACGCGCAGAGGCAGGAATTTCCTAACACGCGCACAGAATTTTTCGCATGAGAATCAGAAAGTGATTTTCGGACCGGGGCCCTTCGCGGGGGCCCCGATCACTCCCCCCCGCGCCACCACGAGAATCCTCTCGCTGGCAAGCGGGTTTTGGCTGATAAGACGCGATTGCTGAACGATTTACTAACAACTCCCCAACCCCAAAAAATATATATTTTGGTAAGCTGAATTCAGGCCGCCTTGGTGTATATCAACCTATTTGGAGGCGCGGGGGCAGCAAACACCAGGATTCGCGCGCCTTTTATCAGCTCTCATGGATCGCGGCACAGCTCTCAATCTCGCGCAGGTTTTCAGTTTTGAGGGTGTCGACGATCGGCGTCGGACACAGCCACTCGAGGAAACTATTGCAGAGCTCTACGCCACTATGCGGGTTCCCTTGCTCGGTTATGCCTACCAGGTCGTCGGCTCGACCGGCGAAGCTGAGGACCTAGTGCAAATAGCCTTCCTGCGGCTGTTCGATCAACTGCGCGCGCACGCGGAAATCCTGAACCTTCGCAGCTGGCTCTATCGGGTCGTGCATAATCTGGCAATCGACCAACTTCGCCGCCAGGGCAAGCAGGAATCGGCCGTAACCGAATGGCTCGCACAGCGCTCACTGGAAGCTCACTCATCCTCCGCAGAAGACGATCTTATTCGACGCCAGAGCATCGCACATTCCCTTGGGATTCTGAATGTCCGCGAGCGCTACTGCCTGGTCCTTCGGGCCGAGGGCCTCAGCTATAAAGAGATCGCCGACGTTCTTTCCATCAGCGCAAAAGCAGTAAGCGTTTATTTGGCCCGTGGGCTGAAAAAGTTCGAGGTGCGGCATGCTCCGCAAGGCTGACCGCGCCTCGCTGGTCCCGCCCCATCTGAGCGAGGAGCACCTGCTCGCCTTCCTCGACGGCGAATTACCGCGCGCGGAGTTGGACATTGCGCGCGCTCACGTCGATACCTGCTGGACCTGCCGCAGCCGTCTCTCCAACCTTCTGGCCGGCATCGACTCGTTCCTCGCTTCTCGCGCTCCGCTGCAACCCGACGCCGCTGCAGAACGGGACCAGCGCATTCGCCAGTTCCGCGAGCGCCTGGCACAGCATGCCGCCGAGGTCGAGTCACAACTCTCGTTCGGTCAGCGTGTTCGTGATTCCTGGATGAACGCCGCCGCCGCTATCAGACATCACCGGCGTCCCGCTCTCGCGGCCGCTGTCGCTACCTGTCTGCTGATTGCCATCTTCACCGATGTGTGGACAACCAAAGTCTCTGCCGAGACGGTCATGGCGCGAGCCACTCAGTACGAATCTACCTACCGGCCCAAGCCCGGCGAGGTTGCCCGCATGGCCCTGCGGGTGGAGCGCCTCAATCGCCGCACCGGCGAGAAGCAAACGCTCGGCGAGGTGACCCTGCTTCACGATTCGGCAACGGCTGCCGAGTTCATTTCTGTTCGCAATTCATTGGGACAGCAGCAATCCGAAACAATTCCGAATGCAACTAATCCCGAAAACTCGATTGCGGCTCTCTCTCTGATCGACGCCACGCTTCCGCGCCCGATCGCTGCTTACCTCGAAGATCAACACTGGCAAGCCAATTTCTCAATGGGCGCCTTTCGACGATTGATCGCCGCCCGCGGAGTGGACACTTCGACTGCCGAGAGGCACGGATCACTGTTCGCTCTTCACTTCCCGTTTGCGCCCGGACACGAATCGGGTATTTCGGAAGCACAGTTGATCGTCGAAGCTCGCAACTATGCTCCTGTGAGCTTGAGTCTGTTTACCGCGGCTGCCGATACGTTTGAGGAATATCGCTTCAGCCGCACTACTTTCGCCATCGAACCCCGCACCACAGAAATCGCACGCCTGTTCGCTCCGTCGGACCTCGTCCGAAAAGTGCGCTCCCACGCTGCGCCCGAATTGCCGCACCTTACTCCGTTGACCTATGAAAATTCACAGGCCAGCGACGAAGAGGTTCAGATTGCCGCCGCACTACATAAAACCGACGCCTGCCTGGGTGAAGAACTTCATATTTTCCCCATGTCCGATGGCACCCTTCTCGTACAAGGTCTCGTCGATCAAGCCGAGCGACGGGATGCGATCCGTCGCACTCTTCTCTCCGTGAACCCCGCCCTGCGAATTCAGATCTATCTTCCGCGCGAATTGAAAAGCGGTTCGCAGCTGTTTCGCTCGCCCTTTAAGGTCTCCGAACCTTCTGCTGGCCCCCGTTCCGCTCCGGTAGCAACCTTGGCCGATTTGTCCAATGAACGCATGCCGATGTACGAGGAGCTTTATCAGCATTTTTCGAGGCCCGGCGTTGCTCCCGACGAAGCAGAAAAGCAAGTGAATGCGTTTTCCAGCGAGGCCGTTACCCTGGCTCGCCAGACCTTCCTGCATGCTTGGGCGTTGAAAAAACTTGACGACGAATTTGCGGCGCGTCGTACGGCCAGCCTCTCGGCCGCCAGCCTCCCTGAAATTGACCGCATGCGGAAGGATCATCTCCGTTGGATCGCTACGCTCTCGCATCGCCAGTCCGACATGCTCTCCCAGGTCATGCACATGCCCGGCAGCAGCCAAGCCTTGGCCACTGCTTCCTCCGATAGCGAGGCGCTGATTCGCCTGGCTCAGGAACAAAACGATCTGGTGCGCTCTCTTTTTACCGTGTCCGCAGCCGCCCCGGAGACGACTTCGACCCTCTCCCGCCTCCTCGCCGTCCTGCATCGCATGGGCGCCTGACTCCTCGCTATCAACGCCTCTTCCGAGACTAATCCGCTGCCCATGTTCCAAGTCTGATCACACGCGCCCCGGCGTGTTTTGCGTGTTATGCTTAACGGCTCAGCGCTTGCGCCCGCGCGGACGCCTTCCCCAAATGAAGGATTGGTTTCATACAAGGAGTGCGGCAAGCATTCCGCGAGCCCTTTTCCTACTCTCCGCACTCGCGGTCTCTGCGCATGCTCAGCGCGCCAGTATTTCGGGAACCATTCGCGACCAAAGTGGCGCGGTTCTCTCCGGCGTCCACGTCACCCTGCTGAATATCGATCAGGGCCTGCAGCGCGAAGCCACTACCGACACCGACGGAGCCTTCGCGGCTCCTTGGCTTCAGCCCGGCAGCTACATCATTACCGCCCAGAAACCAGGCTTTGCGGTTGCCGAAGTCAAAGACATCGTCTTGCATGTTGGAGACGAGCGCAGCGTCTACGTCGACCTGCTCGTGAGCGCGACCCCGGTCCACGTCGAAGTCGACGGCCACACCCAAACCGTCGAAACCGTCGACAACTCACTCGGCGAAGTCGTGAGCGGCGACGTTATCCGCGACGCTCCGCTCAACGGTCGAAATGTTCTCGACCTCGCTCTTCTTCAGCCCGGAGTCAACCCTACCGACGATGACGACAGCAGTCCGGGACGATTCAGCGTGAGCGGCAATCGCAGCGACTCCGTGACCTATTTGCTCGACGGAGCACTCAACAACAACCTGCTCGACAACGGCGTGGTCTACAACCCCAATCCGGATACTGTCTCCGAATTCCGCATTCTGACCAGCAACTACAACGCAGAGTACGGTCGCAACGCGGGCGGCATCGTCAGTGTGATCACGAAGTCCGGCAGCAGCAACTTTCACGGCTCGGGCTTTGACTTCTTCCGCAACGACGCGCTCGATGCGAATCTCTACTTCAACAAGAACGATCCCGCGAATCCTTTGCCGCGCCCAACCCTCAAGCGCAACCAGTTTGGAGCCACGCTCGGAGGTCCGGTTGGACGACCCGGCACGTTCACGAACCACCTGTTCTTTTTCGCAGGCTATCAGGGCGAACGCCAGGTCCAGGGCTTTTCGCACAGCAGCGTCACCTTTACTCCGGCAGAACTGCAAGGCGATTTCTCGCATTCCGCGATCGCCCCGGGTGGCCAGTTCGTCCCTGATCCCAACGTAGTCTGTTTCCTCTCTGGCCAGCCTTCTGGCTCGTGCACTGCGCACCCCTACTTCCAGCCCAATCCTGCTCTGGCACTGCAAGGAATCATCGACCCGACACGCATCAATCCCATTGCGCAGAACTACATCCGGGCCAACCTCATTCCGGTTGCGCCTACGGGACAGTTGAATTCGCAGGAGAACGCTCAGGTAAGCAGCGACGAAGTCACTGGCAAGTTAGATATCGAAGTCTCGTCGAAAGATCGAATGGCTGTCACTTTCGGTTGGGATCGTCTGCACTTCTTCAATCCATATCCCTTTGCCAATGTGCCCGGCTTCGCCGGAACGTCTGATTTTGGCGACCTTTTCACCACGTTTGGCTGGACGCACATCATCTCGCCCAATGTGTTAAACGACTTCCGCTTATCATTTCAACGCGCTACCACCCGTCAGGAGATGCCCGCTGAAAATCTTCCGACGCCCGCGGACCTCGGCATCGGTATCACCCCTGACATCCCGAGCGGCCCGCCGAATCTCGTTTTCGATTTCGGAGCGCTGGCGCTCGGCGGCGGGGCTCAGGGCCCCTCTCACCTCACCAACAACACCTACGCGTTTTCAGACACCTTGTCCTGGGTGCATGGGCGCCACAGTTGGAAATTCGGTGGCGGCTTCTCGCCATTCCAGAACAATTCCCTCTTCGCGTTTTACGTGAATGGCCGCTTTGACTTCATCGGTGCTGGTGGTCCGGGCTCGCAGAATAGTTTCGCGGATTTTCTCCTGGGAATTCCGGCGGGGTTCATTCAAGCCGCCGCGGCCAATTCGAATATCCGCACCAAATTCACCGATGCCTTTGCTCAGGACCAGTGGCGACTGCGCAAAAATCTTGTTGTCACACTAGGCCTCCGCTACGAGTTCGCAACCCCCAAGCGCGATACTGAAGGCCGCACGTTTTCCATCGTTCCCGGCGTCCACTCGCAACGCTTTCCCAATGCACCGACCGGCATGGTCTTCCCCGGAGATCCCGGCGCACCGGAAGGTGTCAACTTCCCCGACCATAACGATTGGGCGGCCCGCGTCGGCTTCGCATGGGATCTCACCGGAAATGGCAAAACCAGCCTGCGTGGCGGCTTTGGAGTCTTTTACGATCTGCTCAAGGGCGAAGACAATCTGCAGTTCAATGGGCAGCCGCCGTTCTACTCGAGTGTAGGTCTCACCTTTGGGCCGGTGCCGCCGAGCAGTGCGGTGCCCGATCTCGCACAGCCATTCGCTGCGACCGAAATCATCAATCCTTTCCCATCGCACATGCCGCCTACCAACGTAAACTTCGGAACTGCCGGCTTCCTCCCCATCGGCTCCTCCGGCAGTGTGTATGTTGTGGACCCCTACCTGCGTACTCCGTACACCTATCAGTACAGTGTGAGTCTCGAGCGCTCGCTCGGTCGCAACATGCTCGCCGAAGCAAGCTTCGTCGGCAGCAGCTCTCACGGACTTACGGCCCTGGTCGACGCAAATCCCTTTGTCCTGGGCACAGCCGACCGCGCTCTCAATCTCGCCCCCGGCAACAGTAGCTGTTCGGCAAGCGATGCCGACAATTGCAGCTTCGCGGTCCTGCCCGAGTTTCGCAACGCCGTCAACGCGAACTTCAATAGCCTGCAACTCAGTCTTCGCAAGCAGTTCTCGGACGATCGCTGGTTCGGTCGCGCATATTTCACGCTCACTTACAACTACGCGCACAACATTGACGACGCCTCCGGCTTCCGCAACCGCAACTTCGCCGTGCCTTCCTACCAGCCCAGCTTGATGCGCGCTTCAGCCGACATGGACCTGCGCCAGTACGCCGCCTTCAGCGGCGGTTGGGAACTTCCCTTCAACCGCTTCTCGGAAAGTATTCCATCGTGGGTCGCGAAAGGGTGGAATCTATTTCCAATCATCAGCTATCGCAGTGGATTTCCCATCGACGTTTTCGCCAATCTTGTCAGTCCAGCCGACTATCTAGCCACAGGCCCTTCCGCCGCAGGCGATCCCGGTGTCGTTCGCGCAAACTTGGTCGGTCCCGTCCACTTGTTCGACCCGCGCAACGCTCACAACTTCAACGGAAACTCCGGCAACTACTGGTTCGATCCGACCAGTTTTTCGAACGCCCGTTGCGATCTCAACCTCGACCCCAGCTGCGTTCCTTCAGCAAGCGTCTTCCCCGCCGATCCGCAGGCTATCGCCAATCCCTCCGTCCGTACCTACGGTTCCCTCTCCCGCAACTACCTCACGGGGCCCAGCCGCCTAAACGTCAACCTGGCGATTTCCAAAGTCACACCCGTGTTGCAGGAGAGGATGAACGTGGAGCTCCGCGCGGACTTCTTCAATCTCTTCAACCGGGCACAGTTTGCCAGCCCCAACACGAACATTAATGATAGAAATTTCGGGAAAATCCAATTTACCTACGATCCACGCATCGTCCAGCTTGCCGTCCGGCTGGCTTTCTAGTCGTCCAATTTGTAACAGTCCTGTCACACAGATGATTTACCATCTTTGAGCATCTACGGATTGACCCGCACCCTGCAGTCATCGTAGAAACACTGCCAACTCCATGTCGCCGCGAAGTTCGCTCCCGAAATCCGATCGCCCCGCTCGCTCGCGCTCCAAACCAGCGGCGGGGAAGCGAACCGTACGCGATGTTGCCGTCCAGGACGAACTTATGCAGATGACCCTCAAGGCCTGCCTGATCGCCCGCGACGCTGCCTTCAACGTGCGCGACTTGCTCACCAACGCGTCCCGCATGGCCTACCTCGCCGTAAAGGACTGCGAACAGGAACTCGATCAAATCGAACGCCTGATCGATGAACGCCTGCCCGACGCCATCACGCGCGTCAATGAAGGGCGCGCTCGCCAGTTGCTGGCCTGCCAGAAATGCATCACGGATCTTGAGCGCATCGGCGACCTGATGATGAGCGTGGCCAACCGTGTGCAAGCACGGGGCGATCAAATTCCCGGCGCAGATGTTCGGCACCTTGTGCAGATGTCCGTCATCCTGCACGACATGCTCGAAGACATTCATCGCGGTTTTGTCTCTCTCGATCTTGAGAGCGCGCGCAAGGTCTTACGAGTCGACGCCGAGCTCGACCGCATCTGCCACTCACTTTTCCAGAAGCACCTTGCCGATCACGCCTCCGGCCCGCAGTCCCTCAGCTTCGAGGTTCTGCTCATGGCGCAGGCCCTGGAACGCGCCGGCGACCACGCTACCAACCTCGCCGAGAATCTGTATGCGCTCATCGAGGGACATACGCTTCGCCACCTGCCCAAGCGCAAAGCCGCACAGTAAGTCGGATCCACTCGCATTCCTCAAAATTCATCGCTCGTTCACACACTGGCAACAATCGCGCAACATTCCTTCCATATATTTCCCTTACAGCACACGTATTGGGTCATTTCGCAACCTGTATGCAAGGCTTTTTGTGACGATGCAGCCTCCCATTCGCCCCCCTGAGGCGATTCCTCCCGTCGGCTCCCAGCGGCAGCGAGTCTTCGTCGTCGAGGATGACTCCGATATTGCACGGCTCATTCAGCACAACCTCGATGCTGCCGGGTTCGAGGTCCATTCCTTTCTCTCTGCCGCGCCGGTTCTGCCCAATGCGCTTCGCGAACGGCCTTCGCTGTTCTTGCTCGACGTCATGCTCCCCGGCGTCAACGGTTTCGACCTATGCCGCCAGATTCGTCAGCATGAATCTCTGTCCAAAACGCCAATCATTTTTCTGACTGCCCGCGCCGAAGAATCCGACCGTGTCCGCGGACTCGAATTAGGTGGCGACGACTACATCACCAAGCCCTTCAGTCCGCGCGAACTCGTGGCCCGTGTCCGCACTGTGCTACGAACTATTTGCGAAGCGCCGGTGCCGGAAGTCTTGCGTCTCGGCGAACTCGAAGTCGATCCGTCTTCGATGACCGTACGGGTCGAAGGACGCACCGTGCTGACCACGGTTCGTGAGTTCCGCCTGCTCGAATATCTTGCCGCGCATCGCGGCCGCGTATTCACCCGCGACCAACTGCTTGACGCCGTCTGGAAAGAAACCGCTTTCGTCACGCCGCGCTCTGTCGATGTCTACGTCCGACGCCTGCGCGAAAAGATTGAAAGCGATCCGCATCACCCGCGTTATTTGAAAACGTTACGAGGTATTGGCTACCGCCTGGAAAGTCCCAAGTAACAATCCCACTTAGAACGCCCAGAAAACCAATTCACGGCTTGCTCTTCGTGCTGCCCGCGCACCCAGAATCGCTAAGAAGCGCGCGAGAAAGCCACAGCCTCCCAGCACGCGTGGCCGCAAGAGCTGTCGCGGTCCTTTGCTATAATTTCTGAGTCCACCGGGGGCGCTATCGTCTAGGGGTTAGGACGGAAGATTCTCAATCGTATTTTGGG
>AR_comb_assmDRAFT_10255407_pt1 | contig 10063 bp, 9 predicted proteins | sample ArasoioldDNA_FD_10543 | JGI IMG/M metagenome (IMG submission 10543) | reverse complement strand
ACCCGTGACATCCAGCTTGGGAAGCTGGCGTTCTACCGCTGAACTACTCCCGCTCAACAAAATCGAGCCTATCATCCGGCGGTGGGGGCACGCAATCCAACGATAGTGGGGGTTGCGCCGCTTGCGATCTGCCTTCGTGCGGGCCCAGTTCTGGGTTGGTGAAGCGCAATCTTGGGTCCTCAAAGTAACCGCGACAGCGTTGTCAGCTCAGGATTCAAGCAAGATTTACTTCACTCAAAACCGTTCTCACGGCATTTCGCTCGTCGGATCATTCGGCGGACGCGGTCCTTTGAGAATTTGCCTTCTTTTGACAATCTGGCGCATGCACTTGCGCAGGCGTTGATTTAGTATCTCTTGCTTCGGTGGGGGACCGTCCAACTTGAAGAAGATCCAGCGTCAATCCAAAAACTCCCTTTCCAGCACGCGTCGCGGATTTCTGCAGAGCACGATTGTTGTAGGGACGGCCGTCGTTACTGCACCCGCGCTTCGTGCGGCTCGCGAAATGACAACGCCTCCAGGCGTCTTCGAGCCGAAGACTTTTGAGTTCGAAGAGGTCACGATCGACGCCTTGCAACAGGGCATGAAATCAGGAAAATATACGGCGCGCTCGATCTCCGAAGCATATCTCGCACGGATCACGGAGATCGACAAGCACGGCCCCGCGGTAAACAGCGTGATCGAAGTCAATCCTGACGCGCTCGCGATTGCCGAGTCTCTCGACAAGGAACGAACCGACAAAGGCACGCGTGGACCACTGCACGGGATTCCCTTCCTCGTCAAAGACAATCTGGATACGGCGGACAAGATGCTGACAACCGCGGGTTCGCTGGCGCTCGTGGATTGTCCGCGGCCGGCGAAAGATTCCTTCGTCGTACAGAAGTTGCGCGGCGCTGGCGCGGTAATTCTGGGAAAAACCAACTTGAGCGAGTGGGCCAACATTCGCTCGGGCCACTCTACCAGCGGATGGAGCGGGCGGGGCGGGCTGACGCGGAATCCATATGCACTCGATCGCAATCCGTGCGGATCGAGTTCGGGCACGGGCGCCGGAATCTCCGCGAACCTCGCCATGGCCGGGATCGGAACGGAAACCGATGGTTCAATTGTGTGTCCTTCCTCGTCCAACGGGCTGGCGGGAATCAAGCCGACGGTCGGATTGGTGAGCCGCTCTGGAATTATTCCGATTTCGCACAGCCAAGACAGTGCAGGCCCGATGTGCCGCACTGTGCGCGACGCGGCGATCGTGCTGGGAGCCATCACTGGAGTCGACCCTGCTGACCGTTACACGCTCGAGAGCCAAGGGAAGTCCTATACGGACTACACACGCTTTCTTGATGCGAAAGGATTGAAGGGAGCACGCATCGGCGTGGCACGGAAATATTTCGGATTCAGCGATGCGGTCGATGCCTTGATGAATGAAGCTCTGGACATCATGAAACGCGAGGGCGCGGAACTCGTCGACCCGGCGGATCTTGACAGCTTTGGGAAATTCGACGACTCGGAATTTACGGTCCTGCTGTATGAACTCAAGAACGACCTCCCGCAGTATCTGGCTTCGCGCGGTTCCAACTGTCCGATGAAGACGCTGAAGGATCTGATTGAGTTCAACGAGCACAATGCACAGAAGGAGATGACGTACTTCGGACAGGACACATTTGAGAAGGCGGAAGCCAAGGGTCCGCTCACCGAACGGGAATACATTGAAGCACTCGAGAAGAATCACCGCCTCGCCCGTGCGGAAGGCATCGATGGCGTCATGGACAAACACAAACTCGATGCGCTGGTTGCCCCCACGGGCAGCCCGGCTTGGGTGACTGATCTGATCAACGGCGACCACTTTGGGGGCGGGAGTTCGAATGCGGCTGCGGTTGCAGGCTATCCCAATATCAACGTCACCGCGGGAAATCTATACGGGCTTCCGGTAGGAATCTCGTTTTTCGGGCGCGCATGGAGTGAACCCACCCTCGTCAAGCTGGCGTACGCCTTTGAGCAAGCCTCCCAGGCGCGTAAACCACCGAAATTCCTGATCACGGTGGAATTCAAATAAGAAGCGTTTTTGCGTTCTAGGTCCAGCGGAACCAGCGCACCGCGAGAATAAAGGACAGACCGCCCCACAACAGCAGAACGAGCAGGCGTCCGGACTGTGAAGCCAGTGTTGCTCCTTCGAGGATGGTGGCACGCAGCGCATCGTTGAGTGCGGTCAACGGCAACGCCTTGATGAATGGATGCACGATCGCCGGGAAGCGTTCATACGAGAAGAACACCCCCGAAAAAATCCACATCGGCATCATGACCAGATTGATAAGTCCGCTGATGCTTTCGATTTTTTGCGCTCGACTGGCGGTGAGCAGACCCAGTCCGCCGAACGCCGCCGAGCCGATCGCACCGAGAAGCAGAATGGTCCACGCCGAACCGAGCACCCGCATGTGGAAGAAGATCACGCCGAAGACGAGCAGCAGTCCTACTTCAACGAACATCAGGATGAGGCGGCTCGACATGAGCGCGAGCAGGAAGTCGCTGCGGCGCATCGGGGTCGCTACGAAACGCTTCAGCAGTTTGCGTTGGCGCATATCGACGAGCGCGAACCCGATACCCCACATGCCGGAATTCATAAGGTTCATGCCGATCAGGCCCGGGATCAAGAAATCGATGTAGCGCGATCCGGGCTCAGAAGAGGCGACAACAGACGTTGGAATGACATTCGAGCGGCCAGCTGCGGCCTGCAAGGCATCGTCGACTTCCGCATGCGACAAGACGCTTTCCGGGCGAGCGGGATCGAAGTGATACTCGAAGCCGCCCTTGCCGTCGGGAATCACGATGAGATCGAACTTCCCAAGCCGCAAGCCCTGCAATGCGGCATCGCGGTCGAGCACGCTGGCGTGGATAAAACTGCTGCGCGCCGAACGCTGGATCATCGAGATGACGTCGGCGGCCCCTGGCCCCTGCACTACGGCGATCGTCGTGGTGTCGGCCGGCTTGTTGCGGAATGCGATGCCGAGGCCGAGCGCCAGCAACAGAGGAAACGCAAAGACCCAGAAGATCACCTCGGGCTCGCGCTTGAGTTCTTTCATGCGAGCCATGAGTAAGTGCGAGAAACCGGACCATCGGCCCGGTTTCGGCACACTCCTACGAGGCTGTGGCTTTAGTGTCGGAGGCGGCGATTGTTGGGCAGTGCTCACGAGCGACTTTCCTCAGATCAAAATTCGAAGAGCATACGGATAAACGAAGCCGGAACGATCCAGCCAACATTTTCTTTCAGCACAAGGCTATTCTTCCCGCAAGTGCCGTCCCGTCAGATTGACGAATACATCCTCGAGGCTGGCCTGCCGGGTGCTCAAGCGTTGCAACCTCGCGTTACGTTGATTGACGGCATCGAGCAGCGCCGGAATGGTGAGATGTGGCTCGCGAACTGTCAGTGAAAAGAGCCCATCTTCGTTCCGCACTGCCTCCACGCCGGGAAGCGCACGCCATGCTGTTGCACCGTCGGTGGAACCTTCCAAGCTGAACTCGACTACATGGTGACCACCGAGACGTTCGATCAACTCGGAAGGCGTGCCTTCGGCGATGATCTGACCGTGATCGACAATCGCCAGGCGGTCGCAGAGTCGCTCCGCCTCGTCCATGTAGTGCGTCGTCAAAAGCACTGTGCCACCGGAGCGCTGGAAGTTCCGAACGATGTCCCAGAGCTGGCGCCGGCTCTGCGGGTCAAGGCCGGTGGTGGGCTCATCCAGAAAAAGCAGGCGGGGATTTCCGACAAGGGCCGTGGCGACGGCCAATCGCTGACGCTGCCCTCCGGAGAGTTTGCCCACCCATGCATCGGCCTTCTCGGTGAGTTGCAGTTGCTCGAGGACGTCCTCGGGCGATCGCGGGTCGCTGTAGAAGTTGGCAAACAGATCAAGCGTCTCACGAACTGTGAGCTTTTCGGAAAGACGCGTTTCCTGAAGAGAGATGCCAATCTGCTCGCGCAGTTCGCGCGGGTTCTGCTGCCAGGTATGGCCCAAGATGCGAACTGTTCCTGCGGTGGGAGCAAGCAGGCCCTCGAGGATTTCGATGGTGGTCGTCTTGCCGGCGCCGTTAGGCCCGAGCAAGCCGAAACACTCGCCCGCCTCGATGGTGAGAGTCAGGCCACGGACGGCCTCGACCTTCCCATCATAGGTTTTCCGCAGATCGCGACATTCGACCGGAAGCCCCACCGGCTCATTTTACGCGAAGCGCGAATCAGGTAGCGGTGTTCTGACCACGGCGCTGGGAATGTTATGGAGAGCGTCAGGTGCAGCCTGCACAGATCATTCCGTAATTTTCACGGAACGTTCATAAAGCCGCCACTTGCCGTTAACAACGCCGACTTAACATTCTGTCGAAGCGCTCCATCCGGTCTCGCGGAGCTTCCACGCCAAGCCCAGCGAGAGTTGCGCAAGAGAAAGGGTTGCAGGACCCCTGAGCCTGCAACCCTTTTTTGCTTGATGATGCGCAGCGGTCTGCAAGCGCCGCGTCATGCCTCAGTCGTAATACTCCAACCCCAAGTGCGTAATCATTTCTTCGCCACGCAAATGCCGGAGGGTGTTCTTCAACTTCATGGATTGAATGAACAGGTCGTGCTCGGGGTAAAGTCCGGGCGCGCTCATCGGAGACTTGAAGTAAAAGCTCAGCCACTCCTGGATTCCAAGCCCCCTCAGTTCGGGAGTGCGCTGTGCCAGGTCGAGGAACAGAATCAGGTCGAGCACGATGGGCGCGGCAAGGATCGAGTCGCGACATAGGAAATCAACTTTGATCTGCATCGGATAGCCTAACCACCCGAAGATATCGATGTTGTCCCAGCCCTCTTTGTTATCACCACGTGGCGGGTAATAGTTAATGCGAACTTTGTGGAAAATGTTCTTGTAGAGATCCGGGTAGAGGTCGGGCTGGAGGATATGGTCCAGCACCCCGAGCTTGGATTCTTCCTTCGTCTTGAACGAGCCGGGGTCGTCAAGAACTTCGCCGTCGCGATTGCCCAGGATGTTAGTGGAGTACCAGCCGCTCACACCCAGCAGCCGGGCTTTGAAACCAGGCGCGAGGATGGTCTTCATCAAGGTCTGGCCGGTCTTGAAGTCTTTGCCGCAAATCGGCGCATTGTTCCGCTTCGAAAGCTCGAGCATCGCGGGGATGTCGACGGTAAGGTTGGGAGCGCCGTTGGCAAATGGCACGCCCTCGCTCAATGACGCGTAGGCGTAGATCATCGACGGGGCAATATTTTCGTCGTTCTGCGCCAGGGCCTTTTCGAACGCCTTCACGGATTGATGGCCTTCGGAAGGTTCAATGAATGTTTCCGTAGAGCCGCACCAGATAGTCACCAGGCGCGACGCTCCGGACGTCTTCTTAAATTTCCGGATGTCGTCGCGCAGCTGCTCGGCAAGATCCATCTTGTTCTTGCCCTTCTTCACATTTGGGCCATCGATCTTCTTCACATACTTGTGATCGAAGACGGCCTTTTGCGGCTGAATGGACTGCAGGAAGGGCTTGACCTGGGCGAGCAGGTCGCGATCCAGCACTCCGGCATTCGAGGCTGCTTCGTACATGTTGTCTTCGAAAATGTCCCAGCCGGTGAAAACCAGATCGTTAAGCGTGGTGAGGGGGACGAATTCCTTGATCTTGGGCGAACGACCCTCGGTGCGTTTGCCGAGGCGAATTGTGCCCATCTGGGTGAGGGAGCCGATCGGCTTGGCGATTCCCTTTCGGACCGCTTCGACCCCGGCGACGAACGTGGTCGCAACTGCTCCCATGCCGGGGATCATGACGCCCAGTTTCCCCTTGGCGGGCTGGATGTCGGCAGCGCCTTTCAATTTGCTGTCGGCCTTGCTCTCTTTCACTTCAACGCGCGCGGGCGCTTTGACAGACTTCTGGCGTGTCGCCATAAGTGGCCACTTCCTTATGAGTTCTAGAGTTGAATGGCAAAACAGATATGTTCTCGTATTTGCGCAGGCATTTGCAACTTAACGAAGCCGAGTGGGGAAGCTGGAACAGCGACGTGTGGAATCTGCACACTGAAGTGTGCGATCACTGAGCAGCCAGCGAGGCTCCCTGCCTGGGCGAGGACACGAGCACACTACGATCGCGAGAACAGTCGAACACAAACTGACCGAGATTAGTGCGCGGACGATGCGAGGAGCGCCACCGCAATCAAACCAGCCAGTGCCATGCTGGCAATCAAGGCGAAGGTGCTCAACATCGGATGATTGTGAAAGTATTCGTCGTGACGGCGAACGTGCAGTAGGGGCCGCATACACCCACCTCCACTGCTCGCGAAGGCTATGAGGGGCGCTCCGCGAGATAAATCCACACTTCGCTATTAGACACCACTCTGACCGTATTTGCAGTGCCGAAGATTTGCGCCCGCACCGCCGACGACTGTGACGTCGGTGTTACTTGTCGATCTCTACGACCTTCACCGGCAAATCCCAGTGAGCCTCGAGAATAGTGAAACGCCGCTGCTCTTCGCGCTGGTAGGACTCCTGATCCGGAAAGAGCTGCTTCTTCAGGGTGTCTTCGTCAAAGGGTTCGTTGGCGACCGCGGCATTCTTGAAGACAATGGTGACGCGATAGTCCCAACGCCCGTCCTCTGTCGTGTGGTAGCGCGGCTGATCCATCCAGACCTTCACCATGCGGCCCATTTCAACTTGCTTCTTGAGCAACGGGTAGTGGTTCTTCTTGAACAGTTTCAGAAATTCGTCAGCATAGCCCCACCGCGCCTTGTAGTAGTACTCCACAACGAACGGCTTATCGCCACCGGTAGTGGCTTGGGCCTGCGCGGTCATCGGCGCAATTGCAGCAACGCAAATCAGAATGAAAGTGCAGAGCAAGTTCTTCATGGGTCCCTCGTGACGGAGATGGTCATGCTTGTACACTAAGTGCTCTTCGACCGTCAAAGGACGCAGCCCGAATCGGACCTAGCCACGAGCGGGAGGAATTCATGTCACCGAAGGATGAAGCACGTGAACTCATCACGCTGTTTGAAACGGCAGACCGGGCGCTGGAACGCGCTGATCTCGATGCTTTAGCAAAACTCTTCGCTGACGACTGGATACAATACGATCCGAAGGGTCAGGCGCGCGCAAAGGCAGAGGTCTTCGCGAACCTGCGAACTGGCACGGTGCGTTACCCATCCATTCAGTCCACCGCCCGCGATATTCGAATCTTTGGGGAAATGGCGGTCGTTCACGGTTCAGAAACCGATGAGGTCGAGAGTAACGGGCGCCGAACGACGGAAAAATATCTCTACCTGGACGTGCTGCAAAAGCGTGGCGGAAAATGGCAGATCGTGTCGTCGTTACTGGCGAAACCGGACGAGTCCTGAGGATGGTTACGGGATGATTTACCGCTCATCCGGCCGCAGACGGTTCTGCCAGTGCGACCACACGAACCATGCGATCCCAATCGCGAGCACGGCTCCAATCACGATATCGAACTCGTGGAAGTACTTTCCCAGAGCCCGCCAATTTTCCCCGAGTTTCATTCCGAAGTACGCCAGTGCAAAGCACCACGGCCACGATCCCAGAAACGTATAAACGTGGAACTTCAAGCGCGGCATGCGTGCAATGCCGGCCGGCAATGCGATGAAGGTACGGATGACCGGCAGTAACCGTCCGATGAAAACCGCCGCTTCGCCATAGCGAAGAAAGAATCGGTCCGCCCAATCGAGTTCGCGCCGGCCCATCAGAATCCATTTGCCATAACGTTCCACCAACGGACGCCCGCCATAGCGGCCGATCTCGTAAGCAACCAGCGAACCGAGATTGCAGCCGATCGCGCCCGCCGTCGCCGCCCAAAACAGATTCATGGTGCCTTCGTACACCAGGTATCCGGCGAAAGGCATGATCAATTCTGAAGGGAGCGGTATACAGGCCGACTCGATGGCCATCAAGATCGCAATGCCAGCGTACCCAGTGGCGCCCACCACCGACTTGATGAAGATGAAAACAGCAGCGAGAATTTTCTCGGTCATGAAAACAACTAGGCTCGTGGAAGAGGGAGATCTGACGCCAACGTGAGAACAGGCACGGAGCGTCGTTCGATCTATCCTACACGCTGAGGCTTCGAAAGAAGAGTGCCCGGCGAACCAACAACGAGCAGCGCTAGAAGGAACCTTCCTGGGTGAAGGTGTATCCGGGCAATCCCGCGCCGCCACTCGATTTCGCCACCTTGACTTTCACGGTAGGCGCATCGGGCGCGGTCACTTCGGCCGGACGCAACAGCGCGTACTGCGAGAACACTTCGCTGTACACCTTGGTGACGAGATAGTCCTGACCGGTTTGATCCTGCCGCCAAACTTGCCCGAGTTGAATGGATTTCACTGCCACGATGATACCCCGCTGGCGATCAGACTACTGGCCGCTGGATGCTCCGTCAATTGATCGAAGGTACACCTAGGTGAATGAACCGGCGTCATGTGAAGAAACTGGCGACGGGCCGAGGACGGCGTCCCACCTCGAAGAGTGCTCACCGTGCGACCCGGACCCATTTGCTACCATCTACTACCCAGGAGAATCGCATGGCTCGAGGCATAGTCCCGCGGCAGCCCGCAAAGTCCGGTCGACAGGAGGGCGCCCGCAAAGCGGCCCGAGGAGTTGCGCTGCGGGCTGCCAAACCGAAGGCGCGCCTTGCGCGGCAAGCCAAGGTCACGCGCAAAACTGCGGCAAAAGCCACTTCTGCTGCTGCACGCCCTTCGGCTACGAAAGCGAAGCCACGGAAGACGCCGGGCTACAATCCGGTCGCCCCCGAACGCGTTTCCGCGATCCTGCAGCAACTCGACAAACTGTACCCAGAAGCAAAATGCGCTTTGCATCATGGCAACGTCTGGGAGTTGCTGGTCGCCACGATTCTCTCCGCGCAGTCCACCGACGCCAATGTAAACCGCGTGACCCCGGCTCTCTTCGAAAAATATCCGACCGTCGAGGCCTTCGCCGCGCTCACACCTGAGCAACTCGAGCCGGATATCCGCTCGACTGGATTTTTTCGCAACAAGTCGAAGTCGGTCGTGGGAGCCGCGAAGAAAATCGTAAGTGACTTTGGCGGCAAGGTTCCCGACGACATCGACCAACTGCTGACTCTGCCGGGCGTCGCACGCAAGACCGCGAACGTCGTACTGGGTAGCTGGTTTAGCAAAGCCGTGGGCGTGGTCGTCGATACGCACGTCCATCGTATTTCGCGCCGCTGGGAATTCACCCAGCACAACGACCCGCAGAAGATCGAGCAGGATCTGATGAAGATTCTTCCCCAGGAGCGCTGGATCCTGTTCTCCCATCAGGTCATCCACCACGGACGAAACCTGTGCATCGCCCGCAAACCGCGCTGCGCCGATTGCCCGATCGAACCGCTTTGCCACGCAGAAGACAAAACATGGACCACCGTCGAGGTTCACAAGGGCGCAAAGGCTTAAGCGGCGCTGCGTTCATAGATCGGCTGCTCTGCTAGACTTTTCTTTCTCATTCAGACTCTTTCGGGGAGATCCATGCGCGCCCTGTTCGCATTTGCTATCGTCATCTTCATGAGTACCCTCATCGCAGCCCAGTCGTTGCCGGTTCCGCAAGTCATCACCGACCCGAAGCAGATCACCAGCAAATCCAACCTTCAGGCCGAGAAGACGCTCACCATCGAAAAGCTTTACATGACGAGGCAGGTGAATGGCGCGGATTGGTCTCCCGACGGCAAGACGATCGTGCTCGTCGCGAATATCAGTGGACGCAACAACCTTTGGCTGGTTCCCTCCGACGGCGGTTGGCCGCTGCAACTCACGGTCAGCGATCAGCGCCAATCCACTCCTGCATGGTCGCCGGATGGTAAGTGGATCGCCTACCGATCCGATTACAACGGCGACGAACAGTGGGACATTTTCCTTGTTTCCCCGAAAACCGGCCAGGTTGTGAACCTGACCAACACGCGGGAGATCGCAGAAGAAAACCCCACGTGGTCTCCCGATGGACGATATCTGGCCTACGAGGTGAAACCCAAGACATCCTCGGTGTACGAGATCGACATCTACGACACCTTGATGCACAAGGTACAGCACCTGACCAAAGACACACCGAAA
>AR_comb_assmDRAFT_10366231_pt1 | contig 10064 bp, 12 predicted proteins | sample ArasoioldDNA_FD_10543 | JGI IMG/M metagenome (IMG submission 10543) | reverse complement strand
CAAGTTAGAATTTAAGTATAGTAAAGAAATCAGCTTAACACGCGGTTAAGAAATTATTCCCAGGCATCGTCATGCGTCCGATTGCTATCGGGCTATCGAGACAGGAAAGGTAAAATTTTTCTTTATCAATAAGGTTTGCTTAGGTTTGCTCTCTTTTTAAAAAATTCCTCATTATGTCGAAAAAGATCAAAGTAAATAACCCGGTTGTTGAATTAGATGGTGATGAAATGACCAGAATCATATGGAAATTCATTAAAGAGAAATTGATTCTTCCTTACCTCGACCTCAATATTGAATACTATGATCTTGGCGTTGAACACCGAGACGCCACTAATGACCAGGTGACCGTTGACGCCGCGAATGCAATTAAGAAACATGGAGTTGGGATAAAATGCGCTACCATTACCCCCGATGAGGCAAGGGTGAAGGAATTCAAACTAAAGCAGATGTGGAAAAGCCCCAACGGCACCATTCGCAACATCCTAGACGGTACTGTATTCAGAGAGCCTATTGTGATTAAGAATATTCCGCGCCTTGTAGTTACCTGGAACCGCCCGATTATAGTTGGTCGTCACGCTTTTGGTGATCAATATAGAGCAACCGACTTTGTTGTAAAAGGCAAAGGCAAACTCACGATTCGTTTTGAATCAGAAACCGGGGAAGTAATTGAGCACGAAGTTTTCCAATTCAAAGGAGAAGGAGGCGTGGCAATGGCCATGTATAATGTTGACGAAAGTATTCGCGGCTTCGCACGCTCTTGTATGAACCTTGCCCTGCAAAAGAAATGGCCGCTATACATGAGTACAAAAAATACCATCCTCAAAAAATATGATGGTCGATTCAAAGATATTTTCGAAGAAGTATTTAATAAGGAATTCAAAAAGGATTTCGACGCCGCAGGCATTACCTATGAGCATAGATTGATTGATGACATGGTAGCGAGCGCATTAAAATGGAATGGCGGATTTGTTTGGGCATGTAAGAACTATGACGGTGATGTGCAAAGTGATACTGTTGCGCAGGGGTTTGGTTCTTTAGGGTTGATGACCTCAGTACTCATCACACCCGATGGAAAAATCATGGAATCAGAAGCTGCCCATGGTACTGTGACCAGGCATTACCGCGAGCATCAGAAAGGAAATCCAACTTCCACGAATCCAATCGCATCCATTTTTGCCTGGACGCGTGGTCTTGCTTTCCGCGGCAAACTGGATAACAACCAGGAGTTGATCAGGTTCGCCAATGCATTAGAAGAGGTTTGCATTGAATCAGTAGAGCAAGGAAAAATGACAAAGGATCTGGCACTCACTATCAAGCCAAAAGTGGAACACGGCAAAGACTTCTTATACACTGAGGAATTTCTTGATGTTATTGACGCCAACCTTAAAAAGAAAATGGGGCTGTAGAGAATTGGGAAATTGATGACTTATTGGGGTAGAGGTTTTCTAGTGCGAATTGGGAAATTTCGAAATTGAGAACCATCAAACCTCCTAAGCAACAAATGCCGCAAGGAAGATCTCAAACTTTTCTTGCGGTTTTTTTACGCCTCGCCGTCAACTGTCATCTGTCAACAACCGTCATCCATTGAATTCTTTGCATGTTCCCTTTCGCTCAATGAAACAGTTTTTATTATTTTTACCCGGCTGATTCCCAATTCTGCCCTTTGATCTCATTTCAGGAAACCTTCTTATCCTTCCAATTTCTTTAAGTCGTTACCATTGAGGGCTTTGCAACACTGGCACTGATTAGGATTCCTATGTACTATATATGGTGAATATGAAACTTAAAGCGAAGGTTTACCCTAATCCTTTTACCTCAAACTTATCAGTGGAAGTTCAGGCAGATGCTGATGGACAGGTGATCTTCCGTTTGTACAATCATTTGGGAAACCTTATTAAGATGAGCTATTGGAAACTCATGAAGGGTAGTAATAAGATTATGTTGGATAGCCTGCAAAATCTTGCAATGGGTATATATACTATAGAATTGAAGGATGAAAATAACCAAGTGCTCCATAAATTTGAACTTCTAAAGAACTGACCAACCCCGGACCATTCCTTCTGACTTTAACTGCTATAACTTTGTTGCATGACCAAGCTAAGTGTCAACATCAACAAATTTGCAACACTGCGCAATAGTCGCGGTGGCAATAATCCCGACATCATCAAAGCCGCAGAATTTGCCCAGATGTTCGGTGCGGATGGAATTACTGTTCATCCCAGGCCCGATGAGCGTCACGTTCGTTACCAGGACGTGCGTGACATCAAGAGAGTGATCACCACTGAATTCAACATTGAGGGTAATCCTAAAGAACAAAAATTTGTAGACCTTGTGCTGGAGATAAAACCCGACCAGGTGACTTTGGTACCTGACGCACTTAATCAGATCACGAGCAATCATGGTTGGAATACTATTGAGAACAAACAATACCTCACAGACATTATCAAGGTTTTCAAATCTGCAGGCATTCGCGTTTCCATTTTTGTTGATCCTGTGATTCAAATGGTAACCGGTGCTGCGGCCACGGGGGCTGATAGAATAGAATTGTACACTGAAGCATATGCGCATCATTACCATAATAACAAGGAAACCGCCATCGCCCCATATATTGCGGCGGCAAAAAAAGCAAAAGAATTAAATCTTGGATTGAACGCTGGTCATGATTTGGATCTTCATAATCTTCAATACTTCAAAAAAAACATTCCCGGCTTATTAGAAGTTTCGATTGGCCATGCACTTGTTTGTGATGCTATTTACCTGGGATACGAGAATACAATCCAGTTGTATAAGCGACAGTTAAAGAACTAGTGTACTGAACACCTTAAACCGTTCATCCCTTCCATATTCATTTTATCAGAGTCAAACCTCATCAATAGAAATCCCATCAGAGGCAGCGCAGAGGCTTGTAGATTTACCTACACAAAACACATTTGCCATGAGACGCACATCTGCGATGCTATGCTGCTTGCTAATCACGCAATGCTCTTTTCTTCTTTTGTCTGCCCAGCTAACAACACCACCAAGTGGTGGAAATAAAAAAGCCTGGGTTGGAGAACGAATCGGCATTACTGACATTACCATTCATTATGATCGTCCTGGTGTAAAGGGACGTGAAGGAAAGATCTGGGGACAATTGGTCCATACGGGATTCATTGACCAGGGATTTGGTTCAGCCAAATCCGCACCATGGAGAGCAGGTGCCAATGAGAATACAACTATTGAGTTTTCTACTGACGTAACCATCGACGGAAAACCACTTCCAGCAGGAAAGTACGGTTTCTTTGTAGGCTATGACCCCAATGAAAGCACACTCATTTTCTCGAAAAACTCCAATTCCTGGGGTAGTTATTTCTATGATGAAAAGGAAGATGCACTTAGAATCAAAGTGAAGCCACAAACAATGGAAAAAAGCACGGAATGGTTGAAATATGAATTTACTGATGAAACGGAAAATTCAGCAACAGTAAGTCTTTACTGGGAGAAGTTGAGATTTCCATTTAAAGTGGAAGTTGATCTTGTTAAAACACAATTAGCATCTATTCAGAGTGAATTGAGGACAAACAAAGGTTTTGATTGGCAGAACTGGGACCAGGCCGCGCAATGGGCTTTACAAAACAACACCAACATTGATCAGGCGCTAAAGTGGTCTGATTCAGCAACAGGGCCATTCTTTGGTGGCGCAAATATTTTTCAATCACATGCAACAAGGGCCCAGTTGCTCCAAAAGCTTGGAAGAAATGCAGAAGCTGATGCAGAAATGAAGAAAGCCCTACCACTGGCCAGTATGAATGAACTGCATCAATATGGACGACAACTCATGGCGCAGAAAAAGAATAAAGAAGCACTAGATGTTTTCAAGATGAACTACGACAAGAATCCAAACCAGTTCACAACCTTGATGGGGTTAACTCGCGGCTATTCTGCTAATGGAGATTATAAGAATGCATTGAAGTATGCACAACAGGCATTGCCTCTTGCACCAAACCAGCAAAACAAAACGAACGTGCAGACCATGATTGGAAAGTTGGAACAAGGCAAGGACGCTAATTAAAAAATAGGCAAGAAACCTTAAACTCGAATCAGCCCTCTTTCCAATTGGCAACAGACAAACAAACCTTGAATCAGAATTAACCCTCTTTCCAATTGGCAACGGGCAACAGGCAAAGAGACTTAAACTTGGACCTCCGTTTTTAAATTGAAAAGGTCGGAAGTAAACTTCCGACCTTTTTTATTCGTTGCATACGACTGTCCCAATTAAGAGGCAATCAGCGATTTGGGTTGCCTATTGCCAGTTGCCCGTTGCCAGTTTCGGAGCGTGATGTCCATTCTTTAATAAGACTAATTACATCCCAACAATTCACATAATTTAGATTCCAACGCAGGGCCGCGTAAGTTCTTCGCTACAATTTTCCCGTCCGGACCAACTAAAAAATTCTGAGGGATGCTCGCGATTTTATATTTCTGGGCCACTTCATTCTGCCAGAATCTGAGATCACTCACCTGTGTCCACGCCAACTGGTCTTCCTGAATCGCTTTGACCCAGGGTTCACGTGCACGATCAAGCGACACGCCCAGGATGGTGAAATTCTTATCCTTGAATTTATTATAGGCCATCACCACATTTGGATTTTCCATTCTACACGGACCGCACCAACTTGCCCAAAAATCAATTAACACATATTTGCCCCGCAATGTTGAAAGTTGCACCGGCTTACCATCAACATCATTTTGTGTGAAGTCAATCGCCTCTGTTCCCACCGCGCCAATCTTAGCCTCGTCAATGGAAGTTTTCAAAAAGCTTCCGAAATATCCCTTCCTTACGCGTTCATCTAAAAGATTGTAGCGTTTTTCAAGTAAGAGAGGATTATCATTTACCTGTGACGTCACTACCAGCGCAAAAGCACCAACGTAGGAAGAATGATGTTTGTTCACAAATTCATCCAGAGAATTATGGATATCGTTATAGGCAATATTCATCATTATTGTCAGCGAATCAGTAAGTCCGGTGTTTTGCGCTTTCCGGTTTAAGTCAGTGTAGCGTTGAAATAATGGATTGAATATTTTCTGAAACTCTACAAAATCATCATGCGTAGGAGAACCGGTGACCGACATATTCTTGAGGTCTTCTACATTACCTTCAATCTTCACATCATCGTTGCCTACAAACAACAAGTTCTTTCTCTTATTCCCAAAATTGATATGATGTAGGTTCGGCTCTTTGATGGTTCCTTTCAAAAAGAATTTTCCATCTCTCAACAAATCTCGAGAAAGTGTATCGGAAGGATTATTGGCATCCGTGAGGTATATCATTTCGCCATTCGGCAATCCAGTGACCTTTCCCTTGATCTCGAACTTATCTTTTTGTCCGAAAGCAAGAACAGGCAATAACAGGATGAGACTGGCAATTATTTTCATGCGCACTATTTTGAATGTCGATCTTTTAAAACGTTGATTACTGATTGCAAATTATATCCTTTCGCGTTAAGCAAAATCAAAAAGTGAAACAATAGATCAGCGGCCTCTCCAAGGAACAAATCCTTGTTCTCGTCCTTAGCCTCAATCACCAATTCAACTGCTTCTTCGCCAACCTTCTGTGCAATCTTATTTACTCCCTTTGAATGAAGCTTGGCCACGTAAGACACTTCGGGATCGGCCTTTTTTCTAAGGTTGATGATATCTTCAAGATATACGAGAAAATCTTCGGCGTGGTTCTTTTCACTCCAACAGGTATCTGCTCCCGTATGACAAACCGGGCCGGTAGGTTCCGCTTTGATCAATAGGGTATCACTGTCGCAGTCCACCAGCATTTGCCTTAACTGCAAATGATTGCCACTCTCTTCACCCTTTGTCCAGAGCCTTTTCTTTGATCTGCTATAAAAGGTAACGAGGCCTGTTTCTTCAGTCTTCCTAACGGCCTCATCATTCATAAAGCCCAACATCAAAACTTTTTGCGTTTTGAAGTCCTGGACTACGGCAGGGACAAGCCCATCTGAATATTTCTTGAATTCTATTTTTTTCATACACTAATTAACGCAAATTGAAGACACGCGAATTAATGGAATAAACTCTTCCATTAGGATTCCTTCCGTTCTTCTTCGTGATTTGTCTTGTTTCTTCTCTCCATCAGTGCGTCAAAGTATTGACGGTGACGTTCCAGTCGCTCTGAATGATCATTACGCCGCTTCAAGCTACTCCTGCTCATCCAATAAAAAATCACAAGAGCGCCCACAGATAATATGGCTATGATAATCATATTCGCACCGGAATTTGCTGACTATACAAATATCGCTTCAATTCAGGAATTGATATTTCTTTAAAGTGAAAGATGCTCGCTGCAAGGGCCGCGTCGGCTTTTCCCTCCTCAAAGACATCCGCGAAATGTGAAAGCAATCCTCCACCACCACTGGCGATTACTGGTACAGGCAAATTAGTTGCCAGCGTTTTTGTAATATCTAAAGCAAATCCTTTTTTGGTTCCGTCATGATTCATTGAGGTGAGCAGGATCTCACCGGCTCCGGCTTCCACTCCTTTTCTTGCCCAGTCTTCACACCTCGTGTCAGTTTTCAGTCGGCCTCCATTCAGGTAAACATACCATTCACCATCATCTTCTTTCTTAGTATCAATGGCAAGCACAACACATTGACTTCCGAATTCTTTTGCCAATTCATTGATGAGAAACGGCCTTCTAAAAGCCGCAGTATTTACAGAAATCTTATCAGCTCCGTTCTGCAGCAGTACCTGGACGTCTTCAACTGAAGAGATACCACCACCAACGGTAAATGGAATATTGATGCGATGTGCAATGCGATTCACGAGTTGGCTTAGTGTTTTTCTTTTTTCATTTGTAGCCGTGATATCTAGAAACACCAGTTCATCTGCGCCCTCTTGCGCATACAGCTCTCCCAATTCAACAGGATCGCCTGCATCGCGAAGGTTTTCAAAATTGGTGCCTTTTACGGTGCGACCTTCCTTAATATCCAAACATGGTATGATTCTCTTCGTTAGCACGTGGTAGTGGTGAGTGGTGAATGGTGAATAGTGAATAGTGAATTATTAATTAGAATGAGCTATTTCTTTGAACTCAAAGCCACTTTAATTCCCAAGCCAATCAACATGGCGCCTGTGATGCGCTCTTGCCACTGCACAAATCGGGGAGACCGACTCAACCAATTTCCAATTTTTCCAAAAAGAATTGCCACGACAATATTGACTAATGTCCCGCCCACATCAAACCAGGCTCCAAGAAATAGAATTTGCCAGTGAGTACCCGCGCTATGAATATTGATGAATTGCGGAAGAAAGGCCAGAAAGAACAAAGCCACTTTAGGATTCAGCACATTTGTAATTACTCCCTGCCAGAATATCTTATCATAAGAAAGTGGTTGAACCTTTTTATCGAGTTGAAGCGTTTTTTTCTTACTCAATATTGATCTGATTCCAAGATAAACGAGATAGGCGGCTCCCAGATATTTGATGATATTGAAGGCAATAGCAGATTGTGCAATGATGGCCGATAATCCAATTACCGCGGCAATAATGTGTACAAGACAACCCACCAAGATTCCTAATGATGAAACAATACCAGCCTTGATTCCCTGGCTTGCACTTCTGGCTGCAACATATAACATATCATTACCCGGAGTAAGATTCAGCAGCAAGGCTGCCAACGCAAATACCCAGAAATTTTCGATACCCATTTAAGTTTGAAATTTGGCTATTGTTGATTCGAAATTTGAAATGACCTTTATAGATTAACAGCTTCGACCTTAGTTGCCTATTGCCTATTGCCCATTGCTTGTTGGCTATCGCCCGTTGTTTACCTAAATCTCGTTAACTCCTGCAACGTTATCCTCTCCTCATAGATCGCCTTCCCAATGATCACTCCTTTACAACCAATTTCCGCCAATTGATCCACATCTTTCATCGTACTCACTCCTCCACTCGCAATAAAGTGAAGGCTCGGAAATTTTTTAATTATGCTCTTGTACAATTCTATTGATGGGCCTTCCAATTTCCCATCCTTGCTTACATCCGTGCAGAATATTTGTTGCACTCCTTGTTGTATATACTTTTCAATGAAATCGTACACCCATATATCAGTATCCTCACTCCAACCGCTGACCACAATTTTTTCTTCCTTTACATCGGCACCCAGTAAAAATTTTTCCGCTCCAAACCTGCCGAGCCATCGTACAAATTCTTCTTCATTCTTAACAGCAATGCTGCCCACGGTTGCCAGTGAAGCGCCACATTCGAAAACTATTTCGACATCCTTCGCCGACTTTATGCCACCCCCGAAATCAATCACCATCGAGGTCTTACCCGCAATTGCTTCTAACACCTTCCAATTCTTAACGCTCCCTGCTTTTGCGCCGTCCAAATCAACAAGGTGAAGTCGCTTCAGGCCCGCATCCTGGAATTGCATCGCAACTTCCAATGGACGTTCATTATAAATTTTCTTTTGGCCATAGTCGCCACCAGTAAGTCTAACGCATTTCCCATCTATAATATCAATCGCCGGTATTATAAACCCATCCAACCTGGCATTTGCAGGTGTATGTGACGATGATTGTTTCTTCGTATCCTGCTTCATATCTCTCTCAAAAAATTCTTCAATATTTGTTCTCCCACAACCGCACTCTTTTCTGTGTGAAATTGCAAGCCATAAAAATTCTTAGCACCAATGGCTGCCGCATATGGTAGGCCATATTCACACTTCGCAAGCGTAAACTCGCTGTCTTCGGCATAATAGCTATGCACATTGTAAATAAAACTTCCAACCTCAACATCTTTAAATAAAGCTGATTTCAGGTCGTATATTTTATTCCAACCTATTTGTGGGATTTTCATTTGTATGCCGTTCGCAGGAAATTTCCGGACTTGAACCGGAATGATACCGAGACACTCTGTATCATTTTCTTCAGAGTGCTTGCAGAGTAGTTGCATACCCAGGCATATTCCCAATACTGGTTGTTTCAGATCCCTTATGACTCGGTCCAATCTCCGTTCCTTCAGATAATTCATTGCGCTGCTGGCTTCCCCAACGCCCGGAAAAATCACTTTATCAGCAGCAACAATTGATTCGGCATCATCAGTTACGATTGCTGAAACACCAATTCTTTCCAACGCATAAAGCACGGATTGAATATTACCTGCGTTGTATTTGATAATTACAAGATTCATTTAATCCAGTATTCCACTTAAAAAATTCCGCGTTGCTGTTTTTATATCTTTGGTTGATTCAAGAGCTTTGATATAGGCCGTTCCAATAATTGCGCCTTCCGCAGCGCCACAGGCAGCCTGGAAAGATTGTTTGTCTTTAATTCCAAAACCTACCATGATAGGATTCTTCAATTGCATACTCTTAAGCTGCTGAAGGTAGCCAGACACATCCTCCATTTTCTTGTCTTTGCCAGTAGTGGAAGAAGAGGAAACCGCATATAAGAATCCGGTACTCAGGCTATCCAGTTTTTTCACCCGGCTTTCTGAAGTTTCCGGCGTTACAAGAAAAACAAAATCCAATCCATGGCGGCGGATCACTTCTCCATATTCAGATTCGAATTCATATTGGGGGAGATCCGGCAATATCAATCCGTCTATTCCAACCGAAGCCGCATCGCTGCAAAACTTTTCAAATCCATATTGAAGAATAGGATTCATATAGCCCATCAACAGCACGGGCAGATGGATTGTTTTTCTAAAGTCTCGCAATTGCTCGAAGAGCTTTTTTATGGTCATGCCATTTTTCAAGGCTAGCGTACTGCTTGCCTGGATCACTGGACCGTCGGCCAGTGGATCACTATAGGGCATGCCCATCTCTATCATATCGGCTCCATTATCCTGCAATGATTTCATCACGTCTATCGTGCTGTCCAATTGCGGATATCCTGCCGTACAATAAACATTCAGGATGTTTTTGTTTTTCTTTTTAAATAATTGTTCGATTCGATTCATAATGTTACCAACATTTTGCTTCTACCGACATGTTGCTCCTACCGACATGTTGCTCCTACCGACATGTTGCTCCTAAAGGAGCAAGGAAAATCCGTGAATGAACGTTACAT
>AR_comb_assmDRAFT_10878161_pt1 | contig 10065 bp, 4 predicted proteins | sample ArasoioldDNA_FD_10543 | JGI IMG/M metagenome (IMG submission 10543) | reverse complement strand
GGCTGGCGAACGGTGGTAAGGGTGGGATTATTGTGCACAGCAATTTTGATGTCATCGAAGCCCACCACAGAAACGTCTTCAGGAACGCGCAATCCAGCCTCCTGAAACGCGCGGATGGAACCGATGGCGGAGATATCGTTATACGCAAACAGGGCGGTGAACTGCCGCTCACGGGCAAGCAACTTCTTGGCAAAGGGATAACCCAACTGGGGTGTGGCATCGTCGCCCTCCAGCTGAACCACGAGGTTGGCCGGCATGCGGACGCCCAGTTCCGCCGCAACTTCGCAAATGCAGTTCCAGCGATCCTCGGAATCTGGGCTCACGTTAGCGCCTTTCATGAACGCGATGTCCTTGTGGCCAAGCTCGAGGAGATGACGGAGGGCCAGCCGGGCCCCCCTGCGATGATTGAGAACGACATTTGTGACGTCTTTTAAACGGAGGTGACCAGGGACGGCAACCGTTGGCAGCGGCAAAGGGCGATCCATAATCGTGTCAATCGTAATGAAACCTTCGACGCCACGATCCAAAAGAAGATGCGAATAGTTTTGAAGGAGCTCCGGGTCGTGACGGTGAGCGACCGTGAGGAAAAAATAATGTTTCCGCCGAAGGTACCGTTCAATGCCACCGATAATCGGTGAGCCATAGAAGTCGCCGATCTCTTGAGTAACTACGCCGATCATGTATGTGCGTTTTGTTCCCAGATTACGAGCGTGGAAACTGGGACGATAGTTGAGCTTGCGAGCAGCGGCCAGGATTTTTTCTTGGGTGTGCGCCGGGACTGAGCGGGATGCAGCGGATTTGTTCAGTACCGCGGAACAGGTGCCTTTGGTGAGTCCGACGTGGTCGGCCACCATTTGCAGTGTCACTACCTGGTATCCGCCTCTTTTCTTTCGGGCCGTCATACAGCTGTCGATATTAACATCAGCCTTCTCCTTTCTCGGGAACCCGTTGATAGCCCTCTAGAATACCGGTTATGTCCATCCGCAATATTTAGAATACCGGTTTTTTCGCTTGACAACGCAAATGTACTTGCCGTTAAATGCCCGCCATCTGGTAGTACAAAACAATTATTTGTGAAAAACCTCTACTCACCGTCCTTTTGGAGGTTCCTGTGAAAAGAATTGTCTTCGTGGCGTTGGTAAGCTGCCTGGCGCTGAGCGTTGCTCCGAAGGTATTAGCACAGGGCGTGGGTTCCGTGCGTGGCACCGTAACCGATGAGAAGGGGGCTGTCGTTCCAGGGGCCGACGTTGTCATCACGAACACCGCTACTGCCTATTCGCGCAGCATGACCTCTGACGCGGGTGGCAACTACGGGTTCCAGAGCCTTCCGATAGGCCAGTACGTTCTAAGAGTGAAAAAGGGGGGTTTTAGGGACTTCGAACTAAAGGAAATTGTCCTTCACGTCAACGATGCCCTGACGCTTGACGCTCAATTACATGTCGGAGGTGCGACTGAAACAGTCGAGGTAACCGCCTCCACCGCCCAGGTTGAGCTGGCAAACGGAGAACTAAGCGGTACGATTTCAGGTTCACAAATCACTGACTTACCGCTAAACGGTCGGAGCTTCGCGCAGTTGGTCACTCTGGTTCCGGGCGTCTCAACTGATAGTGGCTTTAGCTACGACAAGAAAGGCGTCAACGGTGGGGCGGATATTTCCGTTAGCGGCGCCCCTTCCAACGGGAACCTGTGGCTGGTGGATGGCGCCAATAATGTTGACGTGGGTTCGAATCGCACAATCCTGGTTTACCCGTCACTGGACTCCATTGAAGAGTTCAAGATTGTGCGCAACAGCTATGGCGCTCAATTTGGCGGAGCTGGAGGAGGCATAGTCAGCATTGTGAGCAAGTCGGGTACCAACGCCTTCCATGGCAGCGTCTATTACTTTGGTCGCAACGACGTTCTCGATGCCAAAGATCCTGTTCTCAATTTCCTTGATCCCACCTCCAAGAAAAACGCGGTTCGCCGGAATGACTTCGGAGGCAGCATTGGTGGCCCTATCAAGAAAGACAAGATTTTCTTCTTTGCTTCGGAAGAATGGAACCGGGAAATCCGCGGGGTTGTGAGAAACGCTCATGTGCCCACGCCGCTGCAGCGTACTGGCGATTTTTCCGACGCGGCTACCGACCCCGCCTTCACTACCGCGAGCACCGATGGTTGTCTTCTGAAGGGTGGGCTCGTCGACCCGGATCCGACAAGTGCCGGCGGAGCATTCACCGCTTCTTCTTCCACCCCGGGCATCATCGACGTAATTCCCTCGGCACGCTTGAGCCAGGCCGGCTCTACGATTCTGAACACATATTTCCTACCGACTCTTGCTCCGGGACAGCCGAACTATGGCTGCGGGAATAACTGGGCAAAAACATTCAGCCAGCCGACGTATTGGCGTGAGGATAGTTACCGCGGCGACATCAAGCTCTCCCCGACCCTAAGCTTGATGATGAAATACACCCAGGATTCCTGGACCTTTGGCCCTTCAGCAGTGGGCAACAGCGGATGGGGTGCCGATGCGGGCGCCTCGAACATTCAGGAGGCATGGAGCCAGCCATCGCGTCTTGCAGTCGGCCGCTTGAGTAAGGTCTTCGGCAACACTGCCGTTAATGACTTCCAATTCTCCTACTCGGCGAATCGCATCAACATTACGCAGGCCACACCGGCGGCCCAGCAGGCTCTAAACGGTGTGATTCCACCATTCTTGAGTGCACCGGATGTGAACAATCCGCCCGTTTGGGTCAACGGGGGCGGCCTTCCCACCATTTGGAGCTTTGCGCCTTGGAACAACCGGGAAGATCTCTACAGTTGGCAGGATGATTTTTCGAAAGTCATACGACGCCATACCCTGAAGATAGGCGCCAGCTACAGCCGTAATGCTAAAGACCAGCAGAACTTTTCCCAAAAAGCAGGCGTCACTTTTGGCCCAGTCGGATACAACGGATGCACGACTACAACTCAAGCCGGCTGCACCAATTTGGCGGACTTCACTAGCCACTACGGCCCCGCTGATTACATCATGCAGAATATGGCAGTCAATTGGGGTGAACAGAACGTCATTTTCCCCAAACAAGGGCGCTGGGAAAACTTTGAACTGTATTTCAACGATGACCTGAAGCTGAACAATCGGCTGACGGTCAACCTCGGCGTACGTTACTCCTATCTGCCTTGGCCGTACCAAGCCAATGATCAGTTTACGGTGTTTAACCAGGCAGCGTTTAACCCTGCGCTTGGAAATGCCCCCTGCAACGGTTTGTACTACTCGGCGGGTTTGATCTCGAATCCCTGCCCGGCCCAGTTTGACACAGGCAATAAGGACTCCTCAGGCAATGAGATATTTGTCCCCGGTGGCGGATTGGCAGGACCAAACCGGGCAATCCAAAACAACTACAATCGAGCCATCGCGCCGCGGTTCGGTCTGGCGTGGGACCCGACCGGGTCGGCAAAGTGGGCGATTCGGGGTGGGTTCGGTGTGTTCTACAACCGCGACGACATTTTCGTTACGGATGGCACTGCCGGCGTGAATCCGCCATTCATTGCCAGCTTCAAGTCAGTCAGTGGCAATGGACGATTGCTTGACAACACGAACCAGCTCGCTGCTTGTACGCCAAACTGTTTTGGCAGTGGTCTCGGCAATGCCTCAATCGGCCAAGACTTGAACAGCCGTGCGCCTTACACGTTGCAATATAACTTAACCATCCAGCGTGAACTCAGGAGGGATACCATACTGGAGATAGGCTACGTCGGCAGCCAGACGAGAAATTGGACAACCAATTACGATGCCAACGCTGTTGCTCCCGTCAACCGTTTGGCCTTCGCGCAGTCGAACGGTACGCCCGCCGCGCGGGCCCTCTACAAGCCTTTCGATGTAATCCAGTCCGGCACCATTTCGATGTATTCCCACCGCGGCAGCTCGCAATACGACTCGCTGCAAGTGGGTTTCAAGACGCGCTTCCAACGTAATTCCATCTTTCAGGCGACCTATACGGAGTCCAAAACTTTTTCTGACACGTCGCTGCATATCAGCAACGGAGGTGGAAATCGTATTGTAGATCCTTTCGATTTAAGGTCCAGCTACGGGCTGGCCACGATCAACCGGCCACATATCTTTACTGCGAACCTGATTTACAACTTGCCAACCTTTCAGAGTATGCAGCGGATGATTCGCAGCGTCCTGGGTGGTTGGGAAGTCGGCACAGGTGTCAACATCGCAAGTGGGACTTCGTATACGCCGACCATCTCAGGCTTGTCGAATGTTACCGATCCCGCCGGCATTGGCAACGGCGGCGGCACCGGTTCAGGAGCAACGAGGCCGAATCTAGTACCCGGGCAGCCCTGCAAGAATCCGAACTTTTCGCCCCACTCGGACCTCCACTGGGTCAACCCGAACCGGTACACCATGAATGACTTCACCCTGGGCACAATCGGAAATGCACCAGTCGGCGACTGCCTGGGGCCACCGACTCGCCTGGTGGACTTTTCGGTAGGGAAGAGTTTCAACATAACCGAGCGGGTCAAGATGCAGTTCCGGATGGATTTCTTTAATCTGTTCAACCACCCCAATTACGGCAGCTTGGGCGACACTGCCGGCTTGGTTCCTATAGGGTTCAACGCCGTGAACACCGCTGCGAGTCCGGAATTTCTGGATGCGAACGGGGCCCCGTCGACGACCTTGGCAAATGCCGTGACAGTCCAGAACACTACGCCTGCTAGCGGAATAGCTCAGGTCAGCACGCAAGCAGACCGCAACCGAGAGCTACAGTACTCGCTCAGGTTTACGTTCTAGCTCTGTAACGTGCGTGTCTTGTTATCCCGCTGGGCCGCACCAGCGGGATAATTTTTATGGTCACAAATTCATTCCAACGCTTCATCGGAAACAACGGGAAGGGTTGCTCGGCGGAATAAAGTTGTCTATGGTTAAGCAAGAGATGTTTGTGTGTACCCGTATATTCGCGGTTCTCCTGATCTGTATTCTGATTTCCACACTGACGGCACAGACGCAAGGTCCGCAGAGGGTTCCAGTGCCCGCGCCCTCGAAGCGCCCATCACAAACCAAGAAGGACAGAAGCACTTTTCCACCCGTCGCAACTTTTAAAGACATCGCACAGCAGGTGGGTTTAACGACTTCGCACATAGCTGCCCCGGAGGCTCATTATGTAATTGATTCGACCAGTGGTGGAGTTGGTCTGTTTGATTGCGACAACGATGGACGGCTGGATGTCCTCCTGATAAACGGCTCAACCGTTGAGAGACTGCGTCAGGGCGGCGACCCCATGGTCACTCTCTATCATCAGGACGCGAATGGCACCTTTAAAGACATTACAAAGGAAGCTGGCCTCACCCGGCGCGGCTGGGGAATGGGTGTTGCAGTGGCTGACTTTGATAACGACGGCAATCTCGATCTATTTGTAACGGGTTATAACGGCAACACACTTTACCGCGGTTCTGGCAATTGCAAATTTGAGGACGTCACCGAAAAGGCCGGAGTGCGGGGGGGAGGGTTCAGCACAGGTGCTGCTTGGGGGGATTATGATCGCGACGGCAACGTGGACCTCTTTGTCGCCCGCTATTCTCATCTGGACATGAACAATCTTCCGCAGTTCGGCAGCAACAAGTTCTGCCGGTTCAAAGGAATTCTAGTCCAGTGCGGTCCCTGGGGTCTGGAAGGCGAATCCGACTTTCTTTACCACAATCGCGGTGATGGAACCTTTGAAGAGGTTTCGGTCAAGGCTGGGGTCCACGACGACATTGGCTACTACGGTCTAGGCGTGATGTGGACGGATTACGATGATGACGGCTGGCCCGATCTCCTAGTTGCGAATGACTCCGTGCCCAACTACCTGTATCACAACAATCACGACGGAACGTTCACTGATGTTGGCTTGCTGAGTGGCGTTGCTTTGAGTGGCGAAGGCCTTGAACTTGGGAACATGGGGGTGGATTTCGGCGACTACGATCACAGCGGCCGCCTGAGCTTCTTTGTTACTCATTTTGAGGAGCAGCCCAACTCGTTGTATCACAATAAGGGCACAAATGGCTTCGATGATGTCAGTTGGACATCCGGAGTGGGCCAACCTAGCTATCCCTATGTCGGCTGGGGTACCGCCTTCTTCGATATGGACAATGACACTTGGCTGGACCTCCTTGTAGCCAATGGTCACGTGTATCCACAGATTGACACGTTGGAGACCGGCCCTCGTTATCGTGAGCCTCTCCTGCTTCATCGCAATATTCGTGACGGCACCTTCGACGAAGTTTCAAAAGAAGCCGGACTTGCAGATCTCCCGCTTCGTTCCCGGCGCGGCGCGGCTTTCGGTGACATTTTCAATAGCGGAAATATTGACATTCTTCTCTTGAACGTCGGGGAGCCGCCTTCTCTGCTCAAGAACATGAATGCCGATGGCTATCACCGAGTACTGTTCAGGCTCGTCGGTACCAAGAGCAACCGCGCTGCCATCGGTGCACGTGTGACCATCCGGGCCGCCGGAGTTCAGCAATTCAGCGAAGTTCGCGGCGGCGCGAGCTACCTTTCGCAGAGCGACCTGCGCCTGCATTTTGGCTTAGGCGCCGTCAACCAGATGGAATCAGTGCAGATTCGCTGGCCGAATGGCAATGTTGAGATGCTGCAGGACCTCCCAGGCGATTACATTTATACCGTCGTGGAACGAAAGGGGATTCAGGAACGGAAGCCTCTGCCAGCCCTGTCCCGGGAATCGGGTAGGGCTGGCGGTGTGCGGTGACGGACTGTGAGATGTTGAATGCTAGCTGATACGCTGTCTGACGTTTAGGTCTAGGAATCCCATGCGTTGGGTTCGTCAACGGGCTATTTGTTTGAAGAGCTTCTTGAACCGCGTCCTCGCAAGCCTAGCAGCTATCGCTGTATTCTTGACGGTTCCTTGCGTTCGAGCAGCCGAAAATCCTGCCAAGGCGCTCCAGATACAGTTTGAGGCGGCTAAGGCGTCGTTGACAGCGGGCGATCTTCCCTCGGCGGAAAATCACTACAGCGAAGCCATCACACTGGGCTTGCGTCAAGTGGCGCAACTTTCCCTTTCTGAGGGCCAGCTGGATCAAGCTGCTAGCTATCTGGGCTCGGCGCTCAAGCTCAGGCCTGACGATGCCGAAACTCAGCTGGATGCGGCCGGCGTTTGGTTCCGCAAAGGAGAAGTCAGCAAGGCGAAGGAGTTGGTGAAGTCTGTTGTTGCCTCGCAGCCGAGTAATGCGCGAGCACTCGGGTTGTTGGGCCGCATCTACGTATTCGAGGGAGATTCGGACGATGCGATCCAAGCGTTGAAGGCGTCTGTGGATTTGCAGGACAACTTCGAAACCGCCTACTTTCTTGGGATTGCTTACCTAAAAGGCAAGAAGCTGGACGTGGGCAGTGCCTGGTTCCTTCAACTTGAATCCAAAATGGGAGAGTCGGCGGCGCTGCACGTGTTGTTTGGTCGAGCCTATCTGATCACAAAGTTCCCGCAGCAGGCCATCACTGAATTTGGCAAAGCGATCGCTCTTGATCCGAAGTATCCCCGGGCGCACGCCTTTCTTGGATATGCCTATCTAGAGCACTTTCAGGAGGAGGGTTATCCAAGAGCACGACCGGAATTCGAGAAAGAGATTAGGTTTCACCCCGATGAATACCGGGCTTACGAACTTTTGGGAATTACGCACGTCAACTTGCGCGACTATGCCGCAGCTGAAACGGTTCTTCTCCACGCCATCCGCCTGCACCCCACGGAGCCTTCTCTCTATCTCTACTTGGGAGAGACCTACGCGTCAACGAATCGCATCGAGTCAGCAGTTAAGGAGCTCGAGAAGTACGCGAAGATGGTGGGGAACCCTAGAGATGACAAGTTACGCGAGGCTAGCCGTGCATACTATTTGCTCGGCCAGAATCTGCGGCGGCTTGGTCGCCAGGAGGAGGCTGTCAAGGCCCTGGCACGTTCCCAACAGTTGCGAGAAGCGAAGTTCAAGTACGATGTGAAACACATTTTCGACGAGAAGCAGGCCGCGGAAGCTGACCGCGAGAGTCGCGTTTCCGATCCCATAGCTGACCTTCTCGGCGCGGTTCCCCCTGAAGAAAAGCAAGGGGAGCAGAACATAGTTCAGCAGGGTTTGCCCGCCAGCGCGGTGCCCAAGCCGCCACCCGCAGAAAAGCCAGCAGCAAAACAATATCGGTCGTTTGTTGGAGAAATCCTCGGCAGTTCTTATAACGACTTGGGTGTGATGCGGGCCAAGACCTCTAAATTTCCCGAAGCTGCCGAGTTTTTCAGGCAGGCTGCAACATGGAAGCCCGATCTCCCAGGCTTGGATCGCAACTGGGGATTCGCGAGTTTTCGCGCAGAGCTGTACGCGGAAGCTGTTCCGCCACTCGAACGCCAGCTCAGAACGCATCCCGATGATTCCTTTACTCGCCAAGTTCTAGGCCTCAGCTATTCCATGTTGGAGAACGATGCGAAAGTTGTGGAAGTTTTGCATCCTTTTCTCGAAAATCCGCCTGATGATCCGGGACTACTTCTAGCATGGGGTACCGCTTTAGTGCACACCCGACAGTCCGATGCGGCTACGAGTGTTTTTCACCGGCTGCTAGAGAAAAACAATGGCAATGCCTCAGTCCATCTATTGCTGGGTCAGGCTTATGCTCAGCAAGGAGATTACGCAAACGCCCTCGCTGAACTGAAAACGACCTTGCAGCTTGATCCCAGGCTTCCGGACGGTCACTATTACACGGGTCTTGTCTATCTTCACAAAGGCGAGTACGAATCGGCCGAGCAGGAGTTTCGTGCGGAATTACAGCTCCTGCCCAACCACGCGCTGGCGGCCTATCATCTTGGGTACGCGCTGTTGGCTCAAGGCCATTCCGAAGACGCGGTGCCGCTCTTTCGTGAGGTGATCAAGGAACAGCCTCAGTATGAGTCAGCTCATTTCGAACTTGGCCGCGCCCTCCTGGAGCAAGGCCAGATCACTGGAGCGATTGAGAGCCTTGAGACTGCAAGAAAGCTCGTGCCGGAGCATGACGCCGTTTACTTTCAACTAAGCCGGGCATATCGGCAGGCCGGACGCACCCAGGAAGCCGCGCAGGCCTTAGCTGAGTACCGAAAACTGATCGATGCCAATAGGCTTAAGAGGCGCAGAAGCATGGAGAAGGAGATACCCTAGCCTGTGATTCGCCAGACGTCCGCCTCCTACCGTTTGGGCGGACCGAAGGCGCGAGTCCTTGATTCAGAGATTCTTCGCGAGGGTGGGTTGCTTCCTAAGAAAAAACGTGGGCAGTTGTCCTGGACGCTGCTGTTTCTCCCACACGCGCCGCTCCGAGCAACAAGTCAAAGTGTGGCGCGATCTCAAAACATAGGCAGCTCGCTGGTAGCGATGGTGCAAACCGGCCAGTCGCAGGAGGGCGATTACTTGCTAGGACCAACGGCGCGTGCACTTCCGTTCGGCGTTCGTTTGCTCAGTCCCAGATGCGTGCGGTCCTCGTGGTCGTAACGAATATACTCCGTGAGAGTCGACGCAGGTGCCGTTCGTTGGCGGGGATTATTGTGATCGAGCAATTCGCGGCCCGCTCCCGAATCAAGAAATGAACACCTGTTTGGCTCCTACCCAGTGTCAAAGTGGCAAGTTCTGTTCGGGGACGAATAATGAGTTTGAATTGGAGCAAGGACATCGATCAAACACCAACTGCTGCGGTGTACCAGGGACTGATTTCGCCGTTCTACCCGGCCACCGCCGCGCTTAAATTGACTGGAGAATCAAACGAATCGTGAGAATTTGGTGTGGCCGAACTGCGATCTTGAAAGTGTGTACATCCTCCGGCACAATCGGGTTCTGATTCCGTTCGACTGCATCCGTGACAACGATCCTGCTAATCGATAGCAATGGCGTATGGATCGTAACGGTACGCGGCTCGCCGCCCAGATCAATGAAGCGCAGAATCGTCCCCTGGTCGTCTTCGGCCGGCTTCCACGTATTGAGGAGCAGATTAGGATCATCAATCGTAAGAAAGCTGGCCTCATTCCCATTGAGCGGCCGAGGTAGATCGAGCGCCTTGTCCTGCGAGCGGACTTGGTTCTGCTCCAGCGGTGT
>AR_comb_assmDRAFT_10470580_pt1 | contig 10065 bp, 5 predicted proteins | sample ArasoioldDNA_FD_10543 | JGI IMG/M metagenome (IMG submission 10543) | reverse complement strand
CCATGGATACCCTGGGAAAGGAGTGCGTTCAATTCTCAAATGCGCTTACCCTGCGCGCGGACAGGAGATTGCCGAGCAGTCGGAGACCCTGTACCGGGCTACCATGCGGATCCTGGCGGTGAACCTGTGGAGTACTGGCGTGATGGACCTGGCCATTGCCGGGGGGGCCGCCGTCGCTCTGGCCGTTGGTACCATGCGGGCCGTAGAGGGGCACATCAGCGTTGGCAGTCTGCTTATCATCTTCCTGCTGGGGAACGAAGTCTTCCGCCCCGTGCGCGAGCTAGGCAGGCTCTATCATCAGGGCCTGAATGGGGTCTCTGCGGCGCAGGGCATCTTCGCGCTCCTGGCTGATCAACCGGAGGTGGTTGAGCCAGCATACCCGCTGACGCCAGGCCGTGAGGCGCTCACCATCCGGTTTGAGCGGGTAACGTTTGGCTATGATGGTGGCCAGCGGCCAGCACTACGCGAGTTCGATCTCGACGTGGCCGCAGGCGAGACCGTGGCGCTGGTCGGGTCGTCGGGCGCTGGCAAGACGACGGTTCTCAACCTGCTCTTGCGCTCCTTCGACCCCCAGCAAGGGCACCTGCTCATCGGTGGGGTTGATGCCAGGGACATGTCCCTGGCGCAGTTGCGGTCTCTGTTTGCGCTCGTGAGCCAGGACACCTATCTCTTCCACGCGACCGTAGCCGAGAACCTCAGGCTCGCCTGCCCGGACGCGGACCAGGCCACGCTCGAGGCGGCAACGTGCGCCGCCAACGCCCATGACTTCATCGCGCGCTTGCCAGAGGGTTACGACACCATGGTAGGGGAGCGCGGCATGCGCCTGTCGGGTGGCGAACGCCAGCGTCTGGCCATTGCTCGCGCCCTCTTGAAAGACGCGCCGATTCTCCTCCTCGACGAGCCGACAAGCAGCGTCGACGCCGAGAATGAGGAGCTGATCCAGGAGGCGCTGCGGCGGCTGGCGCGCGGGCGTACGACGCTGGTGGTGGCGCACCGCCTATCCACAGTCGCTGACGCCGATCGCATCGTGGTGCTGGAGGATGGCCGGGTGGTAGAGAGCGGACGGCACGCCGCACTGCTCGCAGCCGGCGGACCATACGCGCGCCTTGTCGCCGCGCAGCAGATTACAGACCTTGAGGAACCGGTCTTGGCAGGAGGTGACGCATGAACGGGCATATAGCAACAAGCAACGGACACGTAGCTGCCTCGCGCCTCCCTACGTTCGTGCGGCTGGCGCTCCTGGTGCGTCCCTGGTGGCGGGGGGTGGCGCTGAACCTGACGGCAGCTCTCTTGAACCAGGGCTCCGGCATTGCTCTCGGGGTGGCGAGCGCTCTGCTGGTCGCCCGTGTGGCGACAGGCATGCACGCCGACGCACTACCGCCGTATCTCATCGCCCTGGCGGTGCTGACGGTCGCCAAGGCGACCTTCACCTGGTTGGACATGTGGTTCGCCCACAACGTCGCCTATGGCATGCTCGCCTGGCTGCGCAGCAGTGCGTACAACGCGCTCGAGCCTCTGGCTCCCGCCTATACCCTGAAGCGCCGGAGTGGTGATGTCGTCTCCATGGCAACGGCCGACATCGAGACCATCGAGTTGTTCTTCGCGCATACCCTGGTGCCCTTGATGGTGATGATCCTGGTGCCCACGGCGCTGCTCATTGGGCTGGCAGTGGTCGCCTGGCCGTTAGCTGTTGTCCTCCTACCCTTTCTGGGGCTCGTGGCGAGTCTCCCACTCCTGGGCCGGCGCTGGGTCGATCCGGTCGCTGCCGAAGTGCGTCGCGAGCACGGCCGGGTGAACGCCCACCTGGTGGACAGCATCCAGGGCCTGCGGGAGCTGATTGCCTTTGGCCGGGGGGAGGCCCGCGCGGCGGAGGTGACCGCAGGCAGCGGGCGTCTCGGGGCCGCACAGCAGCGCTACGCCCGCTTCGTCGGGGTCGTGGGCGGGGCGACAGAGACCTGCGTCGCCCTGGGCTCCCTGGCGGTGCTCCTCACCGGCGCCAGCCTCGTGGCCGCTGGCAGCGTCAACCGCTACCAGCTCCCGCTCATCCTTGTGATGGCGTTCGCCGCCTTTCTGCCGGTCATGAACGTGGCCGTGGTGGCGCGCAACCTCAATCAGGTGGCGGCGGCCGCACGTCGCTACTTCGCAGTCGTGGACGAGCCCGTGCTCGTGCTGGAGCACACGCACACGTCCCCGGGAACAGTGCCGCCCGTCATTACATTCGATGCCGTGACGTTTGCCTACCACCCGGACGAGCCCCCAGTGCTGCAGGATCTTTCATTTCACGTGCAGCCAGGCGAGACCGTGGCGCTGGTCGGTCCGTCAGGAGCCGGCAAGTCGACCTGTGTGAGCCTGCTGTTGCGCTTCTGGGATCCACACAAGGGAGCTATCCGCCTGGGCGATGTCGACCTGCGCGACTTTCCACTGGACGACCTGCGGTGCCGCATTGCCATCGTGCAGCAAGACAACTATCTGTTCAATACCTCGATCCGAGAGAACGTACGGATTGGCAAGCCGGACGCCACCGACGACGAGATCGAGGCAGCGGCACGGGCCGCTAACATTCACGAGTTCATCATTGGGCTGCCCGACAGCTATGACACTGTGGTGGGCGAGCGTGGCGCCAAACTCTCGGGCGGGCAGCGACAGCGCCTCGCCTTGGCACGCGCCTTTCTCAAGAACGCGCCAATTCTCGTGCTAGACGAGGCCACCAGAAACCTGGATAGCGAGAACGAGCGGCTGATCAAGGCCGCCGTGGCCCGCTTGATGACGGGGCGCACCACCCTGGTCATCGCGCACCGGCTTTCGACTATCCTCTCGGCCGACCGCGTCATCATGATCGACCGCGGGCAGGTAGTCGCCAGCGGACGCCACACCGACCTGGTCGCTGCCGATGGGCCTTATGCTCAGCTCATCGCCGCCCAGAGGCGTCACGCGCACCTATCTCCTCACTGAGAGCTACCCCCCAACCCGAGGCAACTGGCGCCCGCAGTCCCTGCTCCTCCATAGCAGGGACTGCGGGCGCCAGTTGCTTTTGGGAGCATGCGATCATCCTTACGGAAGTGGCTCCAACTTCCGTCCACCTCTTCATACCCTGCTCATGTGCGTAACGCTCACGGGGATGGCACTTGTCCCTGAATCTGGGGTCTTAACGCTACTCCGGGAGCCTGCGCTCTTGTCATCTATATCTTTCGGTATAGAAAAATATGTCTTTTGACCTATTGATAATAGTTTTAAATAATCTAGATAATAAAGGCCTCTAAAGAGCTTTCAGGGTTATTACAGTTGGTTCAACGATAGCGGCGGTGCAGAAGGAGTACGTGTGGGTTACAGCGATTGAAGCACATACAAGCGTAGAAGAATGGACGGACAAAAGCGAAGAGCCAGTGATCTCGCTCTGGCAGGCATCAATCACTAGCTCCTCTCACCCTAAGGAGATCTCCTCATGGATTCCGTCAGTATAGCACAATGTAGCGCCATGACAAGGCGGACGATCTCGGTTTGCTGTGTGTACCACCGCTGTGCTGCGAGGTCTGCCATCCCTACCTGGTGTTGGACGGTAGGAGCACAATCAGTTGACCCGGTCGCGTTACGCACTGTGACGCTGCGGTTCACGAACGCACTCAAGCCCGTCACGGCGCCGCATCCCTCCCATGGCAACGACGACATCCAGCCTACCCCCTATCCCTGCAACCGTGCGGAAAGACGGCTCTATGGGTAGTAGCCAGATTGTACGTATGGCTCCCGTAGTGACCCAAGGCGCACTGCTGGAGTACGAAGGTCTTGAGACCACACCGGGAGACTACGCATGGGTGAGGAGAAGCCAGAGGGCTTCTCGGTAGTCAGCCTGGAGCAGGGAGAGGAAACGAGGGATGAGACAGCAACAACGTTGTAGGATGCCCTCTTCTGGGAGTCTCGAAGAGAGAAGATAAAGGGACACGGTGCTAGCAACCTTTGCCCGCTACAGCTCGATTGCCAGCCCTGACCTGCATGAGGATAGGCCCTCATGAGATGCCTCATTATACTGCCTGCTCGTTATACGTTGCAACTGCGCGCCATGGCGCATGGCGCCGGGCGCCCTGGCCCGCAACTTAACAGGCTCCAGGGGTGCTGCCGTCTCTTGGGCAATCGCCGCGGCATCCGGAGTCATGGCTGGAACTCCGCCAGCTCTTCCCCTCCTGTCAGAGGTCCGTAACGACCGCAGATCGAGCGCGAGTTCTACGCGTCACATATGCTAAAACGCATACCCCGTCAGAGGCAGAGAGGTCCATCCTCACCGTATGGCCGGCCCTAGCATGAGCCTGGGGACTTGAGCGAGAAGGGGGTGGGCTGCAGCCTGTTCGGCGGAGACCTGCAGTGGATTAAAACAACTACTGTTATAAACAGGGAGATGCACAGGTGAGATTGCAGAACACAGTCATGAAAGTGATCCTCGCAGGATCAATACTGGCCCTGCCGCTGACTATGATTGGGGCGGTGCGAGACGCGCACAGCCGGGGTGGAGACGAGGCACCACCCTCCCTCAAAACGGTGCCAGTACCTTTACCGACGAATCTGAGCGACTTTGTCAAGGACAACGACGCCGCCATCAGGCTGGGCAAGGCCCTCTTTTGGGACATGCAGATAGGTGGTGACGGCAAGGTGGCGTGCGCGACCTGCCACTACAGCTCTGGCATAGACACCCGGCGCGAGCATACCGTCAACCCAGGTGCCGATAGGAGCATGAACGGGCTCACCAGCCCGCTGACGACCGCCCACTTTCCGTTCGTGGGCAAACCGTGGGCGGATAATATTGTCGGCGCCCAGGGTGTAGCCCCCAGAGTCTTCCACGAGGTAAATGTCTTCGCGCCTACGGATCCTGAGGTCGACGACTGTAACGGGGATGTCAATGGCATGCGCCAGGTGACCGGCCGTAATACCCCCTCCATGATTATGGCCATCTTTAACCGTGACAATTTCTGGGATGGACGGGCCAAACGCGAATTTAACGGGGCGACACCAGGTGGGGACGCGGACGCCACCGCGCACATCTGGACGTATGATGGGACCGGGCTGCACCAGACACGGGTCAGTATCGCCCCCGCGAGTCAGGCGTCTCAAGAAGTGGGGCCGCCGAACAGCCCAGTCGAAATGTCCTGTGCTGGGCGGACATTTAGCGACCTGGGTCGGAAGATGTACAGTCTGACCCCGCTTGCGAAGCAGGCGGTGGCCGCGGATGATAGCGTCCTGGGCCCCCTGAGCGATACGGCGGACGGGAAGGGCCTCACCACGACCTACTCGGACATGATCAGAGCCGCTTTCCACGAGCATCTCACCTCTGATCACTTGCTGCCCGATGGCTCATATACCCAGCTCGAGGCCAACTTCTCGCTTTTCTGGGGCTTGGCTGTGATGATGTATGGCTCGACTCTGATCCCCGACCAGGCTCCTTACGACATGTACCAGGAAGGACAGGCCAATGCCCTGACGCGGCAGCAGAAGGACGGCCTCGCCGTCTTCCTGGGGGATGGCCGCTGCGCCCAGTGCCACGGCGGTTCGGAGTTCACCAACGCGACGATCCAAAACTCTGGCAATGAGAGAGCTTTTACTAACAGTGGTGTTAGGCCCACAGTGGAGGATCTCGGTCGGCTGCCAGAAGCCAAAGGCAAGTTCAAGGTCCCAACCCTGCGGAATGTTGAACTCACTGGCCCCTACTTCCACACCGGCGGATATCTGACTCTGCGGCAAGTGGTGGAATTCTACAACCGGGGCGGGGACTTTAATAATAAGGAGAAGGACTCACAAATCCGGAAGCTGGGACTGTCAGAAGCCCAGAAGAACGCCCTGGTGGCCTTCATGCTGGCCCTCACTGATGAGCGTGTCCGCTACGAAAAGGCCCCGTTTGATCATCCAGCCCTCGACGTCCCCGAAGGCCCGTCGCTCCCGGCTGTTGGTGCCGGCGGTCGGTCTGCTGGGAATGCGCTCAAGCCGTTCTTGAACGCAAACCCCTTCCAGCCCTAGCCGTGCTTGTACATCCCACGCCGCCCCGCATCCCCCGGGGTGGGCGTGGGATGTTACACAATCATACCAAGCTCATACACAACTGCGACCCACAAGCCACCTATCCGCAGGTGGTGTATAATCGCACCTGGTTTGCCGTAGACAACCCTGGTGGTGGGCGCATGCGCTATTGGCACCATTCCACCCATTATGCTGCGACATTTAAGAGGAATGCCATGGCAGACAGTAAAGAACGAGTTGCGGACGCCATTGTCAAAGCACGAGATAGCTTGGGGCAAGCCCTGTCTGCGCTGGAGCACATCCCCATGCTGGACCCTAGTGCGGTCGCCTTCTCTGCGCATGCCCTCAACAACTTTCTGATGATCATCGGGGGAACAGTCGAGTTACTCCAGGAGTCGTTGACGGCTCATCCAGACCCCCAAATCCACGCGTGGCTGGCAGGCTTGCAACATACCACGGACTTGATGACGCATACTGTGAGTCGGTTGATGAGCAATACGATGACTCAAGACGTACAACTGCAGTTTGAGCAGGCGAACTTGCCCGTGCTGGTGCAGAGAGTCTGTCGCTATTATCAACGCATCGCGGACCGCAAAGACATCCACCTTCTATACGACGCTATGGGTGAAGTGCCGTCGGTGGAGACCGACCGTGTAGCCGTTGCGGCGATATTGGACAACCTACTGTCAAACGCCATAAAGTATTCGCCCCCTGGAAAGCATATCTGGATACAAGTACGGAGAGATCAGGATAGCGTGGTCTGTAGTGTCCAGGACGAAGGTCCAGGGTTGAGCCAAGAGGAGCAAACACGACTGTTTCAGCGCGGTGTGCGGCTCAGTCCTGTCCCCACAGGCGGGGAGCCCTCGACAGGCTATGGCTTGGCAGTAGCCAAGGAGTTGGTCGAGCGGTTACATGGCGAAATCTGGTGTGTCAGCACGCCAGGGCAAGGGGCGTGTTTCTTATTTCGCCTACCAGCCTACCACGCCTCGGCACCGGAGTCCCAACCAAGCGTTCCAGAGTCACATGGCGGGCCAGAGCCCACTGGCCTAACACCTGTATAGCGGGCCGCTGCACGCACACATTGCGCCGCCTCGCGTCTTGCCAGCCTGCGGCCCTGCTGGGACAGCAACGGCAGAGCGCTGCCGGCCAGGCTCTGGGGTACAGACGGTGGCGCAGAGAGACAAGTGCGGCTACACTTCCTGTCCATCCGGTGCCCTTAAGAGAAGTTGCCTGGCGACAGCCCCCACAATCTATCGAGAGCTGGCGAGCATGACCATAGTAAAGACGCCGTCCTGGGGAAGCAGAGAGGGCAAAGAGCCTCTCCATCTGGCGAGCGCTTTTCTCTCCCTGGAATATGACCTCGAGAGCGGGCGTGCCTCCCTCGCCACGACATCGTCCCGACCGCTGGTGTTGTCTGCCACGGCCGGTGCCGCTTTGCGACAGGGTGATGCCCTGGCCTCTGATCCACGCTACAGGCGCGACTACCGTATCGTCACGCGGACAGAACCTCTCCTCGCTGGCCTACAACTGCGAGTCTACTGCCACGATACGCGCCGGCACATCGACCTGGAACAGCGTATCACCCTGCTGCATGACCGCTCAGGCGCCGTCTTTGAGCTGATCCTGACGAATGTCTCGTCTGAGCCTGCGGTCGTGCCGCATGTCGAGCCGCTGCGTGCGCTCCTGGATGAACGCTCTGGGTGCTTTTTCGGCACTGGGGGTATCTATAGCCGTGTGCACCGGGTCCTGCGTCAGGGCTATCTGTATTCGGATCCAGGGGAAATTATTGATCTCGCCTGGCAGGGGCGGCGGGATATCAGCAGCTCCTGGCATGCCGCTTTTCATATGCCGACGTCCCAGGAAACGCTGGTGGTAGGGTACCTCGAGAACCGCGACGCGGAAGGCCAGATCCTCGCCTCCTGGGATATGTCCCGGGTGTGGCGCCAGGGACAGCCGGCCTTTGATCTTACCGCCCGCTCACTCTATCACCGCGCCTTCGTGCTCCCCCCGGGAAGGCGTGTTCGCTCTGGCCGCTGCCTCATTTTACTCGCTCCCGATCCTTTCGTGGGGCTTGAGGAGTTCGCCGCGCTGTGTGGACGGCTGCACCACGTGCGGCTCAAGCCGATCCTGCACGGCTGGTGCTCCTGGTTCTATACGCGGATCCAGGCGACAGAGGAGGAGCAACTGCGTAACGCGGCGTTCATCGCGCAGCATCTCAAACCGTACGGTATGCAATGGGTGCAGATCGACGATGGCTATCAACGGGCCTTCGGGGACTGGGAAGCGAACGAGCTGTATCCACACGGCATGGCATGGCTGGCCACAGAAATTCGCCGTCTGGGCTTACAGCCTGGCATCTGGCTTGCCCCCTATGCGGTCTCAGAACACGCCTCCCTGGTGCAGACGCATCCCGAATGGCTCGCGCACGACGCCGAGGGGAACCTGCAGACCACGGCCAGCACCCGTGGGGTCCGGTATATTCTCGATATCACCCATCCTGGAGCACGGCAATGGCTACGGGAACTGATCCACACCATCGTTGACGTCTGGGGGTACGATTTTATCAAGATCGACTTCGTCGAGTGGACGCTGCTGGCTGTCGAGCGCTATTACGACCCCAGCGTGAGCCGGGCGCAGGCCTATCGGCTCGGCCTGGAAACCATGCGCATGGCGCTGGGACCGCAACGTCACCTCCTCGACTGTGGTCCAGGGCAAGTGACCGTGGGACTCATCGATAGCCTGCGCATCGAGCAAGATCTGCCCCGTCCTACCTGGGAACACTACGCCAAACATAGCAGTAGTACGGCTCCAGCCGTGGCCAAGAGTTATTACTTCCACCGGCGCACCTGGATGAACGATGCCGACCACGTCTGTCTGGCGCTGCTCACCCTGCCGCAGGCCCAGACCGTGGCCTCGCTTATTGCCCTCTCTGGCGGCACAGTGATTTCTGGAGACCGTCTGTACGACCTGGATGCCGCACGGCTCGCCATCCTTACCAGGGTATTGCCAACCTATGGCGAGGCCGCGCGGCCTCTCGATCTGTTCGAGAAGGACCGTCCTGAGCTGTTTGCCCTGCCCATCCGCACTGATTTCGGCTCCTGGTGGCTCGTCGGCTATTTTAATTGGGATGAGGAGGCTGAGGTGACACGTGACTTTGCCGTATCACGCCTCGGTCTGGAGAGCACTGATTCGTACCTGGTCTATGACTTCTGGGAGCAACACCTGCTCCCCATAAGCAATGGTACCGTGCGACTCCGCCTGGCCCCTGCGTCCGTGTGCCTGCTCGCCATACGCGAGCAGCATGACATGCCTCAGGTAGTCGGCACGGACCGGCACTACACCCAGGGGGCTGTAGAGCTCGCACAGGTGCAGTGGGATAGCGCCCAACGTACCCTCTCAGGGCTTGGGCTAGGGGCTCCTGGCCTGCACTGGACTCTCGCAATCGCTGTGCCTGAGGGTTTGACGTGGCTGGCCGACCAACGTGCAACCCCAGGCATTGCCGTCATTTCCTATGCAGACAATCTCTTACGGGCGCGCCTGCATTTTGCCGAGACGGACCGTGTGGCCTGGTCCTTCACCTTTGCTGCCGTGGAGCCCTCAGTGGACTGACTTAGCGCGTGAAGACGAACGGCTCGTCACGATCTTCACGCCCCTGGCGGAACATCTCCAGAGCATTGGGCAACTCGTAGTAGATCTCGAGCCGATTGCCGTCTGGATCGTGAAAATAAATGCTCTTCTGGCTCACGTGATCAATGACCCGTACTACCTCGACACCGTGGTCCTGCAGCGTAAAATAGGCGTCCTTCAGGGCCTCGAAGCTATCCACCTGGAACGCAAAGTGATGCACACCGAGGCGATTCGGCACCAGCGGTTGTACTGTCTCGGGATCATCCACGGGCGAGAGGTCGATCGTATGGCCGTGCTCCCCGAGGGTCATAAACACGCCCCCATGCGCCGGATCCTGCTCCACCACTTCAAAGCCGAGCAGATCGGAGTAGAATGCCTTGGAGCGCTCCACATCAGCAACTTTTAACAGGACGTGGCCAAGCCTTTTGAGCTGGATCATAG
>AR_comb_assmDRAFT_10171753_pt1 | contig 10065 bp, 4 predicted proteins | sample ArasoioldDNA_FD_10543 | JGI IMG/M metagenome (IMG submission 10543) | reverse complement strand
GTCACCATCGAGGTCGCCGGCCGCGATGCCGATCCAGCGGCTCGTCCACTTGTCGAAGCCGAGTGAGGCCGACGCGCGCACGAACTTTCCGTTGCGATTGAAGAAGACCACGATCGAACCCCACTCCCGCGCCAGCACGAGATCGGGATGGGCGTCGCCGTCGAGATCGGCGAACATCGCGGACGACACCATTCCGATGTCAGCGAGGGTCCGTGTGTTCACCGTATCCATCACGTAAGTACCACCGACGTTTCGGTAGAGCGACGACGATGGAGCATTGGGGTACGCCGCGGGGATCGCGCGACCGCCGACGAATAGATCGAGCGTCCCGTCCCCGTTATAGTCGGCGAGTGCAATCGGACCCGGTGTGGAAACGCGTCGTGGCGCGACGTCCACTCCGCTCGTGCCGACGCCGCGCGTGTTGGCGGGTATGGCGACCGCCGATGGACCCGAACGCCCCTCCCAACTCGAGAAGCCGGCGAAGACGTGACCACCGTCCGCCGCGGTGGCGGCGAGTCCTGTGAGGTCGGCCGGAGACACTGGTCCCTGCTTCGGTTGGAGCACGAGACGTCCGCGCTCGTTGTGAAAGACTCCGAGCCGTCCACCTCGTCCGGTTCCGATTATCAAATCCTCATAGCCGTCGCGGTCGTAATCGAACCATACAATGCCGGGCCCGAGCTGGGCGAGGGAGTTTGGCAGCAGGAATTGTCGCTCCCAGTCGTCGAACGGCGCGTCGACGTGCTTCTCTCCGCTCAGCTGTTGAGTCGCGTCTTCGAATAGTGCCGAATCCCGGCGCGCGATCGTGTCGCCGGCCGGGATGACATGCGCCGCGGCGGATCCGGCCGCAGCGCCTTGGGTCGTGATCTCGTACAGCCGATTGGGACGGACGCCGGTGAGTGTCGTGCGACGGCCGTCGCGCCAGTCTATGACGAGGGTCGCGCTATCCGCGCTCCCCATTGCGAACGAGAGCTCGTAGTCGCTGTGCGACATGTACAATCCGCCGGCGACGACCTCGCGCTCCTGCAGCGGAACGGCGCCGCCGAGCAGTTTCACCTTCGAGCCGACGGCGCGCGGGTTCGGCGCATCGCCGATCAAGCGAACGGCAACGCGGCTCGCCGACGCATTATTGCGAAGGATCAGCGCCGGTGCGTCGAGTCGGTTGACGACGACGTCGAGATCGCCGTCGCCATCGAGATCGGCCGCGGCGAGCGTGTGCGAGATATCCGCCTCGGTGCCGAAGCCCCAGCGGTCGCTCACGTCCTCGAACGTCAGGTCACCACGATTCCGGAACGCCACGTTCTTCAGCGCCATCTTCGGGAACTGCCAGCGCGAACGCCGCCACGGAATCGTCTTGAGACGATTCTGAAGCCCCTCTTGAACGTCGGCGTCCATGATATCCCACAGGTGGCCGTTGGCGATCAGGATGTCCGGACGTCCGTCGAGATCGACGTCCATGAACATCGTCCCCCACGACCAACCGCTCGCGGCCACACCGGCCAACATCCCGATCTCGGCGAACGTCCCATCGCCACGATTGAGGAATAGTGTGTTTCGCTGCTGCTGCAGCACGCTCTCGATATCGCCCGGCAGCTTCGGCAGCGCCGTGTGCGTGGGGATTTCCGTCTTCAGGCGCTTTGTATCGTTGGCCAGCATGTCGACCTCGAACAGGTCGGGGATGCCGTCGCCGTTGATGTCGCCGACGTCGAAGCCCATCGCCGAATTGCTCGTCTGGCGCTGGACCTTCCAGTCAGCGAGACGGAAGTGACCCTTTCCGTCGTTGTACCAGAGTTGATCCAGGTCCTCGAAATCGTTGCTGACGTAGAGGTCCGGTATGCCGTCGCCGTTCAGATCGGCGAGCTTCGCGTCGAGTGTGAACGATTCCCCCGGCTCGGACATCGGCTTGCCCGTCGTGTCGATGAATCGATCCGACGTCAGCGGAACAGACGTGAAGTGCCCGTGACCGTCGTTGAGGTAGAACTCATCCGGCGCTCCGCGCTGCGTCATGCGGAGTCCGCCCATGTCCGGGCGCATCACGATCTTGTAATCGCGCGCGTATTCGGGAACGACGGCGAACTTCTTCGGCCCGATCTGCTTCACCATCTGGTTGAAGGCGTGCTGCTGCGGCGGCAGGCTGTCGTCGATCGTGTAGGGCTTGTAGTTGGCGACGTACATGTCGAGGCGACCGTCGCCGTCCACGTCGGACAACGTGACCGTCGATCCGCCACGTCCGACCGGGCTCAGTCCAAGATCGCGATGCTCGGTGAAATGCCCCTTCCCGTCGTTGACGAAAATCGCGTTCGGACCTTTCGTCGCGAGGAGCACGAGGTCGAGGTCACCGTCGCCGTCGACATCCGCGAGTGCGACACCGGTGGTGTTGCGATCGCAGGCACCGACGCCCGCGCTTTGCGTGACGTCCTGAAAGCGCCAGTTGCCGAGGTTCTTATAGAGCGCGCTGCATCCTTCGGTGCGACCGAGAAAGATGTCGGGGAGCCCGTCGCCATCCACGTCGCCGAGCGCGACACCGGCGCCCTGTCCGAGAATCCGGTTGCCGAGCAGCGCGCTGTCGCTCACGAAATTCTGGAAGCTGATCCCGGTCTCCTTCGCCGACATCCGCGAAAAACCGGGCGAGCCGCGATGCACATTCAGCTCGCGCCAGCGATATCCAGTCTCCTGATGCCACGCGGCGGGCTTCGAGTCGCCGGCGCAGGCGGCGGCGATAAAACTGAGGAACCACACTCCCAGGGCGGGAGCGCGGCGGATCATGACTTGTGAGCGACCTTGAAGCGCTCCACGACCTTGGTTCCGATGCATTCCCCGAGCGCGCGTCCGCCAGTGTTGCCGGTAGGAAAGTGAATACCGCCATAGATGCGCGAGATGCCGGCTTCGTGCGCCGCCCCGCGGAAGGAGTCGAAGCGCCGCACGTCGTGGCCGATGACGATGCTCGTGCTGTCCTCGAACGACGTGTCGCCGAGCAGCGCGGTCATGACTTCAGCCGCGGCAGCGGACACCGTCGAGTGGCCAGAAGGATACTCCGGAAACGGCGGTGTGGGGATGAGCGGTTCCCACGTCGAGTCCATCAACCGGCGGATATACGTGCGCGGCCGAATCAGGTTGAACCTGTACTTGTAACCCCAGCTCGAGATGAAGGCGTCCGCTTGTGCGACGGAGGTCAGCACCATGAGCCGCGCCGCGTCTTCGGCGGAGAGGTGTCGCTCGCTCACCAGTTGTGCTCCGATCGCGACCCAGTGCCCGACGGGCGTTCCGGACTCGCCGGCGTTGTCCGCCCAATAGAGCGCGATCTCCTTCTGCTCCGGCGTGAGCGCGGTCTTGGCCGCGAAGACATCGTGCGCGTCGCGGTAGCGCATCGAGGCCGTATCGGCGGAGTAGTCCGGGGGCGCCGCAACAGCGCATTCGTCCCACGAGCGGAGCACGAATGGTCGGACCTGGCCCCAGTAGGGCTCGGAGGTGCCGGCCATGTTCACCGCCGGCAGCGTCGCGACTTTCTTTTTGGGCCGGCTGAGAATCAGGCTGCGATCGCTCACCGCGCCGGCTTGCAGCACGTTCGCCGGGTTGTTCAACGCGACGAACTCGCTCGCGCCGGATTGGTTTTGCGACGCGTAGACATTGGCCGGAGCGTCGTTCACCCAATAGGCAAGTCCAACCGGCGGTGTGTAAGGCCGCCCGCGAGTGCTGTCGAAGCCGTCGGTGCGCGACCACGCGACGACCGTATTTCCAATCTTCACGCCGAGCTCGCGGGAGCGCGTGACGGTCCGCTCCGTCACGCCGCGGCTCAATTGCGCCTTGAGGAGTGAGTCGGCCAATCGCGCGATCGAGGCGCGCGTCGTCGGCAACGCTTCGCGAAGGAGCGAATCGAGGACGACTCGCTCGGCGACGACGGCGGTGAGGGTCGGATCGTAGCCCTGGCGGTCTTCCGGCACCGGGATTTTGCCGAGGCCGTTCAGTTGGCCGGAAAGCGCTGGCAGGTTGCGCTCAGTGGACGACAGCCCGGAGTAGAGGGCGGTCGTCGCGTACGCCATGAGTCGGGATGCGACCGGCGGGGACAACCGCTCGGCGCGGATGGCACCGTAGAGCGTGTGCATCCACTCCACGACCATCTTGGGGTCTGCGGCAGGGGCGCGGGTGCAGGCGGCGAGGGTGCTGATGGCGATCAGCGATCCAAGCCAGCGCGGCCGTTTCCAGCTCATACAGGACGGGAAAGTCTTGGGGAGGCCGAAATAAGCCCGAAACGGGCCCGAAATAGGGTCAGACCCTATTTCAAGAATGCTAAATAGGGTCTGACCCTATTCAGCGTTTGAGGGATGGGGGAATTTAGCGGTGGGACCGGCGGCGTTGCAGCGGAAGACTAGTACTAGCGGGCGGTTGCATGATTGCATACAATTCGCGCGGTTCGAATTTGGGATGGCTTTCGACATGAGAATGCGGCATCTCATCGCGGTCCTGCTTACCTCGGGGACAGCGCTCCGGGCCCAGGGTCCCGCGATCGCTATTCTGCGCGGCGAAGTGTTCGACAGTTTGGACAAGAAGCCACTCGACGGCGCGTCTGTTTCGATCCTGGGCGTCGGCAGAACGACGACCGCCGATTCACGAGGGCGCTTTCACTTCGACTCGCTCGCGCCCGGCACCTACACCGTCGTCGCCTATCACGCCGTGCTCGATTCCATCGGACTCGGCGCGGTCAGCGCGCGCACAACCGTCGGCACGACGTCCGGCCAGGTCTCTATCATCATCCCGTCGTTCGATTCGTTCTGGCGTTTGGCGTGTGGTGATCGGCCCGCCCCGCGCGACAGCGGCATCGTCTACGGCACGATTCGCGACGCCGGTTCCGGGAAAACGGTGACTGGCGCGAAGGTCGACGTGAGTTGGGTCGACGTAAGCGTAGACTCGCTTCGTCACATGCGCGAAAAGAGGTGGCATCAAACGACCCGCTCAGATGCGAACGGCAATTACGGGGTCTGCGGCGTGCCGATTTCCAGCGTGCCGTCGATCGAAGCGTCGTACCCTGAGGGATCGAGTGGGTTGATCGATCTGGTCGGCGATCAACACCGCGTTCGTCGTCGAGACCTCAGTGTCGGCCCGGTGGCCGAGACTGATTCCAGCCGCCGAGGAACGATCGCCGGCGTGTTGACCGACGCCGCCGGACAGCCATTCGTCGGCGCGCAGGTGATGGTGGAATCATTTCCCGCGACACGGAGCGGCGCCGACGGCCGCTTCGTGGTTCGTAACGTTCCGACGGGCACGCGTCAGGTGGAAATCCGCTCGGTGGGCATGGCGCCCTTCATCACGACGGTGGACGTGACGCCGCACGATACGGCCATGATCGCGGCGCAGCTCAAGAAAGTCGCGACACTCGACGCCGTCCGGGTCACCGGCACGGTACGGCAACGGAAGCTCGTCGAGGATCTCGAAGACCGCCGTAAGCTGGGTTTGGGATTTGTCCAGGACTCGACCGCATTCGACGGACGGGTGCAATTGGTTTCCTTGTTTTCGGCATTCCCATCTCTAGCCATTCAACCGGTGGGTTACGGGCAGCGGTATTATTTGACGCTCCCGCTCGGAGGCTCGCGATGCGTGGCGAATCTCTGGATCGACGGAAAGCAGATGCAGACAAATCTGAACCCCATCGGCGGCTACACAATGTTATGGGACCTTCACCCCGATCAGATCGCGGCGGTCGAAGTGTATCCTCATGGGGCCAGCGTGCCGTTCGCATTTCAGTCGGTCAACTCGACGTGCGGCGTCGTCGCGATCTGGACCAAGTGGGCGCTCGGCCGCTGATTCAGCCGCTGGCGCCGGTTCGTCACGACGCTTTGCTTTAGGGCATGACCGCCACCGCCGGAGCAGAGGCGGCGAGCGCGGCGCGCGCGCCCTCCCCTCCTTCCATCCTCAGCCCCGTCGTCGACTTCCTGTGCGTCGGCGGGCTGTCGCTGATCGTTCTGATTCCGCTGCTCGTCAGCGGCCAGGCAGAGCTTGGCTTCGTCACCATTGCCGCGCTCGTCTGGATCCAGACGCTGATCAACACCGCGCACTTCATGGCCTCGTACCGGATCGTCTACCGCGACCGGGCGATGATCATGAAGCACAAATGGGCGGCGATCGGCGTGCCGCTCATCATGGTCGCGTTCATCGCACTGGCGCTGGCGACTGAATCGACGGTTCTGGTCGTGCTGTTCTTCGCCGTCTCTAGTGGCTACCTCGCCTGGCACTATACCGGTCAGGCGTGGGGAATGATGGCCTCGTACGGCCGGCTCGGCGGGCTGTCATTCGACCAGAGCGAGCGACTGCTGATCCGGTCGAGTCTGCGCATCATGCTCGCCTGGCACGTCACCTGGTTTCTGCACTACGCGATCAAGAATCCGGCGGTGCTCGAGCCGGTGGATGCGATATACCGAGTCGTCAGCGCCGCGACGATCGTCGCGTTCGCGCTGGGACTGGTCGGTCTGGTGAAAGCCTGGCGACGCACCGGCAAGATTCCGCCAGTTCGCGCGCTCGTCCCGTGGTTCGCGATTTTCGCCTGGTACGCTGCAATCGCACGTTGGGGAATCGTCGGCTTGTTCTTGGTCCAGCTCGCACACGCGATCCAGTACCTCGAGTTCCCAGCGCGTGTCGAGCTGAATCGCGCCGCGGCCAGCAAGGCGGCGCGAGTCGGCACACATATGCTGCTCTACACGGCGGCACTCCTGGCCCTCGCGTTCGCCGTCACGGTCGTCGTGCCGGGGCCGGCGATGAGCGTCGTGACCGACGCGCTAGGCATCGCCAAGGGCTCGGCCGCTCCGGTGTTGATTCTCTATTTCATCAACATCCATCACTACTTCACGGACGGCGTGATCTGGAAGATCAGCAATCCGGAGGTGCGGCGCGATCTCTTCGCGCATGTGATGTCCGCGCAGGCCCCGAGCGGCGCCCAATGCAAGCAGGCGTCGAGCGCACGGAAAACCAAACCGCCGAAGTCTCGCCCGAGCGCAAAGAGGTGAGCAGCCCCAAAGCGCGCCGCGATCGATTTTTTTCGTATTGGTTGATTCTCGTGGTCGTATGGACGGCGGTGACGTACGCTGTCATTACGGAATCGTTGGCGATGCGCGGCTACATAGGGATGCTGAACGACTCGGGAACGCTGCCGGCCGAGACACTTCCACTTCGCTCGATCGTGCCGGCCGACTACGCAGACGCGTATACATGGACGCGACTCGCTCTCGGTCTGAGCGGCGCGCCGGCTCGCGTTCGCGAAACCCGAATCGACAACTATCCCGACGGGCGAGAGGTTCATTGGAATTCGGCGTATTTGAACCTCATAGCGGCGGCCGGACGTGCGCGTGCCTCCCTGCTGCACGAGCCGGTGGAAGTCGCAACTGAACGAATGCGCGTCTGGTTCAACCTTCCCATTTTCGTCGGCTTGGTGGTGCTGTTCTCCGCCGTCACCGCAAGCCGCTTCGGCCTTGGCTCCGGTATCCTTGTCTCCTTCGCGATGTTGGGGTTCCCGTGGTTCTATGACGGGTTCGCCCCCTCCTATCTCGATCACCACGGGATCCTCACGGCATGCACCATGGGGGTTGTACTCGGAGCGTTCCTGATGGGCGGCGGTTGGGTTCATAGCGATGAGAGCAGGCGTTCACTGCTGCCTTCGAATTACCAGCAAGCCCGGTTTGGTGCGCTGCTATCGGCGATTTTTGGAGCGATCGGACTCTGGATTGGAGCCGCTTCGGTGATTCCAACGATCGCCCTCGTTGGACTCTCGGGCGCGTTGGCCGGCGTCTGGCTCGGCCGGGAGAACGTGGCGGACGGCGCGAAATACGATCCGTCGCTCTGGCGTCTCTGGAGCCGAGTCGGCGCGACAGGATCGATCATCGCGTATGCCCTCGAATACGCGCCACGTCACATGGGTTTTCGCCTCGAGGTCAATCACCCGCTCTACGCGCTCGCATGGCTGGGCGGGGGTGAGCTCGTCGCGCTCATCGTGGACTGGCGTATCAATGCTCGAAAGCCGGAATGGTGGCGCGTCGTTGCCGCCGTCGCGGTGTTGGTCGCGCCGGCGGTAGTCGTCATAGTTGCCGGACCGACGGGCTTTATCCCCGTCGATCCGCGCATGGAGCGAGTGCACTCGCAGATCAAAGAGTTTTTTTCGATCCGTCGTTTGATCCACGAAAGCGGTGCCTGGATATTGCCGCGGTTCGCGTTGGGCTTCGCCCTTGTGACGCCTGCGTTCTTGCTGTTGAGGAAATTCGCAAATCGCTATCTGATTGGTCTTCTGTCAATCGTGGCCGTCCTGGCCGTGACGCTGGCGTGCTGGCAAGTTCGTTGGTGGCTGATGGCCAGTGGACCGGAAATCTGCTTGGCGTTAGCGGCCGTTCTTGCGCTGGCCCCAGCGTCGCGGCCTGGTCGTCACTGGCTCGCGATCGGGGCGTTGAGTGCGGTGTTCGCTCAACAGGCGATTGCACGGATTGGCCTCATCCAGGCAAATGTGAGCAATGGAGCCGTGGGCTATTCCGACGCGCTCCAACCAGTGTATCGCGACGCCGCGATAGCGATTCGAAAGTCGTATCCCGAGCCAGTCGTGCTCTTGGCCAGCCCGAATGCCTCCACGGCAATTGGATATTTCGGTCGTTTTCAGACGCTTGCGTCCTTGTACTGGGAGAACGTTTCCGGTCTCGAGGCGGCCGGGCGAATCTTTTCGGCCGCTACGGACAGCGAAGCATTCAGATTGCTGACCGCACGTCGCGTGACTCACCTGGTCGTGAGTAATCTCGACAACTCACTCGCGGACTATCTACAGCTCGAGCGTCCGGGCTCTTCGCCGGGTGACTTGACGTCCACATTCGGCTACCGGCTTTTGCAAAATGATTCCACGCCGCGCTGGCTCCGCGCCATTCCGTTTCGGCCTCGCCTTCCCTCCGAGGACTCGACGAGCGTCGTCCTGCTCTTTGAGATTGCGCCCGAGCAATCGGACTTCGAAGCCAAATGGAACGCGGGGTTGGCTGATGTCGCTCGCGGCCAATCGGCGCGCGCGATAGAGCATTTCAGCAAGGCGATCGACAAGACCGACGCGCGCCGACGTTCCGAGCTGTTCGAAAACGCCGCCACCGTTGCCTACCGCTCGCGGGCACATGGTCTTGCGCTGGCGCTCCTTGATAGCGCGGCTTCGTCGAGCGCTAGAGTGAGCGTTGCCGCGAATATCGCGTGGATTCTGGCCACAAGCTATGACGACCGGGTCCGCGATGGTGGCGAAGCCTTACGTCGCGCACAGAAGCTGTATGGGAACGCGTCCGCAGATCCAACGGTCCTCGACGCGCTTGCTGCCGCGCTGGCTGAGAATGGCCGCTTCGGGGAAGCACTCGCCGTGTGCGAGCGAATGAGCTCCATCGCAGCCGCTTCGGGCGACGCTGGGGGACAGCGTCGCGCGGCGGAGCGCATGGCAGCGTACGCGGCGCATCGACCGTGGCGTCAGTAGATCCTGGTACTCCCTTTCCGCACGAGCTCTTCTCCTAGTGCCCTCTCGCAAAGTTTCCGCCCCGGCTGAACCGGTGACAGTCGATTCGCGCCCGGCACGCGTCGTCATCGTCGCCTTGGTCGTGATCGGGGCGCTGGTCCGGCTCGCCGGGATAGGGAAGGATTTGTGGCTGGACGAAGTGTGGTCGCTCCGCGTCGCGACCGACCTCTCGTCCGCTTGGAGCGCGTTCACGTTGCATCACGAGATCAACCATCATCTGAACACGCTGTGGTTGCATGCGCTAGGACCGAACGCTTCTGCGCCCCTATACCATTTGCTCTCGTACGCGTTCGGCGTCGCGACGGTGGGGATCGCCGGCGCGATTGGTTGGAGACGCGGCCCTCTGTCTGGAGTCGCGACTGCCGCGGCGTTCGCCCTTTCGTACGAGATGGTGTTGTACTCGACTGAGGCGCGCGGGTATTCGGGGTTAGTCTTCTCGACGCTCCTCGCCTTCTACGCACTAGAGCCGGCCATTGAGACCGGCGGCTGGCAATGGCGGGTGCTGTATTGGCTCGCTTGCTCGCTTGGAGTTCTGTCGCAGCCGATCTTCGCCGGTTTCCTCG
>AR_comb_assmDRAFT_10969700_pt1 | contig 10066 bp, 5 predicted proteins | sample ArasoioldDNA_FD_10543 | JGI IMG/M metagenome (IMG submission 10543) | reverse complement strand
GAGCCATATTTGCGACGTGGGCTTGTTGGCGGCTTAAGAATTCTGAGCGACAGCGTGATCTATCCGCCGGCAGCAGCTCGTTTCTTAGTGCAACGGGCCCGTTCGCGCGGTGCAGCGATTTTTGTCGGCAGTTCAGTACGCTCAATCACGGCAGGCAGCATGATTTTGGCCAATGGTTCAAACCTTTCTGCCGGAATTATTGTGAACGCGACTGGAAGCTGGTCGACTTTGTTGACGCCGGGACTTGATGTAAAGAAACGAAAAGGTCATTTACTAATTACCGATCGCTACCCGGATTTTACGCGCCATCAGTTGGTTGAATTAGGTTATTTAAAGAGCGCTCATTCGATGACCTCAGAGTCAGTTGCTTTTAATGTCCAACCCCGAAAGACGGGCCAGTTGTTGATTGGGTCTTCGCGACAATTTGGAGTCGAGACGTCGGAAGTAGAGCCTTCTATTCTGGCTCGAATGCTGGAGCGAGCTCGCGAGTATTTGCCGGGTCTGGGTAAATTGTCTTCAGTCCGAGCCTGGACAGGATTTCGTGCCGCAACTCCAGACAAACTTCCATTGATTGGACCACATCCGCAACTTGAAAAATTGTACCTGGCAACCGGTCACGAGGGTCTGGGCATTACCACTTCACTTGCCACCGCTCGTTTGCTCGTCGATCAAATTCTGAAGCGGCAATCAATCATCCCGGTCGGGCCTTATCTACCAGAGAGGACAATCGCAGCCAAGGTTCATGCCTGACAACGCAATCGAAATTCTCATTAACGGAGAACGACTCTTCATGCCGGAGGGGAGCACGGTCGCGGCAGCGATACTGACGGCGGGGTTTGGTTCGTTTCGCCGTTCCGTTACCGGGGAACCTCGTGGTCCACTTTGTGGAATGGGGATTTGTTTTGAGTGCCGAGTAACTATCGACGGCTCGCCCCATTGTCGTAGTTGTCAAACCCTCTGTCGCCCTGGAATGATCGTTCAAACCGATGGCTGAATTCACGCACAATTGTGATGTGCTGGTAGTCGGAGCGGGACCCGCTGGAATGGCCGCCGCGTGTCGCGCTGCCGAAGAGAGTCCGTCAGTAACAGTGGTAGATGACAATTCCAATCCAGGGGGACAAATATGGCGTCGACAGCATGAGCACTCAGATTCGTCGGTAGCGTCCGCCTGGTTTGAGAAGATTCGTGTGTCGAAGCTTGAGTTTGTAAATAACGCTCGTGTTTTCCAGGCAATTAATTCCGACACGTTGCTGGCAGAAACGGATGATGGGGTAGTTGAGCTCAAGTACGCGAAATTGGTGCTGGCCCCGGGTGCGCGCGAGCGATTCTTACCATTTCCCGGTTGGACCTTTCCAAACGTAGTCGGCGCCGGAGGTCTACAAGCTCTAGTAAAGAGTGGTCTTTCGGTTGCGGGCAAAAAGATTGTGATAGCCGGTAGTGGACCACTCTTGTTGGCCGTTGCCGCCTATCTGAGAAAACAAGAAGCTGAAATTGTTCTGATAACTGAACAAGCTCAAGCCACGAAGCTTCTCAGATTCGGACTTAGTTTGTTGGGCCAGCCGAAAAAGAGGTCCCAGGCACTGCAGTTGAGACGAGCGCTGAAAGGCTTAAGATACTCGGCTGGGTGCTGGCCTGTGGCTGCCCAGGGTACTGACAAGCTGACGAGTGTTACCTTGAAGCAGGGACGCCGGGTCGAGACTATTTCCTGCGACTTTCTGGCTTATGGGTATCATTTGATCCCGAACCTGGAATTGCCTTTACTGATCGGTTGCGTCCTGAAGAATGAGTTTGTTCGGGTTAATGAGTTCCAGGAAACTTCAATTTCCAAAGTTTATGCCGCCGGTGAGGTCACGGGAATAGGTGGCCTCGAACTGTCGTTGGTAGAGGGTGAGATTGCTGGTCTTGCGGCAACTGGCCGTCTCGCCGAAGCAAAGAAGCTTTTTGCTTTTCGCGAGAAGCAGCGTAGCTTTGCGAACCAGCTCAACGAGACGTTCGCGCTGCGCGAGGAACTGAAGGATCTTCCCCGGCCAGATACGATTGTTTGTCGCTGTGAAGACGTGCCATACGAAACAGTTTGCAAGTACAGCTCATGGCGTGAAGCAAAGCTGCAGACCCGTTGTGGCATGGGTCCTTGTCAGGGACGTATTTGCGGTGGCGCTTTGCAGTTCCTGGTTGACTGGGATGTAGACTCAGTGCGGCCACCCGTATTGCCAGTTAGAGTTGAGAGCTTAATAATGTGAGGAACACATCATGAGTATGAACTGGTCAGGCGTGATGCCTGCAATCACAACAGGTTTCGATTCCGATCTCAATGTGGACCATAAGTTTGTGTCGGCCCACTGCAACTGGCTGGTTGATAATGGCTGCACGGGTATCGTCACTCCAGGATCGCTTGGTGAAGGCGCCACGCTGACTTATCAGGAAAAGCTCGAAATTTGGTCCACCGTCATCGACGCTGTTGGGGCTCGAGTTCCGGTAGTTGCCGCGATTGCGGCACTCAGTACTCGAGAAGCTGTTGACCTGGCTCAACAAGCTGCCAGGCGCGGCTGCCGGGGGTTGATGGTTCTTCCACCTTATGTTTATCGCAGCGATTGGCGTGAAATGAAGGCGCACGTCGAAGCAGTTTTCCGAGCGACTGAGCTTTCGTGCATGCTCTACAACAACCCCGTTGCTTACGGCACGGATTTTCTTCCGGAACAGATCGAAGAGTTAGCGACTGAGCATAAAAATTTTAATGCTGTTAAGGAGTCGAGCACCGATGTGCGGCGTGTTACAGCGATCAAGGCATTGATGGGATCACGACTCTCGATCCTCGTAGGTGTTGACGACGCGATTGTAGAAAGCATTGGCATGGGAGCAACCGGATGGGTCGCAGGTCTTGTCAATGCGCTGCCGAAAGAGTCAGTTGATTTGTTCAACTTTGCGATGAGTGGTGATCACGAGCGGGCTATTGAGTTATACAACTGGTTTCTTCCGCTGTTGCGCATGGATACCGTGCCAAAGTTTGTTCAGCTTATAAAGTTGGTCCAACAAGAGGTAGGTATGGGTTCGGCCAGAGTTAGAGCACCTCGAATGGAATTAGCGAGCAGCGAATTAGATCAGGCATTAGAAACTATTCGCGCGACACTAGCGAATCGCCCGGATTCTCAAACAACGACAGCCCAGGTTGCTTAATTAATTGCTTGACTAAGGATGCGGCGAAGGAGCGCCGTTTTTAAGATCAGCATAATGGAACTAAAAGGTACTTCGATCATAGGATTCACCAGGGGCAGCACAGGAAATAAAACCTTGACTGGTTTCAACCCCGCCCTGGGAGTAGCACTTGAACCTGCTTTTTATGCGGCGAATCCCGCTGAGGTCGATCAGGCGGCAAAATTAGCACACCAGGCTTTCGCTTCTTTCTCTTGTACGAGCGGAAAAACCCGGGCTAAGTTCCTACGCCAGATCGCCGCAAACATTGAAGCGCTCGGCGACGTGCTGATCCAACGCGCGACTGAAGAAACTGGCTTACCCGAGGGGCGCATTCAGTCCGAACGCGGGCGTACGTGCAACCAATTGCGTCTGTTTGCCGATATGATTGAAGAAGGATCGTGGGTTGATGCGCGCATCGATCACAAAGATCCCGATCGTAAGCCAATTCCCAAGCCTGATGTTCGCTCGTTTTTGCGTCCACTTGGGCCAGTGGTAGTTTTTGGCGCGAGTAATTTCCCGCTGGCGTTTTCTGTCGCTGGTGGTGATACCGCTTCGGCATTCGCCGGGGGAAATACAGTGATCGTTAAGGCGCATCACGCCCATCCGGGAACGTCCGAATTAGTTGGTTTAGCAGTGATGGAAGCGGTGCAAAGCTGTGATCTTGCTGAAGGCATTTTTTCTCTAATGTATGGATCAGGAAATGAAGTCGGAACTGCGCTCGTCAAGCATCCCTTGATCAAGGCAGGGGGATTCACAGGCTCGAGATCAGGTGGCCGTGCCTTGTTCGATGCCGCAGCCTCACGACCTGAACCAATCCCTTTTTATGCTGAGATGAGTAGCATCAATCCGGTGGTGATTCTGCCCGGCGCAATCCATGATCGAGCAGATCAAATCGCAACCGGTCTCGCCGGTTCAGTAACGTTGGGTGCAGGTCAATTCTGCACTAACCCGGGCTTGATCTTCTTAGCTGAATCCGACGAGTCGAGATCATTGGTTGAGAAACTGGGTGCGCTGTTGAGTAGCAGTACGGAACAAACAATGCTCACGCCGGGCATTAGTCAGAAGTATAAGCAAAGTGTGGTTGGACGTTCGCAGCGCACGTCAGTCGAAACCGTCGGAGCTATTGCTGCGGTACGACAATCAGACGGGTGTGACGCTAAGTCAGCCTTGTTTCTCACCAGTGCAAAAGAGTTCTTGGCCAATCCAGAGCTGAGCGAAGAGGTGTTTGGCCCATCAACCCTGGTTGTCATGTATACGGCGAGGGAAGAGTTGCTAGCGCTACTTGACCAATTGGAAGGGCAATTGACCGCAACGATTCACGCCAACGATGAGGATATGAACTCGAGTGCTGAACTAGTTGCGGCGCTCGAAAAGAAAGCTGGTCGCCTGGTTTTCAATGGGTTTCCGACTGGAGTCGAAGTTTGTCATGCGATGGTCCATGGCGGACCCTATCCGGCTACGTCCGACGGACGCTCGACGTCAGTTGGCACTCGGGCGATCTTTAGATTTACGCGCCAGGTTTGTTATCAGGACTTTTCAGATACAGTTCTCCCAAATGAACTGAAGGATGGTAACCCGTTGGGTATCTGGCGACTCGTCGACGGACAAGTTTCAAAGGATTGATGCTATCGAGTTGAGGCACAGCCTGGCAGCCGAAACGCTCCGATTCTACTACTGTAGAACGGAGCATCTTTTTTAACGTAATCCCCAACATACCAGATTGTGCAGTCGTCGCTCGGATCGATTGCAGTTTGGGTGTAGTCCTGCCAGCGCATGAGATTCTGGACACCTTCGCCGCTAATCAAAATCGTTTCTTTCAGCGTCAGCTGGCCGAGTGGATCACTTGATAATCTGGCGGCAAAGCGTTGTCCTGGAAAATCGTTAACACCACCGAACGAATAGCCTATGCCGAGATTCCCCGCGTGGTCCAACGCCGGACTGGCCATCCATCTGTAGGCATTGTCTGGAGCGTAGGTTCCCTGTTGATACAGCTTTGGTTCGCGGTTTTTTTCTAGCCTGAACTCATACCAGCGAACTCCTCCCGAGCCAGCGGCAGTGTTTACCGAATGAACCGCGACGATGCTCTCATGACTTTTGAACTTACGATAGACCAACCGCGCCATGATCTTGTCGCCCTGTGAGTCGAGCCGCTTATCCGTTCCCGGTTGCGGAACACAATCAGTTAACTGGCCGCCACAAAGATATTGATAGGGAGCAACCTTGATCGGAAACGGTCCCTCAAGTTTTGTGTTCGCCGGTGTATTCCAGTCAACATGGAACTTCCAATAGAAGACTTTGTCGTCTTCCAATACTCCCTTCAACTGCGCTCCACCAGCGGCCATCATGATATTAGGTGCGCCTGGCGGTGGCACTCCCAGCCCATCTATATCGGCGTTGTTCAGGAAGTTAACGCCATCGATCACAAAACACTGTTCTGTCGCCGGTAAGCCTTTTAGCATTTTGTTGCGATCGACCACACAAGCATGTTTTTGAATAATGTCATCACTGGTGCTGGTGGGAATGTAATAACCATCGGGCCAGATAGCCGGTCGCGGGTAATCGGGGAAGAATGGACGCAGAAATTCATAGCGGTAATACGAGCCCATAGGATCGGAGTTAACGCTTACCGCATAACAGATCGAATACGGCCCAGTTCCAGCTGTCGCTGCTGACGCACGATTTGGATCCCCAGGATTTGCCACTTGCGGAAGTGTTAAGTTCATTGGTGGACCAGGTTGATTGGGTCGTCCCGGTGGACTCAGTGCAGCCGCTTCACCGGACACGCCGACACGTGGTTGGTCAGGTCGCACTGGGCCACGGGCGAAGATCGGCATGACGATGAGCCATCTTCGGGCGAGCTGGTCGTATCGGGCCACGGCATCGCCATTGTTACGAGCTTCGCATTGCCCGCCAAAGCCTGAAAACACTGATCGCGTGACCACAGGTCCCAGGAGCACTGTGCCAGTCGCCTTAAAACGTTTTCCTTTCTTTGAAAAGATCGCCATTCGCGTGTTAACGATTTGGACCACGTGGTCCGGCCCTACAGCAAGAGTGTTGTCTGAAGGATTACGGAGGTTTGCTTTACCCTGTGGTCCTTCAAATCCGAAACCCAATCCATCAAAGCTTTCAACAACGCCGGCAGATTGTCTCGTTCCCGGAGACGTTTGTTCGACGGCAGCGGACTCTCGGGTGAGTGGTGTCATTTTGGGAGTGGGTGTGGCCGAGGCAACAGGAAGCGGTAATGACTCTTGCGGATAATCGTTCGCAGAAAGCGTGCGAAGGGGTAGCGACACATCATTCCTCGTACTCGCGAACACCGCGACAGAGGGGGCAGCTTTTGAGGCGCTAGCTATGGTTGTTGCTTTGCGATTGCCAAACAGAAGTAAGGCAACCAGGGAGATGAGTAGAAGGCATAAGATGACTACAGAATAGAAGCGTGTTCCGAATTTCTCCATTTGTTCCTCGGCGAGTTGGATAAACGAGATGACTCTCTTTACCGATTAATCGCGAACTTCGTCAAGCCTACCAGCACTATAGCCAGTGCTCAGTTACTTTTCTCTCCTGTCACCTTTGCGTCCTTTGCGACCCCTGTGGTGGGCGAGTTTTAAGGAATCATCACCACTGAGTCACAGAGGGCACAAAGGTGACACAGAGAAGTAAAGACAGCTTAACAATAAGCACTAAGCATTCGACTGGTCAGTAAAGTTATCCCGATGGTAAAGTCAAATCGCATTTCATACGAATAATTCCTTCAGGAGTTTTATACATGACCACTCTCGTTACAGGTGGCGCCGGGTATATTGGCAGCGTGATGGTGGAACTCTTGCGCGAAAAGCAAGAGCAAGTAGTTGTACTTGACGATCTTTTTAGAGGTCACCGCGCCGCAGTGGATCCAGCGGTTCCTTTTTATCAAGGGAGCACCGGTGATCGCGCTTTGATCGAACAGATCTGTATCGAACACAAGATCGACGCTTGTATACATTTCGCTGCTCTTGCTTATGTTGGCGAATCGGTAGTAGAACCAAAACGATACTTCGAAAAGAACGTAGAAAATGGACTCGTACTCTTAGACGTCTTGCTGAGTTCCGGAGTCCGTCAATTTGTCTTCTCTTCCACCTGCGCCACGTATGGCGAGCCAGTTCGTGTTCCAATTGATGAGGACCATCCTCAACATCCGACAAATCCGTACGGCACGTCGAAGCTCATGATGGAACACATCTTGAAAGCTTACGACAACGCTTATGGACTAAAGTTTGTCGCTCTACGTTACTTCAATGCGGCGGGTGCAACTGAGAATCGTGGTGAAGATCATGAGCCCGAGTCGCATCTGATTCCAAATGTGCTAGCTGTTGCGTTGGGTAAACGCGACTATGTCTCAGTCTTCGGTGACCAGTACCCAACACCTGATGGGACCGCCATACGCGACTACATTCACATAACAGATCTGGGTTCGGCGCATTTACTCGCTCTGGACCATTTAAGAGCCGGCGGGGAATCGAAATTTATAAATCTTGGTAACGGACAAGGCTACTCGGTGATGGAGGTGATCCAGACGGCACGGCAGATTACGAACCACGAAATACCTGTTCGTGTTGAACCGGCCCGCGCTGGCGACCCCTCTCGCTTGGTTGCGAATGCACAGCTCGCCAAAACCGCCCTCAACTGGAAACCTCGATTTCCAGATCTACACTCAATAGTAAAAAGTGCCTGGGATTGGCACCGTTCGCATCCCAACGGTTACGAAGACCAAACCACAAAGAACTGATCATGACAGCGAGAACAACGGCGTTATCAATCGCGTTTTTTCTCTTACTGACCGTCAGCTATCCCGAGTCGTCGCTAGGCCAAAAGTTCAAAAGGCCTATCCCTGAGGTGGCCAGACCCTTGCCCTTGTCTGACGTGCGACTGACTGGTGGTCCACTGAAGCACGCTCAGGATCTCGACGCAGAATATCTACTTAAGCTCGAACCGGATCGAATGATGGCGTACTACCGGAAACGGGCCGGCCTAACACCAAAGGCCGAAGGGTATTCAGGTTGGGACGGTGATGGAAGAAATCTAACGGGTCATATTGCCGGCCATTATCTATCAGCCGTGTCGCTGATGTTTGCGGCGACGGGTGATGTACGTTTTAAAGAGCGAGCAGACTACCTCGTCAATGAGATGAAGGAAGTCCAGGATAAGAACGGTGATGGGTATCTGGGTGCTCTGGAAGGTCTGCGTGAGAAATTTGCTGAAGTCGCGGCCGGCAACATTCGATCCAGCTTCTTCGACCTCAATGGCCTTTGGTCGCCGTGGTACACGCTGCACAAGACTTTCGCCGGGCTTCGCGATGCGTATCGGTACACCGGAAATCGAACTGCACTTGAGTTAGAGACGAAGTATGCAGGCTGGGCCGAATCTGTGTTGTCACGGCTTGATGAAGCCAAAACCCAGCAAATGCTTAATACCGAATTTGGCGGAATGAACGAAGTGCTCGCAGATCTTTACGCCGACACAGGGGACAAGCGCTGGTTGGTCCTATCTCATCGTTTTGATCATCAAGCGGTTATTGGTCCACTGTCTCGACGTGAAGACAAACTCGCAGGCTTGCACGGAAATACCCAGGTTCCAAAGCTGCTCGGAGTGCTCAAACAATACATGTACACGGGTGATGAAGCTGATGGAACTGCCGCTCGTTTTTTCTGGGACGCAGTAGTAAATCATCACAGTTATGTGACGGGAGGCCATGGACGCGACGAGTATTTTGGACCACCCGACGAACTTGCTGAACGAGTTGATGGACGGACAGATGAAAGTTGCAATGTCTACAACTTGTTGAAAATGACGCGACAGCTCTTCGCGCTCAATCCGGAAATTAAATATGCAGAGTTCGAAGAGCGTGCGCTTTTCAATCATGTTCTGGGTTCGATTGATCCAGAGGACGGTCGCACTTGTTACATGGTTCCCGTCGGCCGAGGTGTTCGTCATGAATACCAGGACATGGATCGCGCTTTCACGTGTTGTGTTGGTTCAGGAATGGAGAGTCATGGTCTTCATGGTGACGGCATCTATTACGAGTCAGGCGATCGGCTCTGGATTAATCTCTTCGTTCCTTCAACCGCCGAATGGAAGTCAACCGGAGTGTCGTTGACGATGGATACAACATTTCCTGAGGGCGAGTCAGCCACCCTCAAGCTGAAAGTGCAGCGTTCGAAAACATTCACTCTTTCGGTGCGTCGACCGTCGTGGGCAGGAGAAGGATTCGCGGTTCAAGTGAATGGTCAGGTTATACCAGGGATTGCAGCGCCGGGTTCGTATGTCGAAATAAAACGGAGCTGGAAGAGTGGGGATACAGTGTCATTGACCCTACCAAAAAAACTGCATCTCGAGGCATTGCCTGACAACAAAAATAGAGCCGCAGTAATGTGGGGTCCATTGGTTCTCGCAGGTGATCTCGGACCGGAACGGCGTGGTCCATTTGAATCGGTGCCGTCTTTTGTAAGCGATGAGAAACCGGTGACGGAGTGGGTTCAACCTATACCTGACAGGCTTGGAATCTTTCGTAGTATCGGTGCGGGTCGCGTTCTGGATGACGCATCGAGAGATATCGAATTGATACCGTTCTATCGTTTGCACAGACGGATGTACGCAATTTATTGGGATCTCTACACTGCGGAAGCCTGGAAGAAGAAGCTTGAAGAGGTGGCAGCCGCAAATGAAAAACGAAAGCTGTTAGACGCGGCCACGATATCTTTCGTCGAACCGGGCAACACCGATAGCGAAAAGAAGTTCAACCAGCAAGGAGAAGACACCAGCATCGATCGCATGACTGGGAGACCGGGTCGCCGCGCCAAGAAGTGGTTTTCATATGAACTTCCATTAGAGTCGAAAC
>AR_comb_assmDRAFT_10164222_pt1 | contig 10066 bp, 9 predicted proteins | sample ArasoioldDNA_FD_10543 | JGI IMG/M metagenome (IMG submission 10543) | reverse complement strand
TGGCTGCCCGGGAACGAGGTGTACATGAACGGCACGCCGAGCCACTGCCCCTTGACCAGCGCGTGCTCCTTGGCGAACGTGTACCAGTCGCCGTGCTTCTTCGCCAGGTCGTTGCAGATGTCGGAGACGTCCACCAGTCCGGGCTGGAAGAGCCACGGATAGTGCATCTCGAGGCTCATGATGTCGTGGCCCGACTTGCTCATGATCTCGGCGGAGAGCTTGGCCGGCATCTGCACGCTCTGGATGTGATCGATCCGCACGGTGACGCCGGATGCCTTCGTGAACCGCTTGCCCAGCTCGTCGAGCTTCACGTCCGAGGCCGGCGCGTAGTTCACGGCGGTCAAGAGGCTCAGCTCGCGCGCGGCCCAGCTGGCCGGCGCGCGGCCGGCCGCGAGGATGCCGGCGATGCCCGCGAGCGCTCGGCCGCCCGTCGTGATGAAGGCGCGTCGGCTATGTGATGGCGCAGTCCCGCTCATGTATTCCTCCTCGAGGGCTCGAGAGACCTCTCGATGCCTGGTCGGTGTGAGCGATTGCGAATACGCTCTATGCGAAGGGACTCTAGGTGGTGCCTGGGCTCATCGTCGGTCTCGATCCCGATGGCCATAGTCGCGCGAGCCGGGTGGCCGGCGGACATCGCAATCGCGCGAGACATCGGGCGGACCGCTTGGAGGTACGACGCTGGGAGGCACGACCACGCTTTGGGGCGTGACGATGCTGGACGTCGGCTGGAATGAGGTGGTGCGCAGCGCGGTCGGCGATGACGTGATGTCCATTACCTCGGTAACGGATTGCTTGGGTGTCGTGTCGGCCGCGGTCGTGTTGTCCTTCGGAACTCCGACCACTTGCTGACCGGTCAAGCCGGTGAGTAGCGACAGCGCACCATTGATCGCCTCAAGACGGGCAGGGCCCTGACTGGCCGTGCCGGGATCCTCGTACCGGTGAGGCTGGAGTCCCTCCACGATCGTGCCGATCTGCTCCAGCGTGAACGAGCCCTTTGTCGCCGTTGTCGGGTCGGCCTTGAACGACTCCCGTGGGGCCAACGACACCGGAGGACTCAGCGGCACGCCCGCGGGGTTGATGTGGGTGGCCTCGACGAGGCCCCGCATGACCCAGAGGTCGCTGATGGGTTGCCGAACGCCGCCGGGACCCTGGCGATACGTCACCTGGGCGACCACCACCGTACCGCGGACGCCGGCAACCGCGTTCGGCGTCTTGATGTTGATGACTTCGCCCGGGACCATACGGTCGCGCGCGACGCTCAGAGCGATCTTGCCGGATTCGATCTCGACGGTGGAGCGCCCGGGCACCTCGGAGATGGTAACCGCTGAGCGCTCGCGGATGCTGATAACGGCCTTGCCGCCGAGCAGGAGCCGGGCGAACGACTGGTCGCCGGTGACGACGCGATCCTGCAGGAACACGTCGTCCCGGAACTTGAGGAGAACGGGCTGCGGCATCACGGCACGCACGGCCGTGACGTTCCCTTCGAGCGTTGTGACCACACCGGCCTTCGTGGTTTGCGCAAATGCTGGAGCGGGCAACAGGTACATGGCGAGAACGAGCCCCGCCAGACTCGATCGTTGCCATCCACCCATCAGAGGACGCCTCGTACGCAAGAGAGTAGACACGGATCATCGCGTCATTGTGATTGACTGTCAAGAGGAGGCCCCTACGTACGTGCGACTCGGGCGACATTCCGGAATGTCCCGGTTCTCTCGGCGCCAGGCGCGTCTCCTCCTCCTCCTCCTCGTCGCGCTGACGGCGCCGCTCGTTCTCGGTGAGCGCGCGGCCGCGCAGACCACCGAGGCCGACGTCTACGTCGCGCAGGCGGTGCTCGAGTTTTCGGAAAACAGATACGACGAGGCGCTGGCCAACCTCGAGAAGGCGATCCAGACGGAACCGGACCACGTCGAGGCCAACTACTATATGGGCGTCGTGCTCATGGCCAAGAACCAGCCCGCAGAAGCCACGCCGTTCCTCGAGAAGGCGCGAACGCGTTCGAAGAACGATCCGTCGATCGCCTTCCAGCTCGGTCTTGCGTACTTCGCACAGCAGCAGTACGACAAGGCGCAGCCCCTGCTCGAGGAAGCGTACAAGGCTCAGCCCACGCTCGACGGCATCGGATACTACGTGGGCTTCCTGCGCTACCAGAAGAAGGACTATCGCGGCGCGCTCGACGCGTTCAACGCTGGTCGCACGAGCAGCCCCGATCTGCAGCAGCTGACGAAATTCTATTCGGGGCTCGCCCTCGGCGCCCTCGGCCTGCCCGGGCAGGCGACCGCCGAGATCGACCAGGCGATCCGGGCGGCGCCGGCCTCGGCGTTCACCGGACCGGCCGAGCGGCTCCGCGACTCCATGGTGTCGGCGCGCCAGGGCCAGCGGCGGCTGTCCGCCGAGCTCACGCTGGGCTTTTTCTACGACGACAACGTCCCGGTCATTCCCGACGCCAACCCGAGCGAGCCCCTGACCGAGGCGCTCCGGCACGTGAAGCACACGTCGACCGGCGAGCTGGCCGGGCTGCGGGGGGACTACGCGTGGCTCCGGACAGATCAGTGGGAAGCGACGATCGGCTATTCGTTCTTCGGCACGTACAACAACGACCTGCCGAAGTTCAACATCATGAGCCAGCTCGGGAGCCTCGGCGCCTCCTACCGCACCGCGATCGACAACATGCCGCTTCTGCTCGGCGGGCAGTACACGTTCGACGCGCTGTGGCTCGACCAGCGGTGGTTCATCCAGCGGAACACCGGGAGCGCCTACGCCAGCCTCGTCCCGAGCGGGCGGTACCTGACGCAGATCTTCGCTCGGTATCAGTACAAGAACTTCAACCAGATCATCCTCACTTTGCCGGCCGAGGACCGCGACGGCAGCAACTGGATGATCGGCGGAACCCAGTTCTTCCGCTTCTCGGAGGATCGGCACTTCCTCAAAGTCGGCTACCAGCTCGACTGGGACGACACCGTCGGAAGCAACAACGAGTACGTGGGTAACCGGTTCATCGCCGGCGGACAGTACACGCTGCCGTGGTACGCGATCCGGCTCCGGTACGACCTCGACGTCCATCTGCGCAACTACCAGAACCCGAACACCATCCTGCCCACGACCGCGCCGGGCACCGTTCGGCGGATGGACCAGGAGTTCGTCAACATCGTGCGGGCCGAGCTGCCGCTGCCCCGGAGCCTCACGCTCGCGTTCGAGTACCAGTCGACGATCAACCTGTCGAACCTCGCGTTCTTCCAGTACACTCGCAACGTCTACACGATGATGGTCTCCTGGTCGTACTGAGGCCCGCGGCCGAAAGGACACAGTTGTAGTGCGACGTCACGCGCTGCTGATCGCGCTCGTGCTCGCGATCCTGCCGCTGTCCGCAAAGGCGCAGCGGCCGCCGGTAATCCTGTCGACCACGACGAGTACCCAGGACTCGGGCCTGCTCGACGTGCTGGTGCCGCTGTTCGAGCGCCAGACCGGATATACCGTCAAGACGATCGCCGTCGGCACCGGCCAGGCCCTGGCGCTGGCCGGACGGGGCGAAGCCGACGTCGTCCTGGCCCATGCGCCCGCGCTCGAGAAGAAATACATCGCGGACGGCAAGATGCTCAACCGGCGCCTCGTCATGTACAACGACTTCGTCATCATCGGGCCCGCGGAGGACCCGGCGAGGATCCAGCGCATGACGAAGGCGGCGGACGCGATGAAGGCCATCGCGTCGAGCGGCTCCCGCTTCGTCTCCCGCGGCGACAACTCCGGCACCCACAACCTGGAAAAGGAGCTCTGGAAGCTCGCCGGCGTCGAGCCGCAGACTGGCTGGTACATCGAGTCCGGGCAGGGGATGGGCGCGACTCTCGGGATCGCCGACGACCGCAAGGCGTATACGCTGACCGACCGCGGCACGTACCTGGCGTTCCAGAAGCGGGTGCGACTGCCGATCCTGCTCGAGGGCGACCGGCCGCTCCTCAACCTCTACTCGGTGATGGAGGTCAATCCGGCCAACGGCCCCAAGGTGAACAGGGCGGGCGGGAAGGCGTTCGCCGACTTCATCGTGTCGGCCGACGTCCAGCGAGTCATCAAGACGTTCGGCGTCGACAAGTACGGCCAGCCCCTGTTCGTGCCGGTCGCCGGCACGAAAGAGGAAGACGTCGGCCGCCCGCAGTGACGGCGGCGGCTCGCCGCTTCGGCTTCACCCCGCGGGAGTGGCGCGCCCTTCGTGCCCTCCGGTCTCCGGTCGGGATCCAGAAGGCGCTCGAGGCGATGCCGTATCACGTCGCCACGACCGCGTGGTCCCCGCGGCGCGTGCTGCGCGAGGGCACCGCGCACTGTCTCGAGGGGGCCGTCTTCGCGGCGGCGGCGCTGCGCGCCCTCGGATTTCCGCCGCTGCTCCTCGACCTGGAGGCCGTGCAGGACACCGATCACGTGATCGCCGTGTACCGGATGCGGGGGCACTGGGGCGCGATCGCGAAGTCGAACTTCTCGGGTCTCCGGTTTCGCGAGCCCGTGTACCGTACGGTGCGCGAGCTGGTGATGAGCTACTTCGAAGGCTACATGAACCTGCGCGGCGAACGGACCCTGCGCGCTTACTCCGAGCCCGTCGATCTCGGGCGCTTCGACCGGAGGCACCCGGGCTGGATGATCTCCGACGACGACCTCTGGTGGATCCCAGAGCACCTGGTGGGCGTTTCGCACACGCGGCTTCTCACCGCCGCGATGACCCGGAACCTCTCACGAGTCGATCGCCGTACGCTGTCGGCGGGGCTCGTGGGCTACCGCACGCACTGAGCGCCTAGTCGGGACCGGCTCCCGGCGCCATCGCCGCCGCCTCGCCCGGGACGCAGACCGTAGTGGCGTCGTCCCGCCACACGATCGCCCAGCCCATCGAGCGCAGCCGCTCGTCGATCTGCTCCCGGCGGCGGCTGGCGCTTCGCCGATCCGGACTGCGTGACCCCCTGTCGAGCCGCCGCTCGCCGAGCCGGCGGTCGACGATGACGGTGACCTCGGCGTTGCCGGCGAACTCGCGCTGGAGGTAGTCGCGAAGCCTGGGACGGTGGCGAGAGACGATGAAGACGAGCTGGGCCATGAGGCGTACAAAAATCCTATCGTCGGTCGCTGCGAGCGTCAAGCGCGCACGGTGCGAATCGCATTAGCTAGGGGCGACGGGCCTGGCATACAGTGGCGGGGATGGGGCGCATCGGGGCCCGACTGCTGGGCCACACTCGCCGGCTCCTCTGCGGTATCGGCGCGGCCCTCTGTGTCGCGGCGCTGGCGCTCACCGGCTCCTTCGAGCGGTGGGAGCATCTGTGGCTCGACCAGCTCTTCGAGCTGCGCGGTGCCCGCCCGCCGACCGCGCCCATCGTCATCGTCAGCATCGACGAGTCGACCTTCCAGGAGCTCAACCTCCCGTGGCCATTCCCGCGCGCTTTGCACGGCGAGCTCATCGACCGGATCAGCGCCGACGGGCCGATCGCCATCGGGGTCGACGTCATCTTCGATAGCCCCTCGATGTTCGGGCCCAAGGACGACGAGGCCCTCGGCGCCGCGATCGCGCGCGCCGGCAACGTCGTGCTCGTGGCCGCCGGCGCGCAGGACGATCAGCCGCTGATCGCTCAGGGTGGCAGGGTGACCGGCGTCGAGCGCGAGGTGTCGAATCTGCCCCTTCCAGTTCTCAGAAAAGGCGCCGCGGCCGTTGCCCCGATCAACCTGATTCCCGATCCGGATGGCCACGTCCGGCGCGTCCCCGTTCGGATCGCGGTACCCGACCCTCAGAAGGGCTACGAATGGTGGCTCACCCTCGACGCGCGGCTGCACCAGCAGGCGCAGAAGGCCGGCCTGTCGGTGAAGCCGCTTCCCGACGCGCGGGATGTCCTCATCAACTTCCGCGGCGGGCCCCGGACGTTTCAGTGGGTGCCGTACTACCGCGTGGTGACGGACGACTTCAAGGAGATCAAGGGGCTGTTCCGCGGCAAGATCGTGCTGATCGGCTCCACGAGCGAAGTCCAGCACGACGTCTTCCCGACGGCGTTCGCTGTCGCCGGCACCATGCCGGGCGTCGAGATCCACGCCAACGCGCTCGAGACGTTCATCAGGGGTGACTCGATTCGAGCTGTACCGCGGGCGGTGTCGACCGCGCTCGCCATCGTCTGCGCGCTGGTCGGATCGCTCCTGGTGGTGCGCCTGCAGGCATTCCGCGCACTGGTGATCACGCTCGCCGTCCTCGTCGTGAGCGGCCTGGCCGCCTACGCCGGCTTCCGGTACGGCGACTTCTGGCTGCGCGGGGTCGGGTGCACGGTCGGGCTGCTCCTGGGCTACGGCGCGACCGTCGTCGAGCACTTCGTGTCAGCCCAGCTCTACAAGCGGCGGCTCTCGCCGTTCTTCTCGCCCGACGTGCTCCGCGCGCTGGTGCGGGCTCGCGACGTCGAGAGCCTCGGCCCGCGCCGCCGCGTGGCCACGGTGCTCTTCTCCGACATCCGGGGCTTCACGTCGATCTCGGAGCGTCTGCAGCCGGAGCAGGTCGAGGAAATGCTCGGCGAGTACCTGACCGAGATGACGCAGATCGTGTTCAAGCACCGGGGTTCGGTCGACAAGTACATGGGCGACGGCATCATGGCGCTCTACAACGCGCCCTTCGACGATCCCGAGCACGCGCTGAACGCGATCCGCACCGGCCTCGAGTTCCAGGAGCGGGCGCTCGTGGTCTCCGCGAAGTGGCAGGCGCGTCTCGGCGCCCCCATTCGCATCGGCGTGGGGATCAACACCGGGGAGATGCTGGTAGGTACTCTCGGCTCCCGCCAGCGCTTCGAGTACACCGCGCTCGGCGACCACGTGAATCTCGGCTCGCGGCTCGAATCGGCCACGAAGGACTACAGCGCGCCGATCATCATCAGCGAGTACACCTACGAGCTGGTGAAGGGAAAGTTCCCCACGCGCGAGCTGGGCGACGTCACGGTCAAGGGCAAGACGCAGCCGGTGAAGATCTACGGTGTCGTGCCGGCCAGCGTGCGCAAGCACCCGCGGGCGGCGCTCGCCGCGGCCGCGACGCTCACCGCGGGCGACGGGCGCGTCTGTCGCGCGCGCACCGTGGACATCAGCGAGGGCGGACTGGCACTGGCCGGCGTGCCCCCGGACTGGGAGACTGGGACCAAGGTCCAGGTTCGCGTCGAGGGCGGTGACCTGCCGCGCCGGATCCTGGCGGACGCCACGATTGTTTCAAGGCGGGGCGACGCGGCCGGGGTCCAGTTCGCGACGCTGGACGCCGAGTCGGCAGCAGCCGTCGCCGACTACGTGGCGCGCGGTCGGGAGGGCAAGAACGATGAGAATTGAAGTGAGACGCGATGCAACCACGCTGCGAACGATCGTCGGATCCCTACTCCTGATGGCGAGCGTCGCCGGCTGTGCGGAATCCGTGGCCTCGACGCCGGCGTCGGCAGCGACCGCCCAGAAGGATTGCGAGCGCTCGGGCGGAACGTGGCGCGGAACGCGCTGCGAGACGTCCTCGGGCGGCGGGTACTGAGCGGCGGCGCGATCAGGCGCCCGTCGAGCCGAACCCACCCTCGCCGCGCTCGCTCGGCGGCAGCTCGGCGACCTCGATCAGCTCGGCGCTCTCGACGCGCTGGATGACCAGCTGAGCCACGCGCTCACCGCGGCGCAGCGTGACCGGCTCGCCGCCGTGGTTCACCAGCAGAACCTTCAGCTCGCCTCGATAGCCGGCGTCGACCAGGCCCGGGGCGTTCAACACCGTCACGCCCTGCGCCCGGGCGAGGCCGGAGCGCGGCAGCACGAGCCCCGCGAATCCGAAGGCAATCGCGACCGCGAGGCCGGTGCCCACGAGGGCGCGCGCGCCCGGCTCGAGCGTGACGTCATGCGCGGCGTGGAGATCGAGTCCGGCGTCGCCCGGGCGCGCGTACGCGGGCAACGGCATCGACGGGTCGAGGCGCTTGACGAGCACCTTGATCACGGGACGAGCACGACCTTGCCGTAGCTCTCGCGCGCGGCGATCGAGGTCAGGGCGTCCGCCGCCTGCGCGAGCCGGAAGGATCCCCAGATGACCGGCTTCACCTGGCGCGCCTCGGCAAGCTTCAGGAGCTCGACCATCCAGCGCCGCACCATCGCTGCGTCGCGCTGCCGATAGAGTCCCCAGTGCACGCCGAGAACGCTGAAGTTCTTCAGGAGCACGCGATTGGTGGCGGCCTCGGCGATGCGACCGCCGGCAAAGCCGATCACCAGCAGTCGCCCCTCGAAGGCGATGCACGAGGTCGAGCCGTCGAAGACATCACCGCCCACCGGATCGAACACGACGTCGGCGCCCGCCCCGCGCGTCTCGCGCCGGACCCGCTCCACCCACGCCTCGCTCCGGTAGTCGATGCAGACGTCGGCGCCGTTGGCGCGCGCGACCTCGAGCTTCGCCGACGAGCCCGCGGTGGCGATGATCCGGGCGCCCAGCGCGCGGCCGAGCTGGATCGCCGCGAGCCCGGTTCCACCCGCCGCGGCGTGTACCAGGAGCGTCTCACCCCGCCGGAGCGCCGCGCGGTGGACGAGGCCGCACCAGGCCGTCTGGTATGCGAGCGCGAACACCGCACCCTCCTCGAAGGTCATGAAGTCGGGCAGGGCGTAGACGTGACGCTGGTCGACAGCGACCACCTCGGCGTAGCCGCCCCAGGCCATCGTCGCGAAGACGCGCTCGCCGAGGCCGACCTGGGTCACGCCGGAGCCGACGCCGCAGACGATGCCGGCCACCTCGCAGCCCGGGCTGAACGGGAGCTCGGGGCGATGCTGGTACTTCCCCTGGACGATGAGAATGTCGGGGAAGTTGCAGCCGATCGCCCGGACCTCGATGATCACCTCGCCGGCATTCGGCCGGGGCGTGGGCGCCTCGGCGTATTCCAGCGTCGACGGCTCACCCCACGCGCGCGCCAGCATCGCCTTCATCGGTTGCCTCTCGGGCCGCCGAATCGTAGCACGGGCGGGTAAGATGATCGCCGTGCCCGAGCCCCGCCGCGCCCTCGACTCCGTTCGCGTCCTCGACCTCGCCACCTATCTGGCGGCGCCGGTCTGCGCGACGCTGCTCGGCGAGTTCGGCGCCGAGGTGATCAAGGTGGAGCAGCCGCGCGTTGGCGACGATCTGCGACGCCTGGGCCGCGCCGCCGGCCCGGACGCGGGCGGCTCCTACTGGTGGTTCGTCGAGTCACGCAACAAGAAGTCGATCACCTGTAACCTGCGCGACCCGGAAGGCCAGGCACTCATCCGCCGCCTCGTCTCCGAGTCGCACGTGCTGACCGAGAACTTCAGGCCCGGAACGCTCGAGCGCTGGAACCTCGGATGGGAAGCGCTCTCGGCGATTCGCCGCTCGCTCGTCATGGTCAGGATCTCGGCGTTCGGTCAGACCGGGCCGAGCCGGGAGCGTCCCGGCTTTGGACGCATCGCCGCCGCGGTGGGCGGCCTCGCGTACCTCTCGGGCTACCCGGATCGCCCGCCGGTGTCGCCGGGAACGCCGACGGTGCCCGACTATCTGGCCGGCGTCTTCGGCGCGGTCGGCGCCCTCGTCGCGCTTCGCCACGCCGAGCGCACCGGCGAGGGCCAGGTCGTCGATCTGGCCCTTTACGAGCCGGTCCTGCGCGTGCTCGACGACGCCATCGCGGTGTACGGCGGTACCGGCCACGTGCGCGAGCGGATCGGATCGGGCACGGAGAGCGCGGTGCCCCACAACCACTTCCTCACGCGCGACGGCCGCTGGATCGCTATCGCGTGCACGAACGACCGGATGTTCGCGCGGCTTCTGCAGGCGATGGAGCGGACCGACCTCGCGGGCGATCCGCGCATGACGACGACGCCGGCGCGCCTGGCGCACCGCGCGCTGGTGGACGAGCTGGTCGCCGGCTGGGTGGCGGCGCGCGACGCGTCCTACGCGCTCGCGGCGCTCGAGGCGGCCGAGGTGCCGTCCTCGCTGGTGGCGAGCGTGCGCGATCTCTTCGAGGACGCCCACGTGCAGGCCCGCGAGAACATCGTCTCGGTCGCGCTCCCGCTGCTCGGCCGGCTCGCGATGCCGGGCGTGGTCCCGCGGCTCACGCTGACGCCCGGGCGG